>JAAUXT010112715.1_pt1 | contig 10930 bp, 11 predicted proteins | sample 7278171 | NCBI WGS metagenome assembly JAAUXT01 (sample SAMN14350112, study PRJNA611818) | marine sediment metagenome | isolation source: surface marine sediment (1.8m) | place: French Polynesia: Moorea | collected 2018-08 | reverse complement strand
CCTCACAGGACCACCGCACCATCCTCACAGGACCACCTCACCCTCCTCACAGGACCACCTCACCCTCCTCACAGGACCACCAGAGCCACCTCACAGGACCACCGCACCATCCTCACAGGACCACCACACCCTCCTCACAGGAGGTACCCTCTTCACAGGACCACTTCACCCTCCTCACACCACATCACCTCACCAGAGAATCTCTCCGAAATCTTGCCTCTATTCTCCTGCTCTAGTTGGACTGACGCAGAAGAACATCACCCACGAGCTGACCCTCCCGCAGGACTTCACCGACGACCTGGTCGACCGCAGCTCCAGCGGCTTCCGCAACCTCAGCACCGCCATCGAGACCTTCGTACGTCTCATCCACAACGGTTCTAAATTATTGTTGGTGTCTGGAGCAGTTCACACAAAAGTGACAGCGCACGTCATTGTGGCGTCCAGAATGAGGGTTTTCACACAGATGACGCGGCGTCAAAATTTTGACGCGACGCCAGGAACGGACTGGACCGTTTTATATGCTCTCCACTGGGTGTCATGTTGAATATGACGCCGCCCTGCCTGTCTGAAAACCCCTATTGATTGCACTGCTTGCGATGCCCACCATTGGACTCACGGTTGAAATGTGACACTGACCGGTTGGCGGGGGCCACGGCTTGACGCACACACCTGACGCAACTACAGCGTCCTTGTGACCTTGTGACCTCGTTTTGCAGCTGGAGGCGCATCTGAATGGCACCAGGTACTTCCAGGGGGCCAGTGTGGACAAATTCAGGTGAGAACCTTGTCTGCGTCGTGAACTTAGGAAAAACGCTGGTCTCGTTGTTCTTTGCACAAAAGGTGCAGATCCAGGCGTAGGCTCCCATTGGAAAATCCATGGAAAATGCTTTCATCTCCTACAACAACGTCCATAGAGCACCAACAGAGACCCAAGAAGCCTCTTTATGAATCGCGCCCCAGGGGTATCAGACTTTGACCCATCTGACCTGCGTCTCCCGTTACAGACGGGGCAGCGTGGTGGCGGAGATCCTGTACGCCGTGCTGGATCACCCGGACGCCAACGCGACCCTGGAGAGCGCGCTGGTTAGACTCGGGGAGAGCGGGATACTGGGAAGGAGGTTCCCAGGGGCCAGCTTCAACCTGAATCCAGGTGAGAGGAGCGGGAACCAGCGGGGGGGGGGGTTGAACCCAGGAGGGCGGGGCTTTGTACAACCACCACAACCCAGGTGGGTTTGAACCAGAATTTCAAAAAGAACTGGAAATGGGACACAGTGTTATAAACACCGCTGGAACTGTCAATTTGTACGCTTTGACTGTTGCTGTTGTTCTGCAGAGCCGCCGCGGTACACGGTGGAGCCGAGCCGGGGACCTGAGTCCGGAGGTAATGTCCCACACACGAGGGGTGTGCCCAGGGTGGGTCCTTTGGGGTGGGTCCAGGGGTGGATTCAGGGGTGGATCCCAGGGTGGATCCAGGGGTGGGCCCAGGGGTGGATTCCAGGGGTGGATCCCAGGGTGGATCCAGGGGTGGGCCCAGGGGTGGATTCCAGGGTGGATCCAATGGTTGTGTCCAAGGGGTGGTGAGCGAAACCCTCAGGGTTGAGTCCGTTGCCTCAAGTGTCCAGAGGTGACGTCTTACAGACGCCGTGTCCCCACGGAAGCGCAACTCAGTTCAGCAAGTGCTGAGGTGTCCGTAGATACACACACTCACTCACACACACACACACACACACACACACACACACACACAGAGATTCAGAAACACACAAAGGCGGGCGCACGCCCACACACACGCGCACACACACACACACAGAAACACGCCGCGAAATCTTCAAACTCAAAACGAACTTTCTGAATTTCCGTGTGGAAATGGCCTGTTTTGCATTGTTGGCGGCTTCGCTGGCCTGACTTTTCGTTGAATGCACTGAAAATGTCCAACTTCTGTGCACTCAGGAACTCGGGTGACGGTGAGTGGGACGAATCTCCAGCTGTACGGGGAGGTGCTGCTGGGAGACACTGCCTGCCCTCTCATAACCGTGTGAGTACATTCCCATCACTGTGTGAGTACTTTCTCATTACTGCGTGAGTACAGCCTGCATCTTGATCAAGATCCATGGATTTGTGGCTTGTAATTTTCAGCAGAAACTCAAAATCAGCAATTCCACTCACAAACTCGTCAAGCAAAGCATGCGTTCCTTCCTTCCTTCATCCTTACTTCCTTCCTTCCTTCCCTCCTTCCTTCCTTCCTTCCTTCCTTCCTTCCTTCCTTCCTTCCTTCCTTCCTTCCTTCCTTCCTACCTTCCTTGCTTCCTTGCTTGCTTCCTTCCTTCCTTCCTCCTTCCTTCCCTCCTTCCTTCCCCCCTTCCTTCCTTCCTTCCTTCATTCCTTCCTTCCTTCCTTCTCTCCTTCCTTTCTTCCTTCCGTCAATTGTTTCTTCTTTACTTTACTTTAATTTTCTTTTCTTTTCTATTCTATTCTTTCTTTCTTTCTTTCTTTCTTTCTTTCGTTCCTTTCTACCTTTTATCTTTCTTTTTTTCCTTCTTCCTTCCTTCCGACCGACCCACCAACCGAATCAGTTGCCATCATTATGTCTTCAAATTCTCAGATCAAGTATATGCGTGAACGTGCGTGTGTGTGAGTCAGGTATGCGTGTCCTGTTTTATATCTGTTATTGAGGCACGTTTTTCATTCTGAAATAAATGATGACGGGATGATGTCTGAGGACTGTATGTGAGTGTGTGTGTGTGCGTGTGTGCGTGTGTGAGAGTGAAGTATGCGTGTCCTCTGTTTCAGGTCTGAGAACCAGCTGGTGTGTCAGACGGAGCCGGCGGCGGCGCCGGTGGGAGACGCCGGGCTGCGCCTCCCCGTCTCGCTGTCCTTCCCCGGCGCCGGCCCAGGGGAGCGGGTCCCCGTGGGGCAGTTCCTCTACCTCCCGGACCCAGAGGTCGCCGACGTCCACCCCAAGACAACCATACTCAGGTGAAAGGATGGCCTCACTTCCGGTCGCGGGAAGGGAGGGGGTTCGTCCCTCCTCACTTGACATTCCAAACAAGAGGCAGTGCTCAAGGCAACTGCAGTGCGAAGTCCCTTGCCAGTAATGTCACTGATTCTTCCTTGTCCTCCTTGTCTTCCAAGGGGGGTGGGGGTTCCGGGTGCAGGGGGTCCAGGCAGGGGGAGGGGGTTGGGGAGGGGGAGGGGGGTTAAGGGGGCAGGGGGCAGGGGACATTTCATACACCTTGCCACACACTGCACTACCACATGGTGCTTCGCCCTAAAGTGACAATCAATAGCTCTCCCACCCGCTTCAGTTCACACTGCTTCACGTTTTCTTCTTTGCATGACGTTGGCAACGGCACAATTCTGACCCAGCAGGCACCTACCCCAGTGTGTGAAACTCTTCCCTTTGTCCAAGTCGAACGGATCCCCTTCATTACTTAGGAGCAGCACATAAAAGAGGGTCAAGGAACATGGGCGGGATCAGGGGAGGGGGTCGCCCCAGTCCTCTGGATCTGTATCCGTGCGCGAGTCCGCCTCGGACTATTTCTTGTGATTTGCGCCGCTACCGGTCGAGTGCGAAACACTGTAGGCAGCCTCTTCCAAAAGTGTGTGTACAACACTTTCTCTATGAAAATAGTACTCAATTGTGTTCATATTTGTATACTAGGAAGGAATTTGATCAGAATGCAGTCCTTTGAAACTGGTACTGTTCCAATTTTCTCTTTGTCTGGTGCTGTAGACCCTTCACCATTTGGCACCAGGGGGCAAATCACGTGAGCTCGCTCGAGCTATTTTCTTTCTAATCTTCTTCAGCGGAGGGATCCTGCTCACGGCTCAGGGGACCAACATGAACAGCGTCGAAGAGCCCATCATGGTCGCTACCATCACATACCGGAGCAGGGCTGGGGGCGGCGAGGGCAACGTGGCCGTCTACTACCAGGTGACCCCCGTTCTGGTGAACCCTGGGCTGGATCGTCCTGCCCTCTCAGCGGGGGGGGGGGACAATGAATTTTAACAAAATCAAGGCAAAAGGAATTTGTTTTGCCGCAAAACCATGTGGCAAGGCAGTGAGCCTGTTTGTGACATGGGTACTTGGTGCACCGAGATACCCCATTCAACGCACGATCCCGCAGCCCAGTGACGCAAATCAACAGGGGGCCTGTGCTTATCTCGCGCTTCAAAGCCACAGACGCCATGTTGTACTGTGTCCTGGAGATGGGGCACGGGCCACGAACTCCAACGCTGAATCTGCCCAATGACCTTCTTTCCCCGCAGGCCTGTGAAGTGGTGAACTCGAAGCAGTTCCGCTGCCCGACTCCGGACGTCAGCGCGGGGACGCCCCCCGGGGCCTCGGCCCAGCGGCGGCGGCGCAGGAAGAGGCAGGCCCGGGGCGGGAGGAGGGGACAGCCCGGGGACGGGGACGGGAAGTGCGAGTTCGAAATCAAGTACCACCAAGACTTGAAGGAACAAGTAAGCGACATTCTCTCCAGCTCATGCATCCCACACAGGGTGTGTTTTAGCACCGTGCATGCATCGCGTGACCAGGTCACGAGCGACGACCATCAGTTTGTTCGGACGAAGATGCGTTTTCAGGACGTTGCCGAGCCCAGCACCCTGTTGCCTTGTGCAGGGACGCAACACCTGCAGAGCACGTGACTGTTCCACGCAGGCGCATGTCGTGACGAGTCCAGCGTGTTCACTCACCAGTGTTTCTGGGCGGATTATTGCTGAACAAGGCCAAAGCAGATACATGCAGAAAGAAGACTGGCTACGTTCACGCAACTGAGTCACTGTCATCAAAATTCATCGTGACAAAAAATAAGAGACAAACCCTACGTAAAAACACACAACATGCAATTCAGAGAGTGTTTCGCTGTGTGTCTGCTTCTGCTGGAAAGCGCAAGCGTTTGTCAGCGTGTTCCAGTATTGTCCTTGCCGGAACAGGAAGTGGACGTGACGGTCAGACCGGAAGACGTGGAGATGAGCGTCGAGTTCCGGTTGGACGGGGTTCAGAACGACGATGACGACAAGGCGTACGACATCAAGGTGGAGATCGACCCGGTGTTCGATGAGCCGAACGAGCAGCTCGTGTACAACCCGCACTCGCTGTGCGACGAGACGCTCCACCTCATGGTGCGTACCCTACCAACCCTGGTGTGTACCTTACCAACCCCAGTGTGTACCCTACCAAAACTGGCGCATACCCTTCTAACCTCAGTGTGTACCGTACCAACCCTGGTGTGTACCTTACCAACCCCAGTGTGTACCCTACCAAAACTGGCGCATACCCTTCTAACCCCAGTGTGTACCCTACCAACCCTGGTGCATACCCTATCAATCCCAGTGTGTACCCTACCAAAACTGGCGCATACCCTTCTAACCCCAGTGTGTACCCTACCAACCCGGTGCATGCCCTACCAACCCGGTGTGTACCCTACCTACCCAAGTGAGTACCAACCTGGTGTGTGCCCTACCAAGCCAGATGCATACCCTACCGACCCAGTGCATACCCTACCAACCCGGTGTGTACCCTATCAACCCCAGTGCATACCCTACCAACCCCGGTGCGTACCCTACCAATCCCGATGCGTACCCTGTCAATTGCTCCGTGCCACGGTGTGTTCCCTGGGATCCATGGGTGCAGGGCCCCGCTACCTCGTCCCTGTCAACCTGATACCTAAATTTTTCCCACGGGTTGAGGTTCAAATTATTCCTTTTTGGCTTGTTTTTATCCGTTTGAATTTTCCATTCAGGGATGTCGGGTTTTCCAGTCCTGAATTCACCCCTGGTACCATGACATGGGCGCACACAGCTCGGTTGATTTCGTGTGGCTTCTGACTGTGCATGAGCAGTGAGATCAGAGGGAGCCCCCAATCGCCCTTGATACAGTCTGCATCTCCTTCGTGTCCTGTGTTTCAGGGTAAGAACCTGACGAAGGGACTCAGGGCCGAAGACTACAGTCTGACCATCGGGGGATCGTCCGCGTGTAGCGTGGTGACGGTCGCGGAGAACGAGGTCACGTGTCAACCGCGCAGCCCACCAGGGGGACAGCAGACCCTCGAGGTACCACTTCCGGGGCGGGTCCAGGTGGCGACCCCTGGGGCCACGGCTCTTCCAACCTCAACCCCCCTGGTGGTTAAATGGAAAAATACACCCAGATTCCTTTGACAGCCCAACCAGAATTTTGTTTGTGACCTGACTGCGCGCTACGTGTGCAAAATTATCTCCTTTTCGCCAAAAGAAACAAACTGATGTTGACTGCCTCCCCCCGCCAGCAGGGTGGCGCCTCCTGACCAAATCCGACACCCTGCACTGGATTCACGGGGCAATCTGCCTCTCCAGCGAATCCAGGGTGGGTCTCTTCCTTTGAGAATTGACACCCCATGTGTTTATGTAACCCTTCAAGATGGACTGTTGCAATTCCATTTGTCCTTTGCCTTGCATTTCATTCAGAAAAAGCTTTGCGTTGTTTCTTGCACAACTCCCTATCCAAAAGACAGAAAAAGGCAAATTGTGGTTGGTGGACCAACCACTCGTATTGTTCCCCAAATCCAGGGGCTTGTGCGATAAACACAACGAAAAACGTGCACGCATTTCCATTTGCACCGTCTGTTCTTGTTTTCCCCACAGATAGTGATCGGGCTGGGGTGCCGCACCTTCACGCAGCTGGTGGAGGTGCAGGGTCCGCTGCAGTGCGGCCCGGTGCCCATCATCTGGGGCGCGTGCATGGCTCTGCTGCTGCTCGGGATCGTGGTCCTCGTGGCCTGCTGCAGACTGGTGAAGAGACGCCGTGTCCAGGGGCGCGCCACGCGTGGCTCTCCAATCTTCTCCAGATACCGCCAGATGCCATGGGTGAGACGGGTGTTGTGTGTGTGTGTGTGTGTGTGTGTGTGTGTGTGTGTGTGTGAGGCATGCGTGCATTGCTGTGGGTGTGGGTCAGGGTTTGCGTATGTTCGTGTGTGTGAGAGGGTGTGCGTGTGTGACTGGGGTACGCGTGCATTGCTGTGGGTGTGCGTGTGTGTGAGTGAGGGTGTGCGTGTACTGCAGTGGGTGTCGACATGAGTGTGTGTGAGTCATGTGTGTGTGCACTACTGCAGGGACGACGCGCCCAGAGGGATATTGTCACATACCGTGAGGGACGTTGTGCTTGTGTGAGTGAGGGTGTGTGAGTGAGTATGCTTGTGCGTGTACGAGGGTGTGCGGGTCCGGGGTCTGACTTCCCTTTGAGCAAATCTTTGGCATGTCAGTTCCAACCTTTTGCTCTTTGCTGAAGGGTCATCTCTTCTCACCGTACGGCCGCAAGCCTCCTCGTGACGTCACACTCGCGCACGCCCGCGGCCACTTGGCTCCTGCTCCGTACCTCTACCCGGTGGATGCGCCTGAATGGTACGACAGTGGGTACGCCCGCGACCCCGATGGGAGACGAGTCCGTCACCTGCCGCTGTACGACAACAACGCGCAGTATCCCTATCAGAACCAGGGCTCCAGGGACCTCGCCGAGGTGAGCAAGGGGGCCAACACACACACGCACATACACGCACAAGCACTCACGCACATACACACGCGCACGTGCGCACACACGTACACACACGTAGACTTGCACAAACACACACACACGCACATACACGCACAAGCACTCACGCACATACACACGCGCACGTGCGCACACACGTACACACACGTAGACTTGCACAAACACGCACACGCGCGCATATATCCACACACATGCACACACGCACACTCCTTCTCGCAAACGCGCACACGGTCACCCGCTCACTCGCTCACACACACACACACACACACACACACACACACACCATTCTGTGTAATTGACCAGCAACAAAAAGTTATCTTCGTCGTGGTGGAATCCTCCGACAATTTCTGACCCGCCTCCTCCAAACAATTGTTTTCTCACTTCTTACTTTCATTACTGCCTGAGGTGCGACCCTGTCAGCCTTCATCAACTGCAAAAAAAACTTGCTTCTCAAGCGACGCTAGTTTCGGGTCTCCATTGTCCTCGTCCACATCTTGCCATATTTGTGCACCTCAACCCTCACTTTCGTCTCTTTTTCCAGAGCCAGTCTCCGCACACCTATCTGGACCTGGTGGACCCGGACGGGTACCACGTCATGCGTCACGCTGGTCCCCCGCCGCAGTACCCGGACTACCTCCCCATGGACCGGGCGCGGCGGCCCCGGGACGTCCTCCCCCGGCTCCTGGGCCGCGCTCCCGGGGACGCCTCCTCCTCCGGCCCCGGCGTCCTGAGGCGCCCCCGCCGCGGGGCCGCCCGCCCCCCGGACGACCCCTACAGGTTCTCGGGCCTCGGGACCCGGATGTACACGGGAGCCATCAGGGCCGCCCCGGACGCAACGAAAGGCCCTGTGGGCAGAATGAGCGCGTACATCAGCAGCGCAGCGGCCGCCATCAAGCCTTACGGGTTTGGGCGGAGGTACGAGAACAGGTCGGCGCATTGAGCTGAGCTCCACCTGAGTCGCAGCGGGCATTACCTGACAGGACACAGAAGAGCAGCTTGCCGGCATGTTCTCGACCTGTCAATTGACCTGAACTTGACCTTGACTTGACCTTGACCTTGCATTGATCTGCAAATTGACCTTGATCAGAACTTGACCTTGACCTGAATTGGACCTTGAACAGAACTTGACCTTGACCTGAATTTGACCTTCATTGGACTTGACCTTGACCTGAATTGGACCTTCATTGGATTTGACATTGACCTCACCTGACCTGAACTTTGGACATTGACGGGACACGAAACGATTCGTGTGATGTCTGCCCAAATATAGACAGCGACGAACGCACAAAGGGACGTTGGGCATTTCGTTTGGACCAGTCAAAGCTTCACGCGACACGCTGCGATTCTGTCTGGACGTGCTGTGGCCGTGTTTGAAGCCAAAGGACCGTGCGCGTGAGGTCCGCATCCATCACCTGAGCCCGTGGAGAAGACTGAGTCAAGGTGCAGCGAGGGGGGGGAGTTCTCACAACAAGGCAAACAGGGTGAACAAAGAACAAATCTATGCTGACATTTCTTGGAGATTATTATGATTGCTTTTTCCAAGTGTGATTTTGTATTTGAAGGAATGCGTCTTGTGTCTGTCAATGGAAAATGTTTTTTGTCGCGTGTAGCTCCACGTATTTTGCTGCGCTGCGAACTCTGTTTACGTGTAAATCTGTGATGAAAACCTGCAGAGTAAAGAGCGTGTTTGTGATAGAAGAACCAAATGAAGTTGTTTTTGCACTGGTGAAGAAACAGTATGCGTGTGTGTGCGTGCGTGTGCGTGCGTGCGTGTGCGTATTGTGTGGCGCAGGCGTGTGACCGCTGGTTGATCATGTTGAAAACCAAATGGCCAGAAATACAATCATTCCAACAAAAGAAAGCCTTGTGTTTTGTCGGGTCGCCTGATTCCGCTCATGAAATGAGTAGGTGGGTCATCTCCTTCTGGCCTCGATTCTGCTCCGTCTCCTGGATCCGGTGCAGTGTTGGATTTACTCACCTCTGGATCTCCTCACACCCCTTGATCCTCTCATACGCTTTGATTGTAACTTCTCACCCGCTGTAGTCTCCTCCTCCTGGACCCTCCGCTGCAACTTAGTACGCTCACACCCCTGGATCCTGACCCCCAGGATTCAGCCAGACCCTGAATCCTTTCCTCTGGGTCCACCGGACCCCTGGATCCACTCACAGCTGCACTGAGGGACGAGTGCGGCAGACCTGTGTGGTCCTGCCGTGACGAACCCTCCCTTTGGCCTCTCAACGTGCGCTCACGTGGGTCGTTCCGCTCGGACGTTCAAACCACGTTCAGCATCTCAACAAACAACTCAACACCGACACGTGATGTTAGAGCAAGAAACTTTTATTTTCTGCCGAATGTGTGAGAGTTCCAGCGGATCCAGCACGGGCGTTTGTCAGCGGGGTCGTGGGGGGGGGGGGGTAGGGGGCGACTTGTTTGTGTTTGTGGCCTGATGTGGAGGGTGGACACACCCATCTTCAACAAATTTACAGAACAAATGGGGGGGGGGTAAGCACGCAACAATGGGTGTGTGAGTAGGGAGGTCAGTATGGGGCTGACCGCCTGGATCCGCTGGAGGAAAATCGCTGTGACACAGATTCTTTGTCGTTGTTTTTGCCTCAAGGATCAATTAAAATTGCGGTTCAATACAAACATGACAAACATGACAATCTCGAAGACAAAACTACAATGAGCGGGACCAAAACATCAACTGGTTTGTATTTTTGATTCAAATTCCAGTTGAAAAGAATCACATTCCTGTTTCGTCTGTTCTTGATTCAAATTGAAGTTGCTCAGAGTCGCAAACGTTGATACATGTATTGCACCACTGCGCCAAAAAAACAACAACAAGAGCGGTTTTCACATTGGTGACGGCGTCAGCTTTTTTTGACGACGTCAAAGAATGGTCTGGACCGTTTTTTGACGCCCACCAATTGGGTGTCAGGTCAAATTTTGACGTTGACGTCAAAAAAGCTGCAGTCGACGTGAAGAAAATATGACGACGCCACCAACGTGAAAACTCCTGAAGGCAAGAGAGGCGTGGCGTCTCCCTGTGTGTTTTTGAACGTTGTGTCTCTGGATTTCTTGACGAGTCGCGGCCCGTGGTCATCGTCGTCAGCCTCGTTATATCGGCGGCACGTTGTCAGGAGCTGAAACGGTCAGCGCTGAACGTCATCACCACCTGAAACGGTCAGCATAAAAACCGTGCTCATCAACATAACCTCTGTTGTATTTTCTCTCCTCACGTGGTGCAGATGGAGGAGGGAGGGTCTGACGGACCAGCCCCGCCCTTTCTGACTCCAGAATGAGTCCCCGCCCCCGAATAAAATGGGACCAACAGACACAAATCGTAATCGGTGCGTGTGGTGGTGGTTGGCGTTTCCTTCTTGAAGTGTTCGGGGGGGGGG
>JAAUXT010031819.1_pt1 | contig 10930 bp, 13 predicted proteins | sample 7278171 | NCBI WGS metagenome assembly JAAUXT01 (sample SAMN14350112, study PRJNA611818) | marine sediment metagenome | isolation source: surface marine sediment (1.8m) | place: French Polynesia: Moorea | collected 2018-08 | reverse complement strand
CTATTCCGTTCCAAATATTTAAATTTTATTTAAATTTTTTTGGCAAATTTTTTTTTTTTTTATTTACCCCCCCCCCCCCCCCAGTTCCCCAAACACTTGATCTAAGAGGTGACAGCAAGTGAAAAACGAAAACGTCCATGTTCCGTGCTGGTCACAGGCCAGTTGTTGTATATTTTTGGAAAATTGGCGTGCGAGCGTACGAGCAGACTTGAGATCAGCCCAGCCAACTGTCTGCGTGCTATCAGTTTGGGCATCGGAAAATTCCTGATGTTTTGACAGAGTCGGGAGCTTTGACCTTTGGGTTTGATGTTGAGTTCAGGTTCTGTCAGTGTGAATTGACTTTTCCTTCACATCATTTGATTTTGATCGGAAAGGAATTGGTGCAGATCCTTTACTTGTGCTTCTCCACTTGTTGCAACATTTTGCTTCCCTCCCATTGATACCAGTGTGATCATCCTCTTTGGATCAACAGTGGCATTCATCGCTAGGAACAAGGTTCGAATTGGAACATTCCACAGTCCAGCAGTACTTTTCCGTTGGGAAGTGTTTCCCGGAGCTGTTTTCCGGAGCCATTCAATTGTGTCAATGGCAAGGTCGCTGCTTTGAGCGTTCCTGTCCAAACGCCCCTACCCTGCGTCCCGCTGCCTGTCCCGTTCTCGGCACTCGCACAGAACAACGCGGAACCCGAGCTGAATCTTGATGAAAGACTTTGAGTCGTGGTTCTCTGTGAATTCTTTTTTTTTTTTTTCGTCGTACGAGCGTGGAGCTTCAAACCTGCTGGCTGGGGACCATTTTTCTGTGCTTTGGACACAAGTCAGCGAGAGAGGGGGGATCCAAGAAAAAGATGTTCACACCTTTCCAGCTTGAAACTTCAAAATCAGTTTTTGGAAGCACTGAAAAGCCCAAGCATTGAAGACTTCGAACAGGGTTGAGACGAGTTCTGGAGCCTGACCGTATTGTTCGAACACCTTTCACTTTTTCTTTGCCAGGAGAAAAGTCCAACGTTAATCAAATCGTTTTTGCATGCTATTTTTCAGATGTGCACAATCTTTTTGTCTAATCCGGTTCTACTAACATGTCTTGACTGAAACATAACTGCTTGCTGCCCAGATTGGTTTGCAAACCATGGCTGATGACCTGTCAGCTACAAAGTGGTACATTGCACCCCCACCTAAACTGGCAAGTATCTTTGTCTTCTTCAGAAACTTGTCGAAACTGGCACTTTTCCAGATATTTTCCAAAAAAATGAAGAAAACACTGTATAAATCTCGCACACTTCTGTTTTGTGGGGATTCTTTGTGCACTAAAAACTTGAAAGCGAACAAGTGCCACATATTCGCACATATCCGTTCGTCTTTGGAAGTTTTGCACCTCATTTGGAAGCGTGTTTCTGCGAACTGTACAGTTCTAGAATTTTGCTTGCTAGATGTAGATCTGCGTAAATTTTGTCGCAAAACAACAATTTTTTTTCTGAACACTGTTCTGTTCTTCGTACACATGCGTGCTCACTAACCTTTGTGAATAGACCTACGAACTTCAACAATGTCAAAATTGTGGTTTCTTCGTTTGCAGGACGATGCTCTGCAGTTTTTCAAGGAGTCGCGGACGGATTCGGCGCTGTACAGTCTCTACCTGAAGAAAGTGCGCTACCACACGCCGGCCAGTGATGTAGGTACCTTCTCGCCCCATAGAGAAGAACTCCGTAGACACTCTTCTACGTTCTACCTTGACGTAGACGACCTCCCTGTGGCAAGTATCCCTCCTTGTTTTGCCTCTGGCTGCTGACGGCTTGCCGCTGCCACTGAAGTCCACACTGAGCTTCGTGCTTGAGCGTCGCTTCTGTCGTTGTAAGGAAACCTAACCTTGGGTCATCTCGTGATGATGTGCCGTGGCGATTTGTTGGAACAGCCTCCCTCCTCACGCACTTGTGAATTTGGTCGGAACTGTTCCACAAATCACGCGTCATCGGAACGAGAGGCGGTCATTGGACCGCTGACACCTCAGCGATCCGGAGGTGTCATCAGTCCTGCTACTCATTAACTTCCTCACAACACCACTTGAAATCTCGTTGATTGCTCGGACAACAGACAGCAAACGAAATCAAATCAACAGAAGCAAATATGAAAAGAGTCCGCAGCAGGAAAATCACACCTGCTGTGAGAAAACAAGTGTAAAAGAACACTTCCAGCGAGTCCTGCGTGTGTTCTGAAGAATAAGTGCTGCTAACACCCATTGCTCACACGAGGGCACAATGGTCTAACCTGATATGGACAACAATGTTGGCTTGGTACGTTCACACAAATGCGCAGCTCTGTGCCAAGTTTACTGTGCAGTGAATGGGCGACAACGAAAAGTGCTCTGTGATGCCAAGACACCATTGTAACGCTTCAACACCATGTGTGGTTTTTCGATCACAACTTCAGTCATCAAAGAATTCGATTTTTGCATTGCATACAGTGATGTCGACCTGTCGCGTGTTTCCATTGATGACTCGGTGTGCGTGCGGGTTGCGCGGCAGTTTGATGACACGTGTGCGGGTCGCTGTTCTGCAGGCGGACGAGCCCATCAAGGGCGGCCGCGTGTCGCACCTGCAATGGCGCACCATCGAGCTGCGGGTCATCAAGTCCGGGACCCTGGAGAAGGTGGTGGAGGCCGTGTCTATGCACGAGACGGGCGAGCTCGACTCGTCCTACGTGAACGTGCTGCTCGCCACCTACAGATCGTTCACCTCCACCAAAGAGCTGCTCGACCTGCTCATCAAAAGGTGCCGAGTGCTGCTGCTTCTGCGCTCTTTGGCTTTGATCTTGACTCGAGTGGGTCTGGTGACAGATGTTTCATATATACAACAGCGCCTTGACACAAAGTATTTGCACAGCAATGGAAATGAAGAAACTTGCAGGTGTTGTGTGACAGCAAAAGCGCGTTGTGTTTCAGGTACATCGCGTTGCGGGACGATACGACGATGAAGCAGCACGTGCGCGAAGCCCATCGCAAGTGAGTTTCACGGAGACCTCTCCTCACTGAATCACGTGTCACTGAACCCTGTATTTCTCTCGGGCATGCGCGTGAAAATTGCGCAGTCGACGTTCGCGGCGTTGGTGTTGATTGCGCTTCGCTGAGTGTGTTGGTCCGCTGTGCGCGCAGGTCTGTGCGGACGGTGGTGTCGGTCTGGCTCGACAGCTACTCGGACGACTTCAACGAGCCGCTGACCTACCCGTGTCTGCAGCGCCTCATCGAGTTCGCCGAGCAGCACATCGAGGGAGGCGACCTCGCGCACAGAGCCAAGCACCGCCTCCACAAGTTCATCGCCAGCGACGAGTCTTCCGTCAGAGGCATCGAAGGTAGCTCCGGTGTAATGAAGTGGCCAGAAACCAGGAGACCCCGGTGTCTGGTCAGTGTGTGCACATTGTGATCATTTGGCACCGGTCACTCAGCGCCTTTGCTGATTGCACTCAGAGATGTGACCCGGTGTTTGGCAATTTCAGCCCACCACCTGAAATGACCAGACCCCAGGTGTTGAAAATGCCGGGTCTCCTCATTTCATTCCACCGGCACCCACTGCGTCGCTGTGTCTCTAGTTGCTGGTCAGCGCAGGTGCCCATCACGCGCATGCGCTTCGCTTTGCAGTCGAGGACGTGCACTTCAACTTGAGCCTGTTGGATGAGATCACGATCCAGCCCGACATCTCCATTCTGCCCCGTCCAGTCGAGTTCGAATTCGTGCCTGACAAAATCTTCGCCGAGCAACTGACCTACATGGACATGGTAGGACATTAGCATGATCAAGAACACCGTACGATTGTGTGTTTTGTGAACGTTACTGCATTGATTCCCAAGAATCTGAAGTTTCTGGCTGTCGCTGCTGTTCTGAACACAAGTCGCTGAAAATCTGCCACTGTCAGGCTCTTGTGTGTTGCTTCCACAGGAGTTGTTCAAGAAGGTGGTGCCGCACCACTGCCTCGGGTCGGTGTGGTCGCGGCGCGAGAAGGGCTACGCGAACGCGCCCAGCGTCTACGCCACCATCAACCAGTTCAACGCCGTGTCGTACCGCGTCATCGCGACCGTGCTGAAGCACCCCGACCTGCACCAGGACGACCGCGCCGCCATCGTCGAGAAGTGGATCGACATCGCTCATGTGAGTGCGTGCAGCGGGTCGAGCCAGGGCCACAGCATTTGTGCACTTGAAGCAACAGAGCAAGGAACAGGGCGGGGGGCGCTTTTCGTGTGCGCGTGTTGACCTCTTGTGAAGAGCTCCTCTGAACATCTCGAGGTTCTCAGCCTTGTATTGGTTCCCCGCCAAGGGAAAGAGTGACAACCTGAAGCGCGCATTTTGACAGCCTGCTCTGTCTTTGCTTCATCACAGGAACTTCGGTTGCTCAAGAACTTTTCGTCGTTGAAAGCAATAATCTCAGGACTGCAGTCGAACCCGGTGTACCGACTCAACAAGGTGTGGGCCGAAGTGGACTCTGACAGCAGACTTCTGTTCCACGAGCTGTCCGCCATCTTCTCCGAGGAAAACAACCACTCCATGGCCCGGGAGCTGCTCTTCAGGTCTGTGCAAGAAGTCTCGATCGAACCACGATTGAACATGTTCAGACTGCTGCTCCAAAATATGGATACTAAACTGTTACCACTGTGTGAGAGGGTAGTCACGTTGCTGACAGACTCTGTACAACGTTATGACTTGTGGGAGTGGCACACACGAACACACAGACTGCTGCTCTGTTGTTGTAACTGTCGCTTTGTTTCGTGGCAGGGGTTTACAACAGTCGATGAAGTCCTTGCAAAGAACTAGACCTAAAAGCGCAATAGGACTTGTGCCAGTGTAACGTTTTTCTCATTTTTGCGCACGGCAGACACAGTGATTGTCACAATTCCCCCGCCAATCGAAAAATAGCTGGATTCACGGCTTCAAGGATCACGCGTTTGAAACGAAATCATCACACTTCAAAGACTGCAAACCAAAAAATGTTGAATTGATTTACTCCGTGCTAACCTCACAAGACTCTGAAAGATTTTCCACTTTTCGTGTTTCCAGAACTTAGTTTGCGCGCATGAAAAGGGTGCCGAAGACATATTTGGTCGCATTACAGAATACAGCAAATGTTGATGTGCATGCCACCTGGTGAACAAAGATTGGCGGTATCTGACGGCGTTGCACACGTGTTGCAGGGAGGGCACCGCCAAGTTCGCCGACATGGACAACACGAGCATGACGCTCGGACGGCACCAGCGCAAGAAGAGCTCCGCCACCGCGTCCGTCAACAAGCGCAAGAGCGTCTGGGACCCGACCGTCAGTGTCTTTGTTTTCGTGTTTTCCTTGAGTCGGTCGGCCGTGTTGCACGCAAGCGCTGTTGTGTTTCATCAGCGCTGAGCACAGAAAGGGCGTTGATGACACTGCTGAAAACATAGTGCGCGCACAAAGTTCGTTTTCCCTGTGACTTCGTGCGATTCAAGTCTCCGACTGAACACTGTGAGGTCGCGGAGAGCGATCGACTGACGCCAGTCCTTTTCTGCAGTACTCGACGGCGGCGGGGACGGTTCCGTACCTCGGCACCTTCCTGACGGACCTGACGATGATCGACACGGCCATCCCCGACCACACCGAGGACGGCTGGGTCAACTTCGAGAAGAAGCGTAAAGAGTTCGAGATCCTTGCGCAGATCCGGCTGCTGCAGTCAGCGTGCCAGCTCTACCAGCTCAAACCCGACGCTGCCTTCATCGAGTGGTTCCACAGCATCCGCACCTACGATGACAAAGAGAGGTGCGGCGCCCACTTGAAACCGCTGCGTTCAGAAAGAGGGCCCTTTCTGCACCGACGTGTGTTTCATTTTGCTGACACCGCATTTCAGCTACGAACTGTCGTGCGAGATCGAACCTGCCACACCCTCCACGCCCAAAGAGGTCAAAGGACACCGGAAAAAGTCGAGGTGAGCAATGCACGTCCTTACCAAGACTGTGTCGCCTTCGCTTGTGTGTTCGTACTTTTGCCAACATTTTGTATTTGTGGTTTTGTTTTCTTATTGATGTGAAGACCGGTTGAATTTTGGTAGGTCCCTCGATGATTTGTACTTTGTGAGTAGTTCTTTCCACGATACAGTGTACGATACTTCATACAGGAATACTTACGATAAGATCCCGGGCCTTCTTCACTGCAGCATGCTCTTTCCCCTTCCGTGCTGGTTTTAAGATTTTACAGTAAGCCGCGCGTTCGATTCTTTGTGACAGTTTGGGGTTTTTCTCGCCTCGGCAACCGGCGGTGTCGATGGAGAGTAACCTGAGCGTCTCGACGCCCGAGCAGCTCGACACGATGAGCGTGCACTCGCTCAGCCCGCTCCCCCCAGACATCGCCGCCAAACCTCTGGTGCGTACTGCGCGGCCCGCCACACCGGAAGCCGCTTCCAACGCTGTGTGCGGTGCGGGGCGGGGCTCAAGGGAGAAGCACGAGTCAACTTGCCTTTTGCGACAGAATAGATGAGGCCGCTTTGCGGGAGCTTCCAGCTCGCTGATTCGATTTGGGATGGGAGGCTCGAGTCCGATGCGGGTCTGGGCACTGAGCGGGTGGTCAAAGGCAGGTTGGCTCGTCTGCGTTTGTGCTGCTTGGTGAGGCACCCTTGCATTGAATGGTGGTGTTTATTTACGTCATGTGCTTCTGTTGAACCGTTTGTCGTCATTCAGAAAACTACAGGGGCAAAGAACCGACATATTTGTGCTCAAGGAGAATAAATTTATGTATACTTTGATTTACCAGATAAGTCAACTGGTAAGTGCACAGATATACAAGAGTCAAGACGCCTGCTGTGCTGCCAGTCTGTGTCAGTCAGTGTAGTGAGCGTCAAGTTTTGCTGTGTTTTGTTTGATTTGCGGCACAGTGAATGGAGCTTGATAGATTCTTTTGCATCACTTGTTTGGCCGCCGCCCAATCGTCCTCCATGTATGTGTCATTGTACTTTGACAAAAAGTAATCAACATTCGCTGATTCCGGAAAAAAATAGCAACAACAAAAAGCACGATATATTTGAATCGGCTTGCAACTGCGAAGATTCCACCATCATAAAAATCTGGATCAGTTTGATTCCACAGAAACAGGAACACAGAGCCATAAATTTGTCAGTGGACAGTGCAGCCCCGCGTTGTCGATCCATTGTATTCTTGTTTCAGTCAAGGCTGAACTCAAAAAGTGTTTGTGTCAAATTCCATGATGATCTGTGAATTTTGTTGAGTGGTGGAAGTCCCGAATTGATCTACCGTCGGTTTTGTCTCACTGTCGCCTCCCAGTTACCCACACCCACAACAAACCTCCCTTCCAATTCGCTCATGGTCATTGCTAAGTGGTAGTCAAGTGTGATGCCTGGAGTCTGCGCGCTGCAGCTATGTGCAGCTTCTTCGTTGACATGTGCTCAAGTTTGTGTTCACTTGTAACATACATGCTAAAAAGTGGTGTTCCTTCACCGGACCAAAGTTCTGAGTCCGTGTGCAACAGAAAATTTATCCACTGTCTGTAGAATCAATTTTGACAGAGACTTTTCAGCCGCCCGTGTTCTTTGTTGACGTGTCGCGTTGTTGGCTTCAGCTGCGACATTCCATCTCGGTGGCGTCGCTCGGGTCGGTGGACGACATCGGCGTCGGCGCCACGAGCGCGTGGAAGAGTCCGGAGAGTCGCGTCGTCAAGGTGTCGCTCGAGAGCACAGAGAGCCACTTCACCAACCACTACAAGAGCATCCTCGTGAGGCGCTTCTTCTTATTTTGGAAAACAAATTGACATCCGAATTCTCTTCACACCCCGTCCCCTTGCGCTCTTCCAGGGGGTGAATTCGAACGAATGGGAATGGAATTTTGTCTCATACAAATGGTGCCTGGGTGGAATTGATTGAATCGTGAGGTGGTTGAACTGTTTCGTTATTATTTGAATGAAATCCGCGGAGAGGCTTGTGACAGAACCGCCAAGAGCTTGTTGGTGCTGACGAATCAGACGGCGTTGAGAAATGAAAACTTTGTCCCTCACAGCTGACGAACAGCGATCACACCAAGAACGTGCTGCGCAAAATCCTCATCAAGTTCAACGTGGAGGCGAGTCCGGACGACTACGTCATGTTCCAGGTGTGGCCCGACGGAGGTACGTCCAGCCAGAATGTCGGCTTCATCGCCAACATTATCTCTCGAAAAAGAGGCTTTGTGCTTTCAGTGACACACAGAGTCCTTCTTTGATGTCGGGTTTTTTTTCTGAAATCGGGATTGAATTTCAGATCTGCAGATTCCAGACAAGGGCAACGTGTTCTACGCAATAAACAACTCGGCGCCGGAAATCCGGTTCGTCGTCAGGAAACGATCTGACATTGAGAGGATCAAATCAAAACAGAGAAAGAGAAAGGACCAAATGTCGAACAAATTGACGTTGTAGCACAAGGCATCTTAGTTTTTATATCGGACCGGCTCCTCGCATTTACTGTGTTAATTTATCTTCGGTGAGGCTGCGGGGTGAGAGGGGCTCCACTGTGATAACTGAAGCGGATCCCCACTGAGGCGATCACTGTGACGAGGGAGATTCAGATCTACGGCCGAGGTTCCGGTGTTTGTCGCGCTATTCGCACCGAGGCAGCGCGTTTGCTGCTTTTCGCACTCGTTTCTGCAACAGGCGACGCGCTGCGTCCCAGACAAAATCTGCAAACCGTGAGTTGCGTGGAGACTTTGGTGTGACAAAAGTGTGAAAAGCTCACCGGCTGTGCCTCTGTCGTAGGTCTGTGCGTTTCAGTCGTTATCGCAAAGTTTTCAAGTGGTTGAGGAAGACGACGTGTGGCAGCAGTGAGTTTCCACCACCGCAATCAAACCACAGCATCTCGTCTCACTGCCAGCGACGACAGAAAATCATGATTTCAACAGAGCGCTTGGTTATTCACGTTTGTTCTTCCTTTTCATGTGGGTCCAGGTTGGGTGTTGGAGTCTGTATTTTGTCCATCCGTTTCTGAACGAGTCTTCTGCTCAGGTGGTCCTGTTTTCACTCATCATCTGGAGACAGTGCTGTGAAAATGCCATTATGTTTTGCCCGCGGTTCCCCGCCAGACGTCTCCACCACGGGCTAGTGCAATCACAATGGTGTGTCTGTCTGTGGATGGGTGATGACTGACCCGGAGGGGAGAGGGAGTCACCTGTCAAATTCTGAGCAGGAGATTTGTCTGGGTGACTCCCCCCCCCCCGACAAGTCACCCCAAAATTGTTCAGCCTGGGTGACTTGTACCCCCCCCCCCCACTTTCCCCAGAAAGTCGCCTGGGCAAAACCCACAAGTTTCCTGTTGGCCGTGTGTGGAACCGAGGGCTTACCGACACCAGACGTGCAGAGGAAGAATAAAAGTTTGCAGCAGAAGGGAAGAGAACCCTGTGTGCAGCAGAACCTGCCAGTCGGGAGTCCATCATCGTGCCGCCAAAACTCGTCTGTTTTACCTTTGGAACAAACTTCGGACGGATTGTGCAATACGAGTACGTGGTTCGTCCTTCGTTTGTGTACGTGCTCGTTGTCGGTGGTGAAAAGTCAACGTGTGTGCGTGCGTTATTTTTTGGAGATGTTTGTTGGCTTCTCACAAATGTTTGCCACGTTGAAGTTTACTTTGAATCGGTTTGGTTTCCGGCGAATGCTCACCTGTTGAGTATTTCGTCGAGTCGCGGGCTTGGTACAATCGCGTTGGTGTCATGCGTGTTTGTGTGTGGACCACCAGGGCGGGTGGGGGGGGGGTAACCAACTATTTTCTTTTTCTTCTCTGGATCCTAATGCGATTCTTTTGGAACACGAGGGGAATCCAATTCTGCCTTCCAATGTCACGTTGAACTTCGTCGTTGCACGATCAGATGAGTCGGTTCACAGACGGTCCATTGCATGAAAATGTGTCGAAGACCGCGCAAAAGTTCCAACATGTTAACTGAGACGTCGGAAAGCAGAATGGATACTCGTATGATCCCCCTCGTTCTTGTCGGGGAGGGCTCGTAACTGTGGGGGCGATTTTTCTTTTGTTTGTTGACCAAAGTTCAAAGAAAATTATGGCTGCCTGTGGAGGGGCGATCGCAGAAAGGCAACTGGTCTTTTGCCCCGACAGAATGAAAGACTCCTGCCTGCGCAAACAAAGCAATCTATTGAATGTGATATTTTGTTGCAAAACATTTTTGTGTACAGCAAAAATATGTCTATTTTATGCCACCAAAGTGTGGCGAATAAACTCAACAAAATGTAGAAGTGTTGTTTTGTTGGCAATGCACATGTGCACCATGAAGTTTCATGCACCTGTTTTCGTTCCAAGAAATAATGGCGGTTCTTCCGTCAGAATTGCCTGAAAGAATGGGATCTGAACTTTTGCGATCGAATGCACGAACGTTTCGCAAAGTGGATCAAAGGTGTAAAGGAAGGCTTGATAAGCAAAAGCGAAATGAATTTCGTCGACGGAACATTTTTCGACCACCAGCCCACCGCAAAAAGGTGTGCTGCAACCGAAGTTCAGACCAACGCCGCTCAGAATGAGGGATTCTACCACGCGCTTGTCTCGATTCGGATTTGACACGCTCTTTTTCATGTTTTCTCTACCCAATTTAAAGCATATTTGCACGGAAAAAGAGGTCATGACATGTTTTCAAATTTATTCAGTCGACTCTATTGGACGACCACTTTTTCTCAGCTAAAGGGACACAAAAATCAACATATTTACAAGGCATTTGGCCAACTCTGAAACTGAACAAATTCTGCTCGAAACAACACAGAAAAGGTCTCTTGAAAACCAACAAAAAAAGTCCGTGCAATGCACAAAATTCCCCTCAAAATCTGCTCGAAACAACACAGAAAAGGTCTCTTGGAAACCAACAAAAAAAGTCTGTGCAACGCACAAAATTCCCCTCAAAATTTGAGTTTGATATTTAGACTTTTCAGCTTCTTCTTAGCTGTTACTTTGTCG
>JAAUXT010115017.1_pt1 | contig 10931 bp, 16 predicted proteins | sample 7278171 | NCBI WGS metagenome assembly JAAUXT01 (sample SAMN14350112, study PRJNA611818) | marine sediment metagenome | isolation source: surface marine sediment (1.8m) | place: French Polynesia: Moorea | collected 2018-08 | reverse complement strand
TCCAACCCCCCCCCCCTCCAGTAAGACCCGCTTTGGCCAAAGCAGGTCTGACCCAAGATCCACTTTCGAAATTTTTTTTTTTTTTTAAAATGATCAGTGATGAACTGCGAACGTATAGACCACACGCTTTTTGTGCGTAGCATTCTTGTTTCCTTTCTTACTGTGTAATGTCTGTGGGAAGAGGCTTCTGCAGGCGCAGCGTCTCCGAGTCTCTTCTCCTCTGGTGCAGCAAGGGTGAGGAGCAACCTTTGTTCTCAACAGGAGATTCAGAAAAAGTAATCTACAGTTGTCAGTCAAATGGTTTGACACTTGTGCATTTTTGGTTGCTCTGACTTGTGCCTTACAACAGGTAATCAAAACAAAACAGGAGATGAATTTAATCCTCAACTTCGTCTCAGATTCATAAACCTCCTGTTATCTGTTGATTACCTGTACCGTCACCGTCTCGCTGCTGGAGACGCCCCGTGCGCATGCGCAGTCACCGCGTTCTTATTCCGTACAGAAACCTGAGCAGCTCGGGATTCGGAAAGGGCAGACAGCTCGGGTTGCTGTGTCTGAATGCAGTGTGCCCCCCCCCAGTGTTCTGGGTGGGGGGAAATGATATTCAAAGTAACTTTCGCGAGGGTAACATGTTTTTGTTTTTGTTACAAAGATTGCAATGCAGTGTTTTCCGCTTGCGGAGTTGGACATTCCATGTTACATCTCCTCTGGCTTTCGTTTCACGCACACACACATGCACACACATGCACACACACGCACACACAGAGACTCTTTCTCTCCTCTCTCGTCTCTTCTCTCTCACTCTCATCTCTTCGCTCAATCTGTTTGTCTGTCTGACCTCTCCTCTCTCTCTCTCTCTCTCTCTCTCTCTCTCTCTCTCTATCTGCCTGTCCCTGCCACAGGTCTCTCTCTGTTTCTCTTTCTCTCTCCTGTTCATTTTAACTCATTCTCCACTCTTCCCACCGCCAACCGTCACACCTCCCTCTCTCCCATCCCTCCCCTCCCTCCCCTCCCTCCCCTCCTCGCTCCCTCCTCCCCTCCCCACCTCATCCCTTTCTCTTCCTCTCTGTTCCTCACTTCTTCCCATTAGAACCTTCACAGAAGCTTCTCGCCTCAGTATCATAAAAGCCTTTCTCTTCCTCCTCAAATTTACACGGTAGAACTCAGCAGATTCACGCTTCACACAGCAGGGGCCACCTCAGCCCCGAGAGTCACGTGTGCGAAATGTGTCACCTGTTTCCTGTGATGTCTCAAAGCGACGCAGGTAGACCCACGTGTAAAGCGCTTTTCACATTGGTGACGCGCGGTCGTCTTTTTGACGTCGGCGTCAAACATGAGAGAGTATTCATGTTCTTGACGTCAGCGTCAAAATTTAACGTTGAACCCAATGGTGGAATTTTTGACGTCAGCGCAACAAACGACCGCGCGTCACCCAACGTGAAAACCCCTTGAAGCGGGTTTTGCATTGGTCAAAAAATGGTCTGGACCGTTTTTTGATGCTCACCAAGTGGGTGTCAGGTTAAATTTTGACATTGACGTCAAAATTCTGCCGTCTTTGACGTCAACGGCACCAATGTGAAAACCCCTTGAAGGGGTGTTCACATTGGTGACGCGCAGTATTTTGACGTCGGTGTCAAACAAGAACAATTGAACCCAATGGTGGAATTTTTGACGTCAGCCCAAGAAACGACCATGCGTCAAGCCGTTTTCACATTGATACCGTCGACGTCAAAAACAGCAGAATTTTTGATGTCAAGGTCAAATTTTATTCTGACGCCAAATTGGTGGGTGTCAAAAAAAATGGTCCAGACCATTCTTTGACGTCGTCAAGAAAAAAAGCTGCAGGGTTAAATGATAAATTTTGACGCCGACGTCAAAAAGACGACCACCTTCTTTGACGTCGTCAAAAAAAGTCGACACCGTCACTAATGTGAAAACCGCTTGAACCCGTTGAGTGAGATGGGCGGGTGGCTGGACTGCATTCCGCATGTCGTCTCTGTCCGACTCTTTCATCTGCCGAGTCCGGGCGGAGATGTGTGATGTAGATCTATTGATGCTCACGCGGATCCATGGAGGTGTAACGGAATGGGCAGACCCCGAAAACAGAAGACATGAGGGGGGTGTCTGGCCATTTCAGGTCTGACTTGACGTCGGGAGACTTGGGTCTGGCCATAAAATTTCAGGTCCCCCCCACCAGAAATGGCCACACACCCGTGTATGAAAACACCCTTTTCTCCTCATTTTATTCGATTGGTCTGTGGATGTTGCCCCCCTCCCGCCCCACCTCCACCTGCACAAAGCGTTCTCGCCCACTTAGTGCAAAGATAGATCGGACCCATTCAGATGAAAAAAGTGTATCTCACAGAGCCAAAAAATTGGGTCCGCCCGAATGGTGTTTGGATTCAGACAGGTTCTGAAGAGTACCGTATCCACCCGTGTATAAGATGCACCTTTTTGTCCCAAATTGAGCACCAAAAGTAGGGGTGCGTCTTGTACATGGGTGTGGGAATAAGAAATTTTAAATGTGACCTGATACCAGAAAATCAAGGCAAAACTTGGGGGTGTGTCTTGTGCTTGAGTGCGACTTGTACACGGGTGAATACGGTGGTTCGCACAGAGACGGGAGGCACCGCCCTGACAGAGGGACACACGCCGCCCCAGACCCTTTCAACGGGCTCCGAGGTGTCTTCGTGTCTTTGGTGTTCTGCTCTCTTGTTCTCAGGCTGGGCGCACACAGGGCGCCACAAGACACCCTCAAGGACGTGCTTTTAGGATTGATATATATTTGCTTCTGCCAAACTACTCTTTCAGAAATTAAAAACAAGTGAAATGTTACTGGTACGAGGAAAGAAAGGGAAGATCAAATTACAAATTGAAATGTTTTCTTTGTTCAGTTGAATTTAATTCCTTTGTCCCAGCAGAATACTATTGAGTGTCAATGGCAATCCAAATGGCACGTCATTCAGGGTCAATTTTTTGCTATGTGACGCTCTGTGTGCGCGCAGCCTCAGACGTCAAGGTGATCAAAAGCGGGGTGTTCGATGAGAGAGAGTGTGCGGTGTTGGCGTCTTCTCAAAGGTGGAGGGCAACGACCGCTGTGAGCCTGAGAAAATGTCCACGTTCAATCCATTTCCCCCACACCAGCACAAAGGATCAACAGATGTACAAAAGAAGATCTCACCCGCTTCTGTGATCCTGGTGTTGGGTCCAGGGAGCCAAGGGCAAGATCTCCAGGGACTGTTCAAAAACTTTTGATTTTCTGGTGGAATGAAATGGAGAGACACCCCAAATGTTGGGGTGCCTCGTCATTTCAACTCACGTAATATTAGTTGGCACAGGACACTTAGAGCCTTGATGAGTGTCTGGTCATTTCAGGTGATAATTGAATTGAGGCTCCAGGCAAGAGGGCCAAGGAGCCTGTCACCAGACCTGACCTTGGGCAGAGGCTTGGGACCCTCACCCCGTGCCTCCTGATTTTGGGTGTCTGACAATTTCATTACACCGGCCAATGTGTTGCTGTCAGGCAGCGTGAGTGTCGTATTGAGTACAGCTGGGGTTGGGCCCCGCCCCGCCACTGGGGTAGCACCCCCACCACTGAACCAACCCCAGATCAAAGCAACGTCACGTCAGAAACGCCGTGTGGACGTTTTCTGACGTTCCTGGAGCAAAGCGTCTGAAAACTTGCAGGAACAACCCGCCATGTTCCACGTGTGTCCACTTGGACAGGTTTCCGCTGTTGTTCTCTCCATGTAACCAGCCAATCACCGACCACGTTCTCAGCGAAAACCGTTTCTATCTCAGCCCGCTGGCGAGAGGAGCAAAGGACAGATACGGCAATTGTGTCGTCCCCGCGGCCCTGTCCTCCGATTGGCCCGTCCACTCGCCTGCCCGTCCGCCTGGGCCCCCTGCCCACCCACTCCCGCCCACCTCTCCGCCCTGGCCTCCACCCGCCCACCTGCCCCCCGTCCGGCCGCCCGGGTCCCCGTCCCGCCCTCCCGGCCCCCGCCCACCACCCCGCCCACCCGCCCGCGTGTTCGCCCACCCACCTGCCCGCCTCGCCGCCCTGTCGAACGCTCACCCCCCGCCCACTCCGCCCACATCCGCCCATTTCTCCGGCCTGGCCTCGACCTGCCCCTGGCACCCGCCCGCCTGCTCGCCCGGGGTCCCGCCCACCCTGCCCTCCACCTGCCCTCCGCCCACCCGCGATCCACAGGATCTCGCCCTACTCAACCGAGGCAGCCCAAGCGACACGGCTCCTCTTCAGGAGAATAATATTCAGTGCAAAAAGGCGACAAAAAGACCCGTTGCGATGGAAACACATGTTTCTCCGTCCATTTCGAGTCGCAGGTCCATTCCCTCCCACCTAATGGCGTTTTGCCAGGTAATTGCCTCAAAGTCCCGGCGACGCAGACGTCTTGAGGTGCTTCACACTGGACGCGTTGTCTGCTTCGTGAAGGGTTGCGTCGTCATTTGCGGCAATGGGGCAAACACCCTTGTGGGGGAGGAGGTATTCACCCCCCCCCAAGTCGCCAATGGGTGAACACCTGCCAAAACGTGGGGTAGATTCCATCTGCCGTGAGGATTGGGTGTGATGAGGTCAGATGAGGGAGGGCACTGCTTGACCTTCCCTGTAGCCGTTTTTATATTGGTGCTGTCGACGTCAAAGACAGCAGTATTTTTGACGTCAACATCAAAATTTAACCTGACGCCCAATTGGTGGGCGTCAAAAAATGGTCCAGACCATTCTTTGAGAATCATCAAAACCGGACGCCGTCACCAATGTGAAAACCGCTTTTGTCGCTGTGGACTTGCGTCGCATCGCAACGTGTGACGCATGTTGTGTGAACCAGGGGCCTGGACCTCCATAGGGAGGGAGGGAGTCGGGCTTATTACGCACAGCGCGGGTTGCGACCTGCAGCGAAATGTGTACATATGTTTGGGCGTCCAGTCGGTGGATGGGGAAATTACCCAAACACGCCTATTGAATTTCGCGGTGGCGGGAAAACTCACTTTTGGCGCGGTGGCGGGAAAACTCACTTTTGGCGCGGTGGCGGGAAAACTGAGTTTTGGCGCGAACCACGGTACACCCCCGGGGGACATAATGGTCTTGTAATCGTTTTCCTTCCCCTGCGATCAGGGGCGGCAAAGGTCACGGAGGCGCTGACGGCGTTACTGACCCGCAGTTATCGCTTTGAGATTCAGTTTCCTCAGTGTTTATAGTGTTGTGTAGGGGCTGGTGCGGGTGTGGGTGGGTGGGACACACGCACACACGGACCAACACCTCACGTGCGCAGCTCTGTGTCTCCTCATGACTCAAATACCAAAACTACATGTGCATCTCGTACACAAAACAAAGAACCATTATGAAGATTTTTCTCAACTTTATGGCCACCTTTTTGTCGCAAAATTAAACTACAAAAGTGGGGGGGGTGCGTCTTTTACATCAGATTACCAAATTTCAAAACAACCTGATACAAGAAAAGCAAGGCAAAATTGAGGGTGCGTCTTGTACTTGGGTGTGACTTGTGCACGGGTGAATACGGTATGTCCTTTTTGAACCAAGTACAAAGCCAAACAACTGAAGTGTGAGACAGCTCCAAGTACTCAATACTCACGAGTGACCTCGTAGGGTGGTGGCCTACAGCTTCTGGGTTTGGCAGGAAGGTTCAAACCACGTGTGCTGTGAACTCACACGCAACATGAATGATACTGGATCTGTTGTCATAGAAACACGAATCCAAAAGTGGGAAAACCCCAGTTGAGCAGATGTTTGGAATTCACACCGCCTCTCAGGGCGATAATTCAATTTTCCTTCATTAATAGGAAAGACAAGCCTCGAATTTTGCTTCGTTTAGTGGATCTTTCGCGGGAGGTTTCATTGTGTGAATCCCCACAGAAATTCCAGCAAAACAACGGGGAAGTTGCACAAAAGACGGAGATGCGTTGGAATTGTCTCAGGGAAGTGGGATGGAATCTTTCCAGTCGCCAGTGTCTGGCCATTCTAGGTTGAAGCTGAACAAACCAAAAACATAAAAACATCTGTGGCACCTGAAGCACACACACACACACACACACACACACACACACACACACACACACACACAGCCGCACAAATAGAATCTACCACTGAGGAATTTGATGAGTGCCTGGCTATTTCATAACAATTGTGTGTTGAAAAATGTGGACATGCGAAAACGCTCGCCCTTGGTCAAGAAACACACCGGACTGCGGCATGGTTCTCTATCTAGTGACATTCCGGCCCCTTGGGGGGGGGGCGAGTTGGCTTCTGTCCCAAGGCCTGGCGCCCAGTCATGGAGAATGCGTCAAAATGAACAGTTCACACCGACCATGAGTGCAACAAATAAATGACGTGTGTTAGTAAACTCGACGTCAGGTTCACGCTGAATGCGTCACGCGTTGCGTCACGCGTTGCGTCACGCGTTGTGTCACGTGTTGCGTCATACGTTGCGTCGCGTATTTGTGAAAGGCGCTGAATTCAATCCGACAGCTCCGTGTGTCCGACACGCGTTGTCGTCGGGTCGGATGTCGGGCGCTGCCAGCGGAGGGCGCCACTCGTAACGCTTCCGCCGGAACCACTGCGTCTCCATGGCAACAACACTTCCGTCAAAGCGAAGATAACGCCGCAAGGCGATACGTTATCCATACGGTGGCACCAGCAGGTAGAAAAAGAAGGAAGAAAAATAAAACGTCAATGTTATCATTGTGCAATTATTTCCACAAACAAATGTGAAATTTTCATCATTTGTCGCAAGATTCAGACGGAATTCCGCTTCATGGCGCGAGTGAGTTGATCTTTCCAACGCCTTCTCGGAACAGACCCCGGACGGTGTTGTGCGGGTCACGTGGTCACGTGGCGGGAGATGGAGGAGAGGATCGCCTGTGAGTGGCTCCCTGTGGGGCCGTAGTGCTGCCCTCACAGTCACACATGGACATGTATCTCCCGTCTCCTGGTCCCGCCGTTCTGAGGAAAGATGCGAGCGCTGATGTTAGAGAAGCGATCTGAGGCAGAGAAAGTGGAGGGACACTCTAGTCTGTCTGTCTGTCTGTCTGTCTGTCTATCTGTCTGTGTCTATCTGTCTGTCTGTCTAGTCTGTCTGTCTGTCTGTCTGTGTGTCTGTCTATCTGTCTGTCTGTCTGTGCGTCTGTGTGTCTGTGTGTCTGTCTGTCTCGCTCTCGTCCTCCTCTCTCTCTCCCTCTCGCCTCTCTCTCCCTCTCTCCCTTTCACCCCCCCTCTCTTTCTCTCTCTCTCCCTCTCTCTGTCTCCCTCCCTCCCTCCCTCCCTCTCTGCACGTGACGCGGACATCACTTTCCGCAGTCGACGTTTCTCTCCCTCCCACGTGAGGAGCGCATCGCTCTCCCCAGAAGCAGCCCGCGTAATTAAATCTTCGCAGCGCAATTGATTTCCGCAGAACAATCTGTGTCATCAAACGGGATCCCGACTTCAAAGCGCAGAGACAGGTACCAAGGTCGAGCAGCTCACGCTCTTCCGCTGTGTGCGCATGCGCATGCGCAGGTCTGCGCGCTGCGTCCCTGCCCAGGTCTGCGCGTTGCGTCTCTGCGCAGGTCTACGCGCTGTGTCTCTGCGCAGGTTTGCGCGCAGCGTCTCTGCGCATGTCTGCAGTACGCGAGGTTCATGTGTTGTGGTGGGTGCCTCGGGCGAGAGAGCAGGTGCAGTGGCGTCGCACTGCGACTTGGCTTGGGTCAAAGAGCAGGGCCAGTGGCATCCTGAAGCAACTGCTGAGGTCAGAATGCCAAACCAACGTTCACAAAGAAAGCGCAATTTGAACGTCACTGTTTGAACAAAGGGGTCAGTATACCTTGGACAGTTTTACAAAGCAGGGCATTGTTGTGAGAGGCAGTCTGACGGCCTGCAGCAGCTCGGTTCTGGGACATCCACACTGCTTTTTTACTCGATTATTACAGTTACAATGCTCGAGCACGCACAACCCGCACTGAGTGCGTTTCTTGATCTCCAGCCCAGTTTCCGGTGTGAAGCAGCCCCAGAACGAGGCTGAGTCCCGCGCATGCGCGTCCGATGCGCGCGGTGGGAGCCGGGGCGGGAAAAGGGATTTTCACACAGGCAGGGTGGCGTCAGATTATTTGACACTGGCGTCAAAATTTTGACGCACGGGCATCAAGTCCAATATGACACATGTAGAAAGCATAAAAATGGTTTGTGGATTCCTGGCCTCGCCTCAAAATTTTGACGCCGCGTCATCCTCAAAGGCTTATTTTCTCTCAGATCTATTCTCTTCAGTGTGGAATCCCACACTGAGGCTCTGTGAACCTTCTCTCTGTGGTCGGGTGCGGATGAAGCAGCCGAGGCCACGCCCACACCTTCACAATCCAGAAGGAAAAGGGGTTTTCACACAGGCTGGGCGGCGTCAGATTGTTTGACGCTGGCGTCAAAATTTTGACGCGCAGGCATCAAATTTTACATGATGACCAATGGAGAGCAGGCCAGGCCACACCTTCACAATCCAGGAGGAAAATGAGTTTCCACACAGATGACGCAGCGTCAAAATTTTGACGCGACGCCAGGAACAGACTGGACTGTTTTGTTGATGCTCTCCATTGGGTGTCATGTTAATTTTGACGCCCTCGTGTCAAAATTTTGACGCCAGCGTCAAAATTGTATGCCAGTGTGAAAACCCCCATTGGCAGGCCGCGGTCACACTGGGTGCGTCGTGCGCTGCGCCTCTGCGTCACCATGTCCACGTGGCCACAGTGATGAAACCCCGAGGAACGCACCCAGTGTGAACCCGGCCGCAGACGGAGTGTAGTTTTGAACCAGGTTCGTGTCTATGTGGAATGGAGTCGAAGATTCATGATCGTGCTGTGGACATTTTGTTGGCAGATCACGATCTGTTTTCTGTCTGAAGAAGTTTACGTTTTCTGTGCTTCTGTGTGTACACGTGTGTGTGTGTGTGTGTGTGTGTGTGTGTGTGTGTGTGTCTATCTGACTGTCTGTCTGTCTATCTATCTATCTGACTGTCTGTCTGTCTGTCTGTCTGTGTCTATGTCTGTGTGTGTGTGTGTGTGTGTGTGTGTCTGTCTGTCTGTCTGTCTGTGCGTGTGTGTGTGTGTGTGTGTCTGTGTGTCTGTCCCTTCCATCTGCATTCTGCGTCCATCCTCCTGTCTGTCGTTCGGTCTGACGCGGTTGAAAACTCTAAAGCGTACGCTGTGTTCAAATGCTCTCATTGTTTGACACCCGTCAATCTATTTTGGGCACAAGAACATTGAAGGTGTTCAAGGAACTGCGATGCGCAGGTCTATTTTTGGCAACTGATCTCGTAGATGGGCCGTGAGACGGTTGCGTGGAGAAAGTCAATGACAACGTTAAGAGTTGAGGAGACGGATCTGGAATTTGACCTGGATTTGCGACCCCTTGGTCGGGGAGGGGGTGAGACCCCCCCCTTCAAAAGTATTTTGGGCCCGTAGCGCTAAGATACCCAGGGGGCGTCTTTTCGAAGGGCATGAGCGCTCCGTGTGCCACGCCCCTGGGCCTGTGCCCCACCCACCCACCCGTGGCGACCCCAGGTTCCCACCCGGGGGCGCTTTGTACCTCAAGGGAGCGAAACTTGGGTTCCTTCCGGTCTCAGAAACACGGAAGGCCAGTCACCTCTCCGTAGCCAATTCCTTTCTCCTTCAGATTGACCACAGACGTTTCCCAATAAAGTCCATCCCTGTGGCTTTGGGGTTGAAGTGCCACCCCCTGCAGTGGGACACAGAATAAGGGTGAGTCGCACAGTGCGACTGTTGTCACACTGGTCAGGCGCGGTCGTTTATGTTGACGTCGGCGTCAAAATTTAGAATTTAAAATTGCACCCAATGGTGGAACTTTTGACGTCAACACAAAACATGACCGCGCGTCACCCAAAATGAAAACCCCTTGTGTGAATCAAATTAATTTCTTGGCCGCATTGCATCACTGCTCCACTAAGCCACAAACACGCGTGCTTCCGTCGGTTCAGAGTGAAGTCGCAGAGATACGATAAGCTATTGTTTGTTCGTACATGACGGTTATTGTTATTCTACTGATCCACCTCACCTGAGATAGAGTCCGTCAAAGTTCCTCCAAACCGAAAGCGAAGGCCTTCCGCAAACAAACAAATGTTGAATCTGCAGACTTTTTGTTCACAAACTGAGATAATGTGCGGTTCTGCCAGAGATTCTGTCGGGAGTCGGTGATATCGAAAACTTGAGTCGAAAAACATGAGGGAGTCGTCCCATTTGAATCTGAATTGTACACTTCAAGCTCGGGTCACTGTGACATCTGCGACCTGACTTAGCTAGAACTGCCGTTCTAAAGAGTGCGTCCCACTGGCGTTTCCCCTCCCTCCCACAGGTGCACCCTCACCCACAGGCGCACCCTCACCCACAGGTGCACCCACCCACAGGTGCACCCACCCACAGGTGCAACCTCCCACAGGTGCAACCTCCCACAGGTGCAACCTCCCACAGGTGCACCCACCCACAGGTGCACCCTCCCACAGGTGCACCCACCCACGGGTGCACCCTCCCACAGGTGCACCCACCCACGGGTGCACCCACCCACAGGTGCACCCACCCACAGGTGCACCCACCCACAGGTGCACCCACCCATCCACACCTTTGCTCTCCTATTGGATTCACAGGCTCAGACCTCCACAGCCCGTGACCTCCCCGAACCCGCCCCTCCGATCGAAGCGCACTTCTCTCGCGGCAATGAAACTTATTTCCTGCGCAGACATCAAAGGCAGAAGCGCTGTGAGACGCGGGGAAGGTGAGGCGCATGCGCATTCGGGGAATATCACGTGATCGCGCATCAGGCGTCTCAAACGCGGGATTGCCTGGGGGCGGATCTACAGAGGAGGCAGAGGAGGGACCCGCCCCCTGGTGGGGTGGGGTGGGGTGTTGTGGGTGGGTTG
>JAAUXT010072353.1_pt1 | contig 10934 bp, 19 predicted proteins | sample 7278171 | NCBI WGS metagenome assembly JAAUXT01 (sample SAMN14350112, study PRJNA611818) | marine sediment metagenome | isolation source: surface marine sediment (1.8m) | place: French Polynesia: Moorea | collected 2018-08 | reverse complement strand
GGGGGGGGGGCAGGTTGGACCCACTTTGGGAAAAATGGCCAGAAATGATCAGTGATGCTCACTGACCATTTTTCCAAAAGTGGGTCCAACCTGCCCCCCCCCCTGGTTAGACCCACTTTACACATACGGACGGATGGATGGACGGACATACAGACTGATGGTGATTATACTAAGCGTGTGGTAACACCCTTCGGGACCACACGCTTAAAAATGGTCTTTTGGTGTGGTCAAAGTTTGGGTACAAACTTTGTTCGAAATGTACATTTGGCAAAGTTTTTGGCCCACTTTGCGTGTTATCAGGTCACAAGGTAGACTACAGACGATATAGGTACATTTTGATGCATTCTTTTCGCTCACTGTGCACTTTGTTTGCATGCATTCGGCCGCTATGCATTCCTCAAATCACCGTGAGCTCCATGGAGCTATTTTTGTCGTCGATACGGCAGACGTCTTGTCTGCGCAATCGAACTCCTGGCAACGCCCCCAGTTATCTGAACCGGACTCAAAACGCTTTTGTTTCTCAGCCTCGAATCCCAGACTGGCAGATCACCAAGCTGAATTCAGGAAGACTGACAACGACAACACTTCACATCTCAAACTGCGCCAGTTTGTTCAGCAATGACACCGAAGAATTGCGATGAGAGCCATCACTGGCAAAGAATCACATTCCACAGCAGATTCAAAGCAACAAGCCCGTCTCCGCAGGCCGCAGCGTGGCTTTGTTCTGTTTGGACCCACTGCAGCACACGCACTTTGTTGTGCAATTCAGTGGTTGCTTGTTGATTTTCTGAATCTGTCAAGAATGCAGCAAGTGTTCTGGGTACTTACGTCCTGGTTGTGCTTGTTGAGCTCCACTTTATCGTTGATGGTGTTGATGTAGCGCATGCACTCGGGGTCGCTCGGGAACTGTGTCACGTGCTTCACCATCCACTTCACCACTTTCACGTGGCCTTTCCGGAACGCCGCCATCAGACAAGACACCTGGCGACAGGCAACAAGCACCTTCACTCCTCTTGCTTCATTTCGGAAAAGTTCGACCGCGACACTTTGGCTACGAATCAGCTTCCTTTTCCCGCCAACCCCTGCACAACACGTGAACCTTCACGGATATTTCATTCACACTGGAAGTGTGTTTGTGTGACGTACCTTGCGGTTGTCCTGCGAGTCTATGTCTGCTCCCGCATTCACAAGCAACTGCACAACGTCCAGGTGTCCTCCTGCAACAAAACAACTCACGTCAGCTGATGCGTCACAGGAGTGAACCGACGTGAAACCACAGAGGCAGCTTGAAAAGAGTCTGAACCGTTGCCACAGTGTCAAATGGGCGTGGCGGGATGTAGATCCACGGAGCCGAAAGAGTTTGGTCACATGACCAAAAATTTGTTGTGACTCTGAAAATGTTCCACAAAACACTGTGGAAGGGGGGGGAGGGGGTAAACCGGACAACTCAACTTTTTCGGACAACTTTTTCAGACAAGACTCAAAATGGACAAAAAATGACGAGTCTAACTTTTGGACAAGACCATGGGTGGGGTAGGGGCAGGGACAACGCAAAGTTGGCAAGAGGACATCAGACATGTGCCCGATACATGGGCAAAACAATATCAGCGCAAGCGGCTGATAAAAACCCAGGGAAGATATATGTTAGCACAAACAAATTATAACAAAGCAAGTGAGGGAAGGAGCAGCCCACCCCGCTGAGAAACCACACCGCGGGCAATGTCGTCATCTGCTGTCCAATGAGACAAGAAAGAAAGAGAAAATAGGTGCACAAATAAAGCGCAGCAAAAGGGGGACTCTGACACAATTGCAAAAAATATTCAAGCACACGAACTGCCAGGGCTGGAAGAGGGCGAGGGAACAAAACGCAAGAAAACGGCAAGCTGCTGAACAAGGAGACGGCGAAGCTGTTCATTCCGAAAAAACGAAGTTTCGAGCAAACTTTCGCACATTTTCCCGCACAAAAATTGAATGGGACGTACCGTTGCAGGCGAGCCAGAGCGGCGAGTTGCCCTTCTTGTTCTTCACGTCGACCGCAGCGCCCCTACGAGAAAGGAAAGGTACTTCAGTCAGAGCGGGTCCACTTCAACTCGATACCCTCCTCGGTACAGAAACGGCGGCAGAGTGGGACACGCAATCACTTGTCCTTATTTTTTTCGTCAAGTAGTGGCAAGTGTTCGGTGGATTCTCAAGAGTCTCAGAAAATAACGCTCAAGAAAAATACCCTCCCTAACCTTCCAAGCAGCAGCTCGACGAAGCGGTAGTGGCCCTTGTCGGCCGCGATTGTCAAAGCCGTGTCTCGCGACGACGGCACGGGCGGCGCGTTCACGTCGGCGTGCTTGTCCAACAGCACACGCCCGACTTCCACGTAGCCGCCGGAGGCGGCCTCCATAAGCGGTGTCAAACCAGTCTGAAACACAATGTTGGTTGAACTGCAAATTGTTCCTTGCAAGGCCATCAATTTTCACTCACTCGTTGATGAAATTCAACTTCCTAGTTCCATGTACAGTTTTCTGTCGCAAGTGGACGGGTGGGCGAACTTTCAGGCCAGTCCGACGCCAGCCCCGCAACTCTGAACGCCTCGATATGTTACTCACCTTGGCACGGTGCTCGATGTTCGCCTTTCGATCGACGAGAAGAGACACGACTTCGTGGCGACCTTGGAAGCATGCCAGAGTCAGAGCGGTGTTCCGATTCGTTTCAATCTGAAAAGTGCCATATTGTCGCTCAGATCACAAGTGCCAGATCAAAACGATACACCAGTACCGACGGGTGGCAGGGAGCACGACAAACGACAGCTGGAAACTGACCACACGGAACTCACTGACCGCTGGATCAAGTGGACGTTCAGAGCACTGACCTGCGCGTTGATGTCGCTGCCCATGTCAAGCAGCAGTTTGACGGCCTGCGTGTGTCCGTTCATGGCAGCGAGCATCAGCGGCGAGATGCCGAGCTTGGAGCCGGTGCGCGAGTTTATCTCGGCGCCCGCGCCCAGCAGCAGCTTGATGATGTTCACGTAGCCGCCCGACGCCGCCAGACTCAGCGGTGTGTAGTCGGACACGTTGCGGTGTTCCTTGTTGGCTCCGCGCGACAACAGGAGCTCCACCACCTGCGGACGGAACACACGCTGAGGGAATGCCTTATGCTTCACTTGGGCCGACGGAAGGGCGGGAGTGGAGGTGAGGTCTTAACTCGATCCAACACGCGCGGTCAGACACATGGAAGTCGACAACTCGTCTCACGCACCTCGTATCTTCCCCCTGAGCAGGCGAGCGACAGCGGCGTGTCCTTGGTGCGCTCCGACTGCGCCTCGATGTCCGCGCCGTGGTCTAGCAGAATTTCAACGACGTCCGCGTGCCCCGCCGTCGATGCCAAGATCAATGGAGTGAAACCAGCTGCAACGAAATTATTGCCATGCGTCAATTTGCTGTCTCAGCACAGATGAATGAGTTTGGCACGTCTGGATCGGACACACAGGGGGGACACTGCAAAGTTTGACCCGCTTGCACACACGTCAAGACACACGCACCTTTCTTGTCGCGATGTTCGATGTCGGCGCCGCGCGACAGCAGAAGCGAAACGAGTTCAGCGTGGCCGCCGGCGCACGCCAGCGTCAGCGCTGTGTCGTGGTTGCTCTCAGTCTGCGCGTCCAGGTCAATCGATGGGTACAGTGGCGGCGATACCTGACGTGACCAAAACCGGAGAGCTTTGGATTTCTCAGACCGAACTGAATGCAAAATTGTTAGGACAATTTCCAACATTTCCACCTTGTGAAACCAGAGATGCAGCTACCTGTGGGGAAGCGGGAGACGGGTTCGGCGTGAGCGGTGTCGAGGACGACGAGGGCGGAGTCAGCGGTGTCACTGGACCGCCGTCTACCGCCACGCCCACCGCCACGCCCGTCTGTTGCAGGTTGTTGGCCGTAAACTGCAGCGTCGACGACACCAGTTGGTTGTCGCGGTGCAAGTGCGCCTGGGCCAAGAGTTGCTGCTGAACCTACAAACATGCGAAAGGCCTCAAAAACTTGCTTGCTGCTCCCACCTTCCCGTTGTTTGCAAAACGGAGTGTTCAAACACATCTCTGTCCACACTACCACCGTGAAATGAACAAGCGCACAAATGAACATGGACACAAAATTGACCAGAATTTTTGCCGATACACGACAGTGTATGTATACAATTCAATGACGCACCCCCGCAAGCGTGTTCTGCTGCGATGTTGCCACTTTCTTCTTCGCTTTCTTCGCCGGTTGTTGGGCGGTGGTGTTAGCCACGACTGTTGTTGCGGTGGTAGCTTGCTGCTGCTGTTGCTGCTGGTTGAGTTTCTGCTGTTGCTGTTGTTGCTGCTGCACCAGCTGCTGTTGTTGCGCCTGCTGCAGTTGTTGCTGCAGATGCTGAGCCTGTTGGAGCAGGTCCTGCTGCACGACAGGCTGCTGAGTGCCCTGGGGGAAAAAAAGTTTGCCTTTGCCGTTGCAATGCGGACAAGCAATTTTCTGCATCTGCCACGACTCAGCGCCCCCCCCCCCCTCCCCCAACAACGTGCCTTCTGCATTGGTAAGGACGCCTTCACCTTCTCACTGTGTCAGCTCCACACCAAACACAAGCAGTGACATCAGCTGCGATAAACCGCTGGCGTATGTACACACCTGTTGCTTCTGCGCCAGTTGGAGCTGCGCCTGTAGCTGCTGCGCCTGCGCCAACAGTTCCTGCTGAGTCAGCTGCGGCACGGCGCCCAGAGTCTGGACCGTCTGCAGCTGTTGCAGAGTCTAAGACAGAACAACTCAACGTCACTCAAACTTATCCACTCTTGGTTCCCTCCCGCCACTGATGCTTGTGAGAAACAGTTTGACAACCCACTGCAAGAAGGAACATGGAAAACCCAGGAGTTTATTAAATTTTCAACTTCCAAATTTCATGAGTAGGTGTTTGTGATGGAACTGGCAATTGCCGCTCGGTTTGAGACTGCAACACGAGGGTCACACCAATCCCAACACCGTTCCTGTTCCTCCACAAGTACAATGGAGCACACAACACTACGCGTGTCCACCCTCGTTTGGAGGTTGGTTACATCGAAACCAAAGACGATAGCTTTTTCTATTTTACGAAGCAAACGTTCGTGTGACGCGCCATTCTTGCTCATCGCGCGCAGGGAGGACGCACCTGCGTCTGTGTGGCGACGGCCTGCAGCCCCATGGACTGAACCTTTTGTTGTGTCACTTGCTGCAGCTGCTGCAGAGTGATCTGGCCCTGCTGATCCACCACCTGCTGGCCTACGTACGCCTGCACCTGAACCTGCAGCAACAGGACACCGTGATGAAAACCCTGCGCCGGTATTCATAGCAATTGGAAGACTGACTGATATCAGAACGAGGACAACGACGGCAATTCCGCCAAAGGGTGAGCAGGGTTGGCACCGGATGTGTCCATCTGGCTGCAGTTGTACTGCAGTGAGCCGCGCTCACCGCACTTACGGGAAGGGTGAGTTGGTCCTTGTTGTGCTGCTTTGCGAGCTGCTGCAAGTCCATTTGTTGCGTGAGTGCCTGCTGCACCTTGAGCTGCTGCTGCAGCTGCTGGTGCTCCTGCTTCAACTTCAACTGTTGTTGTAGCTCCTGCTGTAACTGCTGCTGCAAGGCGAGCTGCACCTGCAGAAACGACACCAGACTCTGCAGTGCGACAACAAACATTTTGCACGCGCTGTTGCGAAAATTCAGCACTTTTGCAGACGCTGGCAAATGTACGGTTTGCTACGTTCGTCCCGTCTTTTTTCGCGTCTTTTCTGCTCACCAGCATCCACGCCTTTCTCAAGATTCGCAATTTATCAACATGAAAGACAACGGAAACAGAATGCCTTACCAAAGGCATGAAATATCTGATTTCTTCAGAGTTTGCCATCCACTGCAGAGGGTCAACGAAAAAATCGCGTGAATTTTTTCCGGAAACATCGTCTGTGGAAGAACTACTGGAATGATCTTGACCAGACGAAACCGTCCACACTCACCTGAAGCTGTTGGCGCTGCTGCTGCAGCTGGTGGTGCTGCTGGTCGAGGCTGATGGACGTCGGGGAGCCGGCCGCTGCTGCTGCAGCCTGCTGTTCGGCAACCAGCTGCTGCAAGAAAACCTGCACCTCAAGCAATGCAGCAAACACTCCCACTGATCTGCAGTCGTTGGCAACTTTGACCAGTCATTCGACCTTTTCGTTTCTCTTGCGCAAGAACACAATGCAACACAGACCTGGAGTTGAGAAAGTGTGTTGGCATCAACAGTGAGGACCTGGCCGTTGTGCTGAACTTCAATCATAGGCAATCCGCCTGAAAAGGAGTGAAATTTGTCTAATTCACACAAAATTGCGACGAGTCAAGCTGTCGCCACTGCTGGCTTTTGCTGTACCGACCGCGTTGCTGTTCCACATGTCATACAATTCATGCTATCCTTCACACGCACATCCCATCCCTAAGTTGCAGACTCTCTAAACTTACTCTCGTTCGCTGAGAAATTCACCAGTACTCACTCTGGAAAGCTTGTTGCTGCGCCAGCTGCAGCTGTTGTTGCTGTAGATGTTGAGCTGCTTGGATCTGCAGTTGTTGCTGCTGCGCCAGCTGCTGCTGAGTCTCCTGCAGCTGCTGTGCCAGCGTCTTGTACTGCTTCCCGGCGTCCTGCTGACCTCCCTGACCCTGAGCGGCCTGACCTTGACCTGCCAGGAAAAGTGTCTGTGAATTTCGTCTCGCAGGACACGGAGGAGTGTCAGTCACACAGCAGATCGTAATTTGAATAACTTCAGTGAAATCAAGCAGCAATTTTTTTGCACGTACTTTTGTTTTGTACCAGTCACACAAGCCACTGTATTCGATGTTTTGTTTCTAAGACCACGAAAAGCATGAGAACACACACGCCCGTAACGTGGAACTGACCTGGCTGCGCCGGCTCGGCTGGTTTGGTTTCCGCTGCTGCTGGCTGCTCGTTTGTGGCGGCGGCGGCGGTTGACTTAGACTGCTTCCCTTTGGTTTCACTAGACGGTACCACGTTCGTCAAATCCACCTGTGAAGACAAGCGCAGCTCTTGGTGTGACCCCTCGGCAACCTGAACCAACACATGAACAAGTTTCAACCCCAATCGGTCAAGAAACTTCAAGCTTTGACGTACCGCGTAACTGATTCGCTCCCAACTCACCTCTTCACTGCTCGCGCGGCTCGCGCGCTCCACTCCCTCGGGCACCGCCTTCCTCTCTCCCTCCGGTGCGGGACTGTCGCCTCCGGTGCCGCTTCCGGTCGTGCTATCCGCCTCCTGCAGCGCCAGTGGCACCGCCTCTGCACCGTCGCTCGGTGCCATCCGTTTCGCTGGCTCACCCTCCACACTGCGCGTCTCGAGTGGCGGCGGTGGAGGTGGCGGCGCGTGCAGTGGCAACGCTCGGGACGCTGTCGACTTGGCGACGTTGACAGACGACTTGTTGGCGTTGGTGATGCCAACGGGTGGGTTGTTTGCTGAGATCTTGAGGCTACGCTTGGCTTTCTTCTTCTCGCGGACTGGCGTGGCGGTGGTGGTGGCGGTGGCGGGGAGCGGCGCGGCAGCGGAAGTGGGGCCGTTGGGCAGGCTGATCTGACTGAGGTCCGTCACAGCCGTCGGCGAAGAGGCTGACTCAATCTGAAAACGAACAGGTCAAGATCTAACCTCAAGTTGTTCTGCTTTCTGAACACTAAACCGTGGTCTTGTCTGCACAATTCGAAGAATTCTTTGTGATCCCTCCCTTTGCTTGTGGTGTGCACCTGTTCCCAGACCAAGACCTAGCGTGTGTAAATGTTTCCGCTTGTACATCAGTACAGAAAGTGATGCCAACGCCGCAACGCCGTACCTTTTCCGAGTCGGGCGGCTTGACGTCGGCTTGGGAGGCTGGCGGGGGCGGAGGAGGCGCCTGCAGCAGCTGAAGAGGCGGGGGTGGTGGTGGTGTGCCCTGCTGCTGCAGCGGAGGAAGGTTGAACTGTTGAAACTGCAGTAACTGCTGCTGCTGTTGGAGCTGCTGCTGTAACTGTGCCTGTTAAAACATTCAAACAATTCACAATCGTCAAAAGCATGAAGATCCTGACTGAGTAGTTTCTGGTATTCAGACATTCTGTTTGTACGAGATGTGGCAATTCTCTTTCGGATGATGTTTGTTTCCGTTGCTGTTACCTGTTGCTGCGGGTCAAGATGCTGCGTGCTGAGAAGGATGGGTGTGGCCCCTGCAGTAGCGGTTGCTGCAGCGCCGCCCAACAGCTGCTGCTGCTGCTGCAGACACTCGAGCTGCTGCGATGTCAGCATCAGCTGCGTCTGCGACGCCTGAGATACCTTCACCTGCACAGCCAACAACGAACATTGTCAATTTCCTGGAAACGTTCAGACCAGGGAAAGTTAGTGTCCCCTTTTGTGACCGAATAAATTTACTTCCAACCTCATTTTGTGACACTTCAATCGTGTTCAGAGTTCGCGACTGACGACAGCTTAACTTTTTGGTCTGGCACAAGAGAGTTTTGTTCGTCGACAAAATCCCGTTGGGGAACAAGTTCAGAAAATGCTCACGGCTCCGCCGAGCGTCGCGCCGGCAGCGGCGTCCAGCAGCGCCTGCTGTGTCTGCGTCTGTGCAGCGGCGTTCAACAGCAATGTTGCCTGGCCTGCAACCACAAGCAACCAAAGTCAAATCCCCGCTGGAAATCACTATTTCAAGCTAAAGAAAAAGATGTTCGTCGACAAAGGTCAACTGCAGGCCCCGGTGTATCTGCACGTCGTTCTCACCTGATTGCTGCTGTTGCTGTTGTTGCTGCTGTTGCTGTGCGTCGCGCGCGTTGATGATCAGCTGCGCCTGCGCCTTTTCCTGCAGCTCGCGCTCCACTTTCTGCAGCTCCTCCAGGATCTGGATGGCACAGTGCAAATACAATCGCGTGTGCACACACGCACCAACACAGACCAACGAAAACGTGTTCTCACTGTAAATTGAAACAAGGATGGACTGCACCACCAAACACCCTCTCTTTCACGTTCTGTAAAGTTTCGTGCACAAGACGCACGTTTTCGCCCCAATAGGCAACCAGCCCACCGAAACGCACCTGTTGTTTCTTCTGGATCTGCTCCTCCCGCGTGCTGTTCAGCATCTCCGCTTTGCGCATCATCGAGTTGATGAACTGCTCCAGCTTCTCGCACTTCTCCGTCGTCTTCTGCTCGGAACCGCTCTTCCCTGTCAAACACCAGAGTCACATCCGTGATGCAAACACAATACCAAACCCATGATTTCTATTTTTCACGTACTTCTGTCAGCTCCGAGCAAACAAAATACGCGTGACACAAAGCACATTGAAACGACGCGACAGTCAAACTCACCTGTGGACGCGTCCAGCTCGAGCGAGGACGTGGATCCGTTTTCGCTGAAGTTCTTGTCGTAGTCGCTGCCGAAATCAGGGTCAGACTCGGCGCTTGACGACTGGCCGCCACCGCCGCTTCCTGAAATCAGAACGCGGAATTTCAGACCAGGAGCATTGTTGATAAAAATTCAATTGGGCACTGAAGACCAGCGGAAGACAACTGGTAAAATGGCGTGCAGTTTCGAAATGGCTTTAGTGAAGCCCGACACTTGTCTTGCGCACTGAGCAAGACGAGAATCACACTCGAAGCTGACAGGCAAGTTTCCCTGTTTGACAACGTACCCGCAGCACTGTTCTGATTTTTGGTTTTGTGCTGTTTCTTTGCAGGAGGCGGCTGGTCGCCCGCCCCGGTGCCTGGGGGTGCGGGGACTAGTTCCACCTGGTTCCCGCTCACCACCGCCGCCCCGCGTCCGTTGCTACTTCCGCGCTGCTGTTTTTGCTGCTGAAAAGTACCAACACTCATCAAAACCAATTCTGTTTTTCAGTAGTTCGAGCTCTGCAATGTTGAGACTGGATTTCAACGCGTCTGTTCGTAAATTAATTCACACCGGTCACTCCAGAGACTCTCACCTGCTTGCTCAACGCATTGCGGTACTTTTGCAGTTCCTTCAGCTGCTGCTGTTGCTGCTGCTGCAGGTCTTGCGGTGCTGTTGCTGCGGACGACGCACTCACTGCTGCCGCTGCCTGTTGTTGCTGTTGCTGCAACAAGGCGAGCTGCGCCGCGGCGCCGGACGTCACCGGGTTCGACATTCCTGCCGAGAGAGAGCGAACTTCAGGTCAGCTCATCATTCCGATGGAAACACAGGTCAGCGTCCCTTCACAAGCATATAACATGCACTGCACTGACCGGCCTGCTGCAGGTTGACGGGAAGGAGGCTTGTGGCGGCGGCGGCCGGGATCTGGTCGGGGTCCTGCGGTGGAACCACGTTGCTGAGTCCCTGCATTGGCACACGAGGTAACTGCAACACAAACACTTGTCCGTTTCATCTCCCGACCTGAACTGGTGGCGCGCGGCACTCTCCTCCACGAGGCGCCCTACAGCGGGATTTCTACATCATTTCGAACGGAGAGGCAAATTTGTCTTCCTTCAGGTTTGAGCGGGTCCTTTTGACTGCGGTGAGCTCTTCCGAGTCGTACCTCAGCGGCTGGGTCCTGGGCTGCGGCCGCCTGCAGAAGCTCGGGTGTGGGCGACACCAGGTTGTTGGGGTAGTCGAGGAGCAGGTTCACGACGTTCGTGTGGCCGCCCTTTGCTGCCTCGATCAGCATCGTCGACCCGTCCTGAAAACCGCAACGTGAAATGTGAACAATGTGCTCCCGAGTCAACCAGTCGTAACAGAAAACCCCTCTTTGTTATGCAATGTTCTGCACAATACAAACCACCACGCGTGTTTTGGATCGAGCAAGTCGCACGAACAATGCGATCATCAACGTGCGCACACACACACACACACACACACACACACACACACACACACACACACACACACACACACACACACACACACACACACACACACACAGAGGCACGGGAGAGAGAGCGCCCGGGCGC
>JAAUXT010043668.1_pt1 | contig 10934 bp, 11 predicted proteins | sample 7278171 | NCBI WGS metagenome assembly JAAUXT01 (sample SAMN14350112, study PRJNA611818) | marine sediment metagenome | isolation source: surface marine sediment (1.8m) | place: French Polynesia: Moorea | collected 2018-08 | reverse complement strand
GTTCCAACTCGAGCACGGTGTCGCCCATACCTTTAGCGCCACGGCACACCGCCTGCATGTCACGCTCAAGCGATCTCAGGAGCAGGTCCTGCTCGGCAATGCGCCCCTTCAATCTTCGAACATACGATAGGCCGAGCGGCAGAATCACAAAGGCCAGGAAGAAAAGGGCTCCGCCGGCAAAGTAAACCCAGTTCGCTTGCATGATTTCCATCCTCAGGCATATTCGTCGACACGTGTCGGCTGCTCGTCGTCACCCTTCCCTGCCTCACCCGGTTCCTTCCGTCTCCGCGGCTCGGGCTGCTTCGGTGGATGCTTTTTGGGCCCCGACCGATTCGGCGCTCGGACGGGCCACAATGGCTTCAGCGGATTGACGTTGTCAATGTCGGCCATACGGCATCACTCTCCATGGTCGGCCCAGCCGGCGCCAACCACCAACCAAATAAGTGTAGAGATGTTCACGTCAAGAATCCGTTACACAACGATGTCTTAGCGGTAACATGCATCTGGTATGCCAACAGAGCTAGCGAGACGGGCGGCCGACGTTGCGTGCAGGTAGACTGGGGACGGTGGTCTGTGGAGGTAGCCCTGAGCGCCGTTCGATCGGGGCAGGAAGGGCTTGCGGAGTTTGAATGCCGAAAGGCTCTCGCAGATTCTCGCCGGAGGGTATGACGATGACTACTCGGCGATTCTTTCGCCGACCCTCCAGCGTGTCGTTGTCGGCAACGGGCCGATATTCGCCGTGACCGATGGCGGTCATGCGCTCCGGGCGCACACCGTATTTCATGAACAAATGGACGACGCTGGCCGCCCGGGCGGCCGAGAGCTCCCAATTCGAAGGAAAGGCCACCGTCCTGATGGGTACATTGTCGGTGAAACCTTCCACCTGGATTGGGTTGGGAAAACCTTTTAGTACGGTCGCCACATCTTCGAGCATGGGAATCGCCTGCTCAACAAGTCTGGCGCTCCCGCTGGAGAACAGAATGCTGCTCTTGAGCTCGAGCTCTACCCGGTCCTCTTGCAGCCGCACCTCCACCATGTCTTTGTCGATCTGAGGAAGTATCGAGCGGCTGATTCTGCGCGCCAGGCTCGCGCCGTCAGCCATCGGTGCGTCCGCGCTCTGAGGATCCAACTCGCGGCGGTCTTCACCAAGCTCGACTAAGGTATCCTTGCTGATCGCTTGGCCTTCGTCTGGAGTCACCGTTTCCGGTGCAGCGGTAAGTGTCGAGCTGGCTGCCGGGGAGAGCTGGTCCGAAGCCGGCGAACGCACCAGATCACCGACCTGAATGGGTTGGAGACTTCGCTCGCGGCTGCTGAAGGCACCCATGAGCGAATCCGACAACACCCGATACTTGCCCTCATTGACCGACGAGGTCGAATACATGACCACGAAAAAAGCAAACAAGAGCGTGATGAAGTCGGCGTAGGACACAAGCCAACGCTCGTGATTCTCATGTTCCTCGTGTTTACGTTTGATAGGCATGATCGGTCACTCCATTGCCGCTGATCACCTGCCGTGAATCAGGCCAGGTAACCCTGCAGGCGTAACTCGATATTCATGGGGTTCTCTCCCTCGGCGATAGCGATAATTCCCTCTATCAGCATTTCACCGTACTGGGACTGATGCTGCACATGGGCCTTGAGCTTGTTGCCGACGGGCAGAAAGATCAGGTTGGCAAGACCCACGCCGTAGATGGTTGCCACGAAAGCGGTTGCAATTCCTGCCCCCAACTTGCTGGGGTCAGCCAGATTGCCCATGACATGGATCAGTCCCAGTACTGCGCCGATTATCCCGATGGTGGGACTGTACCCGCCGAGACCCTCGAAAACTTTCGCTGCCGCCAGGTCACGATTTTCCCGAGCCAGGACTTCCACCTCCAAGGTGCTTCGAATGGTCTCCGGCTCGTTGCCGTCAACTAGGAGCTGAAGGCCCTTGCGGGCGAATGCGTCGGGTTCAGCCTCGGCCTGAGTTTCCAGTCCCAGGAGTCCTTCGCGCCGGGCCACTTGGCTCCACGACACGATCTTTTCGATGATCTGGCTTTTCGGTTGCACTGGAGGACGAATAACCCACAAGACGATCTGTAGCGCGCGCATGAAGGTGGGTACGGGCGACTGGACCATGACGGCGCCTATGCTGCCGCCGAAGACAATCAGAATCGCAGGGCCGTTGATGAGGGAGTGAATATGTCCTCCCTCCAGTTGCTGGCCCACGAGAATGGCTCCAAGCCCTATCAGGACACCGATGACACTCAGCTTGTCCACAGATTCCCGGCCTCGCACCAATCCCCGCCCGCCGCCGGCGACAAGCCGTCCCTACGTCCGAAGCAGAACGCACCCGGTGCTGGCGAAAGAGACACAGTCTGCTGGACAGTCCGTCTGCGACAACCCGCGGCGCTGACTACTCGTTGCGCCAGTCGCTCATGCGCGCCTTCAAACGCATCAGCGCCTGTCCATGGATCTGGCAGACCCTGGACTCGCTCACGCCGAGCACGGCACCGATCTCGCGCAGGTTGAGTTCCTCGTCGTAATAGAGGGACATGACCAGTCGCTCGCGCTCCGGCAAGCCAGAGACGGCTTTCGCCAAGCCATCTCGAAACTTGTCCATCTCCAGATGGTCGAGCGGCCCTTTGCTCTCCCCGGAAAGACTTTCCGTCACGGAGTCTTCGCCTACCGGCAAGTCTTCGAGACTGAAGACTTTGTGTCCTGACGCATCCTGCAGGACCTGATGGTATTCCTCCAGACTCAGACCCAGACGCTTCGCCACCTCGACATCGCGTGCGTCACGTCCTTCCTCCGATTCGATGGAACGGATCGCCTCACTGACTTGCCGCACTTTGCGATGCAAGGACCGCGGCGTCCAGTCACTCTTGCGGATCTCGTCCAGCATGGACCCTCGAATCCGGATCCCCGCGTAGGTCTCGAAGCTGGCTCCCTGACTACGGTCGTAGTTACGAGCTGCTTCCAGCAGACCGATCATCCCGGCCTGGATCAAGTCATCCGCTTGAACGTTCGGTGGTAAACGACTCATCAGGTGATACGCGATGCGTTTCACCAACGGCGCATAGCGCGTGATTAGTTCGTCTTGCTCACCTGATTGGGATTCAACATACATGGCCAGTCCATTCATGGTTGCGCTTCCGCCTCCCCATAGCTGGCCTGGATGAGCCGCTCGACGAAGAACTCCAGGTGTCCGCGAGCTCGATCGGGTACAGGCCATTTTTCGGTACTTTGCGCTAGTTTTCTGAATGCCAAAGCAGCGCGGCTTCTTGGATATGCATCCACCACCGCACTTTGTTTCTGTACGGCTTTTCGCACGTACTCGTCAAAAGGAATGACGCCTAGAAAATCAAGCGTCACATCCAGAAATCGGTCGCTGACCTTCGCGAGTTTCCCATACAAATCACGACCTTCCTGGAAACTGCGCGCCATGTTGGCCAGTATGTGAAACCGACCTACACCGTGCTCCCGATGAAGCACTTTAATCAACGCGTAGGCGTCAGTAACAGACGCGGGTTCATCACACACCACGACAATGACTTCCTGCGCAGCCTGGTTGAACCGCAGTACGCTGTCATGAATACCGGCCGCTGTATCTATGACCAGCACGTCCAGGTCGACGCCGAGTTCTCCGAATGCATTGACCAGGCCCGCGTGTTCACCCGGTGTCAGATGTGCCATGCGCTTAACGCCGGACGCCGCTGGAATGATCTGTACGTTGGCGGGTCCTGGGACAATCACGTCTTCCAGGGAGCACTCGCCGTCCATGACATGGGAAAGATTCAAGCCGGCCTGCAGTCCCAAGAGCACATCGACGTTGGCAAGCCCCAGGTCAGCATCCAGAAGCATGACTTTGCTGCCCCTATTGGCGAGGGCAATGGACAGATTCGCTGACACATTCGTCTTACCCACACCGCCCTTGCCGCTGCTCACGGCGATAACACGCACTGGCTTCGCCCGAGCAAGTCGGCGGAGTCCCGAAGCCTGGTCTGCGACCATCTCAGAGAACGCCGTGCGCCGCCAGGCCACCATACGCACACTCCAGTGATTCATCCTCGTACTGCCGCCCCGACTGACGCATCATGGTCACTGCCCTGGCGACGAGGTCGCTCGCTCGAGCCCGACGAATGTCTTCCGGCACCCGCTGGCCATTGCTTACATAAGCTACCTTCAGCCGATGCTGAACGAGCACCGAAAGGACGCTTCCCAATCCCGTTGCCTCGTCCAGCTTGGTGACGATGCTGCCGTCCAGTCGAGCACCGCGGAATGTCCTCACCGTCTCGTCCAGGGCCAAGTGTTGGCTGTTGGCGGCAAGCACCAGATAGGTTTGCACCCGATGCGGCCCAGCCTGAAGCATAGCCAGCTGTTCTGAAAGACGGATATCGCGCTGGCTCATGCCGGCCGTATCGATCAACACGAGCCGCCGACCCGCAAGGTTGCCCAGAGCCGCTGCCAGGTCATCCTGATCCTCCGTGACCCGGACCCGCACACCCATGATGCGTGCGTACGTACGAAGCTGCTCGACCGCGCCCACCCGATAGTTGTCGGTAGTGAGCAGCGCAACAGCCTCGGGGCCATGGCGCAATGCGAAACGCGCCGCGAGCTTGGCCACCGTGGTGGTCTTCCCCACGCCGGTGGGTCCCACCAAAGCCACGATGCCACCTCGATCCAGAACTTCGTCCTCGGTTGCCTCGATGCGGTGCGCGAGGACAGCCAACGCATCTCGCCAGGAGCGATTCGGGTCTTTGGACTCAGGAACCTCGCCCGCTAATTCGCGTGCCACCGGCGCAGTCAGCTCCAGCTCGAGCAGCCGGCGAACCAAAGCAGCACGGTGAGGAGAGCGGCGGCCCAGATCACCCCAGGCAAGACCGGACAATTGGGTTTCCAGCAGCCCGCGGAGATGATTGAGCTCGTTTCGCATGGCCACCAAGGTCGGCTCCTGGGACCAGACGATTTCCGGGGAAGACGCTTCGTGATCGGTCGCTTGGGTTGGCGGCTCTGTACCAACCCGCTCGGGCACCACCGGAGACGGTGTCGCAGAAACGTCCTCCAAAGGAAGGTGGGAGAACGCAGACTCGTCATAATCCACGGCTGCGACGATCTCGACACCGCCCTCCACCTTCCGGTTCGAGAGAATGACGGCATCCGGACCCTGCGCGTCGCGCACCCTGCGGATAGCCTGGCGCATGTCTTCGGCGAAGTAGCGCTTGATCTGCATCTCGCTCTCTCCTCCCAGTCGCGGGCCCATCTTATGCCTGAGCCGCGGCGCCTATTGCCTCACCGCCCACTACGGCCACGATCTTCACCTGTTTGTCATCGGGTACTTCACTGTAGGCAAGCACCCGGAGCGCAGGCGCCACATGGCGAGCGAACCTGGCGAGCAGTGGTCTTATTGCCTGAGCGACCAGCAGGATCGCGGGCTTGCCCGCCGCCTCCTGTCGCTGAGCCGCCTGAATCAGCGAGCCTTGAAGGCTCTGCGCCAGTCCAGGCTCCAGTCCGATCCCCCCATCGGTGGCAGTCTGTAGGGCTTGATGCAAGAGCTGTTCCAGATTTGGATTCACAGTAATGACTTCCATTTCATCATCTATACCATTGATATTCTGGACTATAAAACGTCCAAGCGCATTCCGGGCTGCTGCAGTCAACGCGCCAGGTTCTTGACTCTTCGGCGCGTGCTCCGCCAGGGTTTCGGCGATCGACCTAATATCTCGAAGCGGAACCTGCTCCTCCAGAAGGTTCTGCAGCACCTTGACCACTGTCCCCAAGGGCAGGGTTTTGGGTACCAGATCCTCCACCAGCTTAGGTGCTGACTTGGCGAGCCGATCCAACATCTGCTGGACTTCCTCGTAGCCAAGAAGCTCATGGGCGTGATCGTGGAGGATCTGGTTCAGGTGCGTCGCAATCACGGTGCTGGCATCCACAACGGTGTAGCCGTAGGTCTGGGCCTGATCCCGTTGCTCAGGCTCTATCCAGAGAGCCTCCAAGCCGAAGACCGGATCACGGGTTTGCTGAGCACCCAGGCTGCCGAAGACCTGACCTGGATTAATGGCCATCTCCCGCTCGGGAAACACCTCAGCTTGTCCGACGGTGACTCCCATGATGGTGATCCGATAACTACTGGGCGAGAGGTCCAGATTGTCACGAATGTGCACAGGGGGAATGAGGAAACCCAGTTCCTGGGATAGTTTTTTCCGCACACCTTTGATCCGACCCATCAGCTGACCACCCTGGGTCTTATCGACCATGGGAATCAGCCGGTAACCGATCTCGAGGCCGACCGCGTCGACCGGCGATACGTCGTCCCAGCTGATATCCCGTGTCGCCGGCTCGGGCGCTGGCGTTGCTTCGGCCTGGCGCTGGGTCTCCGCTTCCCGCTGCTGTCGCTGAGCCAGGTACCAAGACCCGAGGCCGGCGAGAGCCGCCAGCGCCAGAAAAGCCACATTGGGCATCCCCGGCACCAGCCCAATGACGCCGATCACGCCTGCAGTCACCGCGAGGCCACGCGGTTTTTGAAACAGTTGGCCGAGAATCTGTTGACCCATATCCTGGGAGGCCGAGACCCGCGTCACCATCATGGCCGCAGAAGAGGACAGGACCAGGGAGGGAATTTGTGCCACGAGACCGTCCCCGATTGTCAGCAGGGCATAGTTGTGCATGGCGCCCGAGAGGCTCATGCCGTGCTGCAGGGTACCGACCGCCAGACCACCGACGATGTTGATCACCAGGATCAGAATCCCGGCAATGGCGTCGCCCCGAACAAACTTGCTTGCGCCATCCATAGCACCGTAGAAGTCAGCCTCCTGCGCCACTTCCGCCCGCCTTGCTCTCGCCTCGTCCTGGGCAATCAGCCCGGAATTGAGATCTGCGTCGATAGCCATTTGTTTACCGGGCATGGCATCTAGTGTGAACCGTGCGCTGACCTCCGAGATTCGCCCGGCGCCTTTGGTCACCACCACGAAGTTGATGATGATCAGGATCACAAACACCACAAAGCCGACCGCGTAGTTACCACCGATCACGAATTCGCCGAAGGCTTCAATCACCCGGCCGGCGGCATCGGTTCCCGTATGCCCCTCCAGCAACACGACTCGCGTCGACGCCACGTTTAGAGCGAGTCTCAGAAGGGTTGCAAGCAACAACACAGTCGGAAAGGCGGCGAAATCCAGTGGCCGCTCGGCGTAGACAGCTGCCAGCAGGACCAGCAACGCAAGGGAGATGTTGAAAGTGAACAGAACGTCCAACATCGCGGGCGGTAGGGGTACGACCATCATGCAGAGCATGACGAGCACCAAGACAGGCGCACCGAGTCCCTTGCGTATCAGGTTTCGCAGCGTATCCGAAATGGCTGTCGCGCTCATGGTTATCTCACTGCTGGCTCAAGGGTCATGTCTCAGATCCTCGGGGATAGGCAGGTCGGTGGGAGGAACGGGCACGTCTCCACCCGCTTCACGAGATTGTCGAAGCTGGTACACATAGGCCAGCACCTGGGCAACGGCCACGTAGAGACTTGCCGGAATTTCCTGGTTCAATTTGACGGAGAAATAGATTGCCCGAGCCAGCGGCGGTGCAGACACTTCAGGGACGCCATGCTTCACGCCCACCTGCCGTATCCGCATGGCCATCAGATCGGCACCTTTCGCAACCACACGCGGCGCTGCCATCGTATCCGGGTCATAACGCAGAGCCACTGCGTAGTGGCTCGGATTCGTGACAATGACGTCGGCCTTGGGAACCTCCTCCATCATCCGACGCTGGGCGATCTCACGCTGTAGATTGCGAATGCGCGAGCGAACTTCGGGCTTACCTTCCGTGTCTTTGAACTCCTCCTTCACCTCTTGTCGCGTCATCCGAAGCTGTCGGGCGTGTTGCCAAAGCTGGAACGGTACGTCGACCGCTGCGACCAGGATCAGCGCGGCGCAAAGCGCTACGAACGAATAAGCCACCAGGTGTGCAGCATCCGCCACGGCCACCGGCAACGGTTCATGACCAAGCGCTACCAGCGCATCCAGCTGATACCAGAGCAAGAGAACAGAAGCCCCTCCAACCAATAGAAACTTCGCCAGAGCCTTGGCCAGTTCCATCAGGCCGCGCAGCCCGAAGACACGCTTCAAACCCTTGACCGGATCAAGCTTTTCCCACTTGAAAGAGAGTCCGCTCGCCGCGAACGACCATCCGCCGAGCGCGAGGGGCGCAACCAGGGCCACCACTAGAACCACAAGCAGGAAGGGTGCTATGGCCTTCACTCCGCCCATGAGAGCCTCTTCGAACATCCCACCCACTTGCCTTGGGTCAAAGACCTGATCCGGCGACAGGGTGAAACCCCAGCGCATCAGGTCCATGAGGCCTTCCAGCATGCTGGGGCCCAGCACAAGAAGCCCGGCTGCGCCAAACAGCAATATTCCCATGGTGTTAAGCTCGCGGGAACGCGGTATCTGACCGCGCTCACGAGCCTGCTGCAGTCGTCGGGGCGTCGCCTGTTCTGTGCGTTCTTGGGATTGGTCCTGTTCCGCCATCAAGGAGTACCTGTCAGCATTCGTGTCAGGAAATCGATTGCAGCGGCGAAGAGTTGCTCGAACTGAGCCGCAAGACCCGGAAGCGTGAGAAGCATCAGGACGAAACCAAGAATCAGCGTAATGGGAAAGCCCACTGCGAAGATGTTCAGCTGCGGCGCCGCCCGCGTCATGACGCCGAAAGCCAGATTGACAATGAGCAGAGCCGCAACCACAGGCAGCGCGAACAGCACGGCTCCCGAGAACATCCACCCCCCCCGCTGAACCAGGCTCCAGAACCCTTCCCTCGGCAAGCCGTCAATGCCCACCGGCAGAACCCGAAAGCTCTCAACCAGAACCTCGATGCAGACCAGATGACCGTTCAGGCTCAAGAACGCCAGTGTAGCCAGTACCAGGTAGAACTGGCTGAGCATGGGCACTTGTATACCGCTGTTAGGGTCCACCAACGAGGCGAAATGCAGCGCCATGTGTTGGGCCACGATCTGCCCAGCCAGCTCGAAAACGGCAAAAACCAGGCGAAGGGCAATACCCATGGCCAACCCAGTAACCACCTGCTGGAGGGCGATCAGCACGCCTTCACCGGAGAACGGGAAGATGGCAGGAACTGTCGGAATGACAGGGGCCACGACCACAGTGATTGCAACGGCCAAACCCACACGGAGGCGGGCGGGCACGAAGCGGGCACCGAAAACGGGTGCCACGGCAAGCATGGCGCCGATGCGAAAGAACGGCCACAACCAGCTCGTTACCATTCCAATGACTTCTGCGCTCGTCCAAACCATTCCGTTTTTCCGTGGCACGATTGCCGTTGTGCGTCGCGGTGGTGACTTACGGTATCCCGTCGAAAACGCAGACGTCCCGGAGAGGAGCACGGACTAACCGATCAGGTACGGAATGCTCTCCATCAGACGCCGGGTATAGTCCATGACCAGAGACAACATCCATGGTCCGGCCAGCAGAACCACCACCAGGGTTACCAACAGCTTCGGGATAAAGCTCAAGGTCATCTCATTGATCTGGGTCGCCGCCTGAAACATGCTCACCAGCAAACCGACGGCCAATGCCGGCACGAGCAACACCAGAATCAGGAGTATGGTGATCTCCAGGGCATGCTGACCTGCGTTAAGAACCGTCTCTGGCGACATGAACTGCCGAGCCCCTAGACATAGAAACTTGACGCCAGCGTACCCACCACTAACGCCCAGCCGTCGACCAGCACGAAGAGCATGATCTTGAAGGGGAACGAGATGATCAGAGGCGACAGCATCATCATGCCCATAGACATCAGCACACTGGCAACCACCAGGTCGATAACGAGAAACGGCAGAAACATAAGGAAACCAATCTGAAACGCGGTCTTCAGCTCACTTGTGACAAAGGCGGGAATCAACACGGAAAATGGCAACTGCTCGGGTGACTCGAACTTTTCTCCGCCCCCAATCTCGGTGAACAGTGCCAGATCCGTCTCTCGCGTTTGCGCCAACATAAAATCGCGCATAGGCACCTTGGCTTTTAACAACGACTGCTGGAAGGTCGCCTCCTCATGCACATAGGGTTGAAACGCCTCGCTGTACAACCGATCAAACACGGGCGTCATCACGAAAAAGGTGAGAAACAACGACAACCCGATGAGAATCTGGCTAGACGGTGTCTGAGCTGTGCCGAGCGCCTGCCGTAGTATGGCGAGCACAATGATGATTCGTGTGAAGGAAGTCATCATGATGAGTGCCGCCGGAAGCAAGCTCAGTGCCGTCATCAAGAGCAGCACTTGCATGCTGACGGTGTAGGTCTGTTCCCCGTCGCCCGTGGTCGTTACTGACAGCGCGGGAAGCCCCGGCGCGGCGTAAACACCCATGGGCAATGCCAGGAGCAACACGACTAACAGGATCCTTTCACGCATCGCTGCGTGCTCCCCTGGCCCTGTTGATGGCGCGGCTCAACTGTGCTGTGAAGCTATTGGTAAGCAGACTCTCGGACCCAGTCTCTGCCAGTGGTTTCTCCAGAACGTGCAAGGTGTGTACGCGACCCGGCGCCACACCCAGCAGTAGTTGGGTCTCGCCTACTTTCAGAAGTACCACGCGCTCCCTGGGTCCCATGGACAAACCGCCCAGGATGCGTAGCTGGCCGCTCATGGTCGGCTGCAGCCGCAGCACATGCCGCAGCAACCACGCAACACCGCCAATGACCAGCAGCACAATCACCAACCCCAAGAGCACTTGGAGCACACTACCTGAGTCCACAGGTGGGCTGCTGGCAACGGTGGCTTCAGGTGTAGCCGCAGCGGCGGAATAAGTGACGATCGCTAGCAGCACGATGACGGGGAGAATAGCCGGTCTCATGCCTGCGCTACCGGAGCTTCTTGACCCGTTCTCTAGCACTCAATACATCGGTTAGACGTATGCCGAACTTGTCGTTGACGACCACGACCTC
>JAAUXT010061763.1_pt1 | contig 10939 bp, 12 predicted proteins | sample 7278171 | NCBI WGS metagenome assembly JAAUXT01 (sample SAMN14350112, study PRJNA611818) | marine sediment metagenome | isolation source: surface marine sediment (1.8m) | place: French Polynesia: Moorea | collected 2018-08 | reverse complement strand
TGAGACTGGTCATGATCGGAACCTTGTGCAATTGTTGCACAATGTGACCCACTTTGTACCCAAGCAGACTGTAAAACAGTAGAAACTGTGTCAAAGAGCTTCAACATGTGCAAATGTTCCGATCATGACCAGTCTCAGAATTAAATGATAGATCCTCGTAAATCAGATGGGGTCGAAATAGATTCCAATACTCGTAGGTCTGTGTGATCAGCAAAATTTGTCAACCCACAGCGGTGATCTTGAAAGGTTCATGGTCACCGAAGCCAAATCAACACAATTTTTAAACGGGAATCGCCCACTCTGCGGCTCATTTCACGTTTGTTGCCGAGTCTGAATCGCTTGTGTTCTGTGTTGCAGGTTTCGTTGTTCGAATCGAACCGAGCAAATGACAGATGAGGACGGCAAACTGGTCTCCGATCCCCGCATTTGTGAGTGAACGAATCGCGACAACAGGGGAGAGATTGCGTCTGCCGAAGATTCGATGTGTTGTTCGGGGTGAATTGGTAACAGCCAAATTTGGGTCAAGTTCAATTTTGGGCATTGTGGCAATGCTGGCAATGGCAATGCTTCTGAATTTTCTGGTCGGTGGACCCCCCAAAGTAGGACTGAGGCTGGTCGGGGGGGGGGATGACGAGCTTGTCAGTGGACACCCCCAGTGGGCCGGACTCAGGCTGGTCAGGTCTGCACCTGAGAGGGGGTCCAAAGAGCTTGTTGAACCTCCCCCCCCCCCCCCTTTTCTCAGGGGGGGGGATTCAATGATGAGTTTGTCATTGGACGCCCCCTTCCTCAAGTGGGATTTGATCTGGTCAGCTCTGCACCCAGGGAGGGGGGCTGGGTCCAATGACTTCCATGTTGTGGAACCCCCTTTCCCCCTGTCTCTGGAGGTTGGGTGTCATGCTGATTTGCTTCCAATGCTAGTTTGCTTTTGGCAGAACGGTTGTTGCGTTCTCACCACCACCTGTTTGTGTTCGCAGACAACCCCATGGATATGGGTATGTGCCGGAGACCCTGTTCTTGTTTGAAGGCAAAACTTAGGTTTCTGTCCACTTTGCAGCTGAAGCTTTCCAGTTGGTGAACGCGCGACAGTTGGACGCTGCTGTGACGCTGTTCAAGTGAGTACGCCTGCCGGCTGCGTTTTCTTTCTGTGAATGGTTTGTCCCTCAAACACATGACCTGAAGTCAGAACAGTTTGCGAAACATACCGCGTTCACCAGTGCACAACTCGCACTCTTCTCCACTTCTTGTTTGCACCCAATGCATTTCCTTCATTGTTGGAAGATTGAACTGCACTTGTGAAGACTGTTTCAGCGCGGTCCTCGCGGACAGACCGACGGACGTGCGGGCCTTAGTGGGACGCGGCTCCGCGCGCTGCATGCTGGGAGATCTGCTGGCGGTGAGTTCCAGCGGGATGTGGAGCAGCTAGCCCTGGAACGTAGTAGTCTGCCTTTTCGTGTGGTGTGTTCGTGTGCTGTGACGACAACATTGGCATGAAACGTTTTTGAAAGGCACATCCAACGTGAATTTGAACCAAATTTGTGCAGACAAAAACAGGAGTGGAAAAATTGTTTCAAAGACAGATGACACGAGCTGACTCTGTCCCCTCGTGGAACTGTACATTGACCACACAGATTGTGCATGAGAATGTCATCAATGGACATCATTTGGAGATTTTCAGTGTGATCTTTTCCAAATGTTCCAAGGAATCGTCGGCCATGAAATGCCGAAAATCACCTTGTCATGAAGACACGTAGTGCGCTGAGCGTTGTGCGTCATCATGGCTAAAAGGGTAGCGATCTTCAAGGAACAGGAAGTGGAAGAGCTGTGCACTGCTGTGCGGGACTTAGCTGTCTCGGATGAAGTTTCCGTGAAACCGTGTCACGCGTGCGAGTTCCCGCTGCACGTAGCCGCGTACCGACGCTGCACGGCCTGCGCGAGGCGTCTGATACAGGCCGGAGAAGACATGAATCGACGTGGATATAAAAGCAAAACACCGCTCATGATTTGTGTGTGGCATAACACAACGAGTGTTGCAGAGCTTCTGATTCAGGCCGGAGCGGATGTGAATCTGGGTGATGAGGATGGTCGAACACCATTGATATGGGCAGCAAAGAAAGGAAACACTGAAGTGATGGAACTTCTGATTCAGGTTGGAGCAGGTGTGAATCTGGGTGATAAGAAAGGTGGAACACCATTGATATGGGCAGCAAAGAAAGGAAACACTGAAGTGATGGAACTTCTGATTCAGGCCAAAGCTGATTTTAATCTGGGTGATGAGGATGGTGAAACACCATTGATATGGGCAGCACAGAAAGGAAACACTGAAGTGATGGAACTTCTGATTCAGGCCGGAGCAGATGTGAATCTGGGTGATGAGGATGGTGAAACACCATTGATATGGGCAGCACAAGAAGGGAAAACTGGATTGGTGGAGATTCTTCTGGGAGCAGGAGCTGATGCAAACCAGGCCTGCGCAAGAGGAACAACGGCCTTGTGCAGAGCGAGCATGTGTTCAGCCGCAGTCGTGAAGATGTTGCTCGATGCTGACGGCGATGCCAATCGTGCAGACTCCCTGGGCAGAACACCGCTGATGTACGCTGTCAGTTCAGGTGAACGCGAGGTGGTGACGCAGTTGCTGCACGCAGGTGTCAACGTAAATCAAGCGGAGAATGGGTACGGGTTTTCTCCTCTAATGCTGTCGCTGAGCTCAGAATGGACAGAAATTATGGAGAACCTGCTCAAGAAAGGAGCAGACATGAACCAGGGCGACAAACAGAGCCGAACCGTAGTTGATTGGGCGTTGTCCTTCGGAACGGATGATCAGCTGAGAGTGCTGATCGATCACAGACAGCGGAATCGCGCGCTTGACAACCGTCCGTCTCCGCTGATACAAGCCATGGCTGGGGATCATGATGCAGTCGACCACGAGAAGCTCTGGGACCTGGTGGACGCAGGAGAGGATGTAAACGCCAGAAGTGCGTTTGGCAGAAATGTGCTGTCCTACGCCGTATCCAGGTGCGACATGAAGAGCGTGGACATCCTCCTGCTCAGCGGAGCGCAGTTGGACGACGAAGTGAGGAACAGGTTGAGCTCGAAATTGGCGAGGTACGAGGGAGAAATCCGTGATGTTTATCACCCCAAAAGAAAAAACATCAAAGAGCGTTTCAAGGGACTTGAAAGGCTGAAAACAAAACTCGAAGACTGCACTGCAAAACCAGACAAGACATCGCCCAGCCTCGAAGCCTGTCGTTGGGTGTACAAGAAGCACCCAGTGGTGTTGGTGGGCGCGGTGGAAAATTACGGTGTCCGGACACTTCGGAGCCACGGTTTCCGGCTTGACCAAGCTGTGGACAAATTCGGTCACGGCGTGCTGTGGCATTCGTTTGTCCATGAAAAACTGGGTCTTGTGGTGGCCTTGAGGGAGGCGGGGGTCAGACTTCCCAACAACTCGATGGCTTCGAATTCCAGCTGCAGCCCAGCTTCGTTTGTGCGGAATTTGATGAAGAGTCTTGAATCTGAACTTGTACATGCTCTGAAGACTGCCAAGAACGAACTTCATGTAGTTTACGAGTACTGGATCCGAGTTCTGCTTCGTGGAGGAGCGAACATCAGCGCGAAAGATGAAAATGGGAACTCTGCATTGATGGTGGCAGCCGAGTCTGGAGAGGCTGAAAGCGACACGTGGCTCCTGTTGTTGCTCGAGGGCGGTGCGTACGTACACAACAAAAATTTTCGTGGATTGAGCGCTCTGAACTTGGCGCTGTCGCCGAACGTAGCGCACGGAAGACGGAAGAGCGAGTTGCTGCTGGCGGCGGGAGCGGAGGCGGACAGCGCCGAGGCGAAGCGAATCCTCGCGGAGTTGGAAGGAAATCCCGACGCGGAAGAGCCCCAGTCTCTGCTCAGGTGCTGCAGGCAGGTCGTTCGAAAGGCGCTCATCGCGGGATGCGCACCGAACGTTTGGTGCGGAGTGCACAGCCTTGTAGCACAAGGCAGACTGCCAGTCAACACTGTGCCTTCGTTTTTGACATACGACGTTTCATTTATTTTGAAGAGGTAAAAACACCGAAGTTATCCCGTCTTGATTCAATCGACGACAAACGATCCATGTTGCGCAAATACAGCGAAGTTACTTCAGTGTTGCAGAGATGTGACATACAAACGAAGGGGTCTGGGCATCGCGTCACTGGTTTGAAAGGAGACCGATGCCATGCCGCATCACAGCTCAAGAACGTGTGTTCGTGTCAAATGTGTGGGAGAAAACACTGCAGTATTCTTCGGGGCTCACGAGTCCTGTGCGCCGCGCTCCCCTCCTGGATCAGGATGCACTCAGATGTCCATTGGGGCCCTTACTTTTCACAGCGCAACGCAACGCAGAACAGGCAGTTCAGCACGCACGTTTGTGTGTGTGTGTGTGTGTGTGTGTTTCTGGATTGCTGTGCCGTCTCGTGTCTTGACACCAACACCACCACTGAATTCAAATCTGCAGAAAAACATCAATGTACAAGGTGACTTCCTCGCCCCCCCCCCCCGCCAACTCCCGGCATATTCCAGGAATGTAAATTTGTGAAGACCTGGCTTCAATACAGTGTTTGGTGTCTGCAGAACTGTGGAGTCCGTGCCACGTCTGAAGGTGCACAAGTTCTAGTTTGATTTGTCAAATACATTTTATTGTGTTCTGAACATTCTCCCTGACTTCGCTGCACCAGTGTTCTGTTTTATTCTTCTGAGTTGCTGCTTTCTAGTTTGTCAACCTGTTTTGGTGCGAAGACTCAAAAACCTCTTCTGGTGCATGTCGTTTGTCGTTGTCAACTTGTTTTGTAAGTATCTAGTTTGGCAGGAAGTTAGAATCAGTCGTATTTGTGGTGGAACTTGTCCTGACCCTGTTTGACACGTGTGTTTGTTGTGCAGGGCGAGGATGACTTCAGCGCGTCGGTCGAGCTCGAACCGGAAGTCAGAGAGGCGTGGAAGCGGCGCGCGCAGGTCGGTGGAGCATACAGGTCATTTCCGGTTCCTGTTTTCGCGCGGTGTTTCCTCGAACTGGGTGATTGTCGTCTTGTGCGACACAAATCTCTGTACATCAGATCCAAAGATGTTCTGACAAAGCGTCGAATTGTGCGAAAGTCAAATTACAACTCGTCCAATGAAGCGGAAATGACCTTTGCGTTTCCTTTGGTGAGACTTTCCACCAAGAAAGGTGCGTAGCCAAGTCTTGGAGGAATGAACACTTTACGAGAGCCTGACGCGCATATCTCCTCGCTCAGGCGCGGCTGGCGCTGGGGCGACGCCAGGGGGCGCGGGACGACTTGTTACGAGCGCGAGATCTGACGCTACCGGAACACGACGCGGACGTGGAGAAGGAGCTGGGCCTGCTGTATCAGGATGAGGTCAGTTGGGGGGGGGGGGGGGAGCTGGGTCTGCTCTGTTAGGGGGAGGGGTGTGGGGGGGGTGGGGAAAGGGAGCTGGGCCGGCTCTGTCAAAGTGTTGACAGGGAGAACGAGCTTGGTGCAAAAATGTCGCGTTCACCGTCTTTCGACTCACGTCATCTGTTGCCGAGGTACTTTGGTTGTGCTTGCACGCCCAGCTTCAGACTCATTGCTTGTTCTCCAGGGCTCCCACAGGAGGGCGGTGCAGCACTTCCTGTGCGCCGAGACGCAGTTGCTGCGGACCAGCGAGCCTGGGACAGAGAATCCGGACAAGCAGCAGCTGCTGCGGGACACGTGGAACGGGCTCGGGCTGAGCTACATCCGGTCTGGGGAACCCGAACAGGTGGGACACGTAGAACGGACTGAGCTACATCCGGTCTGGGGAACCCGAACAGGTGAGACACGTAGAACGGACTGAGCTACATCCGGTCTGGGGAACCCGAACAGGTGAGACACGTAGAACGGGCTGAGCTACATCCGGTCTGGGGAACCCGAACAGGTGAGACACGTAGAACGGACTGAGCTACATCCGGTCTGGGGAACCCGAACAGGTGAGACATGTAGAACGGACTGAGCTACATCCGGTCTGGGGAACCCGAACAGGTGAGACACGTGGGGCGGTAACAGTCCTGGGTCGAAGCTGGTTTGATCACGTGACCTCGGGTTTTGGTGTCAGTGCCTATGCGTCTCGACATTCTCACTTCAGAACTTTGCTTGGAATGTAGCACGACGCCACAGGAGGACCTGAGACATGTCGCTCGGCCAAGTTTGCCTGATACAGCCTCGTTTGTGGTTTCCCGTGTCCACGTGTGTGCAGAACACACCATTTTGCCCCAACATGTATGTCGCGTCTTGTACTGTGTGCTGTTCAATCCTTGTCAGTACCTGCCAACAACATCCGGGATCTCACGACTTTCAAGTTGTCAATGACAACAGCTGACTTCAGAACGAAGCTTTGTTTCCAGGCGGTGGAGGTGTACATGCGCGCGCTGGACTGGTTCCCGCGCTTCAAGGAGGCGCACGTGAACCTCGCGCAGGCGCACAAGGACCTGGGGGACCTGGCGTCGGCGCTGCAGCACTTCGATAGGGTACGTCGGGTGATGTCGGTCCCCGCCAGACGGCGTTGGTTCCTGCACTGGGCAATTTCATTTTCAGCCGCGGTAGCGAGCTGATATTGGTTTGCCACTGTATCTGTCTCCTTGCGTCCGTCCTGGGTAGCGCAGACAAAAAATTGTCCGAGTTACCACCACAGAAAATTTCAACTTGGACATTGTCCAACTGGGACATTGTCAGATTGGGACAAGTGCTGTCCTGCCGATGTGCGCTTCCCGCGGCAGATTCTCCACTTGAAAGTCTGGTTGGCCCTTGACATCGTGTGAGGAAATGCAGGGAGACATTTTTTGGCCCACAAGCGGCTCATTCAGCACGCTGTTGTGAGCTTCTACAACCATGCGTCTTGCAGACCAGTTTCTGAAGCTGCCCGGCCAGTTACACAACAGAACGCATCAAAATGGTTGCACGGCTGGTTCTTGTGTCTGCAGGGTCTGGAGATAGAGGGCGACTGTGTGCTGTCCCTGAACCTGAAGGGTTTGGCGTTGCACAACTCGGGTCGGATCGAGGACGCTTACGACGTCTACAGACTCGCACACCAGGTGGATCCAGGTAGAGCGACTCACGTGATGAAGTCACGTGACCTTCACTCTTCCTCACGTCAGTGCGGCGTTGCGGAAGATTTGGCAAGTTGAATTGCACGAAGAAAAACGGGTGAACCAAACAGATGAGAAGGACAGAAAGTTTCTGCTCTGGTGTTGCTTTCTGAAGTGCACATTGCACATTGTTCTCGTACGAGACAAAACGAGAACAAAAGATTTGAGGTTTTTTGATTGAAAATCTCAGGTTTTCGAGAAGGCGTGGTCGCAAAAAGGAAGTGTCGCTCATTTCTTCAAGGAATTTCCGGGTCGCTTCCGCAAGCGTGTCAATCAAGTGAATCTTGGAGTTGGAAAGAAACCTTGGAAAACAGTGATTGAAATCAGCTGTTGTGGTCGCAGAGAACGAGGACGCGACGCACATGTTCGGAGCATGCGCGCACGGTCTGGGTCGGCTGCGCGAGGCGGTGGCGCTCTACGATCACGTGCTACAGAAGAACGCGGAGCACAGCGCCCTGTACCTGCGGGAGATGGCGCTGCGGGCGCGGCGGACGCTCGACGTGCGGCTGAAGGGCTTCAGCCTGGACAACGCCGTGGAACCAGGTGTGTGTGCGTGCGTGTTCCTGTGAGTCGTGCTGTGCTGGAGGAGGGGCAGAATGCTTCCTGTGCGCACCTGCAAAGAAATAACCCAGCGACCGGACGGGTGGGGTGAACAATAACGGTGACATCCTGGCACAGCAGCAGATAGCTGTGCACAATTTTGTGTCAGTTACTCCCGTCGGTAAGACTGGCATGACATCTGAAATCGCCATCGGATTCACATTGTTTGACGTGTTCGCGGTTAACCACGGGAGTTCGGAGTGACTTCCTCCCCCTCCCCCTCCTTGTTTCACTGTGTACAGGTTCTGACAGGCGAACGTGTGTTGGATGCGGTGCACCGGTGTGGGTGGAGCGTTCCGTTGTGTCAGACCGTGAGTGATCAGCGCTTTGGTTCCCACAGGTTTCAAAGAGGCGTGGACGAAGAATCTGAGCCCTTCCTCACTCGACACGAGCTACACCAAGCAGGACCCCGCCTCGGGTGCAGACAGCGCTGACGTGGACTGTAATGCAGTGAGTGTGCTTGGTGTTTCTGATTGGTAAAGGAGGTTACTCGATACACACATACACATACATACATACATACATACATACATACATACACACACACACACACACACACACACACACACACACACAATATCCCTCTTTTGTGTTGCATCACAGCCTTTGCGAGGTTCCAGCAACGCCTTGACGTGCTGTGGTCACGGAGTGTTTGCGTTGCTGTGAACATGGCATGTTCAGATGCGTGGTGATGGAGGGCGTTCAGGAAAGGCCTTCGGACGCACGTCTTGACGTAATTCCACACGTGGTGCAAAGTTCCCCGTCACGAGAGAAAAACATCGAGGTGTCCACGGAAAACTGGAGGACGCAGCAGTGGAGCTGGCTGCTTCGTGCAGCTTGGGACGGGAGGGAAATGTTAGCTGAGGCTGTGTGCGTGAGATAGCGAGTTGGTCTGGGTCGCCTGGAGACGGGTGTGCAGAAAAAAGCAGGGTGTTCGGTGACATATGGGTGCATCACTCCTTGGGTGAATCCTGCACAATTTTGTCTGTCGGTTTTCTGCGAGTATGTGCTGAAGAAAGACAAGCTTTCTCACCTTCTGTGCAGGTTTTATGTGGGTGGGGTGACGACGATACACTTCTTGGGTCAGTTGCAGCACATTGTTGAATGTCTGGCCTCTCAGACTTCTTTTGAGCAGGGAGAAGAGGAAAAAGTCAAACGGGGCCATATCTAGTGAGTACGGGGGATGGGGAATACTCTCGACGCCAGTCCTCTGTTGAAATTCCACTGCGTCACGAGTCCACTTTCAGACGCGTGTGCTGGGGAGTCGTGCTGATGGCAACGAAGTCACTTTGTTGCTGTCACTTCGAAAATTCAGTGCGTGTGTTGCGTTTCTGGAGGTCGTTTGACAGCGAAAAAAAAACCCCGTACGAGGGGTTCTGCAATTCTGGCAGGATTTTCGAGTGCCTGCCATTTATTAGCATGCAAACAAAGGTCAAACCGTTTAACACAGATACTGTTCCGATGTGTACAATGTGTTATGCAACTGTCAATCAAAACAATAACATTGTCTGGCACTGTCAGAACACAGTTAATGGTTGTGCAGTCCTTCGAAGTAAGTTCCTGCCGAGTTGACACACCGTGCCCAACTTTTGGGCCACTGGATGCAGATGCACTCATGGTAATCCCGGGCAGGAATCAGGCCAATGGACTCATCCACAGCATCCTGCAGTTCTTCCAAAGTGTCATACCGGACTCCCTTGATGTTGTGCTTCACCCTTGGGTAGAAAAAAAAATCATTCGGCACTAGGTCCGGGGAATAAGGGGGGTGAGGGAGGACTTGAGTACCAGTCTGCAGGAGGAAATTCTTGGTTGGCACAGCCGTGTGCGGTGAGGCGTTGTCCATATGTAACCAGTAGTTGTGGAACAGGCATGGTCTGCGGATTCTGAGACTCCTTCTGAACCTCTTCAGGATCTCCACGAAGATGATAGATGTCACTGTCCGGTTTCTGAGGAATTCCCTGTAGATCAGTCCTTGGTAATCAAAAAATGTTATGAGTAACACCTTGCCTGTCGCGCGCTCCCTGTGCACCACAACAGGAGGGTCTGATCCCTTTGGCAGCCACTGGGAAGCATGCATTCTTGCCTCAGGATCATATTGATACACCCAACTCTCGTCCATTGTAACTATGGTCTGCAAAAATTGTCTCTGAGAGGTGACATGCCTGAGCATTTGAGCACTGTTGTCTAACCTTTCTTTCTCCTGTCTGCCAGTCAGCAAATGTGGAACAAAGCGTGCGCACTTCCTCACCAGGCCCAAATCCAGCTTCAGAATTCTCTGAATGTTGCCTTCATTGATTCCAGTCAAATCACTCATGGCAGCAATTGTCAAACGCCTATCCTTGGCCAGGGCATTGCAGACAGTTTGAATGTTCTCTTCTGAGCGACCAGTGCGAATTCTTGCTGCTCGTGGCAAATCCACAACAGAGACACGCCCTCCTTCAAAAGCCCTGAACCAGAACTGGATTCTGGAGTAGCTCAAGCAGGCTGCACCGTACGCCAACTGCATCTTTGCCTTTGTGTCTTTGAGACTCAGTCCCAGGCACACACAAAACTGGATGTTAATCCGTTGTTGCAATTGCAGTGATATTTTTGTCAGCCGCTTCATGTTCGCTGTGCACAGTGTCTCTGCAGGAATGTGCCCTTGGAACCACTTAAGGTCCTCAGCAGAATGGTCAGGTCAACTTGCCAACCTGCAGACTACATCTCTGCACCGACGTCCAAACATGACCAGCGTGAGGCTCTCGAAAATCCTGCCAGAATTGCAGAACCCCTCGTACTCGTGCTCAGTTAGTGCGTCATGCAGTCACGACGCCTTTGACAGCAACGTTTTTCGGTGCGAAACGAATCTCGCTTCGTTTTCGTTTTCTACGGGCATTTGCACGTTCGTTTTGCGCTTCGTCCGCAGGTCGGTCTGTCCGCAATGTGCAGCGAGGAAATGGGGCGGATAACCAACTCAGTGACCGTGTTCACGTGGAAATTGACGTCATAATGAACACTTCAGATGGTCAGTTTGATGTCCATTCACGAATCCTCAGATGAATATTGGGTTTTGGAATTTGGCACCAAGTTTTCGTTGTTCTTGTCTGAATCCCAGGGAGCGTTTTCCAACAACAAGAATGCTACGCATAAAAAGCGTGTGGTCACATAAACGTTCGTTGTTCATAAATGCCTGCCTGATCATTTAACTAGACCCACTTTTCAGCCAAAGTGGGT
>JAAUXT010127477.1_pt1 | contig 10940 bp, 7 predicted proteins | sample 7278171 | NCBI WGS metagenome assembly JAAUXT01 (sample SAMN14350112, study PRJNA611818) | marine sediment metagenome | isolation source: surface marine sediment (1.8m) | place: French Polynesia: Moorea | collected 2018-08 | reverse complement strand
CCCCTCCCCCCCCACACCCTGCTTGTGTGGGTCCACTCCCCGCCGACACGCCGCTGGTGGGTTCTTTCTCCCCTCCCACACCGGGATGTTGTGGTGCTTCTCCCCTCACACACCGGGATGGAGGGGTGACTCACCCCTCACACACCAGGATGGTGGGGTGCTTCACCCCTCCCACACCGGGATGGTGGGGTGCTTCTCCCCTCCCACACCGGGATGGTGGGGTGCTTCTCCCCTCCCACACCAGGATGGTGGGGTGACTCACCCTCCCACACTGGGATGAAGGGGTACTTCGCCCCTCCCACACCGGTACGCATGCGCATGACCGAGCAACAGGCAGACGCAGATCACAGGATTGAGGTACGAGGCCTGCGCTGGAGTCCCCAGGCTTAGAGGGTCTCTGCCCTCCAATCCCGCTCACGTACAAAGGGATTAAAAGTCTCTTTGTTCTCCCTGAGGCTGCAGCCCAGAAGAATCAGCCGCTGATTGGGTTGAGTTTGTGCCACATTGTGCGGTGAACGACTGTGGGCGTGTGGTCCTTGGTCTTCAGTCTCAAGGCACAGGGTGGACAGAAAACCTTTTGTGCGTTGAATTGCAATGAATAATAGAAGTGTGTGACAGAACAGATGTGTCAGATTCTTTTGTCTGTGTCTGTTTCGTTGTTTGTGTTTGGAAACACTTATTCAGCTTCTTCGCTGTTGCGTGTTCTTTTGCAAGAGAGCTGCATTCTGCCCTGGTTCTCAACAAAGACAAGCCAGTGAAATTCATCAAGAGTGAATGGACTCAACGATGTTCATGTTTGTGTATACAAAATTAGACTTTCAAGTTGTCTTTTTTTTCTGTCAACGAAATTCAGGTCCTTCTCCACACATTGTCCGATCCAAAAAGGGGGCCTTGGGTGCACTCCCCCCTGACTCATCAAGGTTGGTGTTAAATTGACATCAGTTCCAACCTAAAGCGGAGAGACCCCTGTGTCTCCTGTTTTGGGGTGTCTGGCCCTTCCTTCACACCGGTGCTCATGTTGGCCTGCACCACCCACCCACCCTTCAACTGTCTTTGAGGCTCCCAGAATCAACTCATATCAGTTGATTTTCCCACACAAGTCAAATATTTGGCGCGTTTGTCGATTCAAGCGCCGGAGGGTGCACGCGCTTTTAGAGCAGACGCAGGGTGGGTTCACGCAAGGTGCGTCATGTGTAGCGTGTCTGTCTTATGGTGATGGGCGGTGCGTAGTGGTGACAAGGGTTTTGTCACGGTGTTTCGCCCGTGTGGAACAGGTGAGATGCGGGGTTTCACGCCAGGTGCGTCCTGTTGGGAAACCAGGGGGATGAGACCTGTGCCCTCTCACTCTTCACCCTGCCCCGCCCCAGGGGGATGAGACCTGTGCCCTCTCACTCTTCACCCTGCCCTGCCCCAGTTTTCTTCTTCAGACTTGATCAACATGCCAAACATTTTCAATGTTGGCGATATTCCCTTTCCAAGGTATGAGCCCCATTGACCTCAAACCTGGAACCATAAAAGTGTCACACTTCCTGAAGAATTGTTGGCCGGCACAGAAAATCCAGGACTCATGTGGTGTGCACGTGGGCTACGCGGCGTCAAAACGCCTGTATAAAACCCCAAAAAAGGCACGCACGACTCAAGCGTGCAGTGTGAACACAGCTCCCCCCCCCCATCTCGGGGAGTCTACCAGCCCTGGGCGCCACTTCCGTCTGTGAGCAGCTCCAAAAGCTTCCTGCGCCTCCATTGGACAGCGTCCCCTCCAGGAAACATGTGCTCATTGCAGATATACCTGCCTCTGAACATAAAGCGACAAATCACTGGGCGAATTGGCGCGTTCAAATCTGACAGCGGTGGGGGGTGCTGGGGGCGGCGGGGTGGTGAGGCGGGGTTCACACCGGGTGCGGTGCTGGGTGTGACGCAGTGATTCGTGCAGGGATGTTGGCTGTGTCAGTTGAATCGTGCAGAGAGACAATGTCCATTGACAAGTACAGACAAGCAACACCTGCAGGTACAGGGATGCAGCACCCACTGATTTGCACACGAACACAGTACTCATAGTGTCTGGTTGCTTGTCCAGGTTGCAGCACCCATTGGCTTGTACAGGGATGGATCACCCATTGACTTGTGCAGGAATACATCACCCATTGACTTGTGCAAGGATACAGGTGCCATTGCCTTGTGCAGGGATGTAGCACCCATTGACTTGTGCAAGGATGCATCACCCATTGACTTGTGCAGGGATGCAGTACCTGTTGACTTGTACAGGGATGCAGCACCCATTGACTTGTGCAAGGATGCATCACCCATTGACTTGTGCAGGGATGCAGTACCTGTTGACTTGTACAGGGATGCAGCACCATTGACTTGTGTTGGGATGCAGCACCTATTAGCGAGACCAGGAAGATGGTACCCACTGTTCTAGTGTGTAGCACCCACTGACAGGTATAGGGGCACAATACCATTTGACTTGCACCGGGATGAAGCACATTTTGACCCCTGTTACGGGGTTGGGATGGTGGCATCGGGAGAGTGGAAACTTGCCACTGACTCAGTGAGACCCCCGCCCCCTCCCCCACCATTAACTTGTCCATGGACACAGGCTCGGCACACGCCACGTGCGCCCATCCTGTGCCCGATGTGAACGTGGCTCTGCAGTGTGAACTTGGCACTGCAGTGTGAACACAACTCTGGTGTGAATGTGGTTTGTGATGTAGAGTCTGAACGTAGCTACGTGTCCATACAGTGTGAACGTGTCTGCGCTGTGTGAACGCAACTTTGTGATATGAACGCATCTTTGTGGTGTAAATGTGGTTTGTGGTGTGAACGTAGCTACGTGTCTGTACAGTGTGAACATGGCTGTGTTGTGGGTCCCAGTAGCACCTCGGCTGCAGCGCCGGACCGAACGAATTCACAGCCCCAGGCGGAGATGTCCTTTGTTCCCACTGAGCTAACAGATGGGAATTTGGGGACAGTTTTTTTCCAACGAGTTGAGGTTATTTTGACAATGAAACCTCTTTCCGTCAAGAAAAGTTTCCAGTTGCACTGATTTTCTGCTTCCATGACTCAAACTGGAGACGCTTGTCAGAATGCGTTGAACAGTTCTGTTATTTCCCTGACAATTTCTTTGTGTTGTATTCTTTTGGATCTCACAGTTTATCAAAACATTCATAAGACTTGCTTGATTTTTCTCAAAACACAAGGAAATTTTAATGAAGTGAATTCGGGGGCAGATCCAAGATTTGGCCCAAGGGTGAGAAGCCCACGTGACACACTTGATCCGAGGTCATTCAAGTTCAACCTGTGATGCCGAAATATAGGGGGAGGGGGCACATGTTTTTCTTTTGGAGTTCAGAGATGAAAGCCAGTGACAGCCTTCGCGGCCATGTTGGCCGGGCTTCACCTGTGCCCTTCCGGTTGGTCCTGTCCTCAAATATTTTTGGATTCTTTTTTTTTTTTGGGGGGAGGGGTGTCGCCCCCTGCATCCACCACTGAATCTTTATTGTTGTTGAAACCCAATCAAAGATTAATGAGAGTAGAACCTCTGAAGCAACGCAAATAGCAATTAGTGAAATTTAATGCTTCCCGCTGCACATTGGATTGGCGTGTGTTTTCCGCCCTGCGGGAGCAACACAAGGGAAGGGATGGCTTTTTGATTGCCAGGTCTGTGAGCTTCAGTGTGCACCAGGGCAGGAGGAGATTATGGTGGGGAAAACCACGTCATAGATCTCAAGGTCCTGGGGAATGGCCATTGGCTCGTGACAGACAGCATCAAATAACCGGTGACGCGGTTGGATTTGGATTCAGTAAATCCTGCCTGTCAATATCCCATTTCTCAAAGATTACAGTGAAGGTGTGAACGTCGATTGGATCAGGGGATCTCAAGGCTCCTTCAACAACACAGAAAGAAATTTGCATCAAAAATACAGTTAAAGTTTGAAGTTGAAGTGGGCTATCCCCAACCCCCCACCCAATACCTTGGCCCTGAAGTAAGGAGAGTCCGCGCATGCGCGTGGTGGACACTGGGTGAGACTGAGCCCAGGTCTTCTCTTGCCCAATCCCCGGTCTGCTTGAGGTTCTTGTCCCACTCTTGAATTCTGGGATTTCCCACAGTGGGAAATGAGAGGTTCGTGTTTCCTTCTCACTGCGTACTGAATGAGAATGAGTTCAATTTTACACGCAACAAGAGATCAGCCATTTATCAAGCCGCTCACACCGACTCTTCCGCGCACGGCGCACACGCGGGGGAATCCCACCAGAGAAATCAGGAATATCCTGTGGGGAAACGGACAAAAAGCAGCAGGTCTCAGTTCGGGTCCTCAATAGGTTTGTCGCACATCTTGTCTTGGCGTCAGTTCAGGTGTTCGTTCCAATGGCGCTGAAGACATTTACCACGCGGCTGCGCTTTTGTGAACTTTCACCCGCAGCCCGTGTGGTGAACCCCCACCCCATGGTGGCCTTCCTGATCAGATCCTGATTCGTGTCCTGTTCCCTCCCGTTTCTTGTTCAATGTATACGATGCCCCAGACCAAATGAAATCCTCTGCGTGCTTCTGTGGGACGTAGACCAGCAGATCACGTGATGATGCTTCATGCGTTCTGAGCTGTGGGTTGTTGTGCAGAACACGCAGAATGAACGGCTCCATCTCCTGGTCTCACCATCCAGTCCTCGCCCTCGCCACTCATCTCCCCCCGGAGAGGGTGTCAAGGTCTTGACCTTGAGCTTGACCGAGGCGACCCACACGCAACATGACACACCAAGGAACGAGCAACACTTGGCGCTGAGGATGCAGCGCCGTTCTTGTGTGACATGAACATCGCTGGAACCCCTTCCAGACTCTGGCCAAATCGTGGGACCCTGAACCCTGAACCCTGAACCCCTGGTCTGAAACGCGCAGGTTCAGGACCTTGGGCATAATTACCTCAACAACACTCAAGCAAACAAGAAGCAGTGCTCAAGGCAACTGCAATGCGAAGTCCCTTGCGGTGTCGGTAATGTCGTCAATCCTTCCTTGTTCATCAATTCTTCCTTGTCCTCCTTGTCTTCCACCAGTCATGCTGTCCATGGGGGGGGGGGGTCCTGCTGCCTCTGGCGGGGGTCCTGCCTCCAGTGGGGGGAGGGGGGTCTGGGGGGGATGGGGGCAGGGGACAAATCAGTCCAGCTGCCATATACTGCACTATCACATGTATGGTGCTTTGCCCTGAAGGGACTTCGCACAACAACCATATCGGGCCGCTGAATGGAACATGTTCCCATTGGTTTCAGTCTTGTGCGCGAATGGGAAGATCCTGACGCAATCGTCCTCACTTTATCCCATCTGATCTGTTTACATGTCCCCCGGGAGGGAACCTGATTCAATTGTGACAATGGCTCCCAAATTTCATCAGGTCTCGAGCTCAGGGTCCCGTAGGCCCTGACCCTGCACGTATCACATCCAGGGTTCTGGGCCCAAGGTCCTGAACCTGCAGGTTTGTATGGCAAAGGGTCCCAAGGACCACGGTATCAGGACCTGGAGATACTTATCCCGTGGTTCAGGGTCCAAGGTCCCACGTATCCCATGGGTCCTGAACCTGCATGTATCAGATGGTGGGTACAGGGTCCAGAGTGCCACGTGTCAGGGTCCAGGGTCCCACAGGCCCTGACCCTACAAGTGTCATATCCAGGGTTCAGGGCCCAATGTCCCACGTGTCCCACAGGTTCTGAACCTGTGCGTTTCTGACGAAGGGTCTGGGGCCCAAGGTCCTGCGGTGTCAGGGTCCAGGGTCCTCTGGGTCCTGGACATGCACGTATCACATTCAAGGTTCGTGCTCCAAGGTCCTGAACCTGACCCTGCAGGCTTCGTTATGAGGTCCAGGGTCCCAAAGCGCACGGTGTCAGGGTCCCCGGGTCCTGTGCGTCCAGGGTTCCACAGGCCATATGCCGCCCACAGTTGATCCAGAATTGGATTAAGCCTTGAATGGGAGTGACAGGCCTGGAGCTGCAGGTTTATTTGTCGTGTATGATGCGGCGTGTTGACAGCCGGTGGGTCGCTGTGCGAAGGTTTATTGCTTCGCAGTGAAAAGATGGGAGAGGAATCCCGTGTTACAGGCCTGCGAGGGAGCAGGTTGTGGGAGCCGGCTGTGGAATAGGGAGTTTAGGCTACAGGAACTCGTTGTCCGTGGAACAGTGCCCTTAGACCTTGTTTCGAACGTGACAATGGCCGATTCACGAACCAGAAGGAACAAGAACCAGAAAATTTTCATCGTCTATTGGTTGGCAACACGCCAGTACCAATCAAGAGACGGAATTTTCTGGTTTTTGTTCCTTCTGGTTCGTAAATCGAACACGGGGCAATGTTTATGAAGACGGAACACATGACAGCTGTCACAGAGGAGTTCAGACAGCAAGACATTGCAAGTGCAGGTGCGTGTAAAATTGGTTTGTAGTTGAGATGCACCGCCAGATGATGCGGTGAAGATCAGGCTGCACATCAAATATAATTTGTACCAAACAGCTGGCGTGGTGAAGTCGTTCTTCACATCACTTCGATGCACGTGAGCACACAGTCAACCTTGGCAACTTTTCAACACGAGCGAAGACCCCCACAGTGACATGTGGATCTGTGAGTACAAGGCCCATCCGTTCTTCATCAGGATCTGCATAGTCTCCCCATCACTGTGCTGGATACATGAGCGCGTCGCTTGTCACACCTCGATCCGGCAGAGCCCAGCATCTGACTCTGACTCTGTGGGCACAACACCCACATGTGAAGGGGTTTTCACGTTGATGACGACGTCAGCTTTTTCTGACGTCGACGGCCACTTTTCTTGACTATGTCAAAGAATAGTTTGGACCGATTTTTGACACCCATCAATTGGGTGTCATATTAAATTTTGACGTTGATGTCAAAATTCTGCTGTTGTCTTTGACGTCGACAGCATCAATGTGAAAACGACGTAACTTCCAGGCAGATCCACCAGAGTCAACACCACCATCAAATCTGGATTTATGGATTTCTGGCCACATCAAGAGTTCATCTGGATCCTCCACACATCTAACACGAGTCTCGGTGCAGGGTCCATCCACATGCATCCACCAGAGTGTTGTGTGCGGGTAGCCCCGGTTGGGCAGACCGTACACTTCACCGCTTGTTCAGCACTGCGGTTGTGCAGCCTCAGGTTCCAACTCATGCAGCTGTGCTGGAGGAAGAACTTGCCAGATGAAGTTTACTTGTTTATTTTTCACTTCAGTAGAGTAGGACTTCTCCTGGCAGGGGAACCATATTGTGGCTTTAATAGACTGGCACGGGGTCTTGGCCTGGGGAGGAGCTTCAGCTTGGTGCAGCTCTATCAAAGCAGCTCTGCTGGGTACTCAGTACACCCCGGAAAGCTGGAGCGTCCAGGTGGGAAGATGCGATATCTTCCACACGACAAGAGCCCGTCGTACGTCTGATCTGTACCTGCCGCTCCAGTGCCCACACAAACCTTCATCTGGATCCACTGCAATCTCGACCCATCTGAACCTTCATGTGGATCCTCTCCCATCTCTGACCTGGATCTCGATGCAGGGTCCACCAATAACATCCGCGTGCTTCCACCAGAGCCCGTCCCACGTCTGATCCGGACCTGCCGCTCCAGTGCCTACACAAACCTTCATCTGGATGCACTGCAATCTCGACCCATCTGAACCTTCATCTGGAGCCCCTCCCGCCTCTGCCCTGGATCTGCGGACGCCTCGCCTGTCGGACCCAGCGCGTATTCTCGGAACCACACAAAGAGTCGCGGTGCTTTGATGACAACGCAGCGCAAATTGAGTTTCAACCGCTGCATTCGCTTTGTCTGTGCCGCGGTGCGCGGTTCCGCCCCTGGAGCCTGGACGTCCACTCCGCAATGCGCGCTTCATAGAAACGTTTCACTGTAGGAAAATGGCTGCAAATTGAGTTTTGCTGGTTCTGTTTATTTCAGGGGAAAAACAACTTCCAACTGATGTGTTGCATGTGTCCAGATTAGCTTGTGTGCGTGTGTGTGTGTGTGTGCGTGTGCGTCTGCACCTCAGCATATGTGTCTGTGTGTTTGTGCCTACATCTGTGTGTGTGTGTGTGTGTGTGTGTGTGTGCGTTTGTGTGCGTCAGCACCTCTGCGTGTGTGTCTGTGTGTTTGTGTCAACATCTCTGTGTGTGTTTGTGTGTGTGTGTGTGTGTGTGTGTGCATTTTGTGTGTCTGTGTGTTGGTGTCTGCATCTGGGTGTGTGCTTGACGTTCCCTCTGTGTGAACACCCTGGGTGAACGCATGTTCTTCGCAGTGATACTTCTGTCACAACAGCTGGGCGGCTGGTGCCACTCTATCGCTTCAGTACGGTGCAACATGATACCAACGGGCGAGCAACAGGGAGGTGCATGCACAGCACCATGAATGGGACCTGTCCATGTGTGTGAAAAATTCAAAAACGGTTTGAAGCAAAATGAAGAATCGTCATGAAGAAGTCAAGTGATTCTTTAGGGGATTCATATATAACTGCTCCTTTGGCCAGTGTCTCTGTCTCTCTCTGTCTGTGTGTTTGTCTCTCTGTATGTATGCGAATGTGTGTGCGTGTGTGCGTGTGTGTTTTACTGCACCATTACGTTGTGTGTGGACTCAGGCGTGCGCTGTGTGTGAAGCAATTCGGACCCTTCTCCACCGTGCCATTGTTTCTTCAGGCTGCACAAAAATTCTGTTCTTTCTATCAGAGTGGATAATTTGTCAGAAGTACGTCGCGCTGAAATTCTCTTCATTCAAACTAGAAATAGCATTCAGACTTCGCCTATTCCACGTTATTCAGTGTGGACGAAGCAGAATCTCTGCACCTATTCAAACCAACATTGTCCAGCAGAAATGGACCTGGAGCGCATGTGTTCGTCTTCCCATCCTTCCCTTCACCCAACCACAACGCCGGGTCTGAAGAAGGGCAAATGTAATATCGCAACTCAAATACCAAGAAAACGAACATTCTAGGAGAGAATGCCATTCTGTCTGTGTGTGGAGGGACGGATCCACAGAAGGTCGAGTGGGGCCTGGGTCCTCAGGATGGCCCTCAAACTCGGAACGATCTTCACTGAGAAGTTTCAGCCATCACACGCTGGACATGACACACGGATTCTTTGTTTATCAGAGATCAGGGTGGGGGAGCCAGGGGCCGATCCAGGAGAGCCTTGGGGCTCAGTCTGTTTGCCTCCCGCACAAATGTCTCACCCATGGAAGTTGCCATCCAGCCGCAACTTGTCACGTTTACGCGTCAAATGTTTCAAAGGTGAGTTCAAGCAAACCAGCCCGCAACCTGGACACAGAAACACAAAAACCATGGAAACGCAAACCCAAAAGTGACGTTTGCGTTTCCAGGGTTGCGGGCTGTTTGCTAAATCTCCCTGATGTTGACGTCGGAATCCCAAAGGTCGCGGCTCTATTGACCAGACTCAAATCGACTGGATCCGTTTCTGATGCTCAAATCTCTATCCACCCCTGGAGTCTCGCAGAGTCACAGCTCTCTGTGCGAGGCTGCACTGGATGGAGGTGTTCTTTCCTATTGACATAAGTTTTTTACACTCAACCACGGTGACCTTTTCAATCTCAAGATTGGTGCAACCCTGAAGACAGTAGGACTGTAGATCACCTTTCAGCACATGTGAATCTCATAGATTCTCTTCTCTTTTGGTGTCCAGGACCAGAGTGAGGGGGGGGGGGGGCTTCAGTTGTGATCGGGACCTGCCCGCAGGGATGAGTCTGGTGTTTGAGGTGAGCTCCTACCCGCACACCAAGCCACAGCTTCTGGATCTACCCGTCATCCCATAATACTCGACTTGTCACTGGATCTGTCACTGCACTGGCCTTGGATCCACCCCTGCAGTTGACACAGGATCCACTCAATCAGCGATGGTTCCAGAGCTGCCACTGGATCTACCTCTCGATCTGCCAATGAACACCCCACTGGACCTACCCCTGGATCTGTCCCTGTTTTGACCCTGGATCTTCCCCTCATATCCAGTGTGAACCACCCTCTCCCCGTGGAGGTCAGCAGTACGGTTGACACATGCGGTATTCAATCCGTCCTGGGCCTCGTGACAGGCCCCAGATGCCACACCGCACCACGTGTGTCCCCCATATCCCTGCTTCATGTGCACTTATGTCCCGGCAAATTGGACATAACTGCGGGTCACAAGCTCAATGACAGTCACTTTATCTCGCCATGTGGGGGAGGAGATAATCCAGACGGGCCAGGATGGTGGAGGCAGATGGGGAATTCTGGAAATCCAGGTCAGGTGGTCATATGACTCCAGGGGATCCAGGGGCCCCGAAAGACAGGCTGCTACATGTAGTGTGTTTCGTGTTCGCCATTTTGCCCAAAAAAATCTTTGTGCGCTGGTTTTCAGACCCGGCCCAAATGGCACACACTGACAAGGGTTTCAATAAACTGTGTGACATTCATAGAAAGAGACTCTGTTCCTGTCCTTCAGTCGTTTTCGCTTCGCTTCTCAGGCTTTGTGCTGTTGCACGCATACCTGTTCCAACAACAACAAAAAAAAACACACACACACACACAGACCAATTGTTTATCCCCCCTCTTCAAACTGTAATCAAACTTTTGTCTGTTCCTTCACTTTTCACACGCAGCCTCTTGACCCTGGACTCCCTCCAGGTTGTCGCTTCTGGCTCCCCCCTCTTCTCCATCTCACGTCCTTTCCCCTCCTCCATCCCCCATGTGGTTCATTATCCCACATCCCATGTCCAGCCCAACTCCTACATCTGGCCTCAATTTCCCTCCCACGCACCTCCTGCACCTAAATGTGGTCCATCCTCCCACGCCCCATGTCCAGTTGTCCCGGCTGTATCTCTTGTCCGGTTCCCCCTCCTGTATCTCTTGTCCGGTTCCCCCTCCTGTATTTCTTGTCCGTTCCCCCTCCTGCATCTCTTGTCCGGTTCCCCCTTTTCTAT
>JAAUXT010057625.1_pt1 | contig 10940 bp, 12 predicted proteins | sample 7278171 | NCBI WGS metagenome assembly JAAUXT01 (sample SAMN14350112, study PRJNA611818) | marine sediment metagenome | isolation source: surface marine sediment (1.8m) | place: French Polynesia: Moorea | collected 2018-08 | reverse complement strand
CAGGGTTCCCGCCTCGGAACTTCTTGTTATTAAACGCAGTCAACTGCCGTCAAAAACATTTCACGTACAGCGTATCGAAGGCGTCGGTCGTGATCACTGCGGCTTTTCAATCATGATCGAAAGAAGGTGAGATTATTGACTTCGACTTTCGTCACACGATAGATAATGACATCTTGAAACCACCTGTGATTTTCGTCACGAGATCTTTGGTGTGATTGCTGACTCGACTCTTGACACACGACTGAGAGAAAAGAGCGCAAGTTTGTGTTCGAACAGACCAAAACTCAAAATTGTTTCTGCATGACATTTGGGTTAGCACAAATTAGTATTTTGGTTTCCTGTATCAGGCAAAACTAGACTTCTGCTCACTTTAGTGAGGAGGTCGACTTCAGAACGAGATTAGTTGTCAGTTATTTTCGATGACAGCTGGCCACAAAAATGGTCAGCTGCATCCGAAGGGCCAAAAGTCCGCAGGGAATGAATTTGGCTGGTTTTGTTGTGGTTAATTCGGTCTCCGAGACAACAGACACCTTACTCACGTCTTGGACCTTCCAGGACTCTTTTCACTCGCTCGTTGTGGGTTACGTTGTTCTTCCCCTGCAACATCAGCAAATTGAACCCGGTATCGTGAACCAAACATCTTTCTGAATCACAAAAGGCCACACAAACAGAAAGTGTCTTGGCCATTCGAAAGAAGCTTGAAAACATGTCACAAGGAGTGTATACGCACCACGGGAGCCTTTTCTTCCGATGCCGCAGGAAGAAAAACCCAAGGATCCCGTGGTCCCAAGCAAAAGGAGTTTTCACTTTGGGTGACATATGGTCGAGTTTTTGGGTCGACGTCAAAAAGTCTGTCATTTACTTCCAATGTTAAATTTTGACGCTGGCGTTTTTGCTGACCGCCTGTCACCAATGTGAAAACCGCTGTAGCCTTCACAACAATCAAGAAGAGTGACTGATTCATCCCAGGCGTGGAGGCTCCACCGAGTGTATGGGGAGGACCAAGAATCTCTTGAACAATGAAACTCAGATTCCAGCTCAGCAAATTTGGAGGCAAAAGAGCTTTTGTCTGCATGGGGAGGATCGATCCGCCGCTGAGTTTCTGAAAAGTTTGAAAAGCGCAGCTGCAGTACCTCCATGAAGGGAATGCATCCTTTCCCGCACCTCTGATCCAACACTCCCTGCTCCAAAGGCACATCTTTGGCAAATTTCCATTCCCCTGTGCTCTGAATGAACTCGATGACTGCGAGTCGTGCGTCCAGAACTTCATCTCGATCGTGTAGCCCTTTGATAAAGAGGTATCTGAAATGAAAAGCTCCAGATGAATGAGCATGCTGGTTCAGCTGCGCGTGCATATGGGAGGTGGGACGAATGCGAATGAAAGAGATCTTGTCCGTATTGGCCACCATGAAGCTCTGAAATCATGGAAGAAAGGAGAAGTCAGATCCATGGCCGGGCGGTTGCATTACAAGACCAATATTGTTTCCACCGACATTATCAAGCGACTTGTGGAGTGCATGGGTCAAGAGCGACCCATCCTGATGAATTGAACGCGGGAAGTGTGCGTACCCTTTCTGACCGATCCTTTTCCTCAGCTCTTCTTGGTTCCCCAGACAATCATTGTCAGCCTCCAACTGCTGCAGCTGTTCAGAAGGATAGTCCACATATCTGGTGCCCAGCTTCACTCGCCTTCTTCCTTCCATGCCGATGTGTGCACGCGGGAAGTCTGAAACGCAAGAAAGTTCTGTGGCAGAGCCCTGTTTGGCATGCAAGCTGTCAACATTTCCAATTTGCTCAGCCCTGACGCTGGAAAACTTTCAACCGGAAGTCTCTGCGACCTATACAGTTAGATTTCCAACTGACAGATTTGCTATCCAACGACAGAAAATCCAAAATGTGCCACCGCGTGAACCTGTATCCCGATATATTTGTCACGTCCAGATTGACTGGCTCGATGAATATTGCATCTTGGCTGCGAGCCACAGCTTGAATGTTAGGTCCAACCAAATTCAGCAACCTACCACAAACGACACAATAGCATACTGCCTTCGGGAAATCCATGCAGGAGAGTTGAGACGGGAGCATCCACCTGTCTGCACAGTGTGATTGATGAGGTTCTGCCACAAGCAGATCATCGGCGTGGGGTTGTTCAACTGGTCTGATTTCTGTTTGACATGCAGTCTTTCGGTTTTGAACAGAGAAAGACCCGATCTTGGTGCATACGAGAAGATTCCTTTTAAAATTTGCTCAACCTGTTGAATTTTGGTGGTGCACATGTCTGTTTTCGTGTCTGTTTGCTGCACCACACATCACGAAAGGTTTCAACAATCGGAACATTTCAACTCTGGAGCACTGGATTCACAGAACGCACGCTCAACCAAATTTTTGTCGGGTACTGTACACACAACTGTTTGCTTGCAGCGCTCCTTGCAAGAAACACAGTTTGTGTGCTTTGTTCCAGCTTTGTTTCCAAGTTACCAACAATTGCTGCAAACTTCAATTTTTTTCAAAAAAAAAGTTTCTTGCAGTCGCGTGCTTTGCAAGGAAAGTAGAAATGTGTGCACTTCGAGGGGATAAACAGAATTACGAATGCGTGTCGTGCGGCAGACGTGTCATTCTCAGAGGCTGTAATTTGTCAACAAAAAGCAGTGCGTCAGGCCTGCAACTGCAGGTGCGACGTCCCCTGTGCGGGGCGCGCCCCCTTCACGCGCCCCCGGAGCGCAATGCAACGCAATGCAATGGGCCGGAGGACATCCTGGTCGAGGTTGCCACAATATCAATGTGCTGTTGCCCTGTTGACGTCGCATAATGGACACACAGCTTTGGTACTGACAGCCAGTTTGCTGTCCCAAATGGACAAAAAGTTTTGTGTCTGCTGGGCTCTATTTGCATTTGGGAAACCGTTGACCCAAACATTTGGTTGTTTTTCAAGTGATACTTGTCGTTTTGATAAAATATCATTTCCGTTGGGAGCACACACAGACATTTGAAAGATGGATAAAAGATCACGTTTTTTTCGCAGCAAGTGTAAGTATTGAGCATTTTGACCCCCACTCTGGTTTGGTCAAAAACGAGCAAAAACTGCGCGTTTTGTTCTGACAGTTTGGTTTGTGAGTACGAGTACAACAGAAAAAACGTTGATCCCAAAAGAGAACTCTTGAGCGGGGAGCAACAAAAATGTTGCCAATCAACGAGAATGACATCTGGTGAAAGTGACACAAATGAAGAAACCAACAAATGGATGATTTTCACTTCGTAATCCGTTTTTGACACGGGTAGCAGTCTTTTCCAAATTGTTTGAAACTGAACGGGACAATTGTCCAAAATGAAAATGGTACTTGCACGACACTACCTTTGAAGAACTGTTAGACATGCTTTGGTGATTCTATTCGACGAACGTCGCCTCAACCCACTTTAGCCTGTCCTTATTCAGCATACCTATTGGCAGCATACTTGTCACATCGTGCAAAACTGTGTACCAACACCTACTGGAGAACAATCAAACCGTGACAAGTAGAAACATAGACATAAACTGAAACCGCTTTCCGCCCAGACTGTCTTGTGTGTGCAGCAAACACAGTGACTTTTTGATCAAGAGCTTCGTTCGCAGTGCTGGGATATCATTGGGTTCATCCATGGGATGTTATTGCCACAGCCAGTAATTGTGATGTCGAAAATGTAGGGAATTGTGTGGCTTAATTGGGCAAACTGTTCGAGAATTGCTGAGTTGACATGACTGCATGAGCTGGACTGACAAAGTAAGAACTGTTTCACGTACGAGGCTGATCCGAAAAGTCTTTCAGCGACGCGACATTCCGATTGACTTCTTTTGTTCTCCAATGACCAGACACCATTGCTGATCAATAGGAGTGCAAAGATCTTGACCAAACAGCAAAACAATCGACATTGGCCGTCAAAGACTTCTCGGACCAACCTCGTTATTTCTGCACGCACAAAAGGAGGTGTCTTGCGTCACACAGGCACCATGTGAAGGACTCACAGGAAACACTGCGTGGTTGCTTGGAGTTTTGGGCATCAGAAGAGCACACATGTGCACACACACACACACACACACACACACACGGCGACAATCACATTCCTCTCACTTCAACGGTGTTCGTCCAGATTTAGGAATTTTCCTGAAGGGATGACCCCCATTGGGCCCTTTTTCTTCTGAAATTTGACGTGCAAAATAGATTCTACCCCGAAATTGACCTGCACGCTGCGCAAAAAAGGCTCCGGGAGAAAAATATCTTTCGGGGGTTCGAACAGCATTGCGGTCACTTTTCCGAGATTTGGCAATCGAGCTTCAACACAGCTGCCCAAGGCTCGAGAAAAAACACGAACACGAACGAACTACGTAATGCTGAGTTTTTCTGCGTTCCCACGTTTTGCACTGCCTGAATGTACAGTAACATGACGCAATTCGTACAGGTAACCAGGTTGAAGCTTTGCTTGGCATGAAGGGATCGGAATTCATTACCGGGACGGTGCAACATTGAAAAACATGGAATCTGACGCCGACCTGATGGATTTGGAATTTAAAGGTAATTATTTTTTCCTCATTTTAGTCTCGGGGCTGCTTGGGGCTACCTCAGATGAAGCGTGCATAGCACGAACGGATTTGCGAAGCAGTATTTTCACGTCAGGTCACAGTTCCACCCTGACGAAGCGACACCACGTGAAAATAAAAAAGAAACAACAGTTCAGAGCGAATCCAGTATACATTAATGTAGCTTGGTAAAATTCGACATTCAGAAATCAGGTGAAAAAGTACGAGCGGATCCTGTCTGGCTGTTCTTCTGGAACAGATCTGCATGAGTGAAAGCAATTCAGGAGAACTTACCTCACTCCAAATTCACAACCCTTATGTTCAGCAAGGCTTTCATTTTGATATGACTTTCATACGTCGAGCTACTTGGCGATAAAACAACAGATACATATCAATTACTTATCGGTCACACGAATGCAGGCCAGAGCGTGGGACTCTTGTTTTGCGTTGCGGACACCCTGGGGCACAATCCCTGGCTGGACAACAGTCTCAGGCATTTAGCACCTGAACATCTCTGTTTCCAGGTTTTTCCAGACGAGTTGCACAAGAGCAGTCTTTTCTGTTTTTTTGCTCTTTTCCACATCTGCAAAATTGATGCACAGCTTTTGTCGTGAACCTGATGAAAAACTTACTTTGTGAAAATTTATGTCCATCCTTATCAACCAAAAAGCAAAGCTGGCGAACACCTGCCGGTCGATATTTTTCGTGCAAGTGCGTCGATTGAAATGTATCAAAGTGAAAAACACGTCTTCATGTATGTTCGACGTTGCTCATTTGGAAGCCTGTCGGGCACAGACCAGCAAAAGTCTGAGATGATTCAAATCAGAATGCAGAGAGGATTATGAATCTCGTTCGGGTAAATCAAAGGCCACAAAAGGTAACAATTCAAGTCTTTTTCGCAAACTAGTGGAACTCGTTTGCGCCAGCTTGTCGATCGCAAGCAAACTTTCGACAAGGGATTCAAGGCAAACTCGTAGTGACGTGATGAACTCCATCCGTGGTGCTGATCGGTCACTTTCGAGCCGCGTCACGCATGTTTCATCCGATTTGGTTCCTGGGAACGAAACGCCATCCACAAAATTGCGTGCTCACGGCAAACTGGCCTTGTTAGTGATTCTGCTGCAGATTGTTCCCCAAGCGTGAACTCCGGAATTGCCCTTGCAGAAGCCGTTCTGACGATTCTCAGTTCGTCCCACACATTCATATAAAAACTTTCTCGTGATGCCAAGTTACCAAAGGTCCCCCAAGAGGCCTTCGAATACATTTGGCACTGATTGTTTGGCAGTCTTCAAATGAGAACCCTTTTTTGAGACGATTCTGAATGTCACGGTTCTTTTTCAGGTCCCGCGAGAAGGCTGCTCTACCACAGTCTGAGCACGATGAACTGTACTCCGAGCGCCCTCGAACAGTTTCCCTCGGGACTGTTTAGCAAGGAGCTGCGGCAGCATGGAGTCATCGTCCTACATCTCGTCATCACCGTCTACATGTTCGCCGCACTCTCCATCATCTGCCACGACTACTTCGTTCCAGCCATGGAAAGACTGGCCCAAGGTCGGCAGACGAAAATCTATTTCGCGCATTTCCGTCCAAAGAACAATTGTTCCAGCTGCGAGCGATCGGACGTCTCTTGGTTGGTCTCTTGACTCTGAAAGTCCGACGTCTCCTTCTGCAGTGTGCGGCATCGAGAAGAACGTGGTCGGAGCTTCTATCATGCCAGCGATTGCCTCCACGCCTCAACTGGCTGTCACCGTCATCGGTAAGTTTTATGTGTCTCAAGGAACGATCGCAAAAATCGTGCAAAAAAGGTTCAAAGCCGGTGTGCAATGTTTCTTGATTCATCTTGATAGACAGGTCCTCGATTGAAACTTGAAAGATTCCCTCTTGCTTTTCAAACAAGCGCGACCAAACGAGGACCGAGCTCTGCACTGAGTACCTTTGGGTCATATATTCCGTTGTTCCCATATACGTAGTGTACCGACACCGGCAAATCTGACACGACATGTATTTTATTCTCAGGTGTCTTCTTGGTCAAGGACGACATTGGCCTGGGGTCTGTCGTCGGATCAACATTTTTCAACGTCCTCCTGGTGCCCGGAATATTTGCGTTGGTCGTCAAAGAGGCGAGACACATTCACTTTTCAATGCTTGCTCAATGTTTGTGAAAGAGGCACATCTGCGAAAAGTCAGTTCGATTATGCAAATTGTCCGACAGCTGCAAGTTATTCATTTTACAACACCCACCCACGGATCCAGACTGATGGTGGAGGCAGCTTTCTTGCCAGCACCTGCAGCCCCAAAATCCGTCCCGGGCGCCGACCTGTTTTGTGTCGTGTTGTCATGAATGTTTCACCTTCTCATCGTGGCTCTGTCATACAGGCAATACGACTGGAATGGTGGCCGGTGTTCAGAGACTGTTCCTTCTACTTGATCTCAGTAATAACACTCACGGTTGCAATGACTGACGGAAGCATCAGTTTGTAAGTCCGAGTGAATTTTCAATGATGCGAATTTGCTTCACTGAAGGAACCATCTGTACAATTAATCTACGAGCTTAATTCACAGAACACGTGCAGCATTTAGTGTTCGAATTTTTGCCAGGTGTACAATATTGTGCACAATTTTGTTTCAACTTTCCTTTCAGAGCGGATTCCATTGTGATGGTTGTGGTGTACATCCTCTATCTCGTGGTACTTTTCTTCAACAAGTCCGTGGCGGCCTGTGCCACGAAGGTGGTGAACTTTTTTGAATCCCACTGCTGCCCGGGATCCACATGTCTGACCACTGGTCAAGACGACTCCCTCCCTGCAGACAGCGAGAAACGTAATCTAGTCAACCAAATGGCAACTGGTTCTTCCTACATGGGAACAGATGATCTTGCCAAAGACAAGTCGTTTTCCACACCACAATACACACCAGTGGAAGGTTCTGTGAAGGAAGACATACCCATGAAAAACAAGGAGAGCGAGGAACCAGCTTCAGAATCCAAAGAGTTACAAGAATGCAAGAAAACACAAGACGGTAGGTCACCCAAAATGCACATTTTCCCCTTCACGTCCAGGTTCCCGCGCATGCTGACTGACAATTCTCCCGAAAAACTGGTGTGACTTCTTGAGCGACCACAAGAGTTCTGAAAAGTGGCCATGCAGATGAGTGATCACAAATGTATAAATGTCGGACAGCTCAACATTATTTTTCGCTGTCAAATTTCCTTCAAGCCAGTTCTCGGCCAAACTCAGAACCGCACAAAAACCCGATTTCGTGCATGTTCTGGGCAACCAGTCTTGCCTGAATGTTTTCCAAGAATATTCACGTTTTCATTCCGTTTGGGCAGGTGAGGAATACCGTTCGATCATGTCGGTCCCGGAAACAACGTGCAAACGTATTTTTTGGGTAAGTTATGCCCGCCCCCTTCGAAATTATGAAACGTGTTTTTTTGAGTTGGTTGTGCCCGCCCCCTTTGAAGTGATTCCTGTGTCACCTTCCGTTTGCCTACAGCTACTGTGATGATACGTACATGCCGTGACATCAATCGAATATTCCTCAGGACTTGATCTGTGTTTCCACGCACTCAGCTCTTTCCGGTTCTGTTCCAGGTTCTACTACTTCCTGTGATAGTCCCTATCTTCATTTGCATTCCTGATTGCAAACGAAGTGGTTGCTGGCGAAGCCTCTACTTCCTCACGATTCTGTCCTCCGTGTTCTGCATTGGGATTACTTCTTACGTGCTCGTTTGGATGATGGCAATTGTGGGTGAGTATCGGCAGAACCACGATCAACCTGGCTGCGTTTGGAAGGACAAACCTGACCTCATTGTTCTGACCGTGCACATTGATGACAAACTCGGAAAAAAGAATATTGTCGCCAGCGTCCGATTGGGACGATCGTCCTGCTCTCAACAACGCAAAGGCATCAATGCGCACATTTTGCACCAACTGACTGACGCACTTGACCCCCGATCTGCAGGTGACACTTTCGAGATCAACGACGTCGTGGTCGGGATGACGGTGCTCGCGATCGGCGGCAGCCTCCCCGACATGCTCAACTCCATCTTCGTCGCTAAAGACGGTGAGATGTTTGTTTCCAGCACAGGCAGAGAAACACCGTCTTTCAGACCCTTTTGTTGTTTCCACAACAGTGACAATATGCAACACTGACCACGGGCTTCCACATGCAAGACAGTGCTCTTGGCATGATTCTGACTGAAACCACATTTTGACAGGTTTTGGAGACATGGCTCTGGCTAATTCCATTGGAAGCAACATCTTCGAGATGCTGTTCTGTTTGGCCGTGCCCTGGATGATCCAGTGCGCTGTAACGGGAGAGGATATCGGCCTCATGGGAGCCATGGTCTTCGTCAGCATGTGTCTTGTGATCAGTTCTATGGTTCCTCTCGTGCTAATCTGCCTCAATCGCTGGGTGATAGACAGGAAGCTCGGTGGTATAATGATTTTGATGTACATCTTGTTCATTATTCTGGACACGTATTACGAACTTGAGACCAGCCCGCCACCGTGCGCATGATCTTCCAGACGATTGAAGCCGATCCAAAGCTACATTCTGCTGCTTATCGTACGGTCTGAATCAACATACAAAATTGAAAAGTTGACACAAGTCAATTGACAACACATCGCGCGAACCCAGCAATTGTTTCAGTTTTTGTTGCGCACCTGTGCCCGTACTGCACGCAGCTTGGCGTGAATTGTTGCAATTCTCCACATTGAACGACTGTCGGAGAAAAACAATTCCCTTCTTGTGCCAAATACACAATTTTTGTGCAGGTGACTACAATACTTACCGGTGCGAACACGCGCCGCGCCAAAGAGTCCTGGTGGTGGCGAGGGTGTGTGTGTGTGTGGGGGGGAGGGGTGCGAAAGGTCAATCGCGTGCGGCCGCAAAATATAGTCAGTGCGTGAAAAGTAGTTTCTCGTGATTTTGCCAGCAAAACTGCGCTCTTTTGCGGGATCGTAGGCAAAGGACTCACACTTGAATGTACTTTTCTTCGTTTTGTTCTGTGATTTATTGATAAATTACGTGTGATTATCTTGTGCAAAGAGGAATCCTGCAGAACAGAGAGCAACATGTACTGTCGTCATAACATGAGCGCAACGGGGCACCAACCAGACAAGGGGCACATGATTCTCCGAATGTGAGACAAAGAATGTCGTTGTTGTGCCTGCCGCAAAAAAATGGAAAAACTTTTTGTCGCGTTTCTTGTCTGAGCCCGCGATAATCTCGAATTCGAGTCAAATAAATAAATTCATAAATAAATAAACAAAAAATCAATCTTCAGTGTTTTAGATTTTGCGCTCCACAGTCTGTTTGACTCTTGGCAACGGACAAGCAACCGGCAAATAAATACACAGATGTTACAAAAACAAATGTTCGAAATCCTACATTCGATAATATTGAACTCTACAGCTGCAATACGAGTTGTTTAGCGAGATTTCGCTTCAATGGAACATGAATAGATCGGAGTTGGATCTCCTGATGTTTATCGGTGTGAAATCACTCAACCACTTTTGCTGCAAATGACTCACACAGTTTGCAAGTTAGTTTGTCCACTTGACCCTTGTTTGGAATTCTTTTTCTTGTTCGGTTTGAGTGTTCGGTCACTCAACATTTGCCCCTTCAATCGTGCCGAGTGTGTGGTCAAACACACAGAGACGCGCTCCAAAGAAATTTCTCTCCACTGGGCTTCTTTTTTTTTGTGTGTGCACGGAATCGTATTCATTTGCCAGCAAAACACGCAGAGATAGCCAGAAATTTACTGCACCGCCGGCTTGACTTGGTATCCCATAAAAACAGTGTCAGCTGTGTAAAGCAAGTCTGAAGAACACACAGTAGAGAAAACACGCTTCCGTCAACTCAGTACACTGCAAAATTATGTGCAGTTTGGAAAATCGATCGTCAGTCTGTATGTGGAGGAGACTCTGATCGATGGTGAGTCTGTTCTTGTCGTTCTCCGCTCACTGCGCACGACTCCAAGCTTTGAAGCACACACCCACACAGTTCGATCTCCCATCCAATTCTGCACGACTCCTACCTTGTCCGAGGTCTACAACACGCTCGTCGTCGTTGTCGTCTCAGCAGCCTCCCCACGTGAGTCTGGACACGTGGTCCGTCTTCCGTCGCGTCGGCTTGACGAAGCCGAGGAACTGCAGTTCGGACACAGCGCGGATGAATCGGGCTCTGCGGCCTTGTCAAGGGAATATCGAACAACGCAGGCAAATCTCTGTCGGCTCGAATTCAAACCGCGGAGAACCCTGACTCTCACTGCGAAATATTTGCACCTCCTGCCAACGCAAAATGGGGGGCGGTGAATGCTCGATGCTTGGGAGAAGTGTGCATCGAAGCGCGCGCGCGCGCGGCGGGGGGGGGGGCGTTTGTT
>JAAUXT010057529.1_pt1 | contig 10942 bp, 13 predicted proteins | sample 7278171 | NCBI WGS metagenome assembly JAAUXT01 (sample SAMN14350112, study PRJNA611818) | marine sediment metagenome | isolation source: surface marine sediment (1.8m) | place: French Polynesia: Moorea | collected 2018-08 | reverse complement strand
TATGGGGCACTTGGCCTCTGGACCAATCAGAAGGCTGGATTTTGAATTCTAGACCAATCAGAGGCCTTCCCACCCTCATTATCTCTGCCCCATAGTGGGGGGCTCTTCTCTGACGGTCATTAACAAGGTTAGCCGCCACCAGCAACACCTCCTTCAAAGAAGGAATATGCTGCAGAACTTCCTTGAAGCTACAGAATGGTTGTGAAACGCACTGGATGGTTTTCTGTTTGCTGCATCATTGCCTTGAGGGTCGGTTGGAGCAAACGCGTCAGTTTCGTCTCCACCTCGGGAACCTCGCGCCGCCTAATCGTCATTGATCAGATGGATTTTGGTCTCTGGTGGCAAAAGTCGGTTCGGCACGAGGCTTCAGTCTTGTTACGCTCAGTGAAAAGCAACAAATGCAACACTCGACCTCTGCCGAGAACATGCTTCCAAGGTTTCTCTTCGGAAAAACAAAGTTCTCATTTTTCAGCCGCAGAACACATAATGGCCTGAAACTCCACGTGGGAATGACACGGGCTTTGCTGACTGAACTTGTCTGGCAAAGACAGGCACCAGGTGGTTAAAATGGATCTGTCTGTTTGACAAGCCACGATGCCTGCGCAAGGGAAGGAAGTCGTGAGCGCTGCTGTGAAACTGCCGGATACAGCGGAGACCAGGCTGTGGGCATGCTGGGAAGAACCCAGTTGACCAAATGTAATTACCTCTGCGCCGATATTCTGACATTGGGCCCACAAAGGCGTCTCCTCGATCAAGACAGGCCCACATACATATCCTGTTCCCTGGTGGATACACGAGCGAACAGTGAGTCAGTAGACTCCACCGAACGTGATTCAGCACGACTCGACTCTATAATGGATTGGAGCAGACACGAGTCTGAAATTTGGGCTTTTCAAAATTTAGTCTGGCGAGGAGAAAGCCTTGCGCCCAGATCCAGAACTGACTGTTCCCTGCTCCACAGAATTTGAAATGTGGTCAGTGTGAAAGAAAGCTTGAGATGCATGCCATGGTGTCCGTCAAAGGACGAGGCCTCATTGCCATTCCTCAACGAGAGACCACTCGATTGATCACAAAACATTGGAATTGTTTGATTGAAATTGCCAGGAAATGAAGTTGCATTCTATTCTACTTTAACCGCGTGGGAAATAACCTGAACATGGAACTGCGTTTCAAGTCTGACAGTTGGGTTTACTGGGAGTCTTCACTGCAGCAACGTTGCGTCTCTTCCAACATGTCTCCCGCCCATGGCTCACAAACAGTACAGCAGTAATTGAATTGTTTTCCTAATTTCCCTTGCATTTATCCCAAGCCTATTGTTAGTAACTGACAATCAGTGCCAACGACAGATCTGCACGTTATGTCCCAGAGCACCCAACAAAGGGGAAGCATCTCTAACAATGGTGTTTTCAGAAGGCAGGGTGGAACAAAAGGTTCAGGTGTGTGTGCTTGATCATGCTAATCGTAACTGCACGCAACAAATGATGGCATCACAACAGTGCCGAGAGAACAGAAAGCTTCTGTTTGTTGTGCAGAGACGCCGCGTTGGTGGTGACAACAGCAGATCACATTCCAAGATCACATTGTCCTTCAACAATGTCCGATTCAAAGATTTTCGAGCAAAACAAAAACAAGAGCACAAAGAACTGTTTGTGAGACACGGAAGACAACTGTTTGACGTGGAAGAATGAGTGAGGGAGCGAATCTTCCTTCGCTGAAACGAAAGTTCAGTTCAAGCCAACAGGTTCGTGTGTCTGAATCGGGAAATATTCCTGTGCTAGAAAGGAGGCCAAAACGGGATTGCCACCAAGAACCCGCGCGTGGTCTTATTCTGATGTTGCTCAGTATTTGAACCTTTGCTCCGCAGCAGGACGTGATTCTGCTTGTGTCGTTCCACTGCCAGTGTGACGCACTTTCTCCTCAGGAACACAGCGCCATCACACAGACAACTGTACAAATGAAAAGCGTTTGCCATCCACAGATCTGTCATTTTTTCAAAACAACAAAGTCGCGCAAAAATCAAAATCGACCATCCGTAAAGATGAGGGACTCCGAATCTGAGCATCTGAAGTCACCAATTCCAACTTGCCATCACCAGGAAAAAATTTTCGGTTGCGAAATACAGCAATTGGATGAAAGCGATGTGCTTGATTGGCTTAAATGATCAAGGGAGGCTCAGAGTTGCGCCTCAGTACATCAGACTGGATGGATTTGGGCTGTCAACACTGACGATGTGCCGCTGAACACTCGTCAAGTTGTAACAAACTTCTGTCCCGCGTCGCAAAACAATCCGAGTTGCAGTTGCAATCGGTTGTGCCGTACGGTTGACGACACTCAGCACCGTCGTTTCCTTCGAACGACTCTTCCTGCAAACCAGCGTTCTGGGCAATCACCTCGGGAGCTTTTTGGCGTGACCGTCAACTCCAGCCAAACTTACGGAACGGAACGTCTTCACAGCTTGGTCAGCGTGCATGTGTCCGCTTCAGCATCCGCCTTTTTCATTAAAGCAAACGGAGTTTGGGAAAGGCTTCTGTTCTGTGCCCTTCAACTTTGCCTTGTGGTCAAAGTTGATCAGCAAACGTTTGCATTCTCTCAGCTCCATTGCCTCACATGATCCAGATACATTGCAATGTTTCTTTTCGGGTGTGTGGTACTTTCTGCTTCCAGTTGCCGAAGAAAATAGCTTGGTCACAGCTGAAAGACGTTGCGTGGCATTTTCTGCTGCAGCCACTGTTGTTCTCTTGCTAGACATGCAATAGTGCGTCAGGAAGGACAGAAGGTCGTGGTGGAACTCTTCTCGTAGAAGAGCTGAAGCTCCTTGTGCAAGAAAGGCCCAAATTTTGTCGTGTTAATATCTGACGCGCGAATCACAAAGGGGATCGACCTGTCAAGTTTGCCTTACCAAATGGGTTTCGCCTTACAAGGGATTAATGCATCTCTCAACACCTGCATGAATGCTCGAGGCGCTCCTTCGTGGCGTGTTTGGCGCACGCTTACGCTGCTCTGACTCATCTTCGCTCAGTGGCGAACACAGTGGTTGCCTTGTGAGGAATCTCAAGCACAAACTTTTCTTGCGCAGCACCAAACAAATCAGCTTTTCCCGTGGGGCGCACAACGGCGATTAAAGCAGCTTTAAAACTGTGCCGCGCTGAACGGCTGAGGGTGAATGCTGAGCCTCCCGCGAGAGCACAGTGCCAGTAATTGCAGGAAGGCATGGTACTTCCTGATGGAAACTCGCGCATAAATCTCCCCGTGTCACCGCTGATCGTAAAAGTAATTGAAATAAATAGCATTGTGCGTTATTGTTTTTATGGAAAAGCGTGATTTCATCAATGACATGTATCGGCATAGCTTCAAATCAAAGGCAAAGTGAATGCTCAATTTCGTTCACTTCGGAGCACTAAAAGCAGGCATGGTAAATGTCACAAGTCCCGTAATCTCATTGTCGTCTGATGGATATTGTGTTCACCTTCACCATTCCCATCTACCTGCTTTTTATGACCAAATACATGCACATAAAAGAAGCAGCAGTTTCCCTCCCTCTCTTTGCACCCATGTACGAATTATCTGCCCACGGATCAGCCAGGGAATCGCAACACCCCGAGAGGCTGGAAGTTTCGTTTGTCCGCGCTGATGAAATGCAGTTGGAAGCAGGTTCCGTCTCTGCGGAATGAACACACTGCAGTTTGGCAACCCAATTTGGATCCTGCAGAGATGACTGATCCCTGAGATCAATCAAAGATCTTATCTCCTCCAACTTCCAGGAAGAGAGAGCCAAAACACCCTTTTTCTGCTCCAAATGTAATCCTGTGGGTCTCAAGAAGAAATATCTTGTTGAAACAGCGCTGTTGATGACTATGCTCGGCCGATGCTATGCAAGACTTTTCTCACCGAACGAAGAGCTGCAACGGTTTTGGAACTGTGCAACCAAGCACAAAAAAAGGAATGTTTGCGATGTGCACAATTTCTGCTTGATGCTTTTGGCTGAAACACAACGTGCGCAAAAGGGTGGAACCAAGGCACAGACACACAGGCATTGACAGTGTTCGCAGGAACATTACTGCTTTCATCGTGCCCGTCCTGCAGTTCGGTACCCACCTCCTCGTCGCCGGCGTAGCTCTCGTCATGCACAGCGAGCTGGTGCAGGTCGTCGGTGTAGAGCGCCACGGTGTACATGTGGCCGTCCGTGTGGTTCAGCGACACGTGCACAAGCAGGCACGGGTACGTGGACTCGCAGTGTGCGGCGCAGGCGACGGGCGGCGTCGGGTCGCACACGAACTGTGTCGTGTAGAAGCTGCTTTCGACGCGGCAGCGCGTCTGACGGTAGCGCGCGACGCGCACGTACGGCTTGAGGAAGACGACGCCGCACACGATGAGAGAGAGCACCGAGATGAACTGCCACGCGGCTAGGGCAGCGCACACGCAGGCCTTCGACGGGCATTTAGGCATCGTGCAGAAAGCGCGATCCTCATCTGTATCACAGCGAGCCGGACAGACACACGCATTGGTGGAAGCCTCTTAGTATCCGCGGGTGAATTGACCTATTTCACTGAAGCTGTAGGTAATTGATCCTGAAAGGAGGGAAAGTCCTTTTGTGTAATGAAGTGCTGTGCTTCCCTGAATACTGTGCAGATGTTACCAGCAGTTAGCTGTACACATGCTCCTGCAACTTGAAGCCCTCTCCACTGCTGCCTTGTGCCTAATGCGCTGCTCCGCAGTCAAGCGGTCACTGCGCCGCTGCTGTGTAGAGGTGAACGAGGAGAGAGAGGTCCCCCTCAATTGACTGGGAAGCAGGAAGTTGCCTTCCACTCTCTGATGCTCAATAGATTTGCGTTTCCTGATTCCGATTCCAGCCGCCCTCCCTCTTCACCAGCCCCACCAGCTGTGCACAGACAGACAGGTTTGGCAGCGTTCTGTTCTGCACCTCTGCTTGTGTTCAATTTACGACGGCTTCTGGTTTGCTTTTAGCGCCGAGGACATGGTGACTGCAGCGCACGAGGTCTTTTCCTGGCCGCTTGTTGATGCATTGTGAAGCCTGATGTCCCTTCTCTTCTCCGTGCCTCCTGCCTGTGGCCTGTTTTCCATCGTTTCTCCTCCCAGCTTCAAGAGACTGTCGATAATTCGCTACTGCCCGTGTCGGGATCGAATCGCTGATGAGGTCTCACGACACCTACTTCTTCATTGCGTCGAGGTGTTATTTGGGTCGAGAGCGGTGTTCTTCCTCGCGCTCCCCGCACTGTCACTTCAATATTGCCTATTGTGGAACATGCCTTGGCGGGCAAGAGCTGTTCTCTTCTGCTCAAAGCTGTATTCCCAAATCATATTGGGTTCTGTGAGGCAGAGCAGCTGCACACTTGGCGTATACATCTCTGTGTGCAGGAGAAGGCAGTCGCTCTGTGACTTTAAATATTTCTACAGATGCACTGAAGCTGTCTAAGGCTGCGGGGATCCATGGTTCTTTTCTGTCTGTGTGTCATTCTTTCGCATTTGCTCGCTGCGTTGATCACAGGGCTTGGATTACCAAAAGGCATCACGTCACCCACAGAAGTCAACCCAGCTCAAATTATGGTCGTTTTACTCAATGAGGCAACCGTGCACTGGAACCCTGGCGTGATGTTTGAAACTCCGATGGAACATTGCGCTTGCAAGGCAACACAAAACCTTCCAGGCTGTTTACTTTTACATCCTAATAAAAGGGACAGGAACCCCATTATGGCGTAAAGTTGCGTCTGTGGCAAAAGTGCTGAAAACTTCGTTGCAGCTCCTGCGGCCGAATCAATGAGGGAATCGATTGCAGCGCCACACTGGCACTTAGTGTGTCGCGAGACAAGAAATGGCAAATTCAATTTGTCATTTTCAATGTCTTTATGCCACAAGGCACAAACTGTCGTTCCTCAAGAAATTTTCCCATGAGGTGTGCTGGCCATTTGGAATTTCTTACAACGCAACTTACACACGCGAGCTTGTTTGGCGTAACAGCGGCTGTCTGCTTGGCGAACCTGTCCAGAGGAAATCGATTTCCACCAACTTGAAATGGTCGCAAGTTCACAAGAGGGGAACTTCTTGGTGTCAGTACAATGAAGTGATGAAAATGCGAACACACGATGTTCATTCTCAATGAAGTCAAAACATATTTGGTGGGTACTTCACTTCCGAAATCCAGAAATCAACTCTTGCACAAACGAGACTTTCAAGTACGTAGAATATCAGCCGCTTACTGCAGACCTTGTCAGCAGAGCTCTTCACGTGAGCTGAGCAGCCAGCCTTTCCAAGATGTTTGAAACCGGATAGGAGGGGAGGAACTGGAAACTGGGAAAAATTTTTCCCAGTTTTAAAACCAAGAAATTTTCTTTCCCAGTTTCTGTATTTTTTGAAGGGGGGGGGGGACAACCTGGAAGTTATAAAATCAGGGAACCAGACAATTTGTTTTCCCAGATTCAAGAAACCAAGAAACTGGGAAACCAAGAAAACATCTCCCCTGATAAAGGAAACAAGGGAAACACTTCCGCAGAACCAGGAAACAGGGAAACCAGGAAAAAATTTTACCAGAACAAGGAAGCCTGGAAACAGGGAAAATGGGAAAATCATTTTCTTCCAAATTTTGCTGGTTTCCCAACTTTCCATATTTTCCAAGCTACCAGGCTTGATAACTTTCCAGGTGTTTCAACTTTTTCCAGGTTTCCTAGCTGTCAAGGTTTTTGAACTTTCCAAGTTTTCCAACTTTCCAGGTTTTCCAACCTTCCAGATTTTCCAACCTTCCAGGTTTTCCAGGTTTTGGAACTTTGCATGTTTTGGAACTTCCAAGTTTTTGATTTTTGTTTCAAATTTCCAGGTTTTGTTACTTTTCAAGACGGCCAACTTTCCAGATTTCCCAACTTACCAGATTTCCAACTTTCTGGCTTTCTGACAGGCAGTAGAGCTGTTCATGTGAGATGAGCAGCCAGCCTTTCCAAGATTTTTGTGTCCAGATGGGGGAGGGTAACCAGGAAACTAGGAAACATTTTCCTGGTATTAGAACCAGGAATTATTTTCCCAGTTTCCAATTTTTTGAAACCACTGAGGAGGGGATAACTGGGAAACTACGAAATCAGGCAATAAAACCAAGATATTTTTTGCCAGTTTTCAAAATATTTGAAACCAGGGGGAACCAGGAAATCAAGAAACCAGGAAAAATATATTTCCCAGTTTTTCAAAACCAGGAGACTTTCTTTCCCAGTTTCCAATTTTTTTGTAAATGGGAGCGAGGGGTAATAGGGAAACCTTTCTCCAAACAAAACACTCATGTCCTGTTTACCCCTCTCGCCGGGAAAAATATGCCTCACGGTGAAACTAATATCAATACTGTTTTGTTGGTAACTTGGTGTGGTCAAAAGAGTTTGGAGGGGGGGGGTTCATTTATATTTGTAGGTGCAACGTTCAGTTGGTGTTTTGTGCCAAAAAGCGACTGGAATGAGCGACGGGAATGAATTCAAGTCACCGCGAGGCCCATGGGCCTAATTATTTGGTCACTGGCTCCCACTACATATGTTATCTTCTTGCTCAACCACAACAGCAAGTCTGAAGTGTGGTTGGTGTGACCAGTCCCAGAAAGTGTGACAGTGGTCACCCACCCTTCAGACCCATTGCTGACCAGCAACAGTAGCCAGTCTAAAATCCAGAAATGGCCTTGGACAAATGATGTATACGAGTGTATAAATGATCGGATGTGAGCCTCTGTCTTGTGTCCTTTGGAAGGTCATTTTCCAAACGCAATAGAGTGTCGTGGTGTCACCTCACAGAATTCGCATTGAGGAAGATGAAGAAGAACCAGCTTGTGCATTTTTCTGTGCATCGTGCTTGTTCTGGAAAAAAAAATCCCCCAAAAGGACAAACTGCCACAAACTGTTTTTCCAGAAGTCTGAGATGGGCGCAAGAACAACAGCGTCCAAAATCCCCAGCATCCATGAGCAAAAGAAATGGGCCTCCTGACTCCACCCCCGAAATTAAATTTGTCCACTCTTTCCTGCAATTTTGATTGTTGGCCAAGACCGAGGTCAGGCTTGGGCGATGATGCTGGTTGAGTTTGTTGGCAGGACCCAACTCTCTCATGTCTCTGGACTCCCGCGCTTGGCTATTGGCGGGACGTGGCGCTGACATCTTCAGTGTGAAGACAGAGGTAGTCTGGATTTCCGACAGGTGGCCAAGACGAGGGAAATATGGCTTCACGAATTATTCCGTCTTTTATGAAAAAGAGGTAAGAACCTTGCACAATTTGATAGAGAGGATTGAGTAGAGTTATAGAGAGTCTACAGCTCAACTTTAGAAAGCGAATAAGGAGATGCATTCGTTTCAAACTGAACTGTGACGATAAACCTTTATTATCGCCCAGGCCAGGTGAAGCTCAGCATTGACAGTAACCCCACCACCAATAGTGGGAAGAGATCTCATGCAAGCGACCCTGTCCACAAAATAGATGATATCCCTGCAAAAATCCACTGATGGCAGTGGACCACACGAATGGATATCCCCCTTCCCCTTTCGTACTCGTACGAGTTGGTGTTTTGCTTGTGTCCCTGTGATGTTCTTCACATTCACGAAGGACCATCTCTGATCGGTCTGGCACCAATCAATCGACACCATCCCATTGTTATGATCATTGTCCCCAAAGTTGCGCAGGAGTCTCGATGCGCTTCAACATCGTCGACCACAGGGACGTCAGAAGTGAAATACCCTCGCAAGATGTTGTTCTTTTCTGACGCACACACAGAAGAGAATTGGATCTATTCACAATTTCCGATTTGTTTATGATTTATGGAGAGTTTATCTCAGAGGCCAAGGGTAAAGTTATTCTGATATTGCAGGGATTTTAGGTGAAGTGGGTGCTTGGTTCACGTGGTGAAATTTTTTGCTGTTTTTTCGGCCAACTGTTGTCGCGATTTTAGTGCATTCACCACATGTACGAAGGGGGATCCTTTTCTGGCAAGAAATGTTACTGAACATGATGAAGGTAATTGACACAATTTCTTTTGTGCGAGCATTTGGAACAAAAGGCAAAACAAAAAGTGACATGACAAAAACAGTAAACAATCATGTCAAATGCCGTCAACATTTCTCGCCAGAAAAGGATCCCCCCTCGTATCTGTTGGCGAGCAAACCAAGTTGGTTTTGGGGGGTGGGGGTGCACGAACCAAACAGGTATATTGCCCTGGTTAAAGATATCAAGCTCAAACCAACTTCAGTTGGTTTGCCCCCAAATGAACCTCAGTTAGTTTTCGGGTTGGGGGATAGCAAGTAACTTTGTCAGTTTACTCTCTTGCTGGTATTTTTAACCAGGGGTAAACCAACCAAGTTGGTTTGGGGTAAACCAAAGAAAAAATTTACGCAAAGATTTTCAACTTCTCGTTTCGTTTCAATCTCGAGCCTCCCGCCCGTTGATCCCTGATCTCTTGTTTGGTTGCTGAAAATTAAAGTTGATTTTTTGGGGGTTTCGGATGAATTGTGTGGTTGTAGAATTGTGTTGGTAAATCATTTTGGTTTACAAATTTTGTAAGTTGGTTTGGAACTTTTAAAAAAAAGTTGTATTTTGAGGTTTTGTTTGAAGAAGCAGGGTGAATGAGCAACTCAAACTGGCAAACCGAATGAGCAACTCGAATGTTCAGATGACCATGAGATCCACAGAAGAACCCAGTGGGTGTGCAGCTTTCACTGAGATGAAGGCCTCTGTTTGATATCTGCACACAGTGGCAAACGTTCACTCTGAGCGCAAACCTGTGCGTGACCGTTGGTTGCGTGATTGGCGAGAACCTGTTTGATACACCTCCAGATTCGGTCTGGATTCTTGTATTGTGATTGTCGGTTGTGCGACGAAGTCAGTCACATTACGACTGGTCGTCTCCGTGTTTGTGATGGCATGTCGCACAAATAGGAGATTGCCATGCGGCTTCAAATGGAGAGTCGTACCGTCTCAAAGATCCCGTCCGCGCACCATTCAGTTGTGGACGTGAAAACATCTCTGTCGGAAGATCAAAGAGTTTAAACCACACAAATTTGCTGCGTTGCCATCGCTTTGTTGAATACATTTGTTTGAAAAATTGGTGAAAATTGAGGATTCATCCGATACGCATGTAAATGTGAGAACTGAGTGCATTGTTGGGAGAGAGTTATTGGAGAGCCGACGAAACACCATTGGGGCTGGTTGCAATGGGCCAGTTGTATCCCTGCGAGACCAGTAGATTGAAAATATTCGTTGATTGGACATAACCTTGTTGCATGATATGCATCTATAGTGCCTGCTCACAACCAAGGCACTGTTGACTGGTGGGTCTGTCTGAACGTGAACTGTGTCAAACATCAGTCATAGGTGTGTTCACTTTGTCAACTAGTGAACAAAAAGCAGGTTATTTTGCTTGGTTTGTTATTTGTTTTTGATATCAGTCCGGCGAAAAGTGATTTGGCTCAAATCTGACTTGTTCTCTGTGACAAGGTTTCGTCAAGTTCAGTTTGTCACAGCGAGGAAGGACTGCCTCAATTTGCGACTGATCGATTGTTGACGAGTGTTGAACGCAGTTGCTGACCACGAAAGGGAGATCTGGGATTCGCTTCACAGCGCCTGTCACCCAAACCTTGACTGAACTGGGCTCGGAGAAAAGGGCACCTTTCCGGTTGGGCTGAGAATGAAAACAATGTTCAAACAGCGGCAGCTTTTGCAGAGCTGAAGAATTAAGGACGACAATGGGCCGATTTTTTCAGTCTGTTTGTCAGCCTGGAAAACAATTTTTTGGCTGTGTACTTGCAGACCAGTTTTATGGTGAGTTTTTCAGCGTGTGGTCCCGAAGGGTCTCGACCACACACTTAGTGTAATCACCATCAGTCTGTATGTATGTATGTGTGTGTGTGTGTGTGTGTGTGTGTACGATCTGGTCCCAACCTGGTCCCCCCCAGGGTCAGGACCAGATTTTCAAATCTG
>JAAUXT010121088.1_pt1 | contig 10944 bp, 10 predicted proteins | sample 7278171 | NCBI WGS metagenome assembly JAAUXT01 (sample SAMN14350112, study PRJNA611818) | marine sediment metagenome | isolation source: surface marine sediment (1.8m) | place: French Polynesia: Moorea | collected 2018-08 | reverse complement strand
CCCCCCCCCCCCCCCCCCCCCCCCCCCCCCCCCCCCCCCCCCCCCCCCCCCCCCCCCCCCCCCCCCCCCCCCCCCCCCCCCCCCAAAATCAACATACCAAAAAACCAAAAATGCTCAAAGTGGCCTAAAATGACCCCAGTTGATTTTTACCATGTTGAATTACCTCCCCCCCCAAAGTCAACATGTCTACGTCTGATGGTGATTACACTAAGCGTGTGGTTACACCCTTCGGGACCACACGCTTTAAAATATTTCGCGAGAAATTGAAGAACGTGAAGATGGGACGGAATCACAACATGAAGTCAAGTGTTTCGAGAGAAGAAACGAACTCTCATTGTCAACTACCGGAGCTGCAGGGAGGGAAATCCACCTCAACCCCAAACTTCATCCGGAACACTTGATGAATGATTCAGGATATCAATTACACGCTAAATGTGAGAGTGATTCACTCGAGGATCAATCCACGTAATCTGTGTTTGGGCCTCGGAGCCGACAAGATTGAGTTTTCCTTATCAGAAGAGCTGCGCTGCTCGAGAGGGAGACGGCAGATAGGCGCCCCGCCGCAGCACGGACCGAGCCGCAGAGAACACACAGACCTCCTTCTTTTGAAGCTTTCATGCCTCATAAAGCAGAGCTAATGAAGAAAGGGCCGTAAATTATTCGACCGGAAAACTGTTACAGGTTGCAATGTTACATGCCGTGTACATGCTCGTCGCTAAAAGGGATTTCGCTCGGAGCTCCACAGCAATTCTTCAGCCTTTTGCCTTCATTTCTTTGAAGAGATTTACTGCGCAGTGCGGTTTCGAATCAACATGTGAAGATCAAGATCCTTCCCGAGCTGAAGCCCCATTTCCTAACCTTCCGGATTCAGCTGAACTTCCACCAACAGTGGTTCACACACAAAGAAAGTGGTGACCACTGAGTGGTCATCACCCCTGATCCGACCCTCCCTCCTCCCTGACGAGCAAATTTTTCGAGGGATGACGATCTCACCAGGTGCTGATTATCTTTTTGGCTCCACACAACCTGGTGGGGCCAGGTCTACTACACCAAATTTGTGGGGTCACAGGTGGTGCCAAATTGACATGGGGTTGGGTTCACCACACCAAAGTTGATGGGACTAAATTCACCATACTAACTGGTAAGGCCAGATTACCACCCCAACTGGTGAAGCTAAATTCACCATACCAAACAGTGAGGTAAGATTCACCACACCAACTGGTGGGGTTAAATTCACCACACCAACTGGTGAGACCAGATTCACCACACCAACTGGTGGGGCAAAATTCACCACACCAACTGGCAGGGCCAGATATCAGGTACATGTCTCTGACACAAAGACCTCTCTTTTTTTTTCATTGACAGCTGATTTGTTCGACAAGAATGAGTTTTTTGTGCCAAAACAAAACAATGACTTGCAACGTTAGATTGGTGCAGGTTGCCTGGTTAGCTGAAGTCAGTCAGACATGGCCAACTGGATTGTGCGCAGATCAAACTGGTGACCCCCCAACAGACCAACACCCACCCACCCCTGGTCTGCAGGTCCATGCGAGTTGGGGGAGAGTGGGACATCTGGTCAACCAACCCATACCGCTCTGGCCTTTGCATATCTAGAGGGACAGACATCCCACAATGATCACGATGCGTTCTGCAGGTCTTCGAGTCAAGCAAGCCGAAGCCCTGACCAGGCACTGACCGGGAACAACTGGTCCATGCAAACTGTGTCAAACAGGAGTTGGCACTGTTTCCAGTGAGATTCCCAGGCAGACCTAGATTCTAAACACATTTCAGATTTCGTTTGTCGTTTGTTTCCAGAAAGACTGGAGACAGATCTTCACACAAGACCCAGATTGTATTCTGATAATGAAATTGAGACAAACCAATCAGTCCTCCGATGAGAAAAGCAACGATCTGAGCGAGCAGCAGCACTCCAGCCAGAATTCCCAGCTTCCGGTTGCTCAAAGTTTCCAAGACGACTCCTGCCATAGTTGCACGTCCCACAGAGCACAAACCGTCCGTTGAACGAGTGTATATCCGCTTTGAAACAACTTTATTCCCCGAGAAAACGATCACACATCTTTTCTTCAACTTTACAAACTCCAGAACGAGGTTGGTCCCTCGGGCGAGTTTAAGATGGCGACCAAACGAGGGGAACCAACTGAGAGAATTGGTCTGAACTCTGAAAACCGATTGAAATATATTTCTTCACCAATTAGCCAAAATACAAAGAATCAGCTCCTTTGTTTGATTTGTATGACTTGAACACATCGTAAAACGCAAAAACAGTCGGAATTCAACGTGACTTCCCCGTCCGATAATGGCGGTACCCCATCCATTTCCGGTTCTCCTTTCCCGCCGCCACTTACTTCCGGCAGACGACACGAGAAAGAACCAGACGAAGAGGTAAACCTGTTTATCGTCGATGTTGTTGCCCTCAACTTCAAGAAAAACCAATTGTTGTGTGCAACCAGTTTTCAGTGAATTGTGCGTCCAATTTCTGCCTGCCATTTGTCGTAGATGGTGCCATGCGGAAGAACCCACACGGGTGGGTGTTGGCCGGTGTAGGGGGAGGGTGTGGGCTGCCGCACAAAAGACGGTTTACTGCAGTACAACACATAGATTTTTCAAATTAAAGCAGATCTGGAGTTCCAGCTTGAGTCTGATTGATCCAGCACACGCTTCTGGCTGTTCTGGCTGTTCCGGGGAGTGGCACCTCCAACCACCCCACAATAAAGTTTTCTCTAAATCTGGGCCAAAAGAAGGTGTGTGTGGGGGGGGGGGGGAGAATACAGTACATGAAGTGGTACTTGACCGCCAACTGGCGTTGCGTGGCGAGGTGGGTGACAGTCTTTCTTCAGTTTGCTGAACTGATTGTTTTTCACCGCACCAGCTGGTACATGCCCCTGACGAGGAACATGAGCGAAGAGGCGGTGGCACCGGTCGAGAGAAGCAGCGAGTTCACGGCCTCGCCGCCGGCCCCGAGCGAAGATGCAGCTCTGCCCGAAGGACTGCTCGCCAGGTGAGGCCGCATCCGTGCACGTCTGCACTGTGTCAGTGCGTGTGACACACACACACACACACACACACACACACACACACACACACACACACACACCAAAGTGAAGGCCTCCTCGTAATTCGGGTTCCCTTTTCACTGCACGTGTTCACGAAATAAAAAGATGCACCGGTACTTGCACTTATTACTTTGTTTCAGAGAAACAGTTGCGACGTACACGGTGCCCATGAAAGAAGGAGATGGACCTGGAAAAAGCAGCGCTGCACGGAAGACAGCTCGAGATCACACGATTGCGACACCCGCGAAAGAGGACGGACCTGAGCACAAAAGCAGCGCCATCGAGGAGCGAGATCGCATCGCGGCGGAGGCTAAAGCTCTGGTGCAGCAGCTGAACGACAAGAGAGCGCAGGACCCTGTTTTGGTGGCCGACTTCAAAGCGGCTCTTGATGCGCAGGTGAGCCCCGCCGCCCCCCCCCCCCCACACACACACACCTTTGTGTGGGGGGGGGGACGGCCTCCTTTTTATCGGGAAGTGCTTGATCACCGAAGTCATCTTCGGCCTCTGAAAAAGTTGTTTCCCTTGTACAAATGCGAAAATAGAATTTGAGCACACACACTCACCGCGCAGGCAGCTCCTTGCTGAGGCACCAATGTGGGATTGGAACTACTTTTTGGGACTCCTTTTTCAGACGGAGGAGTCGGTGACGAAGTTGAAGGCGCACCTCGAGCGGATGTACGAGCGTCAGAACGCCATCATCAATGAGAAGCTGGCGGCGCTGACGGCGACGCTCGACAACATCGGGACGCTCGACGCCGACCTACGTCACTTCCGGGAGTCGCTCGGCTCCTTCTATGCGGACATGAACCAGAAATGACGTGCGAAGTTGAAGAGTTGGCCGTGTTCAATTCAGCACACCGTTCCGCTCGGGTTGCACCGTTTCCGTCAGGGCCCGTGGAATACGCTGCGACCTGAGCGCACAGGCACGACAATCAAACTCGGCTCAGCTTCGCCAAGAAAGTAGTTCGTTCCGCTGACGTCCACGGACGGAGGTCACTTGGTTTCAGCATTGGTGTTGCACACCAAAGTTTGTTTGTTCACGAGTCATTGTTCTGTGGACGAACGCTCTGTCCTTCAGAGTTGGCGTTGCGGACTTAAGGTTCTGAAACGTGAGTTCCACGAAGAGCAGTGCCATATGTTCCAGAACAGTTATTTCAAGGACAGAGGTCGCTCGGAATATTCTCGTTTGAGTCGTATTTTTATTTAACACATTCGTATAAAAACGACACGAAATTAGTACAGCTTCAATGTTCACGTCCAAAATATTTACATCTTGGATTGGGCGCGTCGTGTCACAAGATTCTCACAGTAAAAGCAACACAAATGTTACACGCCTCTGATTCTGGTTTCCGTTGAACAACCTCGCTGTGAAAATCTACAAAAATCAAGATCACAACGAGTCGCGGTGGCAGTTTGGATGAGAGAATGTGATAAATCTGCTAAGAATTCCACGAAAACGACCGTGGAGAAGGGGGGGGGGACACAGGAATCAAGAGAAGATGGCCGTCCATTGTCGAGTTGAAATCTGCGCTAACTAACGGTACCAGCAACAGTGAGAAACAAAAGCCATTCTTCACTGGTTTTGTAACTTCAATCGAGGAGCCTACAACCAGATAAATTTTGATTGAAAAGTGTTTTACCCAAACAAGATTCTTGTTTGTTCAAAGGAATTTTCACATTTTTCATTTTCTGCAACAAGTGCGTGGAACGGATGGCCATGTTGCCAAGAACAAACTGGATCTGTGTCTCACTATTCTCAGGTTGGGATCACCCCAGACCTTTGGTTTGTTGTTCTTGACCAAGAGCGCTGAGTCTTTTTGCCTCGAACTGCTGAGGACGACACACCTTTGGTTTGGGTGACCCAACCCTCGAAAGCATTCTTTGTTCCTCCTGCTGACTGGGTTTTCACATGGAAATGTTGTCTTGGACTGAACAGAAACCTGATGTGCGCTATTTGGTGAAAATCTTTGGTGTTTTCAACCGAACACAGCAACACTACCCACACACACGATGGATGCATCATTCTCACTGCGTTCCCAGAAGGTCCAAACCCATCAAAATCACAAGGCTACATCACAAAAGCAGACTACCGTACCCACCAATGTATAGGTCGCACCCGATTTTTGGATGCACCCAAACTTTTGTTTTGAATTTCTCACCAGCTAGCAAGGTCAGATTCACCACACCACCTGGTGGGGCCAGAACCACCACACCAACTGGTGGGGCCAGAACCACCACACCACCTGGTGGGGCCAAATTCACCGTACCAATTGGTGGGGTCAGACCCTTGGGGTAAAAAGGTGCGTCTCATACACGGGTGGATACGGTATGTTGAATAGATCTGGATCCACCATCCATCCGATACTGCGTTCTGTCCACTGCTGGACGCACATCCCGTCACAGGACCTGTCACTAAACGCACACAAGGGAAGCTCTCTACGCTATTCGCACTGATTGACAAGAGACTAGACTGATACACATCAGAAACACAGTTGGAAACAAAGAACAACATTGTGAAGCATCACACAAATCGCGTAAATTTACAAGAAAACATTCAAAATATTTCTCAGGGATGTCACTAGTTCAGGGCTCGTACGTACGATCATCACATCACAATCACACAATTTGCAAAAAAGAACGACTTTTCTCATTTCACTCACACAACCGCTCGTCTCCGTGGTAATAAAAACGAATCATATGCAGGCGAAATCGAGGCAACGATCAGAACACCATGGACACTGGAATTTCAAGTGTGAACGACGCTCTCTCGTTTTGATATGCACAATGAGTCCTTGATGTGAGGACCAGTACTCACAAGCTCACGCATAATAACTTGGTAAAAATATACACTGGGCTTCTTTACAAGTGCAGTTGGCTTTGATTGGTTGAGCAGAACAACGTTTGTGCAATTCGCAACACTGAGTCTGTCCACTCGACTCAGCGTCACGTGCACAAAAGTTCTGTTCATGTTTGAATTTTCTCTTGGCCACCCTATCTTCGAAGGGCACGGACTCTCTGCCCATCCACACCTTTTCACACTGCACACATTTGACACTGTGTCCTTCTTCTGGTCAACGGTGGGTGGGCGATGCGTCGATTTGTCCGGTCTGTGTGGCACAGGTTTGCTTGGCGTTGTCGGCCAGTTGTAACCAGGGAAGGAATCCGGTCTACGGGCACTGTATGCACACAACTCCGTCTCCACACACCGTTCAAGCTGCTTTGAATGAATTTTGCACTATTTTACGGAGAATTTTCACACAGGTTTCCAATCAGTTTGCACCGAGGGAAAGGCAGGAAACATGATTTGTTGCGTCCAACATTTTCCTCCAAAATTGAATCAGCCTTGGGCTGCAGGCAAAACTGCACAGCAGCCTTGTTCCAGAAGGCTGTGCGGTCCAAGGCTGACCGACCTCCGCGGTGACACAAAATATGCTCGTGTCTTCGAATTGTTCACGACGGCTTCACACATCCGCTTCTTTTTTCCACTGCCCCCTCGCACATTGTGCACACGTCCAGATTCAATGATTCCGGTGAAGGTCCCATGTTCGACGTCAATGCCATTTCAACGCAGTGTGCAGCTGACGCGCGTCCGCGTCCATGAGACGCGTGAGCTCGGGTCGACTCGGCTCACATCGGGTCGACTCGGCTCACATCGGGTCGTTCCGGACGACACGCAATCGAGGCTCTCTCATCATTCCTGGGTCAGCTCCTCTGGGTCCTTGTAGTTGGGCTCGGCCGAGACGAAGTAATCGTCGAAGAAAGTGTAGAGGTACTCGAAGGTGGGACGTACGTCGGGCTCGACGTCCCAGCACAGCGTCATGACGTCATAGAACGAGTCCGGCGCGAGCGGCGGCTTGGGCATCCGGTACCCCAGCTCCACCTGCTGCAGCACCTCCCGGTTCCCCATATCTGCGGATACACGTGAACATACGGGCTACAAACAGTGCGTAACGTTGGTGAATTTCAATTCTACAACGCTGCGGTCACAAAGCCTCTCGTACGTGAGCTCACTGCTGTACAAGTGACTTCACACAGGGAAAATTCTTACTGTTCAATCACACAATTTTGTTTTCCCAACCAAAACGTCAAGGACTTGACAAAGCCAAATCACGAAATGTCCATTTTCTTGGAACAACTTCAGCACGTGTCGCTGGAAAACAAGCATTCAACGAGCACTGATCTGCAAAGCGTGTGCTGGGTGTACTGGGTGTACACCTGCGTGTACTTACAATCTAGCGCTCGGGATCTGATCCCGCATCCTGCTCATTATCACATGATTAGAATATGTAGCTTGTCTCTGAGGCGATATAGAAGTCTTCGAAGAAGTTGGCGAGGTGCTCGAAGGTGGGTCTGGCCTCAGGGGCCGCCGCCCAGCACTGCAGCATGATGTCGTAGAGCGAGTCTATGCAGCCCTCGGGCTTCGCCATGCGGTAGCCCCGTTCCGCCTGAGTGAGCACCTCCGGATTGGTCATTCCTACAACGGCCAATTTCATTCACACTTACACGATAAAGCGAGGTGATTGTGAATATATTTTGCTGATGTGCAGAATTTTTGGCGTGACGTGTGCAAGTGATCATCCTCACCGAAGCCTTACTGAGTAACGCACCTCAAACCTTGCATTCTTGCTACTTCTAAATTTGTTTCGCTTGATTGAACGCACAGCGTGACCCGACAAACCCTGATCTTTCTTACACAGCCACCAAAGCAGGTTTTTACTTCATGGGATCTTACTTCGATTCCACAGCCAAGGTATGGGATCTGGATCAGGTCATATTAGGTGATAAACTTGGGTATGACGCATCTGGGTGTAGGACCTTGCTTCCATTCTAGAATCTACTGGAACAACCCATTCCAGGGTGTGGGTATGCCGTACCTGGGTAGGGGACTTGGCCGTGTGTGACCAGCTCGACGAGCAGGATGCCGTAGGACCACACGTCCGACTTGATGGTGAACTTGCCGTACAGCGCCGCCTCCGGAGCCGTCCATTTGATGGGGAATTTGGCACCTGCAGTGGGAGAGGAGCATGACAGTTCATTCGTGGCAAAGTCCCACGTTTGTCCTCTCCTTTCCGAACAGACACTCAGAGCCGTTTGACTGTGAGGACACGGTGAGGACAAACATTCACGCTGTGCGTTGCATCTCGTTGCAAGAAGACTTCTGGCAACTTTTGCACACTTCCGACAAACAACACAACCAACGCGAACAAGGCATGAGTATCCCAACACAACCACGAACTCCACAGAAAGACTCAGTGATACGAGTGACTTTGACCACACCCAGTCCAACTTCAACGATCTGGACCAGAATCATGTGTGTCAAACAAAACAAAACACGCTACTTGGGACGTTCCTTCTGCGGGACTGAGCGTCCGCGCATGCGTGCGCACGCACCTTGCCGCGCGTTGTACTCGTTATCGACGATGACGCGCGCGAGACCGAAGTCAGCGACCTTGACCGTGTTGTTGGGTCCGACGAGCACGTTTCTCGCCGCCAGGTCGCGGTGGATGTACTTCTCCCGCTCCAGGTACGCCATGCCGTCCGCGATCTGTCAATCACAACCTGTGACGTCAGGAAAGAGATTGGGTGCGCCACACAAAGGGGACGCTGCTGGGTCCGCAAGCAGAATCTGGTTTTCAACACACGCAATTCCGTCCGTAGTCTGCCGTCAAATAGAGAGAGAACCAAGGAGAGAGAGAGACAGAGCTGGAGAGAGTGAGTGAGTGAGTGAGTGAGTGAGTGTGTGTGTATGTGAGTGAGTGAGTGAGTGAGTGAGTGAGTGAGTGAGTGAGTGAGTGAGTGTGTGTGTGTGTGTGTGTGTGTGAGTGTGCCCCACCTGCGCCGCCATGTCTATGATGGGGTGGAGCTTCATGTGTCTGCCGGGCCCCTCGCGCAGGTAGTGCAGCAGACTGCCGTGACACACGAGCTCCGTCACGATGAAGATCGGCTCTTCTTTCGAACACACCGCGTACAGACTCACCTGCATCAACACAACAACAACTGTCATGCACACGCCAAAAGATTTACAACTCTCGTATTCGTCCATCTCTCTCTCTCTCTCTCTCTCTCTCTCTCTCTCTCTCACACACACACACACACACACACACACACACACACACAATTGCAAATTTGTTGCACACTGACATCCACGTACCCATACGCATTGTGACAACAGTGCGCTCACTGGCTTGTTCTCACTCCTAACCCTGGCAACATTACGCAACCGGCGCCACCCACGAACTTCACCCGGCGTTGCGAGGCAACCGGCGCAACTTTCGAACTTCATCACCCCGCGTCGCGAGGCAAGCGGCGCTACTCACGAGTTTCGGGTGCCGCAGCTTCTTCATGATGTGCGCCTCCGCGAGGAAGGCGCTCGGGTGCATCGTGCCTGGCTTCAGCGTCTTGATGGCCACGTCCGTCGTGCCGTTCCACTTCCCTGCAGCAACATGGAGGGCGCGTTCGATTCACGAGCACAGCGCGGACACGCGTTCGATTCATCCCAGAATGGGCATGTGTGACGAACGTGTTCCGCAGCAGGCGTGCGTTTGAATTCTCAAACAACACAAGGGGGCGTGTGAGGCGCACACACGTGACAACACGGGGACGAGTTCGATTCTACGACGACACGTGATAGTGTTCGATTTCACAACGAAGAACAACGCAATCACAACTTTCCTTTTCCTCACCTCTCCACACCTCTCCGAACTGCCCAGCCCCCAGCCGCTCCACGAACTGCAGTGAGTGTCGCGGGATTTCCCACTGGTCTTTGGTTTGTCTGGACAGGTCCCAGGAGACCGGCTGCGGCTTCTGACATGCCCGCGTGAGTCGGTGACACAAGCCGTCTGAATGCTCTGCAAAGGAAGTTCAAAACTGTAACGTTGTCTCGTTTTGGTCCACGGACATCTGACGATCTTGACAACAAAAGCCTAAATCTGTTCAGAAAGTGTTCATTTGTGGACAGGTCTATCCTGCAGTCGTGACACTGTCCAACATCTGCCAGAAAACGGGCCGCCCCCCCCCCTCCAAAAAAATCTTATGAAGCCCGTGTTGTGTTTACCTTTGTAATGACTGACTAGATCTTGGAGAGACTGGAACTGCTTCCGGGTGGTGATGTAGTAGCCGCCGCTGTCCAGGTTGCGGATCTTGTAGTGCTTCACGTGGTCGCCCTTCGCCTCATCCGTGTCCCGCACAGACAGGGAAAACGCTCCTGCAACACACAACGTGCACAAGTTTGCACAAAAGTTCTTGTTTCCTGCAGAAGTCACGCTCTCAAGCAAGATAACAGGGCATAAAGATCTGTTTTTCAGGCGCACCACGTGTCTATGCCAGCAGGTGTTCTTGTTGTCTCACACGGACCTGTAGAATTTCCGCTCTCACGGATGAGAAAGGTGCTTGTCGGGACTGTTGGGTGAAGCGCGTGTCAACAGCGGCAAGTGTTCTTGTTTGGTTCTCACCTGCAGAAGTCTCGCTCTCTCGGATGAGGAAGGTGCCTCTGGGACTGTTGGGCGCTAGCAACTGCCGTTCCGCATCCTTCCTTGTCAGCTGGCCAAGGAACCACCTGGAGAGCGCCAAATCACACGCTTCACCGCACTTTTCTCACCGCTCAATGAAGCCGGGTTCATGGTGGCTACGTCACTGCGTCACGTATGTTCAATCAAGACACGTTTACGGCAGTAGTATTAGAGCCCGTTACTTGGTGCACACTTGGCGTTTCTTTTTCATTTTTTGTCAGAAATTCGGATCAGATTGTGCGAGTGCACTTTACTAATGATTTACAGAGTCAAACTGGGTAGATGTATTTCTTTTGCTTTTTTAACTCGAGAGTGAGGGGATGCTCGAGTTTTCCAAAATTAGTTTGCAATGATGCGACGCT
>JAAUXT010014788.1_pt1 | contig 10945 bp, 15 predicted proteins | sample 7278171 | NCBI WGS metagenome assembly JAAUXT01 (sample SAMN14350112, study PRJNA611818) | marine sediment metagenome | isolation source: surface marine sediment (1.8m) | place: French Polynesia: Moorea | collected 2018-08 | reverse complement strand
CTTTGACGCTCAGCATCAGAACTTGGACAGAAGTACGCCACTAAAAATTATCCTAGTCAAGGCACCCCAATTTGCAGGTTATACACGGCCCCAGCAGAAAACCTTCGCACACTCTTCGGGATAGAAGGACCACATAGGAATTGCAATGGTATGGCAAACCGAACCCTGCCACAGATCTGGGAACAAAACAACCATCTTTTGTTTCGCCAAAAGGTTGTGTCCATCGAACCACTGGCGGAAAAGGTCGCGCCACAAACTGAACGCAATGAAATGGGCTCCGCTCTAAAAAATTAACGCGGTTCCCCATCCGTGATTTCAGCTGAGGACGTGACCTTGGGCGTGTTCCATTTGCGCGTGCCGCCGCCGGCGCAGTGGCGCCCACTTCGCCCCTGGGGCAAAGTCAGACATTTTGCCTCACTGGGCGAGCCGCTCGTGTAAATCGAACACGCCCACTGCAACACACACGCGATGGCAGCACTGTACTCACTGCACATGCTCAGCATGCTGTTTCCGGTCGTGGTGCTGGTGGAGCCGGCGGGGCACGGGATGCACAGGTCCTCGTCGTTGCCCACCACCGCCTTGTAGGTGCCGCGGGGGCAGTCGACGCAGACGAAGATGCCCGAGTTGCCCCTCTCCATCAGATAGAGGCCCTCCTCACACACTGTGGGAACACAGGGACAAAGTGGGTTGAATAAAGCCTGCACAAAGAAGAATTCAGCGTTTTGCAGGGTGACGCGACGGTGTGGTCTTGTTGCACGCAGGCAATGTTTTGCTCAAAATCAAGTATTTGAACACTTGCTGAAAAGGACAGGCGAAGTTCCAGAACGCGATCATGTTTTGCATGTTTTCTTCCTGGGAAGCACGAATCCCAGGATATTATTATTGGTGTATGACAGAGACACTGTTCAGGACAGACGTGTGGCGAACGCTCCCTTTCCTTCTGACACATCTCTTACCGTGCAGGTCAATCACACAATGCGCCTACAGACGTTACGTTATCACACAGACAGGGCGGCGTCAGAATTTTTTACGCTGGCGTCAAATTCAACTTGACGCCCAATGACCTGTGTGAAAACCCCATAGATTCTATTTTTTACGCTGCACTGTATTTCTGGTCACAGGCTTCGGACCCTGAGTTGAGACCGAATCCAGAACCACTTGGCGCAAGAGGAACAACTCACTGCAGACATATTACTCACTGCAGAGGTCTCTGCTGTTGGCCCCCGTGGTTCTGGTGGAGGTGCCCGCACGCACAGTATCGCACAGGAAGCAGAAGTTCTCCATGTTCAGGTCAGTGCGGTACGTTCCAACAGCGCATTCCACGCACATCATGTTCACAGCGTCGTAGTAGAATCCAGGCAAGCACTCTGAAAACAGGGAACAATGCAGGTTTGTGCAAATGCGTGGGTGTTTTGTGTTGCTACCAACAAAGGAGCGCTTGGTTTTTGTGTTTTCACCAACAGTTCAGACAAAGGTCTTGCAAAACTCAGGTGAAAAAGACCTTCTGTTTTCAATTGTTTGCATCACCCATCCGCGACAGTCTCGTGCACCTGGACAGCTGAAACAGGTAGGAATGTGCTACACACCCCTCTGCAAAGCGTTCTCCTTTCAGGAGTCGCACACTCACTCCGCACTTCACCAGTGTGTTCGCACCGTTTCACACACACCCACACTTGTGTGTGAATGGGGCTCATGACGTCACGACTCACACCCCCTCTGACGTCACGACTCACACCCCACTCTGACGTCATGATTCACACCCCTTCTGACGTCACGGCTCACACCCCTCTGACATCACGACTCACACCCCCTATGACGTCACGACTCACACTCCTCTGATGTCATGGCTCACACCCCCTCTGACGTCACGACTCACGCCCCCTATGACGTCACGACTCACACTCCTCTGATGTCATGACTCACACTCCCTCTGACGTCACGACTCGCACCCCTCTGGTGGGTGTGAAACCCCTAACTTACGGCAGCCGCTGGGATCGATGGTGCCCGTGTCCATGGTACCGCTGTTGGCCAGCACGTTCTCGCAGCGGAAACACGCGTTCAGGCTGAACTCGTTGCTGTACGTGCCGCGCGGACACAGCCGGCAGATGGTGTCAAGGCCGTTCACGTCCGGCTGGTAGCCCTGACTCGGCGGGCAACCTGCGGTGCGACAAACGGGGAGTGTTAGCAGGTCCGTCCGGTCCTCCGTCCGGGCTGAGGGCTGCCAACAACATTGTTGAACACTGAACGTTTTGATAGTGGGTGAGGCGGGTTTTCACGTTCGGTGACGCGCGGTCGTTTTATTTGGGGGGGGGGGGCTGACGTCAAAAGTTCAATGACAAATTTTGACGCTGACGTGAAAAAAAAACACAACAAAAACCAAATAAACTGGATTATGGACCCAGTGACTTCAGGGCCAGAGAGGTGGGCCACCCCAGTCTGGGCCGCTGAGCAACCCTCGAAGGGTTACAGTCAGGGAGTGGGTGAATTTGACTGTGGGAAGGCGTACCAATTTCACGGTGTGTTACCTCGACCTATTTCTCCGTCTCAGTCTCACTTCAATTCAGTTTCTACCTGGATCTTGCGAGAGCCACCCAAAAAGGTGGCGCTTGGAAGAACCACATAGCACTCGGAAGAGCCAGAGACTCAGAACTGAACTGAGAATGAGAAACAGGTACGTCTCATTTCACGGGAGGAAGGGATATTTCCCAGGGTTGCAGCACTGGTCCCTGTTCCCCAGAGCCACCAGAGGGCAGCTCAGCGTAAGCACGTGACTTTACGTACGGCAGTCCTGAACGATGACGGTGCCGGTGTTCTCCGTGGTGCGGGAGTCCGGACACACTTCGCACGGCTGATTTGAGATGGCGTTCGAGTAGAAGCCGATCTCACAGCGGTCACACCCGTCTTGGTTCTGGTTGAGCGTGAAGCCCGGATTGCACACTACAGACGAGATAAGCATTGCGTGTTTCCAGGAGAAGAACATGTTGAGCTGAAATCGCCCACAGATCGCACATGCGGAAACAAGTCTGGTTGGAATTGCTGGCACCTCACATGGTAGAACAGTCAAAACCCAGAGAGGGGCTGAAGATCTTGACCGGTACTGAGACGTGAAAAAAAGAAACAATTGCAGGGTACGGGGCAGACCAACCCCTCTTTACTTGGGGTCCAGGGCCACGCCCCAGACCTATGAATCAGGCACCCTGCCCCGAAACAAAAATACAAAAGCAAAATACAGTGGGAACGATTTTGGCGTGAAAGGTGTGTGTGTGTGTGTGTGTGGGGGGGGGGGTAACAGCCAGGGGCGTCAGTGTGTCTGACGGGGCAAGACTAAACCCTCTTTACTTGGTTTCCAGACACAAGGCCCCCGCCTACTGGATGAGATACTCTGCCCAAGAAAAGAAAGCTTTCAAGAGACGTTGAAAGGGAATGACTTCGACTTTGACGTGGAAAAAGTAAAATTTGGCGTGAAAGGCGGGGGGAGGGGGTGACAAATCTTTGTCGGGGTGTGAGACGAGGAAGGCTCACAGCACTGGGTGGAACCGGCGACGGTGGTGTCCGAGTCGGGACTGAAGGCGACGCCGCAGCTGACGCAGGACGGCAGCCGGTTGGCGACGTCGGTGATGCTGCCCGCCGGACACGCCGTGCATGTGTTGATGAAGAGGTAGTAACCGGCGTTACACACTGAAAAGTGGAAGTTTTGTATTGTTACGTGTTTGTGTTTCACCCGAACCTTTGAACCTTCCCGCTGTACCTGAGGCTGTGGGGCAGCGTGACCTGCAAGCGTGGAATGCACCCAAGCGTACCCAGAGCAACCCCACAGAACAGCATGTGTTACACTTTGAATACAAGTTTCAATTGACACGCGAGAAGCATCACAGGGCATCGAATGTGACTCAGATTGACCAGGAGCTGGGTGAACTCCGAGCTTGAGAGCAATGACAGAAGACCAGGTCTCTTGGGGTCCCAAGTGGATCCTCAACAGTCAATGATATATATGGAGCGAACGTCGTGGAGTCGCGGCGTATGCGTGTGTGTATGCGTGTGTGTTTGTGTGTGTGCGTGCGTGCATGTTTATGCGCGCGCGTATGCGTGTGTGCGTGTGTGCATATGTGTGCGTGTGTGTTTGCGTGTGCGTGCGTGTGCGGCCACAACTGCACTTCCCGTGGACGTGTCACTAGTCGTTGCCACGAGATGGACATTATGCAGTCGCGGACAGGTGGCGTGTGTGTGCTTGCATGTGTGTGTGTGTGTGTGTTTGTATATGTGCGTGTGTGTATGCGCGTGTGTGTGTGTGCTTGCATGCGTGTGTGCGTGCGTGTTTATGCGTGTGTGCGTGTGTGTGCGTCTGTGGTTACAACTCACGACACTCCCCGACGGACGTGTCAAAAGATGGACACCAAGTAGTCGTGGACGCGCGGAATGTGCGTGCGTGTTTATGCGTGTGTATGCGTGTGTGTTCGTGTGTGTGCATATGTATGCGTGCGTGTGTGTACGCGTGCGTGTGCGGCCACAACTCACTGCACTCCCCGACGGACGCGGCGCCGACGCCGGCCGTGCCGCTGTTCGCCCCGATCTGAGACTCGCACGTGCGGCACGAGAACTCCCCGAAGCGGTCCCCGAACGTCCCGGCCGGGCAGGGCACGCACACACCGTTCGACAGGCCCGTCCCGCGCTGGCAGCCTGGAAGCAGAGCAAAAAACGGCCTCGTTGGTGTGTTATTTTCTCAACACGGAATTTGGCTGTGTTGAAAATCCACGTTTTCGCATCAAGGAAAGAAGGGTGCGTCCGAAACAGCACGGACGTTTGGCAAATTTGTCTGGTCCTTTTCCAACGTTCCCAAAATACGTCCGGTCCGTGCAACAAAGAATCACCCGGAAATAATCACTTTATTTCCAGCACAAACGCAACCCAAAGAGAGCCAGGAGCACAAACTGAAGCAGCACAAAGAAAGATTGACGGTTGACGACTGGAATGCAAGAACTGTGGCAGGATTTCCTCTCAGTCCCTGTCCTGGTGTTGTCAAACTTGTTCGCAGGAAATACTTACCGCACAAGTTCTGGTTGTTGGCGGCGGGCAGCTCTGTGGTCCGGTCCCCTGGACACTGCGTACACGCCGTGTTGCCTGCGCTCGCCTTGTAGAAGCCGACCGCGCATGCTCGGCACGTTCCGACGTTGTTCGGGTTCGGCTCGTATCCCGCGTTACACACTGGTAAAAAACGTGGTTCCCACGTGGTTTTGTTTTGCCATTTCTGAGTTGATGCACGTGGTGATTTGGGCTTCGTAGACGAACGAAACGGACAAATTTAGGTTGTTAGCACGAGAAAGCGTACGCTCCAACGGCACGGGCGGAGGGCGCCTCGACACCGCGGACAGTGTCGCCCCCTCCTGGTTCCGTCCGCAACGCGACGACACCACTCCAACGGCGGACCAGATCTTGGGTCGAGTGGGTTGGGGACCCATTGAAAGATCCGACTTCAAATGTGAACAATTGTTGGGGTTTCAACTTGGATGACGCACGGTCGTGTTTTGGGCTGACGTGAAAAATTCCACCATTGGGTTGAATGTTAAATTTTGATGCCGACGTCAAAAAAAAAAAAAAAACGACCGCGCGTCACCAATGTGAAAACTTCTTGAAAAGACATGTCAATTGGGGGGAAAATAAACTTCTCGGAGCTGAGGGTTCCTGACCCCCTCCTTCTGCATCATTTTCAGCTACTCACAGCACACCGTGGATCCCACCGTCGTCGCTGAGGAGAAGGGCGGGCACAGCGGGCAGGACGGGACCCTGTTCGGCACCCCGATGGCCGACCCGATCGGACACTGGTCACAGCGCTCAGGCGAGACGACGCGGTTCAGGAACCGCCCAGGAAGGCACACTGCAAACAGAGTCATCAGGTCACGGACAGGGAGAAATGTCAACAAAAGTTTTCACTGGCTGCATGCTGTGGCGCCGCTTGGTTCTGAGGCTCAAACATGCAGTGGACAAGGAGTCACTCACATCCTCCCTGGTTACGATTTGTCCAGGAACATCTTATTTCATTTGAAAAAAATCTGACTGGGTGGTCCACATGGTGTGGTCAAGGAACAACACATTTGTGTACCACGGAGTGCTCCTCCCCAAAGGCACTTCGCACATTGACAGCGAACGTTTGACATTGGTCCGCTCGAGAAAAGGACGCAACCTGCCCATATCATCAGAAGTACAGCTGGGAAAAAACCATTGGGTGTATTCGCCTCTGACAAGTGCACTCAGCCATTCCCGAGACTTCCCTGTACACCACATAGAGCTGGACCAATGGGGCATGATCACATAACGAACAAAAGTATGATGGCATTACAAAGGACACCTGAGGCACAAGGGGCATGACATACCGTATTCACCTGTGTAGACGACGCACCTTTTTGTCCCAAAACTGAGCACCAAAACCAGGGGTGCGTCTCATACACAAGTCCAAGACAAGTACATTTGACCTGATTCCGGAATATCAAGGCAAAGGTTGGGGTGCGACTTGTGCGTAAGTGCGACTGTTACATGGGTGAATACGGTAGAAACAACAGAGGATTGTTATCTAGGTTTGCCCGGGCCAGCGTCAAGCTTGAACCATTCGGCTGACCAGGCCTGATCGCGGCTTTGCATCAGGAGAGAGGAGCCGATCCCTCCTGTCTCCATTGACTCAGTCGCACTTTCGTTACCTCCTTTGTTGAACTCTGTATTTTTGGTCTCTGGGTGTACACCAGAGCTCCTCTGAGAGAAGCTCTGAACTCGGGCTGTCAGTTGCTTTTATACACATGAAGCTGTGGATGTGCGGGATTGTACATATGGAATCGAACCAAACACCGAGTATCGAGGTTCGATTACACAACAGACGACTTACTGCAGCTGGTGAAGAGCACGGTTCCCGCTGCGGTGGTGGTGCTGAAGGGGAGCATCGCGGCGCACTCGAGGCACGGGTTGTTCCCGAACAGCGGGTTGTAGAACCCGACCCCGCACGTCGAGCAGATTTGGTTCGGCGCCGTCCCAGAAATACCAGAACCCAAGCCGCACCCTGCAACCAGCAGAGGTCAGACGTCAGAAAGCGTGCCGCAAACTGTGGCTGAAACGGTTTTTTGCGTATTTTCTTTGCAAAATTTGGCTCATGAAAACATTTTCTTCGTAGACTGGACCAAACCAAGGATTCAACAAATGGTTCCAGATGACTGGGGAATCATTGCGTGATGAACATTTGCAATCGTCATCAAATAATTTGATCAAAGCAAAGAAACAGGATGTGATTCGTGCTGCTGGTGCTTGTACAGCAGCGAGAGAGGCTCCGCCGCGTCATCCGGGCCACGCGAGTCACGTGACCCACGTGACCCACACGTTCCACGTGACCCACATGTACCACGTGACTCACACACACCACGTGACCCACACATTCCACGTGACTCACACATACCACGTGACTCACACATACCACGTGACTCACACATACCACGTGACTCACACATACCACGTGACTCACACATACCACGTGACTCACACATACCATGTGACCCACACATACCACGTGACTCACACGTACCATGTGACCCACACGTACCACGTGACCCCTACACACGTACCGCACTGGCTGATGTCGGTGGAGCCGAGGTTCTGTGTGGTGAAGCTTCCGGTGCAGGCGGTGCACGCCACGTTACCCGCCGCGCCCTTGTACGTTCCCTGCGGACACTGGCGACACACGAGCGGACTCGTGCCGGTCGGCTCGTACCCAGCATTGCATTCTACACACAGAAGAAAACATTTCTCTGTCCTCAGTAAAACCCACACAGTTGACAAAAGGACTCGAACTGTTTGCGAACAGTGATAACTTGAAAACGACGACAGATATTCATGGTGTTCAGCCATTTGCCGTGGCGCGTCACAAGACAGCGTGGTCGATTTACGAACCACAAGGGACCAGAACCAGAAAATTCTCGTCACCCATTGGTTGGCAACATGCCAGAACCAATCATGTGACAGGATTTTCTGGTTCTGGTTCCTTCTGGTTGGCAAATCGAACATGGCCTTTTTTATCAGTCACGCGTATTCAAAGGGTCGTTGGCCCAAGATTCATTGCGTTTGTCTCCTCCCCGTCCTCGTCAGTGCTGCCCCGACTCACCGCAGATCGAGGCCCCGGCACTGCTCTGCGAGTTGGCGGGGCAGGCCATGCACGTGGTGGCGCTGTTGACCGAGTCGCTGAACGTTCCGGCGAGGCAGTTCTGACACTCGCGTCCCGGCGTCCCACCGACCACCACCGCGCGCATGCCCTGAGGACACCCTGAAGTGACACAACCACGCATGCGCGATGAGCGAAAATGGAGAGGTTCAGCACGTGACCCTGCGTAGTGCCCCAATTGCGAGAGTGGTGGTCCAGAAAACTCAATTGTGGACTGAGAGTGACCAGTGACCAAATGGTGTCTGTATCATTGTGCTGGCAAGTGTCGTACCAAAAGCCCATCGCCGACTCCACCGTTTACGTGGACGTGGACACCCCGAAATAGCGCACGCTTTCAGGGCACAGAGTAACTCATCCCGTTGGGACGCAACATTGAGAGCGTGACCTGTTGCCATGGAAACAGCTCAAAAGCCCACATCAGACTCCACCGTTCACATCATCGGAGCCCACACACCCCAAATGGGGTACGCTTTCAGGGTACAGCAAAATGGGGCGCAACGTTTTGAAAGCGTGACCTGTTGCTATGGAAACAGCTCAGAACTGACCGCAGGCGGCGGAGATGGTGGACTGCGTGTTGGCGGTCGTGCTGCCGGTGATGATGGTGCTGCAGGCGACGCAGGCGACGGCGCCGGACGACGCGCTGTACTCGCCCACGGGGCACGCCCGACACACCTGCTGACTGTTGACGGTCTGGATGCCGAAGCCGGGACCGCAGACTGCAACACGGACAAGAACTTGGGACTGGGGAGTTTGTGCACGGCGCTACGTCGACGCAAAATGCAAACGCAAACGTAAATTTTGGCTTGTTGTGACAATCAAAAGTTACATTTGCGTCTGCGTTTCCAGGTTGCGGGCTGTTTGCACAAAATCGCTACTTTCAGCAAGTGCCACGCAACCCGATTTCCGCAAACGCAAACGCAACTTTTGACTTGTCTCCCCTCATTTTGGGCGAGCCAACTATTTCACCTGACATACCAGCCAAAGACAGTCTCCATCCAAGGGTCTACATCACAATCAATTTTGAGCAGGATGGCACCATGAAAACCCCATTCACGGGGTCGGTTCAGCAGGACACGCCACCAACACGGTGCCATCCAGGCAGTGTTCGATTTACGAATCCAAACAATGAATCCGAACCCAATTGTCATGGTTTAGTTTCAGATTCGTGGAAATCAAACACTTCACCAATCTGCCAAACAAATCCAAGCTAAAAATATAACCAACTGAGGAGTCAGATTGGGTGAATCCAAACTGGGGTTTGAACTCGCACTCGGATTCAGTGAATCGAACGCTGCCACAGATATACACAGGCAAATCTCACCACCGCACTCGGAGACGGAAGTGGCGCCGGTGCCGGACGTAGTTCCGGTTCCGCCGGGGCACGTGGTGCACCCCCCGTCTCCCACCGTGTCCTTGTAGGTTCCCTGCAGGCACTGCTGGCACACGTTGATGTTGAGGAAGTACCCGAAGGTGCACCCTGCAATACAGAAGGCAGTGAGGACAGAGCAAATACACCCGAACAAACGCGTCAGAAGTTCCATGTTCATTCTCATACACAAAGGAATCAAGTACGTGTGTGCATGAGGGGGGAAAAGCGATCGTTTTTCACAAAAGGGTGACATTGTCGCCTGAAGTCTATCTCCCACGTTCCTGACCACGCGAAGCGCAAAGCGGAAAAGTTGAGTGTCTCACTGCAGAGGGATCTGGAGTTCGCTCCGGTTGTCGCTGTGTTGGTGTTGGTGACGCACGAGGTACAGGTCAGCTCCTCGTTCAGGTTCTCCGTGTAGGTCCCCGCGGGACACACGACGCACGGGGTGTTCTGACCTCCGGGCTGGTGGAACCCGGCGTTGCACACTGCGGAGAAAGAACACGTGCGCCAGGGTCTACGTCACCACGTTCAGCAGACGCATCGTCGACATGGCGACACAAAGGAACGTCGTCGTCTCTTTACGCTTTTCTCCCTGGGTCATTGCAGTTGACACAGCGTCGCTGTTGGAGATGCAGATTCTACTGATCTCGAGACGAGTCTGACAGGCTGCAGAACAATTTACCGTAAAATCCCGCGTATAAGACCCCTTCGCATATAAGACCACCCCCCTTTTTCAGCCACAAAATCAGTACAAAGCTATTTTTTCCATTTTCAAAAAATCTATTCAATATGCAAATTTTAAGTTTTTTTTATTAAAATCTAAGAAATTCTATTTCAAAATTATTTTTTCTAAATATTTTTTCCTGTCCCAAGGATTTTTGTTTTAATTTTTTTCAAAAGTTACAAATGTACTCTTCTCAGGTAACTATTTTCTATTTTGTGCCAAATTAAACTCAATTTTAATAATTCATTGACTGATCCTACTCTCCTTTGATGCTTTACTTTCTCATTTTTACTCTTGACTTATAACTTCTTGTAATATTGTTGATCAATGATGTCAAAAGTCCTATCCTCATGTATAAGACCACCCCCCTTTTTGGCATAAATTTTTTAGCATCAAAAGGGGGTCTTATACGTGGGAATTTACGGTACTCTGTTCATTGCCTTGCGCACTGGGCGCTCCCTTGTTTCACACGCAGAAGCCAAGAGACCTGAGGCCCCGTGCTTTTGTGGCGTCAGGTGTCTAGGTCGTGAGGTTCCCTCAACCTCAGCGCAGCAGGGCAAACAAGAGAAGCAGTGCTAAGGCAACTGCGGGTGCGATGTCCCCCTTTGACCTTCAGGATTTAGCCATTTGCATCTCGTTGCTGGGGTGTTTTCCATCTGGT
>JAAUXT010072713.1_pt1 | contig 10947 bp, 7 predicted proteins | sample 7278171 | NCBI WGS metagenome assembly JAAUXT01 (sample SAMN14350112, study PRJNA611818) | marine sediment metagenome | isolation source: surface marine sediment (1.8m) | place: French Polynesia: Moorea | collected 2018-08 | reverse complement strand
GCAAGAGAGTTTTTAAATTTAATATCATTTCAAACAAGGATTTTGCAAAACAAATAGAAGAAAGATTTATACAGTTCTGAAGAGTTTCCAAAAATCTACTTTTGATTGAAATATCCACTGTCATTGAACCTGAATGGTGTATTCTTTGGAGTACCACATGTTGACCTTTTGACCCTGGTATTTGGGTAGTTTTCACTCGGATAATTGTCGAGTGGAAAGTACACAGTTACGTTTCAACACCGGGTACTTCTGACCCGCCAACAGCGTTCACCCACAAATTTTTCTCCCTCTGCCTGCCGCCTTCCTCCTTGCGTGTTCCCCGTGCGTTGTTTCCACCGGTGCCACTATTCCACCAGATCAACCGTGCCCTTCTTGATCCCCTGGGAATCCCAGGTGAAAATTTGGAGGGACGCCGCTGGTACAAACATCAGAGGCCAGATCCCTGGGAAGATCCATGTTGGAGTGCAGAGGGCTCCTTCCCCACGAATGAATTTCTCAATCTGGCCAGAAAAAACTAAAACAGAATTCTGGCCAAAAGAACAAAAAGGACTTTATGTTTGACTTCAGTGTCTTTGGACACCCATCACACCGAAATTGTACATGTGTGGGCCCAAACATTGCACCGCGGATTGCAGGTGGCTGAAGTGAGAACCGAGGACATCGTGTACGCCAGGAACATTGTCATTTGATGCTTTGTTTCCCTGTTCGTGAAGTAATAGTTAAAGAACAGAAAGCCAGAGATAAATTAAATTCTCGGCTTCACCTCGGATTTGATTTATCTCCTGTTGTATATTCTTTAACTGACTTAAGGCACAAGTCATTATAATGTGCAGTGCAACAGTGTCAAACCATTTACGAGGTCTGGAATTTATATTTCCTTAAATTGGGTTTGCGGGAGGGTTAGAGACCTGCGACAAGATGGGTATGAACTGGTGGAGCGCAGGTGATCCTGAAGTGCAGTAAGGTGACTTTTTGGATCATTTGGAAGTGGGACAATCCCTGAGATCGACCATTACTCTTTCACTGACGCACTGTCCGCCGCGATGGCTGTTTTCATATGGTTAATGGTGATGTTTTGCACAACAATGGAATGCAGAAAAGAGCAGAGGAGTACCATCAAGTCGTGTGCTGCCTGGGGTTTCGATGCTGCCCGCACAATCAGAAGTATCTGTGCTGCCTTTGGTGACCACGCCTTGAGCCACACCCAGATCCGACACTGGCTGTGCGTCTTCCAAGCTAACCCGACCAGGCCTGTCAGCGATGGAAAAAGGTGTGGTAGACCAGTGAGCAAGAGGACAGAGACTAAGGTGAAAGAAGTGGAGGAAGTAGTGATGGATGACAGGCGCAAAACCATCTGCCAAATTGGTGCAGCATCTGGAATGTCTCACACAAGTGCCCTAAAAGTGGTCAGGAAAGACCTGAAAATGCGTAAGATCGCAGCCAAGTTTGTTCCTCACAAAGTAACTGGTGCTCATCGATGTGCACGCCTCAATCTTGCCCAAACCCATCTCCAGATGATCCGGAATGACCCCAATGTACTCAACAGAATCGTGGCTATGGACAAGAGCTGGATATTTACATATGATCCAAGAAACAAGACGTCGGACATGCAGTGGGTGACCCGTGATGACCCCCGGCCTACCAAGTGTTTGAGGGCAAGATCTGAGAGGAAAGTGATGTTGACTCTATTTTTTGACAGCAATGGCATCATCTCAATGGACTTTCTGGAGAATGGAACTGTTGATTCTGAAGTGTACATTGACAGTTTGCGCCGGATGAGAGAAGCTTACTGCAGGAAAAGGCCACACAACTGGGAAGGTCGCCAGTTTTTCCTCCTGCAAGACAACGCCTCACCACACAGGAGCACACCTACAACTGAGTACCTGCAGTCTGTAAATCAAGCCTTGTGGAGTCATCCAGCCTACTCCCCAGATCTAAGCCCCTGCGATTTTTGGATCTTTCCATTGATCAAGGCTGAAATGAAAGGGCACCGTTTCCAGAACATTGCAGATCTCGAGACAGCTGCGCGCAGAGCTCTTCAGAGGATCCCAAAAGTGGAGTTCACAAAGTGTTTCAATGACCTGGCAACTCGGTACCAGAAATGTGTAGATGCAGGTGGATATTACTTTGAGACCAGAGGACACAGACCCATCTCCAGAGAACCGGAAAACTGACTTGGAACAGAGGCACACCCACTGAATTGTGCATCGCCACTGATGTGCGTCGTACGGTCTTTTGATGAATTTTTTCATGAGGTTATTGTTACAAGAAGTCTTGTTCATTTTGACATAATAAAGTGTTGATCCTAAGCAGCAAATCCTCTTTGGGTCATCTTCAGAAACGCAACATGCGACCGACCATCGCAGATGTAAGGAAACATAAATTCCAGACCTCGTAAGTAACAATTGTAGATTAATTGCCAGTTAACCTCTGGTGGAGAACAAAGGTTGCCCCTGACGACGTGCCTGAGCGTTGCTGGCTTGCCCGACTCTACACCGTCGAGTGTTTTGTTGAGTTCTTTCGATTGACCCACTTTGGAAAGGATGCACCAGCGGTTGTGGTCTGCTATGGTGTTCTCTGGTCTCACGCGGTCATTCTCCGAGCACAACTTCAGCTTGTTGTGTCCAAACAGGAAGACCTTGAGGCAAACGGAGTTCGCGTTCCTTGCCAGGCTTTTCTGCTGCTGGCCGTCTTGTCTTTGTGGCTTTTGAGCCTTTGTAATATCGGTCCTCTTTTCTGCAGAGGTCGGTGTCTGGCAAACAAATTTGACTGCAAAATGCGTTCACATCAGGATCTTCAGAGAAATCGTTCCTTTTCTGTGGAGTTTCTGTTGTGGTGAGACCCGAAGCAAGGTTCTATGTGAGACAACGAAGTTTCTCAAACATTTGAGAGACACCAATGATGATCTCCAGACGTGTGTTTTGCTCAGAATCTCCCACAGCCAGCTGACACACCAGAACGTCCAAAACTTTGAGTCCGCTCAAACTGGTGTTGTGCACAGGAACCTGTGGTTCAGAAAGCTGCCGTGCTTGGCAGGGCTCACCATCGTTGATGTTTGGGTTGCCACAAGCGCGCAAAATCTTGGAATTGGCGAAATGTTGTTTTCGTCCCAGAGAAAACATTTAGTGGTAGTTCGTAAAGTGCGGAAGCCCTTGTTGGTCAGAACGGCAGGATAAACGCTGAAGTGTTTGTCACAGGATCAAAAGTGATACAGAGAAAGAGGCGTTATTTTAGTTTAAAGCACAATTTACGAAATCCGTCTGGATCTGGGAACTCTGATTTGTTTTGGACGGGAGATTACAATTGTTGTGTGAATTTGAAAAGAAATAAGGCAATGCTGAATCACTCACAATGACAATCTTGCTCCAGCTCGACCCAAGCCTCACTTTATAATTGGCGGCGGAGCAGCAGAACGCGCTTGATGTAGTCACTGGTGTTGTTGGGGGGATGTCGTCCCAAAATTTTGGGACAAGTCCGAAACATAAGCACAATGGTCACAATGGTCACCTTGTGTGAGATCAGGGAGGCCTACGGGTGGCACCACCGGGGTGTGCGCATGTGACCTGGCTCACTTCATAGGGGCACAAGCGGACAACACCCTTGTCATCTGGGCCCCACCAACAAGACCCACATCCTGATTGACCTGCCACTGACCCAGCCCAGGAAGTCATGCCTTGACCCTCAGAACCCCGCCCCTCTCAGAGCCAACCTGGAGTCTCCCTGGACAACACCCCAGACCTGCTCACCCCCTTCGGGGTGGGCCATACTGAAGCTCTTTGGAACACTCAATGTCAGTTGTCCCTTGGCTGCATGGGTGGGCCAACACTTTCCGCCTGTTCCGGGCAGGCTACATGCTTGCATGCACATGTAAGCACACACTCCAAGGAGGGAGACTCAGACACAAGAGGCCGTGAGAGATGAACTGTGCACGGACGCCAACGAGAACAGGGACATTGAAATACCCTCATTTGCGAGACTGCATGCGCGTGGTTCTGTGAGCCGCCTGAGGCAAGAGAGCAAAATAATTTTTCCAATTGAATGAACAGCCAAAGTGACGTAAATACGTACAATGTCGTGGTTTTCGCCCTGTTTTTCAGTCACACCCAAAAGCGACACGAGTGAAATGGATAGAGAGGTGCCTCTTCCTGAATTCTCCACCACCTCGTTGCGCGGAGCTTGTCTCGCGTTGCCTCGTTTGTTTTTCTGCCTGCATCGGGAAGTCGACTCACTTTGATGTTGATTGTCTTATCTCCATGTTCATGTTTTTGCAAAAGTGGTAGAGAAAATCGAACCCAAGTTATTTTCTGCGCATTTGAAACTCTCATCTGGAGACAACCATTCCTGCTGATTCAATGTCAAGCAGGTACATCAGGCTAAAAATACACTTGCACGGGTGTGCAAACGGTGCACAGGATTCTTGCACTTGATTGTGCAGCAGAAAACAACAGATCTTCGCGGACTTTAGGGTCGCACTCGTTGTTTGTTGTCCGTCTTTGCCAGGTGTGCTTGTTTCTGCCTCGATATTTTTCACGGGCAGGTCTTTCTCATGGTTGAAATGTCGTTGCTGCATGCCTGAGAAAATTTTGTGCTTGACACGACACCAAAAGGGTTGCTGTTGTTCTTCACACAGCCTTCTGTCTCCAATGCCGCGGACCTTTGTTTCGTGCAGTCTTTTTCTGGTTATTTCCATCCAGGTTTCTTTGCATGCTGATTTCAACCTGAATGCCTGCAGCACATAATGAAGGGGCGGGGACACGTATCCCAGTCGCGAACCTCTTCCACCAGGAACTAACTGACTCGCCCCAACAGACGTACTGCGCTACGTATGCTCACGAACACTCTCATGACCAGCTTTCTCCTTTTCAACTTCATCGCTGGGTTCTCGTACTTCGTTTCCCCTCTTCCACGAAACTCATATTTTCGTCAGTCTGGTGGCACCGCGCAATGTCGTCACCCGTTGTTGTTCTCAGTTCACGGTGACATTTACGCAGCTTCGGCTTCATGCCGCCTCTCTGTCAACAAGCGCGCGCTTCGTTGTGGTTTCTGACGTGCTTTGAGGAAATTGCTAAACATGACCTTGGCAAGCAACCACCAAAAAATGCAAACGCGAGTGTCATGAGGCTGAAATCTGTGTTTGAAGATTGCCCGTCAATTGTCGCTCCAAAACACCAGAACGATGTACTCTTAAATGAAGCGAAACCAGTACACTGTACGTATAGTCTTGAGAGTGTGCATGCTCGACTCTCGCTGTTTCGCTGTGTGACATTTTTTCTTTGACGTCACAAGCCTATTCCACATTCAGAACAAAAAATATGTGATTCAAGCTCGGCTTTTGCTGGAGAAAGCCGTGCAGGCGCACCTGTGACTCAGAACCAGGCGCACTTGTTGGAATGAACCTGCACCATGCATGCATGGTGAACCGTTCCATCAGCACCCCTGCCTTTAGCGGCAGCTCCGTGCTCACGAGTGTCGGCGGGTCGTGTTGTCGTTGGGCTGGTGAAAACCGGGAACATACCAAAAAAGGATCCAGGTCTCAGGAATGGCGCCGACGTAGTTTGTTCACAACAAAGGGAAGTCGATTGTGCAAATCTTGGGAAGATGCACTTGGCCTTCACGTTCTCTTCCTGCACAATTGCAGGGGTGGGCAACATTTGTGACCCAAGATTTTAATTCCCCAACATCCAGAAGATTTGTGTGCTTGGCGATGATCTGAAGATGAACATCAAGAAGCAAGGCATGTTACAAATATTGGGTGTGGGGGGAAGTATGTCTTTATCTGTGTTGAATGAGTGCAAAGGAAAAAACACAGACAAATAACTTTGTTGAAACTTGATCAAAGGCTATCAGCTGCTGACACCGGGCCACAAAAACATACGTGATACACAGCAACAACGAGTCACTTGGGAGTCATTTGGAGGTGTCCATAGAGGCATGTCACCCCTGCATGGTGTCACGAACTCCATTTCTCGGCCCTCAAAAACGGGTTTCCCAGGTGCAGCGGGCTCTCGGTGATCAATATCCGATACTTGCTTGAGACCCCAACTTCAAACTTTGTCACCAAGTTGTCCAGCTGAAGTCTTTGTGCATGATTCTTTGTGCCATTTTGTGCAGGTTTTGCCACGTGTCGTGCCGCGTTTCGTGAATCCACTTTTCAGCTTGATGCCTTTTGTCGCCCAATTGACACGACTTATCCGTTCCACGTTTGCTCGCGAAATATATTCCGCGAAAAGGAAATTATCGAACACCTCTAATCAGGATGCTTCGAAGTCCTGTCAGGATCTATGGAGATCAAGCACGCCCCCACACCTTCCGAGGTTCCTGCACGGAGACAGTGTTGAGCGAACGGCAACACATCGTACTCGTACGACGCACTCTGACTGGACTGGTGGGCTTGCAGTGCAGTTTTTCTCTGATGTTGAAATGCTTTGTGCAAGAATCACCAAAACGTGCGTTTTTGTTGTTGTTTTTGATGGTTCACAGCAGTGTAATCTGCATGAAAAGCACCACACCGAACATTGGGCCATGCAGGTCGGTTGTCGGATTTTCTTATTTGCCTGACAAGCGAATCCAGGGTCTCAGGAAGTGTCTTGAGCGTGAACAAATTGTGATACTCGTACGAGTATTCGCACGTATACTCGTTCCGAGAGGATGCGGACGGACGGCGCGACGACGTCGATAGAGACACTTGTGGACAAAGCTTCACACGGAAGACAAGACGGAAGAATCGTTGTCGAACTAAAATGAAGATGACGGCGAGCCGAGCGTTCCGCTCTCGGAGAATACACACTGGCAAAAAATTTTCCCTGATCTCGAGTTCAACTTCATCATGAAAAGTTTCGTGAACGTTCTTTTTCTGCCATGTCACGAGCAGACTGAAATGTCGCTTGTTCCGATCCTGACAGACCAAGATGTCAAGTGTCGTGGTCAGTGACTGGTCACGTGTACCTGTGAGGGGAGTTCACTGCTCGCACTTCAGCAGTCATACAAAACATCAACCGTTGTGTCCTTTTTGTGCAAGATCGTACAAATTGGCTTCTTTCTGTTGGTAATTTGACTGCTCATTTGGGGCAAGAATGCCTCCCCTGTCATTAACTTTGTTGCTCAGCTTACACCAAGCCTTTCAGCAAGACGGTCATTCCCCGAAGTGTCTGACAGAGAAAGACATCAACGAAGGATTGCAAAAGAGGAACCTGTTGTTTGCTCTTGCATCGAGCGCCATGGATCTAAACTCTGCAGCTGCATGCAGTTGATTTGCGGGTCCTGTCATGCGCATGTTTTTGGAGCAAAAGACGAGCCCAAATTCGAAAACGTACAAAAACATGGTTTTCTGAAACGTGGCTTCCCCTGATTTGACAGGAGAATGGGACACCCATTTGCGCAAAATCTACTTGCAGGTGTGAACATGTTTTTTATCTGCATTCACTCCTCAGAAACGAATCGTACAAGAAAGGCACATTTGAGAAAGCTGACGTGCAGAAACCCAGGGGCTTATTATGTGTCGACATAAGCATGGCGCAAAATGCCAACTTCGCAGAAGCTTGGCGCTGCAGACATCCGCAGCTTTGCGACACTGCTCTGCAGAACTGCATAAAAGCGGCTTCCCTGGAGCGGGGACATCACACTGCGTCACTGCAACACCTGAGTTACTTGCTGGCAAGGTGCCCAACGGAAACAGACTGAACTCCCGCTGCTGTAAAGCAACCAATGCGAAGACGTCTGGACACTGAGTTGATATTGTGTTTTGCTCAAGGTGAGTGGCTTTTCGTCAAAAGTTGTTTCAAAATCCGTTCTCTTCCAGCGCGTTCGGCGGAAACTGAACGTCGTTGACTGTTTTTGATTCTGAGAATTGTGTTCATTGGGAGGAGTTTTGTCCGAAACCAGGTTCCCTCTCTAAACGCGGAAATTTGACCAGGTGGCACTTGGAACATCGACTCACATGTCCTCACATGTCATTTTGGTTGCCCTGGTTTTGTCTGTTCTTCTCCATGTTGCGTGTTCACTGAGTTCTTGTCAATCTTTCAAGAAGGTGCGTCTGTTTAGGATCTGTGTAACGTAATTCTTTGACAGACGAATTGTGAAGAAACCCTGATGAAGAAAGTCACCAACATGATGTGCTGCAAGGCAAGCTGCGAAGAGGTGAAGGACCTGCTGAAGGAATGCTGCCTTCCTGGCCTTCACGGGAAGACCAAAAAGAACAAACTGTGCAAGGTAAGATCCAAACAGCTTTTTGCTTACGATGTGGTTTCCTGTCTTTCTTTCACCTGTTGAGAAAAATGCTCTGGTCCGCGATTGTAAAAAGTTGTCAAGACTTGTTTTCGGAAGAAAAGTAATCCAACAAAGATCGGGTTTGGGTGAAACCACCCTTCAAAAGTGGACCGACCACTGGATTGCACTGCTTTTCAGGACGACATCCAGCACCTGACCATCGAGACGAAGTCTCCCTCGCCAACGCCGCTCCAAACGACGACCGTGGAGAAGAATGAGGTGGAGGAGACCAGCTGCGTGGTGGGGGACGATGAGGAGCCGAGCGGCGGCTGCAGCGGCGGCGCCAGGGGATCGCTGCCCGTCCACACGCACCAGCCGGTCGCCTTCACGGACTCGCTGTCGTCCGGCTCGCAGCAGGGTCGCCTCCCGTCACAGAGCTCAGTGGACGCCGTGTTCGGCTCGCCTGGCCCGCGCGGCCCCCACTCTCCGTCCCTGCGGTCGCCCAGATCCCCCAGGTCGCCTCGCTCCCCGCTGCTCAGACAAAGGTACGAAATAAAACAGTGATAATTCTGTTCGATCTCAGAAGAGTTCGTTTGGTGGTACTTGGTGGAAGTGTAAAGTTTGTTTTGACTTGTCTCGTATCGTTTCAGGAACGACTCCGACGGCAGCTCTTGCAGCGGATCGTTTCGCAGTTCGCGCAAAAGCTCGTCGAGCTCTGAGTCCAGCATCAAGCGCTCGTCGTCCAACATCACACCCACCATCATCGACATGAAGCCCATAGAGTTCTGGACGGCGTGTAGCCGCGAGAATGTGCAGCCCAAGAGTCCTCGCCGGCCGAGGCTCAACAGCATGGAGGGCGAGTTCAGCCTCGACGACTTCAAGCCAGATCTGTACGAGGTGAGCCAAACCCTCGTGATTTGTGTCGTTTTGCCAAACGGAAGCATGAAGAGTCTGCTTGACTCAGTGTTGTCTTTTCCTTCTGGTTGCGTTTATTATTTGTCGGGTCTTGTCCTGTTCGAAAGAAATCGTGCTGAGACGGACGTCGCAAGGAGTGACTGACTTGCTTCTTTGTGTTTGCAGGTGGTGGAGAAGACGGACGAAAGTTTGACGGACGAGGAGAAGCTGACGCGCTACCGCCTGGGAGAGGTTCACTTCGGCGTGCAGTACGACGTGCCGAGCGGCGCGCTCGTCGTGCGCATCATCGAGGCGCGGGACCTCCCGCTGCCCGTCAACCAGGTGCGTGCGCCGCCGCCACCGCCGCTGCTCGCAAGATACAGAAAACGAATCGTGAGCCAGTGTCTGAGTTCTTTTGTGAAGTGACTGATACTGATTCTTGGTTTCTTGTCAGGACGTGACGAAGCAGGACATGGCTCACTCAAACCCGTACGCGAAGGTGTGCCTGCTACCTGACCAGAAGTCGTCGCGCCAGACGCCGGTCGAGGTGAAGACGCAGAACCCGCGCTGGGAGCAGACGTTCCACTTCGAGATGGGGTACCAGGAGGCAGAGCGCCGCACGCTCGAGATCACAGTGCGAGACTTCGACAAGTACACGCGCCACTGCGTCATCGGACAGACTCACCAGTGCCTCGAGAACCTCAACGTGGTGAAGGGCGTGCACATGTGGAAGCCGCTACAGCCCTGCCTCAAGGTAAGTCTAATTGACTGTGTCTCAATTTCCTGTGTTCTGTCTCCGCAAATTGCATGTAATGAATTCCTGCTTTCAAATGAGGATGTCCTCGAACTTGAGCAATGACTTTGACAGTTGAGGTCATGGACAAACTGGCCGGAAGTTTGCGAATTTGCCACTTTCAATCATTTTGGCGACTCATCAGATGAATTTGACTGCGTTTGGACACCATGCGTGTCCGAGATTTCTCAACCATGGCACAAAGACGCTGTCTGCGTCTGGGTGAGCGCATACACAAGCTCGTCCAGCTTCGTTTGGAACAGAGAACTTTGCTTTGTGTGTCTGTGTTCTTCGTTGTCAAGATTTTGGTCAAAGGTTCAAGCAGTTGTCATCTTGCTGGCCTTGTCTGAAGTGCACGGTTTCAGCGGTCTCCTTTGGTTGTCAGTCCGTGCCTTGTGGCATGCAGCTTGCACGTGTTTCAACACGCGTCAAACCCTTTGTCAGTCTCCCTGGATACAAATGAGCGGAAACTTGTCTCTTGAAAGGGATTTCGGATTTGGTCAAGAGGGCGCAGAATCACAAGGCAGCGTTTTGAAAAATTTGCAGTGTTCAGGAGAAACAAGAAAATTTTGCGCCTGCGGCCCGTATCAGATTCGCTCATGGAAGTCCCGAAGAAAGCTTCTTGAAGTTTCAGTATCTTAATCATATTTGGAGAATTTTGCTGAACAAACAAGCAGCTGTCGTTTTGGACAATCTGTAAAAAACAAGGCTGGAAAGAAAAGCTCTTGGGAAAATATGGAAATCGCAGCACTTTTTCAAAAGGAAAAGCGACAAGTGAAACTTTTTGTCAGTTCTGAGCTCACACACATCCTCAGGGAATATGATCAAAGCTGCGAACAGACAAAGGTGACGATGGCTTCAAAACTGTGACGGACTTCAGCAGAGATGAGGTGCAGCAGACGAAGCCGTTGAAGGAGTGTTTGAAAAGAGCTTTCCACCCGTGTGTACTGTTATATATATTTACCATGACCAACCCCTAAGTACTGCCATGGCCTTCCATAGCCACAGCAACAGCCACAGCCAATCATAGCATTACCCTAGATGGAGCCACTATC
>JAAUXT010044331.1_pt1 | contig 10947 bp, 6 predicted proteins | sample 7278171 | NCBI WGS metagenome assembly JAAUXT01 (sample SAMN14350112, study PRJNA611818) | marine sediment metagenome | isolation source: surface marine sediment (1.8m) | place: French Polynesia: Moorea | collected 2018-08 | reverse complement strand
GGATCTGGCGGGAGATGCGGAGGCACCACGTGACAAAGTAGGGCAGGTTGAGTACCCCACCCCGCCCCGCCCTGCCCCACCCCACCCCGACCCCACCCCACCCACCCCCGCCCCTCCCTCACCTGGATCTGGCGGGAGATGCGGAGGCACCACGTGACGAAGTAGGGCAGGTTGAGCGCGATGAAGCACGTGGAGACGACGAGCAGGAGACACGTGAACTCGAGGCGGACCACCGAGCTCGAGTCGTCCGCGCCCCCGAACCTGTCAATCATACACCAGAGGGACACTGTGAACAGGAAACACACACCAGAGGGGGACACTCTCAACCGGAAACATACGCCAGAGGGGGACACTGTCAACCGGAAATACACAGCAGAGGGGGACGGTCAACCGGAAACACACACCAGAGGGAGACTGTGAACCGGAAACACGGCAGAGGGGGACACCGAAAATAGACATGGAACCAATGTAAACGGCCCTGGTGTGACAGAGATCAAAGTCAGGTTGCTGTGGTTGCCAGGCAACGGACGCCGCCCACAAGAGGCGACCTCAGGGAACCAATGTGAACAGCCCGTGTCTGACCTCGTGGACAGAAATCATAGGAGTCTGGCCCCCAAGGTTGTGCAAGGTTGCTGCGCCTGCTGCGGTTGCCGTGGCAACGGACGCCGCCCACAAGACACCCTGATCTCAGTACTGGAGTTAGGCCTCCTTGACCCATCTCCTTTGACTCGTGTGCTCTGATCAACAACAAACATAAAGCTGGCTTTGGACTTGCAGTGCTCTTTCTTTCTCTCTCCCTGTCTCTGTCTATTTCATTTCTGTCTGTCTGTCTGTCTGTCTGTCTGTCTGTGTCTGTCTGTCTGTCTGTCTGTCTGTCTGTCTGTCTGTCTGTCTGATCTCTGTCTGATGTCTGTCTGATGTCTGTTTTCTGGGGCCGCCCTGGACCGGCAGAAGCTGAGGACCAGACCCCGATTCGTATGCAGCTGGTGCCCATGGTTCCTCATGCTCAGTGGAGACGGACCAGACTCTCCGGCCGGACCGGTGGACATTGGTCAGCAGACCGGAAGCCTCCGCCATGTTTGTTGACAGAGTTGACCTGACTGCGACTCATTTGTGACCACCCGGGGGCGCCCTCCACTCACACACCTGCGCACGTTGTGATGACGTCACACACACCTGCGGACGTTGTGATGACGTCACACACCTGCACACGTTGTGATGACGTCACACACACCTGCGGACGTTGTGATGACGTCACACACCTGCACACGTTGTGATGACGTCAGCACACGTGTGCACGTTGTGATGACGTCAACACACGTGTGTACGTTGTGATGACGTCAGCGGTTCCTGAAGAAGAGTCCCCTGGATTTGTGTCCGTGAGGGTGAGCTACACGGTCTCACCGGTGGGCCTGTGCTCCCCCACCTCTGCACTGATATCTCAGGTCAGAACAGCACAGTGCTCAACACTGGATGTCCCTCACAACCATCACTCATACTCAGTATGGTTGTAGTGGTTCAGTTTGTTTCCCAGCTGTGAGGACAATAGGGCTCACTGGGAGGAATGAGGTCTGTGGCTACTGGTACCCAGAGACTACTGGTACCCAGAGACCTGAGGCCTCCAGGTGAAGGTGGTGGGTCTGGTACCAAGAGACCTCAGGTCTGTGGGTTGTGGGGCCTCCCGGTACTGCTACACCGGTCCCTCACACCTGTGGGTGGGAGGGCGGTCGGGAGTCCTGAGTTAATTTGGCGAACATGCACTGGGTGTGAGCAGCGTCTCTGAGGTGCAAAGCGCAGAGGGAGGTTTGTTGGAGCGCCCGGAATTGGTGGAAAGGCGGATCCAGATAGATGGTCCAGAAGGGCTGGGTGGCTCCAGGAGGGCTGGGCGGCTCCAGGAGAACTGGGCGGGGCCAGGAGGGCTGGGTAGTCCCAGGAGGGTTGGGCGGGTCCAGCGGGGCTGGGCGGGGCCAGGAGGGCTGGGTGGTTCCAGGAGGGTTGGGCGGGTCCAGGGGGGCTGGGCGGGTCCAGGAGGACTGGGCAGGGCTAGGAGGGCTGGCGAGGCCAGGAGGGCTGGGCGGGTCCAGGTGGGCTGGGCAGGTCCAGGAGGACTGGGTGCGTCCAGGAGGGTTGGGCGGGGCCAGGAGGTCTGGGCTGGTCCAGGAGGGCTGGGTGGTTCCAGGAGAACTGGGCTGGTCCAGGAGGGCTGGGCGGCTCCAGGAGAACTGGGCGGCTCCAAGATAGCTGGGTGAATCCAAAAGAAAAGTTCAGGGGGCGAGGAGGGCGTGGTTTTTTGGGCCACCAGGAAACAGCAGTCACGACGCCTCAGACTTCATGCAACCGTCGTGAGTTCCTGTCAAGCTGAGAACGAATGGAATATTTTTCGCTGGCTTGATTGATGATTTTAATAAGAGAGACAAAAAGAGTAATTACCACGACGAAGGGACGATAGATTAAATTTGGTGAAAAAAGCCTCGGAGGGAACACGATTTCTGAATGCTGACTTCCTCCTGCGAATTTTCCAGCGGACCCAGGGTGTGTGTGTGTGTGTGTGTGTGTGTGTGTGTGTGTGTGTGTGTGTGTGTGTGTGTGACTCTGCGTGTGTGTACCTGCATGTGTGTGTCTCTGTGTACCTGGGTGTGTACCCAATGTGTGTGTCTCTGTGTACCTGGGTGTGTACCCAATGTGTGTGCCTGGTGTGTGTGTTTGTGTGTGTATGTGTGTGTGTGTGCGTGTGTGTCGGGGGAGTGTCAAACTCGCGACACTGAAATACTTCACAGCTGTCAACACCTACACCGCACTTCAAAAACTGGCTCTTTGGACCACTTAACACAACCCTCATGTCTCCTGGATCCACAGAGAGTGCTGCAATACTCTCGGGCCTCAGCGGCGGCCACTGCCTCTGCGTTTGAGATTTTGTACAGAGATGAGGGAAACAACAAAGAGGACCTCTCCTTTCTCAAACACACGCACACACACACTCAAGCGCACACACTCTCACGCACACCCGCACACCCGCACACCCGCACACACACACACACACACACACACACACACACATCCAAGAAACAACCCCCGTGTCTCCTGGTTCTTCATGGAACGCTTTTCATTCTGGCTCCATGGGAAGCACCCCTGTCTGGGGTGTGGGATGTAGGGGTCAGGCATATGGGGTCAGGGGTCAGGGGACTCCACGTGCTGCCTGTTCAGCATTTTCAAGGGCCTGGTGGTACCGGTGTTGCGTTCCCGATTGAGATGCGTGCCCAACTGACACGCGTCCATCAGGCCTCCGTATCCTATTGACACAGTGTCAATCGGGCATGCAAACATTTGGACTGTTACACCGGGTCCCGCGTGTTCCCCCCACCTAGATCAGGGTCGGTTCACACCTGTGTGACTGCCCCGTACTTATCGCTCATTCGGATTCTCGCCCAACTCCTGCGGGGCATCACAGGATGCAGTAACGTGGCGTGGAGCGCCCATTCCCATTCCAATTCAAATCACGTCAGAAACCAGTGTTTTTGTTCAGGTACCAGTGTTACAGCGTGCTGGACGGATCCAGGGGGCAGATCCAGGGGTGGAGCCAGGGGCGGACCCCTGTGGGCCCAGAGTAGCAGTCAGTGTTACGGGCGGGAAAATCGTTCTCCTTCCACGTTCTGTTCAAAACTTTGAGTTGCCCCCCCCCTGGAGGGTCGCCCCTCCCTGGTTCAACCCCGCGTGTCCCGAACCAGGCACCTGCAATGGATGGATCTCACAGATGGTTGAATCTGCCAGTTTCCACACCAGGTGGAGCCACCAGAACCATCCAGAGTGGAACAACTCATTCCCATTGACCACAGGGCCAGAGATGTCTCCTGGTTAGCGGAGTGTGTGTGTGTGTGTGTGTGTGTGTGTGTGTGTGTGTGTGGGGGGGGGGGGTTATAGTCATTCAGATTTTGGGTCCAGAGGGCCCAGAACCCAAAAAGATTCTGACGTCACTGATCGCAGCCAATCAGATGATACGACGCGTGCGTCAAAATGACCGAGGGACAGATCCAGGGTCAGTTCAAGGCGGTGTGATTTCTGTGAAAAATTTCATGGAAAAGCAAAAAAAAAATGTGTGCCTGACATGTGGTGCAAACTCCAGGGAGTTTAGGGGTTCGGGCCCTTGGCCCGCTGGACCGACCCTTGGTTCTCTTCCGTGCGGTGCAGTTCAAACACGTGACACTGTTATTGGTCAGATTCATGGCTCTCATCCCCGGAAGCCCGCATCGTGTCCCTCCTGCGGTGAGGAATGGGACCTCGGCCCCCTGTGTGAAAAAGTTCAGCTCGTTACGTGCAGAAAGAGCAGCAGCCACAATGGAGGACATCCATTCAGGGAGGATAGAGAGGTGGGGGCCACCCCCAGACCCAGAAATAATGGTTCTTGTCCCCCCAAACAGATATTTTTGGCAGAGCGTTTTGTGTTTTGGATGTTTATCAGCCGTGAGCTCCCCTCCCCGTCCCCTACCCCCACCCCCATTTTGCAAGACGAACTCAACTTTGGTATTTTTCCCCCGGGAAAAGGACGAGGGAGATGGTTGACAACTGGTTGTGGAAAAACCACAGATGCAACATTGGTTGTTCAGTTACTTTCTACCTTTTCTTGGTTGAAGCCACCCCCGCCCCCCTGGGCCAGATTGTGGCTCCACCCCTGGACACCCCTCTTGATCCCTCTGCAGAATTTCTGTCTCCCTCCCTGCCCAGCTCCAGGCCTTATCTGTCCCCTGCACCTGCAGCCCGTTGCCATGGTAACATGGTTCCTGGATGCTCCAGTGGCGTGGGTCTGTCTCTCCATCGTGACTTCTCACGCAGGGTTTCTGCATAGTTCCGGTACTCAGGTGTCATGGCCGTCGAGTAAGGAACACCGCCTCGAGGTCACGTGAGACGACGGAAGAACGCTGAACTCCAGACGTTGTCAGGGGGACTCAAGTTGCTGTTGACGTGATGGAAACAATGCAAACTTTACGTGGATTTCTTGTGCGTCGTGCTTGTGTCTTTGCCACCGTACGTCACGACACAGAAATCGTCACGTGGTCACACAACACGTGACGTTTGAAATGGCGTCCACAAGGCCCAGAGGCGTGAACACTGGTACCAGGACACACCCAACCCTCCCGCCCAGGGCGAACCAGGGCGTGGTCAAAACACGGTCCTTGGTCCCCCCCCGAGCCAATAATTTCCTATTTTCTGTGTTCTAAATTTTGGGCCCCTGGACAAAGGGACCCCTGACCAGATCCAGGGTACTCCCCTGCCACACACCCGTGCCATCCGTACCCATACCCACCCACATCCACACCCCTGTCATCAACACCCAGACCCAGACCCAGACCCACACCCGCACCCACACCCACACCCTCACCCCTGTCACCCACACCCACACCTGCCACCTGCACCCAAGCCCACCCACGCCCCTGCCACCCATGCCCACCCACCCACGCCCCTGCCACCAACGCCCACCCATGCCCCTGCCACCAACGCTTGCATCGCCCACGCAAGACACATCGAGTGTGCCTCTTGCCCCCTTCACCTTCAGCTCCACTGTAGAGCCAGATGACGCACGCACTGTCCAGGGACACCCGTCCTCACCTTCCCAAATGGGGACAACGGCTTCGCGTGGTGACAACACACAGGACGCCGCGTGTCTCAAGTGGCGTCGTTAGTGAAGGCGTCGTACCGGTTGTGGGCGCCACTTCACCCCAAGGTTGGAGATGGGGTGAAGTGGGTGAAGTCAGCCGTTTTGCCACATGTACAAATCGAACACAGCTAATGACAGTGTTCTATTTACTTGTGCTAACTCAACTGGCCGAGTGAGCCTGAACAGCTGACTTCGCCTGCTTTGCCCGATCTACAACCCAGGGATAAAGTGGCGCCACTTCGCGGCCGGTCAGCCGCACGCGTAAATCGAACGCGCCCAACTGCGCCAGATAGCAGCTCCGTTGGGGGGATTTTGCGGGAGAGGAGAGGAGTGAGGCGGTCTCAGATCTCCCCCTGCGTGAAACTCCTTCAAGAGGCAAAATAGAGAAGCAGAAAGAAAAGTGAACAAAGTCTAGGAGGACAAAGACAAACCTGACGAGACACATCTGATTGATCCAAAGAAAATTTTTCACCAGCAAAAAAGAACCAAGTCACAAGCTCAAAATTGAAAACTTTGGAGGCACTTTCCACAAGACGGGATGTCCACACGACTTGTTCAACGGAAACTGATTGAACAAAAAGTCAAAAACTTTTGCTGCCTGCGGCCAAAATTGTGAGGGTCTTGTTGAATTTTTTACCTCAGAGGGGCGGGCACGCCCAATCTGCCCTGGATCTGCCGGAAGTAAAGTCTACCTGGTTCACACTGAGGTGTCACGTGACTGAACGAGGCAGCGACTGAAGAGTGTTGATGATTGGCCCGCTTCAATTTCATCGGTTCCTGCGCAGTTGTTGTTGTTGTGTGCGTGAGCTACACAGTCAGCATCAATTTGCACGTAGACCAGTCGCAGTGGACAGAAACAACAGCATCACGGAAAACAGTCAAGTCTTTGTTCACACACACACACACACACACGCACACAAACTCTCACACACCCGTGCACACGTACGCGACCACACATCCGTGCACACATGCACACACGCACACACAATCAGCAGCACACGTACGTTTTAGTCGCAACAGTAGCAGGTGACCATGGGAACCAGCGTATGCACACGTGCAGACACGCACACCCACACACACCCACGCACACTCACGCACACTCACGCACATCCACGCGCACACACCGTCAACACAGTCACAACAACAGTGGACCACGAGCATCAGTCCCAAGAGTGTCTTCTGGTTCTATTGTACAGCTGAAGTCTCTTTGTGTCTTTCAGTGCTGTCAAACCATGAATGGTTTTCAGACAATCAGGCTTGCGTGCTTGCGCGAGGTTACATTGGCTGTTGGGGTGGCACACGCAAATTGGCCACCGGGGACCACTGGGCTAAACCTCCCTACTTTGAGCTGTGACGCGTTGTGTGACCGAGGTGAGAGGAAGTTTACGAGCGCGCCTCACTAACGACCAACAAACCCCACCGCGGGAAATCATTTGATGGTCGAGATGCGCCCGCAAAGCTGACACCATAAATTCTTTGAGGGAAGGACGAACGCTCAATGGGCCTATGGAGGAAGGATAAAACACTCTAGTAAAGTCCCCAAAGTCGCTGAATCCCAGTGGAGCAGCACGTGTTTGAGTCGTAAACAAGTCTGCACGCATGCGTGAGGACACAACAGTTTGTGCGCATGCGTCAGGACGCAATGACGGTTGGAGCCGGTCCAGTAACGTGCCTTCCAAGGGACCACGGCTTCTCATCCGGGGGGGGGGGGCAGAGCCAGGGACCAGCCTCCGGAAGCTGGTCCTCAGGGCCCTGGTCCCCGGGGTCCAGACCCACCCCAGGTCCCCAGCTCTGAGGGCCCAAGCTCCAAAGGACCTCAGCCCTTGGTCCCCAGCCCCCAGGGTCCCCAGACCTGAAGGCTTGAGATCCCCCCTCTCTCTCCTTGGGGCAGGGGCTTCCGCGACACAATCTTTGTTCATCCCCGGTGGAATAAAATTGGAAGACACCCTACATTTTTGACACAGGTTGAAGGCTGTGATGCTCTGGCCCTGGACTCCTGCTCCTGCTCCCCTCAGCTCCTGCCCATCACCTCATGCCTCCTTGGTTCAATCCACACACTTCATATCCTTTGACACATGTTTCTGGCCATTGCATTCTCACGATGACCTCAGTTGACACAGGCCAGTTGTGCGTCTGGCCATTTCAAGTGGAACCTGAAATGGCCAGGCACCCATGCCTCCTTATTTAGGGTGTCTAGCCACTCCGTTACACCGGGCCGCACACCTGACCAAGGCTCATCTACACGAAAGGAGAAAAAGCGCCACAGTTGTGCGTCTTCTAATCTCAGTCTGTAAAGGTCAGAACGTTTTCCAGGTGAGTGTGGGCAGGTCTGTCGTTGATTGGCCACGTGATCACAGGGCCTGAGTCAATTATCTTCTTTGATCTGTGTGGAGCAGGACTCTCGTCTTCCGTCACCTACAAATCCTTCGTCAGTCACCGCATCCGCCCTGCCTCTGTGTGGAATCTGCGTGTATTTTTTCCCGTCCGTGGTGTTTGATTGGACGGTTCTGGAGAAAGGCCCAGAGCGTCTGAACGCCATTGGGCCACAGAGAGCCCCCGCCCAAGGCCCTGAGTACCCTAGGTTTACAAGGGCCGCCCCAGAACCCCCATGCACCCGGGACCCCCAGGACCCCCAGGGCCCCTGGGCCTCTGCCGGGTCTCAGAACCACAGAGGCCCCAGGCCCAAGGACATGAGTACCCAAGGTTTACCATGCCTGCAAGACCTAATGACCCCGGGCTCCGGGTCCCAGAGACCCCCCCCCATGCACCTTGGACCCCCAGAGCCCTTGGGCCCATAAGTCCCAAGGGTCCATGGGGCCATAGTGGCCAGGACTCCGCAAAAACCCCAGGACACCCTTGGACCCCAAGAACCTGAGGGCTCAGAACCCCTAAGGGACTCTGGACCCAAGGGTTCAGGTGCCACAGCGTTCAGGACCCCGCAAAACCCCCAGGACCCCGAGGACCCCCAGGGCCCCTGGCCCAAGGGCCATAGCCATGATGTCAAAGACCCAGGTCACCAAGGAACCAAGGCCCACAAGGCCCCAAGGCCCCAAGGCCCACAAGCCCCAAGGCCCCAAGGCCCCAAGGCCCCAAGGCCCCAAGGCCCCAAGGGCCCCTTGCTGACAAAGTGCCCTAAGAGCTCAGCTTACCTGACTTTCTTCTGCTTGCGGCGGGAGAGGAGCAGCTGTCGACTGATGAGCACGTTGAGCGTGGTGAGTATGACGAAGGGGACGGCGGTGATGAGAAGCCCGTACACCCCATCCAGCACGAAACTGACCCGCGCGTGCTCCGCCTTAAACGCGCACAGCCGCGTCCCCTGTGACGTCACCCGCGCCTCGCTGATGATTGGCTTGTACAGTGACGTCAGAAATGACGTCACAATCACGCAGCCAATGGCGCCTTTGGCGAAGGCTTTGGTGCAGATGCCACGTCGGTGGAGCGGGTGGCAGACGCCTATGTAGCGCTCCAGGGTGAAGATGACGATGAGCCAGACGCTCATAAAGCGGAAACCATAGGCTACGAGCAGGAACCCCTCACAGACGCCGCTGTAGGACACGAGTTTGAGACTGAAGCCTCCAGGCCAACGGAACAACCCTTTCTGCAGCCAATCAATGAGGACGTAGGTCAGCAGCACACACGTGTCACTCAAGGCCAAGGACGCGAGGTAAAACGAGGCTGACATTTTCCGCATGGGTTTTGACAGGAACACAGCGAGAATGAGGGAGTTCCCCAGAACGCCTATGGTGATGATGAATGGGGTGAGGAAGGCGTAGAAATTGATGCCTCGTTCTGAGTACTGCAGCTCCCCCTGGAGTTGGGTCATTTGGCTCTGGTCGCAGCTCAGGGTGTCCAGGCTCTGGTTGTTGACAGTGTAGTTGGGGCCCATGGAGTTCTTGAGGAGCTGGAGGAGTTTTGGGGGGAGGCATTCCATGTTCTCCATACCTGGGTATGTGGTCAGTACTTTAGTATGTGAGGTATCCTTGGTGGTTCGGCTTGGTGTGCAGTGCTGTGTGTGTGTGTGTGTGTGTGTGTGCTGTGTGTGTGTGTGTGTGCTCAGACGACTCGAGCGTGTGTGTTGTACCACCACCTGAGGTCAGGTCACACGTGGGAGTACGAGCGTGTTAAAGTGTGTGTGTGTGTGTGTGTGTGTGTGCCTGTCTCCACCTGCCCTCAGGCAGTGTGTGTGCGTGCGTGTGTGTGTGTTTGATTCACTGTTGTCCCTTTGAACAAATCCTCCACATACGTGACGGTTTTTCAAACAGAAACCTCCACGTGCTGTTCTCCTCAAATGTCGGGGACCAAGTTCCTTTTGACCACGTGGTGGTGACGTCACGGAATCCTCTGCGTCTGCGCTGTGTGACGTCACAGAATCCTCGCTCAAATCCTCCACTAATGAGAACACGTCTTGCCTTCCTGTCTTCAAGTGCACTACTTCCGTGTTGGGAACTCCCAATGAAACACTTGGAACAGACGTAGCTCCAGGCTGGGTTCCTCACTGGAGCAGAGGACCTGTATCTGAGGTGTCCAGTCCACTCCTGTCAGTCCCTGGGTGGTTCTGATGCTGGACGGGTTGGAGTGGCACCGGACTCCAGGGACTGAAGTTCCCAGTCTATGGTTCCCTGGTTCTCGCGCAGTGATGTTAAGAAAATCACTGTGAGCTGGGACTGCAATGTGGGAACCTGAAACAGGAGATTGAAATGAATCAAGAAAACAGGAAGAAACGCAGAAATTTATTCATGAAAACGGAAACGAGGAGTGTGATTGAGAGGTGGAACAGGGGAAAGCTGGGCCTGCCCTCTTGATCTCCAGCAAAACGTGGGGAACAAATCAATTGCCACTTTTTGTGTGAAAACTTTCTGAACTTGAAGTCGGGCCCTGGGGGACAAGGCTCCCCTTGACCAGACCCTGGATGCGCCCGTGGGCGAGAGTCTGTGTGACCCATTTCGGATCGTGGATCTGTCCATGGGTGACCAAAGCGGCGTATCGCAGGTCCGGCTTGACGCATGCGTAGTGAAGTTGACGAAACGCCTGTCGAGACGCAACGCATTGACGCTTTAGGTGGGTTCGGCAAACAGAACGTAGAGCCGAAAACGTAAACGTAGACGTAGACTCAAGGTGCAACCCCCTCGCGTGACATCATAACGTAGAATTTCGCGCCATCTACACTACGCAGGAACGTAGAAATCACGAATTGTACGTCTGCTGTTTTCGTAGCTGTTTTGTGAAGAACAATGAGTCAGAAGGTGAGAAATTTTGCAGGCATCACAAAGTACAAGTTGTGTGGACCATTTTGAGGG
>JAAUXT010135384.1_pt1 | contig 10948 bp, 8 predicted proteins | sample 7278171 | NCBI WGS metagenome assembly JAAUXT01 (sample SAMN14350112, study PRJNA611818) | marine sediment metagenome | isolation source: surface marine sediment (1.8m) | place: French Polynesia: Moorea | collected 2018-08 | reverse complement strand
GGTTTTGTGATTTAATTACGTCTTGTGAATTGCACGACAAAAGATAAACAAGCAGATTATGGTTGAAGAAAACTCTCTCTCTATTTATTCCCCGAAGTTGAACATGTCTTTCCAGGAATTCAATCAATAACTCTCGCATCTCGGATCATGACGTCACGTAAATCAATATATATGATGTTTCTTCTCGGTGACAGACATCACAACTCTGTTTGTGGAAAGCGTAAAGCAGCAACAGGAACTCGATTAGTCGATGAACCAATGAATAATAAGAGATTCGAACAATGTAAGGCGACTCGGCATATTAAGGAAATCATATCGGACACACCCGTGGGTGTCGTTCGATGATGCGAAAAATTTAGATCATCACGTCTACACACGTCAGATCCCAGTACAACGAGTTCTCTCACCGGAGAACAATCCCACATGGTTCGGCAGTGGCAACAGAAAGGGAAGACTTACCCATGGATTCTGACATGCATTGGCAGCTCTGAGAGGACACCCTGGTGTCCAAGCCTTGGCCACATTCACCCACATCGAAAACTTTGAGTTTCGCCAGACAGTGTGTTCTCCTATGTGGGTGATGTCTCTCACCAAACAGAGCAAGACTTGAACAAACTCTGATGCAAGTCCAACAACACCAAAATGAGCACTGTTCCGTGTGGACAAACAAAGCATGTGTGTTTGGTCCCAAAGACCCTGAGTGCAAGCAAAGCGTTTTGGTATCAATCGATGTGATATTGGCTGACTACCTCGATTTGGCAGATCTACCTGACCTGCATGGACGTTGTCATAGCCAGTGCATGCAGCCAGTAAATATTGCACAGCAAATATTAGTTCGTGTAGCCCTATTCAATAGTAGAGAGAGTTTCTCCCTCATCTTTTGTCATTGTCCGTCGATCTGCCAAACACAGCAGATCGAGACCTCGGGCCACTTCATCCTCCCTGCCACATGACACAGATGGACAGTGCAATGAGAACGTTTGCGATCTCTTCCCTGTTTGGTTTTGAATTTTTCTCATTTGGAGCCCAGCTGGTGCTCGGGTCTCAGTTGGATGATCTCGTCAGTGTCCCAGGGATCCACACCACGTGCGCCACCACTGCCCCCTTGTTTTAATAGCCAGGTTCAGCAAACACGAAATGTAGACGTACACGTAAACGTGCACGTAGAAATTCACCCTGTGGGGACAAACACTCCACAAAATACCAACACAAATTTGCAATTTAAAGTTCAGAAAAAGAAGAAGAAAAAGTATCATTCACAATGTTTTTGTGCAAAAATCAACAAATGATGTTGAAATTGTTTTCTGTTGGTTCCTTCATGAAAGGAGACATAATTCTTGTCTGTACTATGCCCTGCAGGGTGAGATTGTACATCTACGTTCATGCCTACGTCTACGTTTCGTGTTTGCCGAACCTGGCTAATATGTGGGCCTGTCTCGTCAAAACCAAATTCCTCTCTCGCTGCCATAGCAATGAAAGAAGGTCATTTCAGCACCCATTTCCATGGTGACAACAACGAGGAGTCCATGCAGTTTCTTTTCACATGCATTTCATTGTCAGACAAGACAGTGTAACTGCTCCACATCTGGAAACAGGTGTTGCTGATATTGGCTGTGTTCTCATGTTTTGTGGATTTGTGACCTTTGTGTACTGGTTGTTGCTTTGGTAACTTTGCTGCTCATTGCCATGGATACACAAACAGGCCCTCGTTCCCAACAAGTGACTGGACAACTGAACGAGGAGTGGATCCCACCTTGCATTCTGGACAGACACAACTGACAATGTCAGTCACACCTTGTGCGACCAATGTTATGTTGTGGTTCCCGGGTCAGCATCGTGCTGACTGGGGCTGTTCTGTGCCCTTGCAAGGAGAAAGAAGCTGATCCCTCCTATCTCCCTTGACTCAGTTACACACCACTTATAGCACCACCTTGTTGTGCGAAGTCCCTTTAGGTGAAGCACCATGTGGTAGTGCAGTATATGGCAGCTGGACTGAAATTTCCTTTGCCCCCCCCCCTCTCCCTGCCGGACCCCTCTCCCCCACCAGACCCCCCTCCCCCTGCTGGAGGCCGGACCCCCCTGTGGACAGCATGACTGGTGGAAGACAAGGAGGACAAGGAAGAATTGATGACATTACCAACGCCGCAAGGGACATCGCACTGCAGTTGCCTTGAGCACTGCTTCTTGTTTAGCTGTCAGTCATGCACAGGTGACACTCTGTACAGCATGGGACCTGAAGACTGTGATCAGGAGTGTGCATGGGCAGCTTCATAGGAGAGCGGGATTGAACGTAGGCGATCGGATCGAACATCGATCATCGACAACAAAACAAAAAGACCCCACCAATGACAGACGGAACTGAGTACGAGTATTCGTCACACAAATTTGTTTGATTTTCAACCTGCAGAGCGCAACTGAACTTGCCTCCATGAACAATAGTTTGCTTGCTCAAAGGTGGAATTTCGTTTTCAAACGTACATTTGGTGTGAAACCCAAACTTTTGCAAAATTTGCAGCAATGTGACAACAGAAGAGGAGATGCAGTGTTCCTTCATTTGCAGCCTGCACTTTCGGTTCAAGGTTCTTGCATCATGTTTTGTCTGCAGAGTGACTTCCACATTAATTGGCTTCTGTGAGTGTAGGACACAAGTCACGTCGTCCCACTCTGCCAGACCAACAGGATGCAGGGTGCAGGACGCAGATTATGGATGTGTGTGATTCACGGAGAGGATCAACGGCTCTGAAATGACGCATTCAATGAAACAACACCCACTTTACATTTGGACACCCCCGCCCCAAAAGAAAAACAACAACACAGAATGTACTACCCTGGTGCCTTCCCCTGATCTATCACCAAGTTGTGTCTCTGGAAATTCAAAACAAACATGATTTCTTTGTGTTTGCACATTGCAGGTGAACTTGTGACTCCCGGAGACACTTTTTCTGATCACCAAACAAAAGCAACCTCCCATTATCAGCACGGGACCAATTGTTTCTTCCTCTGTACAATGGGTCACACTGTGTTCAAACCACAAACTGTAATTCAGTTGACAGAGAACTTTGTAAAGAAGGAAGCACTTTTTATCACACATCGTACTCACACAAACTAATACAGATTGTTTTATGTTTTTCAACAGAGAGCATTCTATTCAAACATGTTTGAGTCTGTGAAAAGTGCTTCAGCTTGAGCAATTTGTGCAAGCATCACTTGTTGGTTTTGCACATGTTCTATGCTTCCATGTCTGATGTTCTGGTGTTTGTATCCAAGAAAGAAGAATGATGCCACCCCTGTCTGTGGATACTTCTGATTGAGGTAGAAATAAAAACCAATGGATTGATTATAGAATTCAGTGGAACCAGAGCCACTGCTGTCCAGATAATGAGTTCTGTGGGATATTGTGAAATTGTGAGAGATACAATGTAAATTATATTTGTGGGAATCCAACAGAGAATGTTAGACAAGCTGATCAGATATAACTGAATGAGAAGTGAAGTCAACCATGTTGTTGGTTTGGATTTGCTCAGCTTTCTGGATTTTTTGGCTCCTTGTACCAGCAGGTTGTGAATGACACAAATACCTGCAGTTGCACTGAATTGTACAAAAGTTACCAGACCAGTTAAGACCTTTGTACTCCAGGCAAAGTTTGCAGGATCCACAAAATACAGACAAAGGCTGGTTGGAATAGATTCTTGCAACAAATAAATAGCTAAACTGGTTGTGCCAATTATGATTGCTGTTGGAACAAAAGCAAACAGAACTGATCTCAGAGTGAACTTGCTGGTCTTATAGCTTGAATTGATTGGGTCAATCACAATCATGAACCTTGAAAGTGATAATTGAAACAACAGCATAGGATCTAGAATATTGAACATCAAGAAGACACCAGATGCAACATGGCAAGGAACACTTGATCTCCACTTTGCCTCTTGTAAAACAAAACCATTTTTGTACATTAAATCAGCAATCCAAATTGTAAAAAGATAATATCCACACAGACTTTCATTCAAATTTATAAAGACTGGAATGATTGAAGTTGCATTTTTACTCGGTTGGATTCTGTACAACATTGTTGATGTGACAGTCAAAAGAATGATACTGACTGAAATCAAAGTATAAAAAACCCTGAATATGTTACTTGGCAGTAAATTAGAACATGAAATGTAAGAAGGCTTTGGAGCATTGCAAATGGTAGCTGCTGATGTCAGACAACACAAACGGAAATCTCTTGTTTCAAGAATATTGACAAATAATCTGAGAAGAGTGTTGGCATTTATAGTTTGAACTTTGTTTTCATACAAAGACAAAAAATACAACATAACACAACTGCAAAAGAGATCTTCAGGAAAATTTTCAAGATAATTGCTTGACAAGTTCAAGTATCTAAGATCTTTGAGATTTGCAAATGCTTCTGATTCTAGCTGAGATATTTTGTTGCTGCTCAGTTGTAGATCAGTCAACTTTGGACTCTTTTGGTAGCAATGCTTTTGGATGAGAGGTTGGTAACTGAGAAACACTTTTATCAAAATTAGATTTTTGCCTGAGATGAGATCACAAGATATTTTCATTGGCAGAGCAACAAGAGAGCAATACCAAGCTTCATGGACAATTATGTTAAAAGCCTCAGGCAAACTAAGTTTCATCAAAATAAGGGAATGAAAGTTTGGTAGATTTAATTTGTTATTGTTTTTAAAATTACTACCAATACACACAATTGCATACGTGATGCAGTGACAATGTGTGTGACAGGTTTGTTCATCTAAATCACACAGGAGCTCATCATCACCTTGTGGGCAATTCCTTTCTCTGTCACAAAGGGATTTCAGATGGAGGCAGATTTTGTTTCTTCCACTACATTTAAACATGCTTGTACAGTGGGTGGAAGAACAGATTGAAGTTTCTTCTGTACCTTGTGGACAATCCCACTTGTTGTCACAAACATATTCCCAAGGAATACAATAATATTTTTGACATTGGAACATTGCATTGCACTCAAACTTCTCACAATTTGTCAGGTGTTCTCCATTCCAACAAGGTATTAAAATGCCAAACTTATTTACCTTGTAGATACACAAATCAGAAATCTGATAGCACTCCGGATCACCATCACCACAGGAGAAATATTGGGGCTCTATACACTTGGCAACCGTTTGGTTGAGCAAAGCAGGTTTATTTTGACATTGAGTTCTATGATATGTGTAAAAGTTATTTTCCTTGTTGAGGTTGCTTCCTTGATCCTCTTTGGGAAACAAATAAGATGGTTTCAAGAAGGGGATATGCACCCATTTTTTTAACAATTGGCATGACACACTGTGACTGCACGCAATTTCATCTGACTTATCTGTGCATTGATGAACTCCATCCCACACATTAATTGCAGACACAAAAACATTATTCTTACATTGAAACACATTTCCACCAGGTATTGTTGGCACTGTGGCACTAAAATACATGCGATAACCTTGGCAATCACCATATATTTGTTTCTTCATGTACAAAGCACCAAATTTATCAAATTCAAATGCAAACTTGTGCTTCAAATACTGTGAACAAACTGGGGAAGGTGTCACAGTGTGAAATAGAAATGATAACTCTGACATGTTGACCAGAGGGTATGGTTTTATTTTGGACCACAAGAAGACATTTTTCTTCAGATTACCATGCCAAGTAAAATATATGCACTTGTTTTGGTGTTTGATGGAAAGAGAAGAACAATGGTCATCAGTTACTGTGTTCCACAGATTTGGCTCTGTTGTGACATTCTTGTTTGTCATACAAATAAAATACTTGGAAAGATCATTTGTACATCTGATTTTTACCCATTCAGGTGATGCCAGGTTGTATAAAAGCATAAAAGTACAATTATATGTTTTTGAACAAAGTGGATGGAATATTCTGTTTCCTGAATTCACTTGAAAGCCTGAATCAGTGCACCAGTGATAAATATTGTCAGGCCTACAAGCTGGTTGGGATACAGTTAAGTAAGGATTTCTTGAAAATGACCTGCTTGTGAATCTCTGAAAAGTTAATGCTGAACCATCTTGCCATCTCATCACCTGGAATATATTCAGAAAAGACACTTGAATGGGGTCCTGATTTTACCATTGTTACATTGTGCTATGAATCTCCAGACTGAAAATGCATTGCATGTGTCAATGACAAGTGACATTTTGGACACTTGTTTATGTGAAACCCATTTGTGTTATTTGATTTCAGGCATATTGAAGTTCTTTTAATGTTTGCAGTGACCTCAACAGGTGAACCTTACCATCCAATACAAGAGAATGGAAAGAATTTTGTGTTGGAAACCAAATGTGAAGCTCTGTTTTGAAGCCACAAATGTATTTTTGCAAGAAAGGAAGAGCACAAGAATGACATGTCTTGTATTTGCAAATATTTTACAAAAGTTGTACTTGGATCATTCAAGAAATGTTGTTGATGTACTTCCTTCACAGATGAATGACATACCTTTTCGTTGTTGATCAATCCAATGAATAATCCAACCACTGGAAGACAGATAGCAGAAAACTTTACCAGATAGATTAGTTATTCCACAGCAGCAGTGTCATGAAGCTGTGGAAGATGTCCATCCAACTCATCACAAATGTTTGATGCCTGTTGCCAAGAGATATTCTGGTTCTTTTTGAAAACTTCCACATAAATGTTCATTTCTTTTTCTCCTCTTACTGAGACCATAGAATTATTTTTGCAAAGATATGAAGGAACATGAGAATGTACTGTTATGCATTTCTTGGACAAAATACCTCTGCCAGACAGTTTTTGTGATTCTATGGATCTTATATACAAGAACAAATTGGGAACTGCAGGCTTGATGTCCATGTTTTTGAAAGGAAAAAATAGAGAAGCTTCATTCACCTCCCTGAATGTTGTACAAAAGCATAACAAATGATTCTGTGTTTTTTGTGCTATTTGTTGATTTTTGTTCCATCCTATTCCTTCTGCAAAAACACTGCAAATGTCACTCCTGCCATTGTGCTTTGAAGAAAGAGAAAGGAAAAAGATAGCATGTGATATTTCTGTTTGGTTTCCAATGGAGTTCATCAAATGAGTTCCTAGTTGTATCTTAAAATTGTTCACACATATTTTCTGTGTACCAATAGGAAAATTTTCTTTCTTTTGTGTTCTTTTCTTTGATGTTAGTCTTATGTCAAACCAAGATGATGAATAATGAGGAGGCATTCCAATGTCAATTGTAAAAAATAAAGGTTTCCCAGCATATCTTGTAGTTGTGAAATAGCACTTTGTACCCCTTGTCATAAATGCTGTAAATTTGCATTCCTTTATATTATTAATCACAATTTTATCAGCATCTACCATATTGACAGGGTAATAAACATATCCTGTTTCATAGGTTTGAGAGGGAATTGAGACTTTGATGTGATGCTCAATGTCTGTTGTGAACATATTTTGATTATCACTTTCCAAATTGAAATGACAATCTGTTCTTCCATTTAAAGTGCTCCTAAACTTGGACCATACTTGAATCACAAGGCAACTTGAGTTAATTTGCAAAGAAAACAAAATTTGGGTATTGTCCTTTTGCTTAGTTGAAAATGTAAACATACGGTCAACAAAATTAGTTCTCCCAGAATGATATTTGAATATTGCAGAAGGTGAGCTGACATTTGTAAGATGTTGATCACACAGCATTGGTGTATTGCTGCTGAGTGAGCAAAACGTTTGAAGTGAACAGGGATCAAGATGTACTTTGTTACACAATGTTCTTTGTACATCAAAATGTACAGTAATCTTGCCAAGTATTTTGTACCAGAATATAACCACAAACAGTTCTTGGTATGTAGATAAAATATCATGACCAAAAGTTGTTCCGTAAGAAATGTTTTCACAGGATGACAATAATTCAACATTATCAAGAAATGCAATGCCTCCAAAACTGCACTCAGGTGAATGATATCCAGTAAACTTTATTGTTTTCAAAGTTATTTTTACCTTGAAGTTTTTGGGAACAACCAGATGTTCAACAATTGTGCCTGCATGAGTATCAAATGAGGACAGATTGAAATGTGTCATCTGTTTTCCAATTGTCACAAAGTACTTTTCTGTAAGAAAAGATTTTGCAGGTGAAATTTCTATTCCTTTGTAATGGATCTGGTTGATCAAAAAGGTTTCATTGTGAAAATGATTGAACATAAAGTCTCGATGACACACAGAAGACAAAAATGCTTGAAATGTCTTGGTTGTGTATTCATGTTCATTCAGTTTGAGAGAATCATGCAAGCTTCCTGGGCCATCAAATATCTTGTGAGTACAATATGCATTTGACAAAAGCTTGAACACAATGTTGAATCTCATGTTTACACTGATTACAAAGGAAACCAGATGGTACATTTCTGCTAACAATATCTTCTCTTGTACCACAGTAACAGGCATATTGACAGGGTGACTAATTACTACTTTATGATCAACAAGAGTAAATTGGGCATCAACTTTATTTGTTGTCCAGCACATATTGCTGCCACTATTGCTTGTAGAAAAATCTGATGGCTGAAGGCAGATCAGTGACAACTTGACCACATCACCAAGAGGAAATAAAGAGAAAGGAGTTAGAAGACCACAAAAAACAAACTTGCTTTCACCCTGAGATTTATCACCACTAACAACAACAAATCTGTGAAATTCAGAACAAGCTCCTTGATATCCATGTTTGATATTTATCAAAGCAAAAGCAAACTTGGTACTAAGTCTGTGGTCCATTTTCATCCACCAGGCAAATTTATATAGTTTAGGCTTTTTTTTTAAAGAATTTCCAGGATTCGGGAAATCAACCATTTTATGCATAAGTCTTTCATGATAGTCCTTGAACTTCAATGCATAATCCTCAAATGAAGACAAAAAGAGGGGCTGAACATTGTTGAGATATTCTCTGAGAATTATTGTCCCAACAGGTTCTGTTATGAGAATGAGTTTGTCTTTCAAACACCTGTCTGCTTTGCAAACCTTGCACAGACAGAATTTTTGTACAATTATTTGGTAAAAAGAATGATTGTTTCCTGCTGATAAAATGTACAAATGCAAGGACAATAGAATACCTTGCACACACTGCTTGAAAGTAGAATTTCTGCAGGATTCTTTAGTGCTTTTGTTTCTGAACAAACACGTTCCACATCTTTTAAATTCATCAAAAAGAAATGCTTCCAAATAGTTGCACCACACTTTTGGTCCTTTGTCAAAAGGATTTGTTGGAGCCATTATCTTCACAAGATCGGTTGCTCCAGCACTGCTGAAAAGTGCAACTGACAACACCATCATTATAGATATGAAATTATGAGGAGAAGTCACAAGGACTGAACATGTACACATTCTTGCAAAAGGTTTCAGAGAGATTGGTTTTGTTGTGATGAATCAGAAATCATCCTCAAATCCAAACACGTTGCAAAAAAAAAGATAATCCAGGTACTTCACTTGCAGATACAAATTCTTTTCCAAAGCCACAGTCTGCCTGAGATTGAGGTGAAACTTGATCATATTCCCACACATGCCAGCCTTGTCTGTAGCAAAATGAAAAATATTTGTTTTATGTTTGTCATTTTGCAGTAAATTGGAATTTGGCAGTTGTAAGGAACGTTTTGTTTGTTGGTAACACCTGTACCATGTTTGCACCTCAGTATTTGTGGATTTGACTCAGAGAACATTAAAAAGGGACAATCACTTTTTGTGCCTCAGTGGTGCAAACATGCTCTTGCATTGCACTTGCTTGTGACTTCAGCCATCGTGGAGTGTCAGTCATACAACTTTTTCCACTGAGACAAGGTAACAACAACCTGTCAAAATATGAAACTTAAATCTCGACCTCGTATCAAAACTTCAAAATCCATCAATCCAAATTTCACTGAAACAGAAACCACTGGACAAATGTCAACTGAAAATTCACCTGGTAAACACTATGCCAAATCTTGAAAAACAATATTTCAATTCTGACATTCTTGTCAAATGTCACGATTCTCAAAACAGGACAAGAACCTCTGGATCTTTCAGCTTTTGGACAAAGTTCAATTGTTTTGCATTGGTTTATGTCTTCCACAAACTCTGACAACCTGTCCATCCAAATATGGAGTTCGTTGGAAAGTTCAGACTTCTGGTCAAACACCAACTGCAAGAGATGGATGAACTTTTTGTCAAATCCTTTCAATCTGGGTGCATGGAAGCAAATGTGAATTTCTTTGTTTCACACTTTTGGTCAAATCTCAATCTCAACTGAAGCGCGGGCAATTTCTGGCCATCTTGAGCTGAACTCTCTGCACAATTGGCAAACTTTGAGTCAAGTCACAACCACATCTGTGTATCCCTGTCTTGGTTGGGCTCACATGGGGTCACAGAGACCTGCAAGAGTCATTCAACGTATTGGAATGAAGCGACCAAAGCAAAATGCTTGGAGGTTGGTTGAGAAAATGAAAATGTTTGCCCCTTCTCTGGACCTTGATTCTTGCTGATTTGATGATGTTTTTGTCCGTCCTGGACAAAAGTGCGTCCCACTGTTCAAAATTTTGCCATTGGAGTCGTGGCAACTGTCTCCATGTTGGTGCGTTGGGTCTGACCACTGTATCGTGCAAATGCTTCACCAGCAACACTACTGTGAAATGGCACCCGTTTGAACACGTTTGTCACTGCTGACTCATTGAGAAGAACTCTGGAAAAAATACGCCTAATGGCGCCGCGAGTGATTCGAACGAAAAATGGAAATGGCGGCACCCATGTGGCATGTGTGACATCCAATAATCTCTGATACTATATCTCAAAGATTGCATTTTTCATACCCACCAAGAATCAGTGATGAAAGTTAAAATTTTTCAAGGAACAAAAAAGTCAAAAATGCACTTTTTGTGATTCTGAAAAAAATTAAACATAATTGATCCACAAATGAATACCACCAAGTTAGTTGTAATGACTTTGCCAAACTACTATGAAAAAG
>JAAUXT010005506.1_pt1 | contig 10948 bp, 12 predicted proteins | sample 7278171 | NCBI WGS metagenome assembly JAAUXT01 (sample SAMN14350112, study PRJNA611818) | marine sediment metagenome | isolation source: surface marine sediment (1.8m) | place: French Polynesia: Moorea | collected 2018-08 | reverse complement strand
GGCGACGGAGCAGGGGGGGGGGGTCCAAATTATTTGAAAAAATCTTCAATCTAGGAGCTGAAGGGAGGGGGGATATTAGGGGTTTTCACATTGATGACGCGTGGTCGTTTTCTGGGCTGACGTCAACAATTTCACCATTAGGTTCAATGTTAAATTTTGACGCCGACGTCAAAAAGACGACCGCGCGTCACCAATGTGAAAACCGTTCTTAGTTCTTTCCGCGGCCAGGGTGAAGGGTACTCAAGACCCCTGAATCCGGTGGAGTACACCAGCTCTGGTGAGTGAAAACTACTTTTAGCTCACGTACTGAGAGGTTCAGTAATTCAAGTGATAGTATTGTCTGCGGTACACACACGAGGGGGTATGACTTTGACGAGTGGGGCATGCACGGGTACAGTCGATCCTGGGTCAAATGTACAGAAGGAATTTCCATGAAGATACGTATGAAGCCAAAAGGTACGAGTGTCACAAAGACGAGTTTGAACCAAAAGGAAACCAAGAATTTTTCTCTGGAAAAGTGGCGAAAGTTGTATTGACCGGAAGTCGAACAACCCAGGATCGAAGTATCCAGCACCAACCGTAGATCAAGTATGATGTGTGTGTGTGTGTGTGTGTGTGTGTGTTTCTGTCGGGAGAGTTACATCAATACCACTGCCTGTACTATGGCCCGTACACACGTGTGTACCACCCCCTGTAGGGGTGTGAGTACAGTCCAACCCGGTCACTCCGAAGTCTGCGTCTCCGACCGAACAACGTTCAGTTCGAAACATTCCCACTGTGTCGAATACAGCAAAATTCTGTCCGAGCAAAACCACCGATCTGAACAGCTTTGCACGTGGCTTCTTACGGGGGTTTCCACGTTGATGATGACGTCAACTTTTTCTGACGTCGACGGCAACTTTTCTTGATGACGTCAAAGAATGGTCTGGACCATTTATTGACACCCACCAATTGGGTGTCATGTTAAATTTTGACGTTGACGTCAAAATTCTGCTGTCGACGTCACAGTTTTGACGTTGACGGCACCAACGTGAAAACGGCTTTACGTGGTTCTGCATGTACGTGCTCACTTCATGCGTCTACGAGTACTCACCCTCAGAGTGAATGCTGAGTACCGTATTCACCCAATGAATGCACACATATTCGTGTGTACACTCCCCCAGTGAGTACTGAACAGTACAATACTCACAACCTCAGAGAGTACTGAAGAGTACTCACTTCCTGTCAGAGTACTCCCTGCCTCTCTCCCTCACTGGATGAGTTTGGTCTGCTCGAGTTTCTGTCCCTCCTCAAACTTGACGTTGTGTCTTGGTTTCACCGGACTCTTGACCGTCAGCGTCCCCTCGGGATCCATCGCGTACTCCATCTTAGCGAGCCGCACGTTCTTGGGCAAATGGTACTGTTGGTGGAAGACTTTGCAGGCGACTCGGTTCGGCTCCTTCTCCTCGTGGTGGGCGTGCACCTCCAGTTTGTTTTTATCCTTCTTGACACTGACCTCCTCGGGTCGGAAGTCCTGCATGTCGAATTTGAGCTGGAGCTGCCGTCTCCCGTCCGGCGTGTCCTGGATGCAGCGGTTCAGTTCCATCGAGTCCATTCCGGGGCGGAAGGAAGTGGAGGCGGCGCTGGCGCCGCCTGGTGCAGGGGCAACAGGAAGTGACGCCATGTTGGAAGATGGCGGTGGAGGCGGAAGACGCGATGACGTCACAGTGGATGATGGGTTGGAGGGGTACGCCGACGTCGCGGTGTTACCCCTGGACGCTGCCCCGGATGTACCCCCGTACCCCTGCGACGTGAAGTTGGGGACCGGGGTCGGGACGCCCGGGATCATGGGCTCGCCCATCCCGACACCAGGGGGCGGGGCCCCCATGATCTGGAGTGGCTCCATGAGGGGAGGGAAGCCCTGAGGCGGCTCCAGGGTCGACGGGTGGTTCAGGTTGAAGGTTCTGAACTGGTTCTCCATGTACTGCTGCATCCTCTTCATGTTCTCCTGCATCGCTTTCAGCTGGTCGTCAGGGTTCGTCGCCATCGTTACGTTGGGTTGTCCAAAGAGGTCCAGTGCTGGGGAAGGGTGAGTTGGGGTGCTGACGTCTCTGCTACGGGGGAACTCCACGTGGTCCGTCCTGGGTGGAAACTCCGAGGGGAATGACGCAGCGCCGCCGCTGCGCACTGGGAAAGGTCCGGGAGTCAGCGAAGCGTGCGCGCGCGCACGTGTCTCATCACTTCCGGTCCACTTGTCACCACTTCCGGTTCGGGGAAACTCCAGCGATGACGAGGAGCGCGTAGGTGTGGGCGCGAACGAGCCAAAAGTAGCGTCCGCGTCCGCGTCCGCCTGGTTCCCGCCTCTCTGGTTCCCGACTCTGATACTCACCGGGGATCCGTTCCTCTGGTCCCACTGCACTGGTCCCACGCTGAAGTCCCGTGCGCTCCCGGGGCTCCGCACCCCTCTGCCCGCCGTACTGAGGGCGGGTGCTGCCGCGGTGGCTTGTTTACCTCGAGTGGTGCCGAGTCCTGCGCTGCGAGGTGAGGCGTGCTGTGTGTGGCTGCTGTAGCGGGTCTGTGGCTGCGGCAGCGACGCGCTCGAATGCTGTGGTATGGGAGATGCTGGCAGCAACTCACCTCCTCCTCCACCACGGCCTCTCATGTTCACATTTGTTTGCGCACTTGGCGCATTTAGTGTGCAGTGGCTGTGGTGAGGGCTGTATGCGCGGAAAGCGCTGCTGTGCGGTGGTGGTGGCTCCGGCTGTTGGCCCCAGTCCTCGGGGATGTCGTACTCTGCGGCAGGGAGACCAGAGTCATGCCCCGTATACTCCCCAGGTGGGGTGGATGCAGGGCGAGAGCGAACCGGCTGCTGCTGCTGTGGTGTGTGTTGGAATACCCCCGCTGGGTCACGGTGCTGAACGCCAGATGCCTGGGGTTTCTGGCTCTGAGGCTGCGGTGGAGTGGAGGAGTAGCGATCCAGGGAGAGGTAGCTCCCGGGGGTGATGGTGGGAGGGTCCCGGCGGGGCGGGGGCACGGTTCCACGGAAGGGGGTCACTGGGTCACGCTGAGTCGGAGGGTAGTTCTGCACCCCTGGGGTGGGGCTCCCCATCTCCCCTCGTGTAGCATGACGCGTGCGCATCACGGGGGTGGGGCTCCCCACACGCACACCAGGGGTGGGGCTACCCACACCCACCCCTGGGGTGGGGCTACCCACACGCACCCCAGGGGTGGGGCTCCCCACACGCACCCCAGGGGCAGGGCTACCCACACGCACCCCTGGCTGCTCCAGATCCAGATAAGCCCCTGCAGGAGGGCGTGGTCTCTGCGCGTGTCTGGGGTGATGGGAGAGCTGCACCCCAACGCCCCCTGGTGTTGATCCCGCAGTGGACACGACGGGCGGGGAGTGCGTCAGCAGACTGAGGTCGGACGTTGGGAACGGGGGCACCAAGGGCGCGGGGCGGAACGTGGCGTACGGGTGGACGGGCGGGCGGGTCCCGGGGAGTCCGGGGTCCCGTCCCCCGGGGAGGAGCCCTGGGTCCCCGGGGAGCACGGTGCTACCCACCCTCCTCCGAACCTCCTGCTGTTGCTGCTGCAGGGGAAGGGTCCCGTATCCACCCTGCAGGAAGCGTTGTTGCCTCTGCAGCTGCTCCCGTTGTTGCTGAAGTTGTTGCCGTCGCTGCTGTTGCTGCTGTTGTTGCTGCTGTTGTTGCAGCACTGCAGGGTATGTGTTATAAAACGATGGACTCTGCCCTCGTTGGTTCTCCATGTCCAATCACTTGTCCCTTGACCCCAACTGCTGTTGCGCCTGTTGCTGTTGCTGCTGCTGTCGTTGCAACACTGGGCATATGTATGGTGTCACGCTTCAGTGCTTCAGACCCACAGTGATGCGGTCGCGTCTCTGATCTTTCCGCTCAGTCCTGCCTGGTGCCTATCCGACGGGGAACCTTGACCTCGTATTCACCTGATCTGCAAAAAGAGAGATTTGTAGCGGGTAAACTTTTCACGTAGCTGTGCGCAGAGAACCGGGTCCACGGGGGGGGTCAGGGTCAGGTCCAATGGCGGCTCCAGGGGCCGCCTGGGTCTTGGCCCCCATGGCCACTGCAAAAAGACAAACTCAAAATCTGTTTGCGTGCTTGCAAGTATTTTGTTTTTGTTTTTGAAACTTCAGTTGAAGCCGCCCCTTGGGACAGGCGACCTTGACCTGAACTTGGGGTTCCCCTTGTGACTTCGTGGGTGAAGTTGTTTTTGCTTCTCAGTGTTGTGGAGTCGTGAGTTGGGGTGCGAGTCTTGGGGTTGCTGCTCTGGTGGAGCCAGCCCTGGCTCCGCTCCGGGCGTTCAGAACGGGATGTGTGTGGAGCTGCCAACAACGTCAGTTCAGGGAGGCCGGTACCAGCAAAGCTTCAGCAACCGCTTCGTGCCGCTTCGTGCCGCTTGGTGTGTTGTGTGTGTGTGTGTGTGTGTGTGTGTGTGGTGTGTGTGTCTGTGTGTGTGCGTGTGTGTGTGCGTGTGTGTGTGAGTGTGTGTGCGTGTGTGAGTGTGTGTGTGTGCGTGTGTGTGTGTGCGTGTGTGTCTGTGGTGTGTGTGTCTGTGTGTGTGTGTGGTGTGTGTGTCTGTGTGTGTGTGTGCGGGTCTGTGTGTGTGTGCGTGTGCGTGTGCGTGTCTCTGTGTGTGTCTGTGTGTGTGTCTGCCTGCCTGTCTGTGTGTGTGTGTGTGTCTGTCTTTCTGTCTGTCTGTCTGTCTGTCTGGTTTTTTTTCTCTCTCTCTCTCCCTATCTCTCTGTGTCTGTGGGGCATGTATCACAGTTCTTCTCCTTTTGTTTGCACGGGGGGTGAGGGTGAGGAAAAGGACAGAGTGGGACCAACGCTGATGGTCGGGCCTGCTTCGCTGCAGGGCTTTGATGCTTCAGACCTGGGTCACACCGAAGGCGTGACGTGCTGCTGTTGCGTCTCTGTGCGATTCATGCCCACACTGCACCACTGCGCACAGGGACTTGTGCCAGGATGCAACGCATGTCGCATCCGTCGTGAAACAGGCCCGTGACGCCTCCGGTGTGCAGGGGCCCATGACCCCCAATCCACACCGTGTGCGTCAGCGCACATCGCACCCACTTTTGTAACATTCTACATGAGAATGGGGTTGAAACCCATTTACAATCACAGTAAGATGCAGAACTGTTGGTGTGAATACAACTACTCACCACCCATTTTCTTTGCGTTTTGTGTGGGTGGTACCCATTTTTGGTGCGATGTGACGTTGGTGTGCGTATGCGTGGATGCGCTTGGTGTGTATTGGGGGTGACGCCTCCGGTGTGCAGGGGTACCGAGGCCCCCCGCCCCGTGCTCCGGTGTAACGGTAATTGCTACGGACCGGGATCATGGCCGGTTGATGAGCAATCCGTGTGGAGGGGGAAACTGAGCAGCGATTCATCACAGTCCGACATCACCGCAACTCAGAAGCAGTCAGAACATCGCGCCGATGACTTGCCCTGTGTGCGTGTGTGCGTGTGTGTGCGTGTGTGGTTGCATCCGTGAGTGCGTGTTGCATCCGTGCTTCTGGATGTGTGTGTGCGTGTGTGCGTCTATGTGCGTGCACATACCTGTGCATCTGCTTGTGTGTGGCTGCATCCATGCGTGCGTGTGTGTATGCGTGTGTGAGTGCATACATACCCATCTGCGTTGTGTGGCTGTATCCATGCGTGCGTGTGTGTGCATGTGTGTGAGTGCACACACGTCCATCTCTGTGCGGGTATTTGTGCGTGTGTGCGTGTGCGTGTGTGTGCGTGCATATTTGTGCATCTGCGTGTGTGCGGCTGCATACGTGCGTGCGTGTGTGTGCATGTGTGTGAGTGCACACACGTCCATCTCTGTGCGTGTGTGTGTGCGTGTGTGCGTGTGTGTGCGTGTGCGCGTGTCATTGGCGAGTTTGAGCAAATAGCCCGCAACCTGGAAACGCAGACGCAAACATAACTTTTTCTCTCTCAACAAGCCAAAAGTTACGTTTGCGTTTGCGTTTCCAGGGTTGCGGGCTGTTTGCTCAAACTCCCCTGTGTGTGCGCGTCAAAACGTGCGTCCGCGCTTACAGGGGTCGGTCCTTGTCCAGGGCCGAGAGCCTCAGATCCACTGCGCAGAACAGCGTCACGTTCTCCAGGACCCCGACTTCAGGGGAACCCCAAGGTGACTCAGAGACGGAGAGATCCCGAGGGCCCCTTGGGCCCCTGGATCCCCCGTTGGAGGAGGTGTCAGTTGGTGCCAGATGCACTCCCCATGGATGTCAGGGATCACACACGACGGAAAAAGGTTCCTTCGAATTGATTTGTCGAGACTTTGGTCGAGAAAAGAGCTGTGATTGAGCAGGAACCAGTGTGTGAACTCACTTGCACAACAATTTATGAGATCACGTGGCTTTGGAACTTCCGGAGAACGAGACAGCCAAAAGTTGCGCCTCTGTTAAAAAATTCCACTTCATTCGGGAGTGGTTGGACCACAGCACCGGAAACGAGTGACACACACGAAACCTTCAGAACCTTGCACAAACAAACGTTGCCTGGTGACACAGTTCGTGAACCCCGGAGATTTACGGACTCGCGTCATTACGGATTCACAACACCGCCACGTCGCATGTAAAGTGTCACCTCAACTGGTGGATCAGAGCCCGTATTTGCGGAGAGAGCAAGTTACGGATTCAGACGGTGGTGGGGACATGGGGTAGTGGAATGCATGAACTGGCGTCCAGCGACAGAGTGATCCTTGGGTGGAGATACAGGGTGGGGGTAAAACAGGGGCAGGCGCAATGACAGACTGCACCCTCGGTGGATTCCTGACACTAATTTTCGGGCCCCCAAGATCCAGTGAACCCCTGGTCTCCTAAAATCCAGTGGGGAACCTTGGCTCCCCCATGGACACCCCCTGTTTCAGGTGGTTTCCTGCTCACCCTGGGTCAGCTGCAGCCCTGCGTACCCTGCAGGCTCCTGCCCGCTCTGGAACCTCTGGACCCTTATTGCTCTGGCACCACTTTCGATCGCGTGGAGCTCTGCCCCTTGGAATGTCAGACGCAGTGCCCCCTGGATCTGCTGGACCTTTGTTTTGTTCTTCTGTTTATTTTTCTGAATCCAGTGCAGCCCTGGCTGCCCCACGAACCAGTGCGACTCTGCCTTCTCTATCAGCTGGAGTTCTGTCCCCTCTAGTCTCTCGGAGCTGAACCCCCCTCTGGGTACCTTTGGACCCCAGCTGGCCTGGTCTCTTCGGATCACATGAGCTCTTCCCCTTCTGGATCCACCATCCGCTTCTCCGTCACAAACAACATTTTTAGGTGATTTGAGGAGGTTGTGCTGTTTGTTTTTAGGTGGGCCAAATTTGGGTAGAAATTTGGGATTTCAGGAATGTTTTTAAAACAGGCATTTGGCAAAGATTTTGGCAAGCTCTTTGTGCAATGAGGTGACAAGTTTCAAAGTGCAGATAATTCAGGTGCAATCCAATTGATGAAAACAACAAATATTTTTTGAAATTGTTCATTCGTTGATCCAGTTATTTGTGTTTCAGTCACTGTGTTTCAGTTGCTGTGTTTCGGTCACTGTTTTTCGGTCGCTTGCATTCTGGGTTCTCAAATCACCGCGAGCTCCATGGGCCCATGTTTTTCTCTCTGCGCACCGTGGAATGTCGCCTCAGAGGCGAACAGGCCGGGGTCGCGGCCGGGCACCTGTTCACTGTGTGGCTCAACAGGTCCAGCCGTGTCCCCCGTTTGATTTGCTCACTGAGGCTGAGATCCAGGTATGCGTGCATCACACACACGCACATCACCAAAGACACAGGCAAGGGCAGGTTGGCGAACAGGTCCGGCCGTGTCCCCGCTTTGTGACATTTGATTTACTCACTGAGGCTGAGAGGTGGAGCTCGATCCAGGTATGCGTGCCCACACACACGCACACCACCAAAGACACAGCCAAATGCAGGTTGGTGAACGGAAGGACCTTTCCCACCGCAAATTGACAAAATTCCTTTGCAGTTGTAAATTCCATTTCCCGTGGTTTGCGAGAATGAAGTTGAACGTGGGAGACGGAGCGGCCCTCAACGCAACCCTGGATCTGCTCCTAACAAGCGTGTACCTGTTGAGCCGATACTTGCCCCTGTAGGGGGATCACTCACGGGTGGTAACGCACTCCGGAACCAATACCCTTGGCAGGGTACGACGCACGAACACCGTGGTGGCTTGGCACGTCGTTCAGTGCAGTATAGGGACAATCACACAACTTGCACTTTCTCAGGTGATTCAGCATGTGGTGCAAGCACCATCCTTGCACCATTGGACTGAATGCGCGAGTGAGGCTGCAGCGCCGTCCTCTCTGCGCAGGTCTTGAGAGATGGAGCCCGCAGCGCCATCCTTGCGTTGTCAGACCAGTGCTGCACCAAATTGCAAGGACGGGGCTGTACTCGCATGGCACCAGTTCTGCACTCATAGAACAGCACCGCACCCTCTCGCATTCTCTCTGGCACGTCGCATCAAGAATAGAGGTTTTCACATTGGTGACGCGCGGTCGTCTTTTTGACGTCGGCGTCAAAATGTAACATTGAACCCAATGGGAAAATTTTGACGTCAGCTCAGAAAACGACCGCGTGTCACCCAATGTGAAAACCCCCAATGGCCTTGCAGTCTGAGCCCAACCCTGCAAGGACAGCGCTGCAGCTTAGGGCCTTCAAGGACGGGGGCGCTGGAACCTCCGGTTTGCGAAGGCTTTGCACTCGAACCCACATTGGGGGGACGTCTTGCGGCGCGAACCATCACCACAGTTCAGTGCGGTGCGGAGGGGTCACTCTTGATTGAAAGAGAAAAGGACCCGGGGAGAGGGGTGTGCCGAGGGGGTGGTGCACCCAGGGTGGTCCCCACACCACAGGTGCAGTGCAGTCGGCCCCGGGTTATTTCAAGCTTCTCAACCGAGTGAAGTGTTCAGAGAACAGAACAGGGGAAGGAGCCACAGGCCAGGAAAATGATCAATGTCATTCAGAAGTTCGGCATTTGGGTCCTGCGACCGGATCCAACCTTAGCATTGTTCCGCACAATGTCCTTTTGACGGGGCAGGAGTCACTTCCCTGGTGGCCTGGACCCGCTGAAGGGGTGGATTCACCAACACTTCTGTCTGCAGGTGGTTTTCATCGGTGTGTTCAAAGGACCACAGAGTGTCTATCTGTCTGTCTGTTTTGTCTGTCTGTCTGTCTGTGTGTCTGTGTGTCTGTGTGTCTGTCCGTCTGTCTTGTCTGTCTGTTTGCCCGTCGGTCTGTCTGTGTGTCTGTTTGTCTGTCTGTCTGTGTGTCTGTCTATGTGCCCGTCTGGACCCTGGATCAACCACAACCAAGATCTACGCGCGCGGGACCTTGAGCTGGACTGAGAGACTCGAAAACAACCGTGGATCAAACTCTCAAAACACGTCAGGCCGCTTGACATGTTTGGCAACAGCGAAGGGAACATTCGGTGGGAGAATTATGTGCGAAGAGGTCGTGGCGATGAGGTGGATCCTTTTTGTAAAAGTTTTGAAAATTTGTGATTGGGTGTTCTGTGAGCTGGATCCCTCTGAACATTAGGGGTTTTCACATTGGTGACGCGCGGTTGGGCGGAGTCAGAATTTTTGACGCGTGCGTCAAAATTCAACATGACGCCCAATGGAGCGTTTTGACGCGGGCGTCAAGTTTTTGACGCGCGCGTCACCAACGTGAAAACCCTTTAAATCCTGTTCTTCGTGTGACGCTGAGTTTCACTGCGTCGCTACAGACGTTTTGAATAGATCAAGCCCAGCCAAATATTCACAAACAAGTGTTTTGCATTGCTATGGAGTCCAGAAACGTACGAGTAGTTCGCTTTGGATTGAGTCAACATACACGCACCTGCACTGTCCAATAGAACGGCTCCTTGCAGAAGAAAACAGAGACCTGGAGGAGACCACAAGAAGCTCCCAGCACACGCCCCATCAACAACCCAAATGTGGTTTTCACATTGGTGACGACGTCAGCTTTATTATGACGACGTCAAAGAATGGTTTGAACTGTTTTGTGACGCCCACCAATTGGGCGTCAGGTAAAATTTTGACGTTGACGTCAAAATTCTGCTGACCTTTGACGTCGACAGAAACCAATGTGAAAACAGCTAACAGACCATTCTTTGACGTCGTCAAGAAAAAAAGCTACAGGGTTGATGATAAATTTTGACGCCGACGTCAAAAAGACGACCGCGCGTCACCAATGTGAAAACGGCTGAAGGCACCGACCTGTGTGTGGATGTGGACGCTGCGCCGGCTGCGTCTCGTGCCTCAGTCCTCGGTCCGAGTCGCCCACACTGCGTCCGTAGCGGAGGACTCCGGTGGAATGACACGTCAGTCCGGTGTGACGGACTATCAAACGGCTGGCTGCGACTCAAGTTCGCTGCAGCCTCATCTCAGGGCAAGTTCACACTGTGAGTTTGAACAGCGACGTTTGGAGCGAAAACTTCAACATCGCGTCAACTTCAGACCCCCTCACAGAGAAAAATTCTGATTGAGAAACCCTGGTTCTTGGTCAATTTTGTTCAATAATGTTTTGCAAAGGTAGAAGCACTTCTAAAATGTGGAATAATCAAGATATGCAAAAAAAATTCAATGTTGAGGTTGACGTTTTCAAATTCAAACGTCGTGTTTAAACTCGCATAAAAAGCGACTTTGCACCACCTTTTCTGTTCAGAACTACAACGCATGGCGTGTCCTGTGTGAACACGGTATCACATCCCGTCACATCCAGTGTGACTCTTGCAGGCATCTGCCTATACAGGGAACCTTGCTTGACAGGGAGTGTTAGCTACACACTATTCACGTCATGGGTCTGAAACTGCGTGCGATGCTTCTACGAGGCAGAAAATTTAAGTGACCGATTGGCTGTCGTATTTCAAGAATGACAAGTTTGAGTTGCTCAGATCTTTGTGTGATGAAAGACCAATAGCAACACAACATTCT
>JAAUXT010047933.1_pt1 | contig 10949 bp, 14 predicted proteins | sample 7278171 | NCBI WGS metagenome assembly JAAUXT01 (sample SAMN14350112, study PRJNA611818) | marine sediment metagenome | isolation source: surface marine sediment (1.8m) | place: French Polynesia: Moorea | collected 2018-08 | reverse complement strand
CGCTTAGCAAATTTTTGCAACTCGAACATTGTCCAGGTCAGGGTATCTCGGACATTGTCCAGGTTAGGGTATGTTGGACACAATCCATCCAACTGGAATGCGGCTGATTTTCCACTTGGAAGTCTAGTTGTGATTGTGCCTGAATGATCTTTTTTGTCGGTCTTCCAGCTGGTGCCGTTCGATCGAGGGTTGAGCGTTTCGGTAAGTGTGGAATGTATTTTTTAAACCGTCGATTCATCCCACTCGTGTTTGGGGTGCTGGACTCAACCGAACTCTCTGTTTCAGACGATGTCCACGCCTCGCGGCTGGGTCTCTACGGATCATCTGTGCCACGTCTGGTGGGTAGTCTGAACAGTTGCAGAGTCTTGTTGGAAAAAAGAAAAATCTTTGCTTTACGATTTTTTGGCCGAATTGTTGTTAGATCTGTCACAATTATCCGCTGCTGGGATGAAATAACTGATTTCGTGAGCGTGTGTTGCAGGTGTAAGCAGATCGTCCTGGCCACTAAAAGGGCCATGTTTGACATGGTAGACAAGAACACCAAACAGGTGAGTTGCACTGTGTGACACGTGTTCTTTGTTCACAAAGATTTCAGGCATTCGAGTGTTCTGTGAATCTGTGGAGCAAAGGTCCTTGCGTGATCGTTCCGCCTCCGATTGAACGTTCGGGAAGGAGGGCGGGGGGTTTCTCACGTGGTACCGTTCTTGGATTCACTTGTTCATTCGTTTGCTCGCTGACAGATTGCGGTGAGCACCAAGTACCGCATGGCGGCGCTGCGTCACCATTTCGCGCACAACATGGGGCTCAAGCGTGTGCGTCGCGCCTTCGATAAAACCGTCACGCTCGACCCGAACGTCAAGTGGGAGATGAGGAAGCGACGCTCGTGGAGGTTCAGCAACACGGTGAGGGGGCCAGTCTTTGTTGGAGCGCAGATGGGCGGGGACGGTGAGAACTGCAGGAAAATGCAAAGGTCAAAACGCGCTCCTGAGACCATGACCAGCGATTTGATTATGATCAAAGCATTGTCAGGTGGGTGATTTGGTGGTTTTTGCTGACGCATGTTGAAAAGACGCTGTGTTCTTGCAGGTGTCTGCTGTGCGTTACTCTGTGATGACGTTACCCCGGGACACGGAACATGCTGCTGTTATCACTTCCAACATCGTGAGTGCTTTTCTTGCAGTGTACACATGGTAAACGTGTTGGAGAATGACCTTTCGGTTCCACGCCAGCACGCCAAAGGAAGGGAATACCTGGTAGCAGTGTCCAGTGGCAACAAACGCTTGGTCTGGTATACACCAGCTCAGTGTGTTATCGAACGAGACAAATTGCGCGTGTTTTGTGTTTTTCAGGAGAACGATGCTTGGATTGGTGTGTGTTTGTTACCACTGAAGGAGAAAAACTGGTGAGTGATTCGTCTCATCCTTGTGTCTGTTTTGCCCACAACTCGTGGCACCACATCACACGTCCAAAAGTAATGTCTGTTGTGAACTTGTGGCTGAGACGCACGAAGATCAGTCTGTTGTGTGTTTTGTAGTAAAGAGATGCAGAACATGGCGCCCTATGGGGACATGGTTCCTCCGCTCTACTCGGAGCGCAAAGTCGTCCACATTGACCCCGAAACCCTGCTGCACCAGTCCCACCTCCTCATCATCATGCCCAAGTCAAAGAAAAACGTAGGTACATATTGGGCTGTTGCAATGAGACGTTCTCGAAAGAAATCTTCCTGCATGCGCCGAATCGACCGTCTGAACATTTCATTCCAGGTTGACAAACCTAGGCGTTTTGATCTTGGATCCCATGATGAAAAAAAATTCTCGCCTTCTTCAGGCCGTTGTGGACGTGACAGCAGAAATCTACAACGTGACTGCGCGGAAACTGGAGTTCACCCTTCCGGGCTGGGGCAGCTGGTGGGGCGGGTCCACAGGCTCTGGAGCAGTGCCCATCCGAGTGGTGCAGCCCCCTGTGGAGGGCGAGCAGCCGGTCGTGGCCCCGCCGCCTCCGCCCGGCACCCTGCCCTCGGAGGTGGTGCTGAACAAGACGGAACACAAGGCGCAGTATTACAACATCACCATCAAGGGGCTGAACCACGTCATTGACGCGTACACGGCACATCTGGTGGTGCTGAAGTGCGCGTCCAACGTCTCCACAGGTAATTGCGCAGAATCGCAAATGTTCTGACTCCAAGACTCCCACGAGTTTTGCAAACAAACCCCCTTGCGTTGATGTGGGTGGACTTTATGCGTTCACAAACATCAAGCAGTTGTTGCTCTGTGTGGCCCACAACCTGTCTCTTACTGGGTGGCCTTGCGTTGTCTTACAGCGAACTATGCGGGGAGCCTGATGCGGCTGCGCATTCCGTGGGCGCGAGAAGACGTCTACTCCTTCATCAAGTTAGTTCCTCCGACTTTCTCTCTCACAAAACGGTTCTCTGTCAAATGGCGTGGATACCCTGCATGGCTTGGTTTGTGCCAGGAAAGTAGAAGCTTGTTTTGTCGGGTGTTGGTCCAAGTTTATTTGCACGAAACAAACTGAAAGCAGAAACTACCGTATCCATTTATACAGTATTGTGCCGCATGCATTTGGAAAAATCTGAGTTGAAAACAATATCTCGGAATTCACGACGAGTAACGACGGCTGGGCATTTCTGTTCTTTGTGGATTTCTGTTGATTTCCCTTGTCTGGTCTGTTCTGGTAACTCACGTGACGTCCGTGTGCGTACGGACCTACGGAGCCAGATTGCTTGAGCACAAAAGCGTGTTAATTTCCAACACATGTGGGATCCCTCCCTCTCTGAAAATGAACGTTTGCCAACAAACTCTGTCATTTTTTGTTGGACTTTGGAAGTTTCTCTGAATTGTGTGCCCCGGAAGACCCCTGGAAATGATTGTTTGCTGGAGTTCTCAGACCCTTCGCAAGAAAACTTTCCTCGAAGTGCTCAAACAGATTTTTCGCTTGCAACTCAAACAGCGATCGCTGGTGTTCAACACGGCGGCTTCGAGCTATTTATTCGCTGCGGCTGCAGCAGTGATTCACTTCGTCTCTTTGTGATCTTGCTCATCTTTCTTCCGACAGGTACGGAAAGAACGGAAACCTGTCGCTGAGGCTGCAGAGTTCAAGGCCGGACGGTGCACTCGTTGACCCGCAGCTGCACCTGTACCTCCACCCCAGCTGCACGTACAGACTCGTCATCACCAAGGCTTGGACAACCATGCTCGGACAGGTCAGATGGTTTCATTTGTCACGAGTGTACCGAGCAAAACGTAGATTGTTGCGAAACTCACACGTGTTTCACTCCACGCACCGATGGTGCTGCTGAATGCAGTCAGAAGCAAAGTGCGTTCCCACTGTGTGCGGAAACGCCAAGCAAAATTTTCGAGTGCAGAGATCACAACAACAACAAATGCACCCCTGAGAGAAACTGATTTCCCAGGGACATGAGGTGTGAGTGATCTACTGTTGATGGTGTCCGCCAAGTGACCCTGGTCTGGAGAGCCTGGTCGACGCCTCACTGCGTTCGTCCAGCTCCATCAGCATGCCTAAGAACGCGCCTCCTTTGTTGTCACCATCTCCTCCTGGGTAGACAAGACCTTTCGACCTCCCTGCGGACCTGATTGACTCAGTTCCCGCCGCTGGAGTCATCGTGGTCGCTCGGGTGGTTTGACCTGAAGTGGGGCCGGATTTGTGCCACCCCCTGGCGGCCTGATGTGGAATCACAATCTCATGTTCGATCCATTCGTGCAGGGCTTTGTTGAGGCGTCTGAAACGCTTGGATTCCTTGGTGTTGGGATTGGATGTGTAAGTTGCTTGGGGTCTGTTGTCGTAGTTGATGAGTCCTCTGCACGCGTAGCTGATGGTGGCCTTGTCCGCGCCATCCAACAGCACATCAAATCCTTTCTGCACTGCAGAATTACTGTCAAAATTATCCTCATTGTCAGGTTCATTGAGAGACTCCGCGTTTGACAGTTGCATTCCAATTTGACCCTGGTCCCTGACCGTGCTGGATTCGGTTGGGTTGCTGAGCAAACTCCCACTGGAGTCGTCCCTGTTGACCGGTTTCTTGCACTTGGTGTGTCTCAGTGAGAAGTCGTCGATGGAAATGACGTTGAGCAGGTGATTGGACGAGCTCTGGTACTCACTACCCGTGGGTTCGGGGGATTCACTCGGCGGAGTTCCAGAGGGTTCGTCTTTCGGGTTCACATGAGAAGCAAGATCTTGGGGTTTGTTGAGATCCCCGCGCCTTGCAGCCTGTAAAAAGAACAAACCTCAAATAGTTTTCAATTTGAATCCAAACTAAGACGGAGTTTTCCAACGTTTTGGGTGCAACAAGGTTTTCAACTTTCGTCCTGGCCCGCATACTCGCTTCTGCTTGTACTGACCTCCCCGAAGAACCTGCTGTTGGTGTGCAGCAGCGACCTCTGGCTCGGCCTCGATCTCAGTTTGTTCGCTGCGTCGTCCTGGACGCCGCTGCTTTTGTGATAAACTACGTCCTGACCGGACGGTGGCGTCGTCGGTGCCTGTGAAACAGTTTGTTTTGTCAGCGTGTTCTGTTAAGAATTTTACACGCTGTCTTGATGGTCTGTTATTTCTGTGGGTGTATGAGCAGATGAAAATTTACTTGTGCTGCTGTGGAGTATCCACCCAGCGCTGTGCTGTTGAGGAAGGTTGTGGTGCGGGAGAAGCCCTCGGAGTCGAGCCCGGTGTCGGTGCCGAAGCCTCGGTCCGCTACTCGCCACTGCGGCACCGCGCCGAACTGTCTCCACCGCTCTGTGGAAACAACCAAAATCGTGCGTTCTTCTGGAGTTGGGTTTGGCAAATTGGAAGGTCTTGGACCCATTCTTCTGTTGGAAAAGTGTTGTCCGCCTGGGTGACTCTGGGTGCTGTTGGTCCTCACCAATGTTGAGGCGGCGCAGGTCTCGCTTGAGGTCGCCCGCGACTCGGACGCGGCGGAAGCCTGGCTCCTCATCCGGGGACCCGGGCGGCGAATAGCGGAAGTCCTCCGGGACGCGCACCGCGCGGCGCATCCCGAGCGGCTCTGTTGGTCAGAAAAATTTGGGTGGGTTGAGACTGTTTGTTGTGACATGTTCTCACTGGAACGGAGACTTGTCGAGTCTACACAATATGTGGCACTTTGGTTGGAAGCCCCGTGCGAAAGGAAACATCCAATGAGACGACAATGATTCGAAATTGCTTTTCGTCACCCAGAGACTCAGGCCGACAAACGTTTTCGTTTTTCTTCACGTTTCGTCGACAGATTGATCGGAAATCGTTGTGCTCGGTTCCAGTCGGGTCGTTATCGAACCCTTCTCCCGAGCGACAAGTCTAAACCCTTGGTTTCTGGAAGTCCTTTTGATACAGGTTTGTGCTCACTTGGAAACGCAAGCTTACTTCACCTGTTTGGTGTTAGTTGGCAACGGCGCCTGATATCGTGTTTTGTTGAATTGGCCAGTGCACAAAATTCCAAGTCATTGATTCCTTTCGGTGTGATGGGCTGACCGTGTTTCTACTGTTTCTGCAGGCTACATTGCTGGCTGAAGCAGGTTTTGTTTTCTGGTGTTTCATGTGACAAACACATCGATCCACGGAGAATTAAAGATCGCCTGCAACCGCAGTCGCGTCAATAAATGAAACGTTCTCGTATGTGCTTGAGGTAAACCTTGGAAGGGTATTGGCGTTCCGTTCCGGCTTGGAATAAACGGGGGGAGGAATCCTGTTTGAAACTTGTTCTCTCTGATGTTTCCGATGCGCGATCTCGATCTCAAGAGCCACACGTCTTCAACACGGTGGGAACCTGCCGAGATTTGTGGTCCTCATGAGGAGACCCTTTGCAAAATTATTTTCAAAGGTGAAGCTGATTGAAAGTCAAAACAATTCAGCAGGAAACGGTTTTTGTTTGTTTTGTCAGTGTATGCTCTTTCTCGCTTTGGAACAAAATCTACTTCGAACAAGTGACTGGTTGACTGACCTTTTCTCAGTTTGTTCCTGAGTGTTGTCCAGTTGTCTCTCCCGTTTCCACAGAGAACTGCCCCTTTGTTGGAGTTTCCAGAACAAACTTGATTGGCTTCTCAATATGAAAAGGCACAGAATTTCAACTTCGGCCTGAACATCACGTCCAGACCGGCCAATGCATCTTGATTCCAGCTTCAGGAAAATAACGACGGGTGAACGACAACCAATAAATCGATGGCCACCTTAGCAACTGGTTGCCCTGTTGTCATTTCTGCGAGTCAAGCTGGTGAAGTCAGGGTGAACGACCGCTTTGGTGCTGCAGGAATGTCCTTTGGGCGCGCAAGCAAGTTTTGCTCTGACGAATTTACCTTTCGAACTTGAACTTGTTTGATTGCCAGTGACTGGACCAGCGTCTTCAGTTCATGCAAAAACTGTGCTGTCGTGTGCTCCTGACACAACGGGGCCTGAGCAGTCGCGATGGTGTTGTTATTGGAAGGGGGGGGGGCAAACTTGCGATTTGTTTCCTTTTGCTGCAGACATAAAACAAATTGGTTGCTTTACGCCCCCCCCCCCTGCAGCAAAGAAAGTACTCGTAATAGTTGGTTTCAAAACCAATGGTAGGATTTCGTTTTCACTCTGGCAGGTAAGCAGCCATGGCCTGTCTGCTGGAACAATGCGTGTGAGCACAATGCCTGCTGTAAGGAGCCACGGTCTCGTTGATCTTTGATCTCTTGTTTACACAAGAAGGTGGGAATTGAAGCCTCCGAATTCACGTAAACTCTTTTTTCAGTTCGTGCGGTATTGCGGGGTTCTGCTGCCCGCCTACCTGGTGATCCAAGTGCTGATGGTGCTGTCCTGGCAGCTCAAGCAGCTCGATGAACAAGGTGGGCAGTGTGTGTGTGTGTGTGTGTGTGTGCGTGCGTGTGTATGTGTGTGGAGGCTTCTGCGTGTGTGAGTACGTGTTTTGCATGGAGGTGCGATTGAATGAGAGAGAAAATGGAATTCTGCTCGTCATAAGTGCTCGAAGAAGTAAAGCGTATTGCGGATTTCTTGCAGGGCTGGCGGGTTCGTTCCTGTTCTCGCACACGCGTTGGGCGCAGCCGTGGCGCGTCGTGCTCGTGGCGCTCGTGCTGCATTTCCTTCTCTAGTGAGACACGTTCACACCTTCAGTCACTCAGTGAAAAATCGAACGCGCTCAAGTGATGCATCAAATGCGCTGAAAACTCTGGTCCCATACGTTTCCTTGTAGCAGAAACATCCGGCATCGTATTATTCCTGCAGTTTTCCCGAGGAAAATGCGCTGGCGACGAAGCTGGGGCTGCCGCCGGACGACATCCAGCTGCTGCAGCTGCGCGGGGTCTGGTTCCAGCCGCTGGCCGTGTTCCTCTACGTGACCGCCTACGCCGTCGTCCAGCTCTTCTCGTACGCGGTTGAGCTGCCCATCCGGCTTCTCGGGTCCGTGACGCTCAGGCTGTGCACGAGGTAACGTGGCTGTGTGTTCGGTGTGGTGGGTTTGAGGACAACGAGCTGCAGTACGTATTTGCGTGAATGTAGTCGTCCTTCTTTGTTCCCGCTTTGGTGGACTGATTTGTCCGTTGATACTTTCAGCTGCCTTCAGTCGGTACGCTTTGCCCGAGGCTTCACGCTCGTCCAGTGCGTCGTGTATTTGGTGGCTGCGATTGTGGCGGGAACGACTTGCGGAACTTTGGGAGTCGTCGTGGTGTACGTCGTCCACTTCGTCAAGGTGTGCGCACACGCACGAGGGGATTTTTCTCGCATTCACATTTGAATTCTGGCAGTGGCTCTCCTATCTTTGTGGAGTGGTGTGAAACCAGCACAGCGCTTCATCGCTACTGGGAATCTTTTCAGTGCGTGTACGAGTACGCGCTGGCGGTGCGGCGCGCAGAGGCGCTCGCGGATTGGGCGTGGAACAAGTACAACGTGACCTTCACCCTGTTCCTGCTCCTGCTGCTGACCGTCACTCTGAACGTGCCGTCAGCGCTCATGTGGCTCAAAAACATCAGGTGCGGAGCGAGTTGGGCGGAGCTGGGTTCCGGAGCGGAACGTTTCTCTCTTACACAGATCAACTCACGACACGCATGTTCTCAAGTGAAAACATCATCTGCACATCGGATGCTTGACTCTGGACCAACAAACTTTGTTGTGATCGATGGAATGAAAATGGTGACACTGTTACAGACACGCGTGGGTGTTGGATGCCGACCCGTCGCGTGGGCTCGGGTTGTCCGTCGCCATCTCCGCAATCCTACTCGCTTTCACCGACTTTCCGCTGCCCATGACGTGAGTTCCTGAACCACAGCGTGGCATCCTCCTTTTTGGGGTTGGGTTGGAGAAAAGTAAACCACATATTTGACGTTTCGTGAACAGATGCAGGCAAAGCCATCTCAGTTGTGTGTTGGTGCCATTTGGTCCACTCTGTCACGTTTTGGACTTCAGGACGATGTGTTTTTGTGATCATTGTTGTTCGCTTTGTCTTCAGAGACCTGTACGGGGTCATGTCCGGCATCACGTACCTGAGCTGCGTCGCCATGGTGATGTACTGCACCGACACGACGTACAGGATCTCGTACTTCGTCTCTGCGAACCTGCTCACCGTCGCCATCCCGCTCACCATCCTCATCGGCGGCGTCATGGTGACGCGTCGCGGCAAGGTGCGTCCCTAGCAACCGCGCGGAGCACAAACAAGTCACAGCAACCCCAGAGATATTTGTTCACAAATAGGGGTCAAACAATGCGAAAATAAGATGGCACAACCCAGCGACTGCACTCACAACAATCTCATTCGCGACACAAACCAGACTGTTGGACACGTGCATGCGTTGTGATGCTCAGTGGTCTGCCTTTTGCAGGGGGAGCCTCCTGTGAGTGCTGCAGGAGAGGGAGACGTGAAGGAAGAAGAGGAAGAAGTTGTGGAGGAGGCAGAAGAAAGAGCGGAGAAGACCGAGAAAGCTGAGGAGGAGGTGAGTCTGCTGACGAGGCGCAGCAGGCCGCGCAGGAAACGCGCTCAGCAGCAGGAGGACTGAGGTTAGTGCAGCTGTCAGCCTCGCAGCGCAGCGCTGTGATACGGTACCCGATTCCAAATCCAATCGACGCCTCTGGTCTTTCTGCAGTGACTTTTTTGTGCGCTTTTCTTTTTTCGCCGAATCTTTTGTCTGTGGTCGTGGAAAGGTCCAAATATGTTTTTGTCAATTGCTCAGAATTTGTGTTGCACGTTGTCGTGTTCCTCGCAATCTGTGCAGCGCGTCCAGAGCTGGACTTGCTCACCACCCCCATCCCTTCAGAGGAAATCTTTTAACCCACTCCTCCCAAATTTGTTTCTCAGGAACGGGAGGAAACACCAAAAGTTCAAAGATCTTGGGGTTTATGAACTCCACAAATAAGTTTTCAGCAAACTTTGATGAAGCTTTCAAATCAACGAAAAGGTTCGATCACGACCCATGGAAGAGCTGCAACGGCAAAAGATGTCTTGAGTTGTTGGTTGTCAGCAGTTCCAACGGTTGATGTTGGCTTGGGTCTCCAGGAATGGATGCCTGATCGTGGCTGTGGGGGTCGGCATTTGTCCACACCAGCTGGTGTTCTCTGTTCGTTTTTCTACGTTTTGCATATTTTCTGAATCTTGGCGTGTTTGTTCCCTCGTCGGGTATTCTTGATTTCAATGTTACGGGAGAAAGTAGCCATCACCCGACCCCTACCCACCCACTCAGACCCACCAGATGTCATGGTGACTGGGGAGGGGGCTCACGTGACAAAATTGGAAAATGTGACATCAGGTGGCGTTCAAGTTTTTCAATGTCAGGTGCCGCCCTGCCCCCTCCATGGGGGGGGGGGGGTGTTTCATCTGAGATTGAAAAAAAGACATCAGGTGACATCCAAGTTTTTACAATTACAAGTGATCCCCCTCAGTCAGCTGATTTCAAGAATTGCTGTCACCTGACATGAAATGTCTTGCACCTGGTCACACAAGATTCAGTGTTGGGCGTATCACCGTGTGAGATGCACACTCCGGTCAGTGTTCCCTTCTGTCGGTATGCTGGTTACAAGTCTACCTGTGTGCAGAGCCTGCTTTACTGTGGGGTCATACCCTTCACTCCAAGACAATTTTGAAAACGTGTTGGTTGAAAATATTCACCCACAACAAAAGTGGAACAGAAAAGAAGATTTTGAAACAAAATTATCCCCAGCAGGGGTTTGTTGTCACGTAAACGCCCTTGGAGTTTACTTGTAACAATGGGACGAGCCAAGGAGCAAAAATATTTGTGCAGGCTGTCAAATTCCCTGCGAAGATGGACCTTCTAGCAGATTTTTTGGTGAGACTGCTGAAGAAAAAAAAGCATGCAAACTTCTGTTGCCACAAGCCGACATTGCCTGAAGATATTTCCAAAGGCGTTGGTTTGAAAAAATAGGACTTGTCTCTTCATAACACACCTCCAAACGGACATTCTGTGAGAGGCCGAAATGTTTTTTGGGCTGCATTGTCTTTTGTGGTGGAACCCCGGTTTTTACTCGCACTGTGTGGCATCTCCGGTTTATCCAGCAGGTCTGCTGGGAGCTCGTGTCAACACTGGTGAAAGTCCTTGTTTGTGGGAGACACTGTTGTGCCACATACCACGCACTGTGTCACAGTGGTCCTCTTTGGTTCTCTTTGTGCACGTAGCCAGGTGTTGGCCCGCAACAAGACGTTCTGCATGTGACCCCACTCAGAATTAGAAGTGTCGCCTCTGATTCAAAAAGTTGTTGTCGATTCGTCTGTGTCAAATCTAGTCACAAGTCTTTCCCTTCGATGTGAATGATTTGTTTGGGGGCGGGGTGCACAGGTTGAGCAAAAACAGTTTAATTTCACGGATGTGGTGAGATTTTTTTGAGAGCAGACGATAAAAATAGCTCCATGGAGCTCGCGGTGATTTGAGGAAATTTCACTTGCTCTGATTTGGCTTGCTCTGATTTGGCTTGCTCTGATTTGGCTTGCTCTGATTTGCCTTGCT
>JAAUXT010125736.1_pt1 | contig 10951 bp, 8 predicted proteins | sample 7278171 | NCBI WGS metagenome assembly JAAUXT01 (sample SAMN14350112, study PRJNA611818) | marine sediment metagenome | isolation source: surface marine sediment (1.8m) | place: French Polynesia: Moorea | collected 2018-08 | reverse complement strand
ACACTCTCTCACTACCCCACTCTCTTGCTATCTACCCTGTTGTGCGAGCCTATGTCTGAGCATATTTTTGTGTGTGTGTGTGTGTGTGTGTGTGTGTGTGTGTGTGTGTGTGACGTACGGAGGCAGGGTCCCATCCCTGGGGTGCACCCTGATGTCCGAGCAGCCGTAGAACTGCTCCTGCTCCCCGCAGCCGACGCAGCCGCCGTCAGGGTGGTTCGGGTCGTCGCCCCACCGGTTCCCTGCAACACGGGCATCCATATCAGACGCAGATCTAGCATCCAGGCAAGAGGACAACCATCACCGCACAAGGGGACATCAACACTCCAGCATTGACAGATGCAAAAATTTCTTTGGCTGCATGTCGGTGGTGTCAGGGGGTCTTGTTCCTGGACGCCCCTGGGTTTGTACACAGGAGCTCTGTGACCTCACACTGACAATTCCAGAACTTGCTGCAAACGTGAAATCCCCCCCTGAAGGTCATGACCTTTATGTAATTACATATCTGCAAAGCTGAGGACACGCACGTCACGTGACAAACCATTTTTCGGTTCTGCATGGCGGACGCACCTGTGTTCCACTTCCATTGGATGACGCACTGCGAACACTCGACACCAGGGGGCAGCTGGAACTCCCACGTGAAGAAGCCGACCCCTGGTGGCTGGAAGACGCGCGTCGTGCCGTTAGAGAGCGCCAGCAAATTCTCGTCCAGGCATTCTTGTGAAATCGGTCTGGAATGATCCAAAAATTCCGTCTCGGTATCAAAGAATTTGCCTTTCGCATCAAAAATTCCAACAGGCAACAACGCAAAAAGATTTTGACTTGCCACAGCCAAAAAAGTCATTGGCAAACCAAAATTTTGAAAGTTGTTGAAACACTCTCGTGGCCGCCGCAAACACGTGCGACACGCAGTCAAATGTCGCTGTCGCCACCATGGCAACCACAGTGAAAGCGGCACGCATGCGTACACACGTGCGTTCGCGTTTGTCTCGACAATGGGGACTTTATGCACGGCGTTTGAGGCGCACGTCGCGTCAACACCAACATCGAAAAGAGCACACAAATTGATGACGTTGTGCACAGTTTCCATGGCACTGGCCAATCACCACTCTCCTCCCAGAGTGACGAGTGGCGCGACGTTTGACACAAACGCCGATGCATATAGTCCCTATTGATGACGTCATGACGTCCACGTGACAAACATGGTCACGTGAACGTGGACAATGATGACGTCATCGCGTCTATGTGAACGTTACGCACGTGTCGAAGTTGTTGTGCACGCAGAGACGGAACTCGTGCCAGCCCATGTGGTTGGCTGTGATGTCGATGGTGATGTCGATGGTCTGGTCCTCCAGGAAGTGCTTCCCTATGATCCCGTTCGCGTACGTTCCTCCTGAAACCGGAGGTTCTCAGAAACACCCAAGTAGCTCCATGGAGCTTGCGGTGATTTGAGGAAATTCGCACACACACACTCACTAAAAACTTCTTGCGTGCTTTGAGAGCCATCTGAGTACCTGCGTGAGTACCTGCGTGAGTATCTCAAGGGGTGAGTTCTGGCACACCGGAATCAATGGACCTGGATCTTCTGATCCAGGGACCTGGCTCTCAGAACCAGCTCTGGATCCTTTGAACACTGGCGCCCAGGGACCTGGGTCCTCTGACCTGGTCCTCAAGAGAACAGGGATCCTCGGAACACTGGTATCTGGGGATCTGCGGCCTCTGAACACTGCACAACTACCCAAGCTGAAGTCATGGGTGGGGTGCTCCAGTGGTTCCAGGGTCTTGCTGGGCACCCAACCGGGCTTACAGTGGTCTGACCCGGCAAGGAACCCAAAGTTGCTGGGCCGCATCAGGTGCAAACCCAGCCAGCCTCACACACATGGATCCTGGATGTGACAGCTCAGGGCAAGTGGAGGTGCTGAAGCACGGGCGATAGTCTACATGTGGTGGTAGCGTGGTTGGAGAGACCAAAAGGTGCATATTTTTTTATTGCTTGAGGTCTGAATGCATTGGGTGTACCAAGGCCAGCGGTCCTCTCCTGAATTGTGGGAATCGGCCACTAGGTGGCGCTCGAGTCTCACCTGCCTCGTTGTCGCGCGGGCTCTGCTGGTAGGGGTCGCCACACAGTCCGCACAGACCGCCGTTGTCGATCCACTGATTCTGCAGGTCAACCACGAACATCGCGAGGTCAAGAAGTTCAGTCCTCACAACTGTACGAGACTGATCCAAAGCATTGATGGTTGAACCTCAAACTGACGCTCATTCATTTGCTCGTACCAAATTATTCACAAACACGTACATGCACACACACTCACTCTCGGTTGCACACAGGACACCTGGGGCGTATTCGATTGGACCGCAAATTTCGGGTCCAGTTTGGAGCCACCCGAAACAGATTGAACCATCAAAAGTGAGCCTCCACTGTTTGCAGTGGAAATTTCGTGTTGGGGTGGTCAGTTATGTTCGACTGGTTGCACACAAACTCCAAATAATAATTTGCAGTGAGTTTCGGGTCAATCAAATGGCCTTGAGTATTCACTGTGTCGCACACACATTTACTGCACTGTCACACACACACACACTCTCACACACACGCACACATATTCTCACTGTCACGCGCACACACTCAGTCTGCTCTCTCTCTCTCTCTCTCACACACGCATACTCACACTCACACACACACACACACACACACACTCACGTTGAAGCCCCCACAAAAGAGCTCGTGGTCGTTGTAGTTGGTCGGGTTGGCGAAGCCCTGGCGCCACATGGAGGACCTGCTCGGGGGGAGCCAGAGCCGACCGTGCCCCAGGCACCCGCTCACCAGCCCCAGCAGCACCACACATGCAGCTCCCAACATCGCTCAATTCTCAAACAATATATTCAAATTTCTTCAGACACTCTGCAGTCCTCAGAAGAGAAAGCGTGAATTCCTGAATTTTTGAAGTTGAGCACAGTTTTATCAGAACAGATAGAACTGACGTATCTCAATTGCGTGCGCTCTTTTTTTCGTTTCGGAGTATTGTTTTCAACAAAGTTTCCCACGTGTTGAGATACGTGCAGCCTGAGCCAAGGAGGGGATCCGAGGAGGGGGAACGGGGGACACCGAGGGGGCACAGAACGTGAACCGATTTCCATGTAAGGTTTTGTTTTATGTTCACCAAATCAAAAACGCAACATTGTGCGTGTGTGTGCGTGCGGGGAGTATGTGTGTGTGCGTGCGACAGTGTGTGTGCAACAGTGCGTGTGTGTGTGCGCGCGTTTGTGCGTGTGTGAGTGTCTGTGCGACAGCGAGTGGGTGTGCGCGCTCTACGGTGTGTGTGTGTGTGTGTGTGTGTGTGTGTGTGTGTGTGTGTGTGTGCGACAGTGAGTGAGTGAGTGAGAGTGTCGATTGCTCTCCCCAAACTGTCCCAACAGCACATCGGGGAGATTCTTCGTGCATTCACTGCTCTCCAGCCCCCGGTGCACTGAACTCACGCACGGACCTGCTCTCCCCTGAATCTTCCTCCCCAAACCCTGGTTCAGAAGAATCCCGTTATCAGGGCCGCCACCTGACGGACTCTCACGCAGTGCATGCGCGACGCGACACCGACATGGCGGTGACGCGATCCTCATTCACACCACGTGCGCCGGGTCATAACGCACACGCACACCCAGAACACAGCGCACACACACACACACCAAGGTCACAGCACACACCCAGGTCATAACACACACTCACACCAAGGTCACAGCGTACACGCACACCAAGGTCACAGTGCACACACACACACACCAAGGTCACAGTGCACACACACACACACCAAGGTCACAGAGCATTACGCACATCAAGGTCACAGAGCACCACATTGGACTTCACCAGTGTGAAATTGTAAGGTAATGGGGGAGCTGTTCACATTGACGCACAACGAATGCATCACGATTACAGTGGGTCCCAACCCCAACTGTGCGCGGTCGCACGGTGTGCAATGCGCCGGCACAAGCAATCTGAATGAGGGTCAGACACACTGGCCTCGGATTGTCCCCGACCATGCAAACTCCGTCCAGACCCGTCCCAATTCACCCTGCATGCTCCAGCGAGTGACCCATGGCTGTTCACGTTTTGAACCGTGGCCTTGGGACCCGTCTGCGATTTTGGTGCACTGTGACCTGTGTGCGCCTGCGCCAGCGCACCACGTCCGTACTCAAATCAAAATGGCGGAAGACGACGGTGGAACCTCACGGGCGCGTTCGATTTACGCGTGAGGCAGGCCGCCGGCAACGCGACTTCGCGCCTGGGTTGGGGATTGGTGCATGCACGGTTGGGGTTGGAACCCATTTGGAATGGCTATGTATGCTGCACCCCATTGCCATACCACTTCACACAGGCAACACCCAACGTGGCGCACTTTGTGTGTACGTGCTGACGCATGCGGTGTAAACGAGGGGTCAGCCAGCCGGACACGCAAATGCAACGCGACCAGTCTTCTTCATTTGCAAAACAAACTCAGCGGTGTTCGTTTTAAAAACCGTCTTTATCTACAGTTGACTACAAGTAGTAAACTATCGATATCGTATGGTACATTTCGTGTGCGCACACACCACACCCACCAGCAACAGTCTGCACACAAGTCCAGCGTAACACACAGGGAGAAGTTCTCAACGCAAATACTGTTCTTCCAGCACAGCACGCTGACTCCATTCTCTCTTCAGGTGGGGAAGGTCAGAACTGAGTTCGAGTGAGAGGCAAAGCCAGAAACCAGTGAACCAGAAATCATGTGTGAAGCCTCGAAAAAAAAGAAGTTTGTCAAAGAGAAGCGAAGTCAGCCGCACGCCAAGCGACAGAGAAGAAACTGAAGGGAGGTTTGCCTCGAGTGTTGAATACAGAGAGATTGGGGCGAAGAAACGAGTGTCTCATTCGCGCAAAACACAAAACAAAACGTGACGCTCTGGTCCACGGCAGTGATATCCTGTAATGCGTCCACCCACTCGAACACTCATTCACTCGAACACTCACCCACAAACTCTACCCACTCGAACACTCACCCACCAAAACACTCATTCGAACACCCACCCACCCGAGCACTGGCCCACCCAAACAATCCCTCGAACACTCTCACCCGAACACTCACTCACCCACTCGAACACTCGCTCACCCAATCGAACACCCACCCACTCGCTCGGCTCATCTTCTTTGCGTTCACAAGGAAAACGTCGTATAAAATCTTGACGCAGCAACAGGAGTTTCTTCATGGGACGCACCACGCCTCGGCTCCCACTAACTCCTCTCAAATAATAAATTATCAAATACCAATACAAATACTCTATCATATCTCTCAACATTGCAAAAATTAACAGTAGTTTCTGTACAATTGTCCTAGAACGCTGACTCAGCGCGGAGACATTACACAACACCACACACGTGGTCGATTCACACGTTATGCTCATGATTGCTTGTTCAGAGTCAGTCCATACAACCTGCACTTCGCACACAGCGAGTTCCACATGTACGCCCCTTAGCGGCCTGAATGGCGTTCGGTGCATTGACCAAACACACCCAAGGACATTTCAGTGTAAGAAAACACCATTTGGTATTTCTCAATTTTTGTCAAGCCGCAAAGGGTGAAAATGAGGATGAAATGAAACCGAGGCGATTCGAGTCACGTGACGCACACAGCACCACGTGACCCGTTTCGAGAAGAGACGCGACGCGACGTCGCCTTAGCAACCGTCGTGACGTCGTGAAAGCAACACTGCACCACGTGGGACACAAAACACAAGCTGAAGGAAAAGAAGAAGCCTGATTGGTGCACTCTTTCTCTTTCCATCCAATCACAATTGATCTTACAACCACTTGTCGGGAACAGCACAGCACGCGCACTACACAGTAGCGACCTCAAACGGAAGCGCTGAAGGTCCTTCTCTGTGCGATTGTTTTCAGAAAGCAAATTCATTGGTGCTGTCTTGAGTCGAAGGACCTTGTTTTCCAGCTGATAACGCACTGAATCTTCCCAGTCGCCGTCATAACAAACGACGCAAAAGAAATTGCACCAAATTGAAGCTGTTCAGTTTGAAAGCAAGAGGCGACTATTTACAATTGCAGCAAAGCTTATGCAATCCTCTTCGATTCGCTACACGCCTCAGATCGTGGCTCTTCCACAGCGGGCAAGCAAAATCGACCCCAGATGGAACACCCCTGCGGATCCAGGAGTGGATTCCCCCTTGCGGATCCAGGGGGTGAGTGCGCGTTGGCAAAGGCCCAACCCAAAAGGTCTTTGCTGATATCCGCTGAACAGAAAAGGACTCCTGCGTGAAATACTCGTTTTGACATGGGTCTACATCCAAAAGTGACGCAATTTTGACGGTTCTGCTCCGCTGTGGAGGCGCCACCATGTGACGGTAAAATAAATTACGTCTACAGCGAAACGTGTGAAACGTCACACGCCTCTGTGCGCATGTCTGTCATCAGACATGGCCACGGTCTGTCAAGTCACATCCTGTGCACCACAGCATTGGTTAGTTCATTACGGATTCTTGCATTAATTAGTGTAGCAGCCAATCGAACCCCGCAGTAGTAGCAGCCTCAACTCTCATCGTGTGCTTCGCCCTCTGGTGGTGAATCTGAATGATGACGCCATGATTTCAAAGATACGACGTTACAACTGTGTGTTGTGTTGGGACAGTGTGCTTGTCCACTCCCAGCACAAAATTACGCCATTGGAGATGCACACCCGACCTTCAACTTTTTTTTTACATTTTACAGTGTCACTCTTCACACGCAAAAAAACACCACAAAATGTTCACAAACTTTGTAGAACGCAAATTGTACAATGAGTTCGTCTCAACAACCACAAGATTACGAGCAAGAGATTCGGGGATTTTGAGCGTTACAACTCACGAGCTTTCTGAGCGATACAACTCTGGAACACAATCCCATTGACAACTCCAGTCCTCGCCCAGTAACCAGCATCACAACCCGGGCGCAGGAGAAGGAAGGCAGTGGCGGCAGTGGGCTGAATGGCCAGCTGTTTCAGGTTACACCCCGCACACACAGACCCTTGAACGCAGAACTCAGCGGGAACCAGTAAATGCAAAACAACCAGTGCCTGGATCCCCCAGGCACGACTTCTGATACATGACGTCACTCTCAGTGGTAATCGTCCGGATACACGAAGGTGTCATCGCTCGCGTTGTCGTACGGAGAACCCGCCCTGTGCTCGCTTGTATTATCGCCCACCGTCCGGTTGTCGTGCACGTTGTCGTAAATCGTCGCGCAGCTGTCAGCCACCGCCCCAGTCGCGTTGCCGTAAACCGGGTCAGTGGCGCCGGTGGTGCTGTTGTCGTAAAGGGACACGGCGTGGCGAATGTTGTTTTGCCTGGTGCACTGGGTCCCGTTCCTACACTGGTTGTTTTCACTCTGGTACCCGAGGTCTGTGTCGAGGCCCGGATGTTCCAGCACTGCGCTTCCGGTGGATTCCGCCTCAGTCTGGTTCGGCCCCTGGATCGCAGCGTTGTTGGTGCACTGCACTGTGGCCCGACTCTGCACCCACCGCGACGCCCCGTCCTGCACTGGGTTCTCCACCCGCGGAGCTTCTCTGCGCAAACTGGACCTGAAGCGCTCTCCGGGGGCAGGGGGCCTGTCCGCGGCCGCAGGAGGCCGATCCCCGGGGGCAGCCGGCCTCCTGTCCCCGGCGGGAGGAGGCCGGTCCCGGGGGGCACGAGGCCTGGAGTCCCCCTCAGAAGCGGCTGTGGCGTCGGAGTCGAGACCAAGATTCGGGTCCGAGAGGCTGTGACGCTGGAACAAGGGACTGCGGTTTCCGAACGGAACGACATTCCCGCCATTCAGAGCGGCGCCCTCTGGAGTCTCCGTCCAGCAGAGGGGACTTCCGCTACTGCTGGTCCTCCCGGGGACAGCACGAGGGCTCGAGCTGTGGCTCCCCCTGGTGTGAGGCGGGCCCGCGTCCGGCGGAGACGCTTCCGACTGAAAGACGCTGCTGGGCGTGAGGGGGTGGTGGTGGTAGATGGAGACTGTGGCCTCGTTCGGGCTCCGCGCCCCCGGGGGTAGGGGTGCGCCCTGCGGCGGGGGCGAGGGGCCTCCCGGGACAGGGGCCACACCCTGCGGCGCCACGTGCGCCTGCAGCGCGGAGGGAATGCTTCGATTGGCTCCCCGGATGTGGATCAGGCTCGGCCCGTCCCGGGGATAGACTGGAGAAGTGGACTGTGAACCGCCCGCCGGTCCAGGGGGCCGCAGGTCAAGGTCAGCTGACTCAGCACTATTCGCGTCTTCAGAAAAGGAATGCCCAACGTAGCTTTGGAAATTTTCTCTGGCGTCACGTTCCAGTGGTGACGTCACACTTTCACTCTTGCTCGAGTCGGCCGAATTTGGACTCTGCGGCACGAAGGAGAAGCTCGAAGTGAAACTGCTCGGGTCGGAAAGAGCAGACGACGAGCTCGCACCGCGACTTCCGCTGCGATCCTGGCCGTCTCCACTTCCGGTGTGAACGTCAGCCTCGTTGTGGTCCTGCGGCGTCTTCCGGTTACTCCCGTGACCGAAATCCACGAAGAGTGACTGGTTGTCAGCTGCCGAGTCGTCCTGGCCGCCATGTTGGGTCTCCGCCGGTTTGTTGAAACCGGCTCCACCGCTGGCTGAGCCAACCTGCACTCGGTGGGCCTTCTCGGGTCTCGATTCTCCGACAGTTGGACTGACAATTCCACACTCGCGCTTTTCGCTGGGGTCCGTTGAGGGTTCTGGCTCCTGGCCCTCGCTCTCTGCATTCTCCTTGGGAGTGAACTCACAGTAACTCTGATATGTTGTGCTCAAGGGGTTTGTGGGCTGCTCCTGCGCGTGCGTACTCAACTCAGTCACGTCCCCGCCTATCTGCGCCTTGCTCACAAATTTGGGTTGTTCCTGCTCGTGTTCTGCGTGGCGTTGTTGCAAGGTGACTTTGCAGCGGTGTTGCTTCGGTTGCCTGGCAACAGCGGCTTCTTCTGCAGGCGAGAAATGAGGGTCCGAGTCTCTCCTTGACAACGACTCCTGGTTCGAGTCCGAATAGGAGAAAGCAGCGCCATCTTCCAACGACGCGCTGCCATTGGCTGAGAACTGTTCTGAGTGCGCAGGCGCGACAGGCGTTGAGAGCTGACTTCTGATTGGTCGGCTGTCCAAAGCGTTCCCCGATTGGACGACAGTGTCTTGAGCGCGTTTCGCGGATTGTTCATTGCTTTTCTTGGCTGAAGAGTGGGAATTTTTGACTCCAATAACCCCTGGCTGTTGCCTCACTCCCTCTGCTTGCTCGTAGTCTTTGGCGAAGTCCGGTTTTTTATTTTCGACGTTTTTTTTTAACTTCTTTTTCTTCTTCTGAGACTGCACCTGGGGCTCTTCTCCCTTGGCTGCACACACTTCTGAGGCCTGACTGCTGATTGGTTGGGTCCTGCTGGGCTGCTTGGCTGCCATTGGCTGCTGAGGCTGGGTGAGATTCCCGGGGATTCCCTGCACTGAACACGAGGCTGCGTTGGACTGCGGCACGAGGACAGTGCTGGAGGCCCGGTGGGGCTGGAGCTCCACGCTCGCTGCGCACTGCTGCCCCCTGGGGGAGTCCTGCACACGCTCGTGGTGCAACTGCAGCTCCTCCTGGTGGGCGGGTGTGTGAAGGCGTTGTTCGTGGGCGTCCTCCCTGGGCGGGGCGGGGGCGTGCACCACCTTGCTCACCTTCTTCTTCTGAGGGCGCGAGTCCTGGCGGGAATCCTCGAGCAGCTTCTTGAGTTGGAAATACGGATGCGTCTCCGCATTCGAACTCGCGCTGGACTGGTAGCTGGGGGTGCGGGAGGCGGGCTGCGTTGGACGGGGCTCAGATTCGGGCGTGGCCTCGCCCAACATGTAGGTGTGGGCGGGCTGGGTTCGCCCACTGAACACCTGGGTCGGCTTGGAGCTGGGTTGAGGGATGTGTATGCTCGAGCTGTATGATGCGTGGTGAGTGTCACTGGGATTCTTGTCCGCGTTCGGGTCATGGTGGGCGGTGGGTTGGGCGAAGTCGTCCACGTGACCTGCGTCTGGGGCGAAGGCTTCGGCGTAGGAAAGCGGGGCGCCGCCCACCGCTTGGGCGGAGGCGTCTTCCGGCCCCGTGATACAGGTCGGGAGGGTCTGGGCGAGGCCCGGGCCAGTCCCGCCCAGATGGGCGTACGGCTCGGTGAAGTCCCCACCCACGTGGGCGAAGGGCGTGGCTGCTGTGGTTTGGGTGTCGCTTGACAGATCGTGGCGTTCCTCTAGCTATCTGCTCAGACTGTGAGACCTGCGGTGAGAAAAGAACACGTGACTGACGGAAGCACGTGACAAGTCTGACTGGACCACAGGGCCACGTGACCAAGACTGACGGAACCACGTGACATGGTGTTCATTCACGTTGGCGGAGACACGACGCACCCTCGTGAACTGCCCACAAACTGACGGCTCTTTGCTCGCACCGTTCCTTGACCCCTTCGGCCCTGCTGACCACGGAAATATAACCACACGCACACTTGACCACTGGCTCAACAGAACAGAACTCGCACGAACAGAACTGCAGGCTCAGCGGACTCTACCCTGTCAGTCGAATTTGAGCGCTGACCACAGCGACTCCAGAGAGCGTTTGTTGTCCACACTGACCACAGGGGACCTGCCAATCAGGGCCGTGCACGGGTCATGCCAAACAAAGACAACACACCAGGGTTCCTACTGCGGCTGACCAACAAAATTCCATGATTTTTCCAGGTTTTCAAAGTTTTTTCCAGGTATTTTTTTGTCATTTTTTGTAGACTTTGTGTACCCTTTTTCTTAAACAAATGAAGTAAAATCAAGTATTTTTTTATTGGAAAAAAACTTTTGGTAAAAATTAAAAGTTTTTCAAATGAATCTATAAACTAATGTTTCTATTTTTACATATAATTTGAAAAGTAACAATTTATTTTTGAATTGTTACTTGTTTTGGGAAGATTTTGTTTT
>JAAUXT010048562.1_pt1 | contig 10951 bp, 12 predicted proteins | sample 7278171 | NCBI WGS metagenome assembly JAAUXT01 (sample SAMN14350112, study PRJNA611818) | marine sediment metagenome | isolation source: surface marine sediment (1.8m) | place: French Polynesia: Moorea | collected 2018-08 | reverse complement strand
CATTCTCAATGAGAAATGAGGAAATCTCCACAGCAGATAAGAATAGACATGAACAAATGTGTGAAAAGATGACTGTTCCGATAGGAATGTACCTGGTTACTGTTGCATAAGTGACTAATCATTACTTTGATGCAGATAATGAGTGAAAATGTAACCGTCCGGGGTGAAAAGTGCAGTGTTGTCATCGAAATGCAGATACGAGTCAAAACATGCCCATTTGGGGTGAAAAGTAATGGGTAGCAGTATTGGAACAAATCCAGTAGAAATAAGTATACTGTCAGTGTCAGAAGTGCACCGTTGGTACCCCCAATGGTATACTTCCGAGCACAGTAGGGAGCTTTCCACTCAAACGGTCAATTTCAGTGTCAGAAGCACCCATAGGTAGTTTCCACATGGACGATCGTCGAGTCAGAAGTGTACTGTTACGTTTTCGGACCCTACCCTTCTGACTCGCCAACAACGTGTTTGTTTGTATGTGTGTGTGTTTGTCTGTCTGTATGTACGTATGTTGGCTTGTTGGTATGCAGGTAAATCTATGACCGTGGTTCGTCCATATATTTTCCGTTTTCGCATCTACGATTGCTAGATTCATCATACCAACTGGCTGGACCAGATTCACCACACCAACTGGCAGGGTTGGATTCATCACACCAACTGGTGGGGCCAGATTCACCACACCAACTGATGATGCCAGAACCACCACACCAGTTGCACCACACCAACTGATGGGGCTGAATTCACCACACCAAGCAGTCATGTTTCCGAGCACTGAGAAATGGAAAATCCGTGGACGAACCACGTACGTGCCCACTTGTGTACGTACACATGCTGCTAAATGTGTGCACGTGTGTGTTTTTGTGTGTATGTGTGTGGGTATGTTTGTACATTTTGTATGTGTGTACGTTTTCATGTGTGTTTGTACGTGTGTACGTGTTTGTAAGTTTGTGTTTGTACTGAGCACGTACTTATGTATGTATGCATGCAGGTGGGCTTGTAGTTATACTCGTAGCTGCCTCTGGTTTCTCTTGTCATCAACAAAACTTGCGTCAGGGGTTCGCTCCTTGATTTCCCACGCATGCTGCATGATTTCTGTTTTTGGCACCTGCTTGTCTTGTTCATATGCAGAGTGACCGAATCATTGCAACGTACTTTTCTGTATGTGTGAGGTACCGTGTTGTAAAAGTCTGACTTTTTGCACAACACAGACAAACAACTCTCCGGCTGCGCACGATGTGACAAGAAAGATTCGCTGTTGTTCTTCTATTTTCATGGAATGCAACCGCCACTCAGCAACGGTGCTTCATTTCTTTTCCTTCTATATCTCAGAAGAAGGTTGAAACTCCTGCAGCACGGTTACTTTGTGCCTTTGTCCTTCAGTACGCAGGAGCCTGTTAGAATTACTCATTGTTTCAGCACTGTTGTTGCATGGTGGTCGGACGGAATGCTGGCTCCAAACGGGGACGTGAATCTGAAAGTTGTGAGACAATCTACGGCAGCACAACCGAATGCGGCAGGTGTAATTCATTGCTATCAATCCAGACTTGCGTTTGCATTCAAAAAGAGTTTCATTCTTTCGGAGACCAAACAAAGCAATTTTCGTTGCATTTCCCGGACATGTGTGCCTCCCCTGCAAATATGCCGGCAACAAGCGAGAAATGTTCATGGAATGGAGAACAATTTCAGTAATTTCATCGAAAATTCCAACCAAATACATCTCTCATGCAGATTACGAGATCAATCGACCTGGGTGAGGAGATACATGTTTGAAGCAAAACAAAGAGTGAAACATGAAGTAATCACTTGGGAACGAAAAAGTAATTTGCAACGGAGAACGAGATCCAGATTAATGTCAGATGTAGAATGACAATGTGAACATTTTGATTGTTGGATGAGGCATTTCAGAAAACAGAACTATTGTTTGGCGTAATCTTGCGGACACTGTGTGTGAATTGAAGGATGTTCCACACGTCTGCGCACACAGTCAAGAGCCATGCAGGTAAAGTCAGTCTCTTGTATGGGTTTTTAGTCGCGTAAGGCACGACTACGTAGTATTGTCAGTATGTGTCTGTCTGTGACCTGTGACCTGGAGGGACCCTCCCCTGTGAGCTGTTATGCCATGCCAGGTTCAGGGCCAGAGCACATAATGCATTCTGATTAGCTGAAAGGCTTCAATTGGGCCTGGGAAATAGTAAAAAGTATCATTTGTGTACTGGCAGCTGAGGAGGTAACATCTCATTTGGGCTCTTGAGAGTAGCTATTTTAGTTTTCTTATGTGGGGGCAGCTATTATACCTGCATGGGGGCTGCCATTTTGTTTTGCAGTTCTACTATGGATATCAGATTATACAGATATAGGGCTGTTATTTTGTTTTACAGCTTTTGGCTCTGCTAAATATTTCTTCATCTGCGGCCTGAGCGACATGTGACCTCCTGGTCATCTCGTTTTCTGGAACTGTCATAAACTTCTCCTGAACTTGACCAGCATTCGCAAAAGTGTCTCAGACTCACTTTTTTGCACCAGGAAGTGTATCGCAAGTGAGTGTCCTTTTCAGGAAAAATGAGCCAAGACTTGCGTGGAGAGAATGAGCGAGACAGGGACACAACGACAAATTGGATCCAAAAAAGATGACGCAGGGCAACAACCGTGCACTGAATTAATGCATCAAAGGACACTGGGAGGTAACAAGATACGGAGAAAGATGACCACCTCACGACTGGAGGTTCTGCGGGCTTCAGATGAGAACCGTAATGAAAGAACTTGGTGGCACACGTGTCTTGCAACAAAATTGTCCCTGGAGAAGACAACGGCACCTTGACAAGGAGATAGCGTGTCGAGAATGATGATGGGAATTCTGATGGGAAAGATTAGAAGATAATGGAGCAATGTTTCCCCACTAATCGAGCCTCAACAGGAGCCAGTTGAAGTACGTGATGGGGTGAGGTGTACGTAAGCATTGCAAGCCTTGTTTGTTTGCGAAGCAGGGTGTTGGAGTGTGTCGCTTGCTTCACAGGCCAGGATTCTACTTTGGAGATGGACTCGTCTGAAGTTGCTTGGTTCTGTCGAAAAATTCTGCGACGAGATGGTTGGCACCTAGATTAGAGGACCCGGGTGGGGCGGAGGCCCGACACAACCGTGAAGGGTCCCAAACTCCAACAAAATTAGATAATGACAGAAAAATTCTGCGTATCAATGAAAGTGGGAGTGGTCAGTTATTGAAACCTATATTGACGACTTTTTCTGTATATAAATTCCTTTCAATTGCTGTTTGCATAATGACATGTGTTTGTTGTAAATATTTAATCTCATTCTGCAGATAGAATCAGATGTTCCAACATGCCCATCAATCAACGAAGTGCGACAGACAAGCTGCGAGGTCTCTCCATGAAACAGATCCACACGAGAATCACCGGCGGTGCAGAAAGGTAGACGTACACACGCACGTGAAAGCAGAGTCACATAAAATTGTTCAATGCCACGAAGCTGTTGCTTTGTTCTTCTCGTGACGCGGCAGCGTACCACCGGAAACGGAAAAGGTGGATTGTCTGTGTGACATACGATGTGCAACGGCTGTCGAACCTGAACCTCAACTTGAAACATGTCTTGTGTTGGTTGAATTTACACGCAATTATTATGGTCTAGAGCAGGGATTCCGCAGGCCACTCACCGGAAACTCATTTTTGACCTGCGCCTTTGGGTCCAACGGGGAGATGACGGATGCTTGTTTCACTTTGGTGAACTCAAAGTTTTGGCGTCAACAGAAACACTTTTGTGTTCGTTGCACAAAGTAGCTTTGTGGTTCGTTGCAAGCTCAAAATATCTTTGAGCGGTGTGTGTTTCTGTCTTGTGGCTTCGGTTCCCAAGAGACGTCAATCGAAGTGGACTCACCCTTGGAACTTTGTCGGAACCACGACATTTGGCAGAGGTTTCCTGATCCACGCTTTGAAGTGACCTTGGTTCTGTCCGATTCGAAGTTCATTTCTTTTTCTTGATGTTTGTTTCTCAGGTGTGAATGCGTTCAGTCTTGTACTGAGCTTTTTGTGGTCACGAGTAAAACTGACAGGTGAGAGAGACCTGTATCATTTTGCACAAAATGCCATCACAGATTCCAGTTTACGATCCATCCCTTCAAATGTTCAGGTCATATTGTGTCTTTTCACAGCTGAGAAATGAGTGCTGAATTCTCCCTGATGTGCAAAGGCAACATTGACCATTCACCTGGTGAAATGTTTGGAGCACCGCCGGACGTCTATAAATTCTAAAAATTTCGACAATGTCATGAAACACCTCTGCACAAGTTATGCGTCGATTCAGATGAGTGCAAAGCCATCTGGTGACTCGAGCACGACGTTTGAAATCATCCGTCGAAATCATGCGACGTGTGCACAAACATTAGAGTGTTTCCGCAAAAAACTGCGTGACCGTGGACGTGAGCGTCGGGCTAACTTTTTGATCACAAAAAGAAGTATTTTTCTGAAGATATATTCTATTCTTCTCTGACAAATTATAAAAATTAACCCCAAACAGTGACAAAAGAAAAATTCCATCATAGCTTTTCTGAGCAGCCAATTTTTCTTGAAGTAGAGCTAGGTTTCAGCTTGACTTGAAGAGTGCAAATCCTGAGTCAGGCTTGAGCATAGAACTGCAAATTTTACACCCAAGACGTGAACTTTATCATTGGTGTCAATGGAGCTATGTCTACGTTTGTGCCTGGGTTTCCGGAACTTCCCAATTGAAAACGTTTCACGTCAGATTGACGAAAAAGAACTGACAATCCAAGAAACATCGCGTGCGACGCGCGGGGTTCAAACATCGTTCAGTCCCCCAATTGTCCTGTGGTACTCGTACGTACGTTCTCCACGTGTACGCAGTTTGTTTGTTTGAAGAAGTTCTTCGCTGTTTCAAAAACTGGCGTCTACCCGGTCGGCTGTAAGCGCTGGCGCCTCTGTTGGGACAGCAGCTGTTTGAAGTATGGTTTCGGCTGAATGTCTTCGCAAATGTTTCATTTGGGAAATTTGCAGATTCTTTCAACAAAAACTAATGTCCCTTGGAGTGATTACGTGTTTCGTTGCGAATGTGGATTAAGAGGAGAAATTGCTGTAGAAATTAGGCCCAAAGGTACTGTCTTGCGAGTCTCGCTTGATCCACATTTCAGCAGTGTTTGAGCAAAAGGGAAGACTGGTGACTTCAGGTGCAAAATAATGTTCTCTGTTTCATTTTCCTCGAAACAACTCAGAGAACTTGAAACAAAAACAGTGTTGATCAATTGGAGGACAACACTTGTTGAACAAACTTTGTCGCAAAAGCACGTTGGCCCGGGCTGAGCAGCTTCGGTTCTTGATTGGTTGGTAAAGTTAGCGAAGTTGCAGCTTCACTCGGCATTTTGTCCCTCACTTTCACTCCCTCAATCTCCACGAGACATCACATGTTGTTGTTCTGCGTGTGGAACTCAACGCAACCAGCCCAAACAGAACCAAAACGTCACTGCGGTGTGCATCAGTGCTCAATCAAGAATCTACGTCTCGTGGCGTGTCGCTTGGGGCGTACACATCCTGTGTGGAACTAAGATTAGTCATTGTGTTTGTTTAAAAAAAAAAGAACTTGTGAGAGAAAGTTACAACCGGAGGAATATATATTTGAATGAAATTCAAATCACTGATGCATGCTTTGGGAATGCAGAACTGACCAGCTGCCACTGTGATTGAGACTGCAGTTTTGAGAAGTTAACGAACTTTTCCAAAAGAAGACATTGGACACAGAAGAGAGAGAAACTTCAGAAAAGAATCGGACACTGGAGTTCAGGCGTCACACCGTCTCTTCAGGACTGCAGCTGCGGTTCGCTCGGGGGAGGCTCGACTGAAGTAAGCCCGATCTTTGTTTTCTTGTCTGGGTTCGGGTGCTCATCGCTCCTGTGTTCTTTTCTTTGGTTTATGAGTACGTATGTTTCGCGCTTTCTTCGCGAATAGAAAGAAACCACGCAGGAAAATGCGACAAAATCTGGTCGAGCAAGCTGTAGCAAAAGTACACGCTGCTGTCGTCGCTTTCATTTTCCTAGTATCACGCCCTCTTGGCAAAAGATACAAGATCGCAGCGTGTCTGATTGAAAAACAGAGAGAAAAGCTTTGGAAAGCTGCAAAAGGACAAGATCAAAGAAACTTATATGTCAGGAAAAAAATCGAAGTGAATTAATTGGATGAATTAATGCACGGATTTCAGAGAGACCTCTCACAGGAGAGCAAAATCAGAGAAGAAAATTAGAAAAATTAGAGCGCGTATACAAGTAGAACAAACATTCGTTTCAGTTTTCCAGCTGTTCTTCTCGAGAAAAGTTACGCGGGAATGTTTCTTCTTTTTGTGTCTGGTTCATCAAGGCATTCGTTTTGAGCTGTTTGAGTGTTCTTTCCTTCATGAGGCCCGGCACTGAATGTAGATTTCTGACTTCGATTCAAAAGGCCATGTGAAGAAATCCCGTTTAGTTGTGTGGTTCGTTTGATGTTTACCGCCAAGCAACTTTAGGATTGAGAAATGCATTTCCGGAGTTCAAACCACTGCGAACAGCCGGAATCATAGCCAAACCTCGATACTGTCTGACGCGGTTTCTCTTTGAGACTCAGAACGCATGTCACTTCATTGAGCGAGTGTTGTGAGGCTACAGATGTTTCCAGTCCCCCCTCGATTTTGTCAAAGTGGTGTCGTTGACCTGTGCAACATTGGTTGCCTTTCATTGCATCCTTCATGAGAAATTTCATTTCGGGTGTCACATATTCCCTGTTGAGAAATTGTTGCCACTCAACTCTGTATTTCGATCGGTAAAAACCAAGACGGGCTTTCGGGGGGGGGGGGTGTTCTTGGCAAGTTTGTCCATCCGGTTTGATTTCCAACAAAAAAATTACCATGCACCGCATTAAGGGCGAAAACAACTTTCGCATTTTCTTTGCAGTCATTTGAAGAAGTAGCAGGTTGGGTAACTAATTGCGAACTTTCATCTCTTTCTTCCGTTGCCAGGCAACATCTAAGATGCGGAGTTAATAAGTGTTCGCTCACAGATGAAATCGGCTGCTTACAGAAAGCTGTTCGAACGGTCAATTCTGTTCACAAAACAGATTGAGGGTTTGGATGTTGATTGGATCTGACTCACGAGCAAAACTTGAACTTATCACAAGGGGGTGAAGGATGACTGTAGGATTGGTTGGATCGGGGATATTTTGGCAAACGAAGCAAACCGCGGAAAGAGCAACTCCAACTCCAAATTTTCACTGAGTTCGTGTTCGTTCAAACTGATGGTTCTTCAGCTGTTCGTTCAGCACAGGTGCTGAACTGGGCGTCCATACTGCATGATGCGGCGATTGACACCAATTTCTCACCCTTCTTCAAGCACGGTGCAGTGCGTCTGGCCAGCCATACATGCTGGAGAGATTTATTTTGATAATGGTATTGATCAGACTGTGGTGGACGTGGGTTCCTCAGTTGGACCTGGTGTGTCGGAGACATGGTTCCGTCGGGAAGGCGAATCTTTCAAAATGATTCCCTCAGTCACACTGGCGAGAGGATCTTCATTTTTCGAACTGTGACGTCCAGGTTTCATTCCATATTTTGGTAAACTTGCAAAGAGCATGTCGTGCCACTGATCAACTGGTGTGGTCAGGCTTCCTCAAGTTTCCACGAATGATTGAACACGCCCCGATTGCTGCATTTATTTTGGTAGTGAAGTGCTCGTCACCGAAAGAAAACTGCACTGGAAGCCCCAAAACTGACACCTGGGAAGGTGAGCAATGTCCGAAACACGAAACACGTGCGCCTGGGTCGTCTGTGGTGGGAGACATGTGGGCGAGACTGATCGCGTCCCCCAGGGGGTGAGAACCTTGCCAGGTCAGGTTCCCGTCAACCTTGTTTGTCTCTGCCTTCCATCATAAATAAGCTCCTATCTTCTTGCTTGTGATTGAACAACGTTGGAAAAATACGATCCCAAACATGAGCATGCGGGACAAACGTTCTGAATCTGTGATGCACGGGTCGAATAGAAACTCCCTTGTGCAACGCAGTCCCCACGCCAGGAAACGTGCCAAGAACGGATGCTTCGACGCTTTGTGGTGAAAAACTGACAGACTCCCCGTGTTTCTGCAATTGATCTGGAATTTGAACAAGCAATCCATCTTGAACTTGCTTTGAAGTCTACAGCTGGAATTGCAACTGTAGCGACCCATTATCAAGGTTTGTCCTCTGTAGCTGCCTGAACTGATGAAAGCATCCACCAGAACAGCGCAATTCCTGTTGCTCCAACTCCAACAACTTATTTCTGGTGGGGTCTGCTGACAAACTTTACGGTCTTTTCGTGGAATGTTTTGCTTTGTGCACATGGAAGGGCTTCTGAAAGGACATCAGAAATCACAAGATCGAAGTGGCAGCATATTTTCCAGTGTTTCCGTGTGCCCTCATGAATGTTCATGACTCGGTGTTTTGAGGGACACCCACTCAATTCGACCTCGCATACCTCGTGACGATCGGTGACAGTCTGATCCATCTCTCGACATCTTCGACCTCCTACGGTAACGACTCCATCAGGTTCGCTTCAAATTGTTTCAAATGGGCCACACAGGTGTGTTTAGCACTCGAATGCCATCATTTGCTGTTAATATTCAGGCTATGGTATGATATTCGTAATCTGGGGAGGCCTCTCCCGGGGGAAATTACCGTTGTTTCTTTCTCTTGCCGGTTCCATGGATAAACAATGGCCAACCGAGCCTGAAAACAGGATGCACATCACAGAAACACATCAAAAAGTGGATCCACGTGTGGTTTCAGAGCCGTGGTCTCTTGTCTTGAGAGAAAGGTGTGATGCCCACTCATACAACCAGAAACGATCGCACCTCTTGCGAAGTTTTGCGTCCCAGAGCACTTTGTTCTCTGTAGAAAACCCAGGATCGGGGCATCGGGACACAGCCCAGGTCTTGGTGTGGGTCCCACCGAAGCCTCAGAATACGGAAGTTTATTTTGTTTATCTTTGAGGTGGCGGTGGGGAACTGCAACTTCAAAAAAAATTGATTCAGTGTAAAAAATTTTGTGCCGTGGATCCAAAGGATAAACTCCAAACTTTTGTGAAAATTCCATGCCTTTTCCAGGATGACATTTGCCCTTAAATTTGATGCCTCCCACAGGACAGTCATTTTCTCTCACAAATACAAAACTTTTTGTGTCGTCGTTTTTCAGTTGGTGTGTCTCTCTGCGTGTAACCAAATGTATTGCAACGTCTGTTCTTTAGGCAACTTTCAGCTTCAGGTCCAGTGTGTTTCAAGCCAAATATGAGGTTCATGTTCTTGAACGTGTGCTTTTGTGCAAAGGGCCCTTTTGTGTTTCACACGGCGCATGTGCACGATATGACTGCAACCGTATATGGAAGAGAGTTTCCTCGTTTGTTCCAACAGTTTTGTTCGAAAAGGAACAGGACAAGACGTTCTGACAAGAATGGAAACCTGCATGAGCTGCAGAAAAATGATTTGGATGAAAAAAATTCATGGTATTTTTTTGTGACCTGCAGAAAACCCCCACTTGACATCAATCAGCAAAACGCTGAAACGTGTGCCGTCTCAGGTTGCAGTTTTCCTTTGTCAGTGACATGCCCTCTTCGGCTGAGAAGATCGTTCAGTGTTTCCAAAATGACCCATTTGCAGCTTCACCACATAAGGCACTGAAGTAGACGCCAAACACAACCAGATTGCCAAGAGACACTCCAAGCACGCAGTGCTGGTGTAAGACATGCTCAGGGAGAGCCCACATTTCAACAATGACTTGAGTAAGTCTCTTCTGCCACAAAAACTGGGTTATGGCATGAACAAGAATAAAAATTCTGCTGTTCCACAAGCAACTTTCTTCGATTGAAAATTTATTTTTACCAGAAGACGGAGCTCTGAGAATGGTATCAGCACAAGCAAAAAGCAAAAGTTTGAGTGACACAAAACAAAAGGAAGCACAAAGTCACAAAACATGCAGGAGCACACGATAGAGACGCCTCTTTTCTGTTGTTTTCTCCTTTTGCGAAGGACTTCAGTTGTTGATTCTGATCCTGCGTAATTGACCTGTTGGCACCGTCAAAAAAAAAAAAAACAGTTTCAAACTGTGCAGCTCTTTCAATTCCACAACTGTACGAGGCTCAAGTGATTAATGTTGTAATAAGCCAGGCCAAAACAAGAAAAGGCAGCCTGTATTCGACATTCAGACACAGCCATACGAAGATCAGGCCACCGAAGATCGAGAATCAAAGCCGTGCACATCGTGATATTAACGGTACGCAAAGAAAGCTCACACGGTGTGACACTGACACCCAAAGAATCAAAATTTACTTCCGTTTGCTTTTCTCTTTCTTTTCTGTGTCGATTACGTTTTCCAAAAACCTGCTTGTTTCGCCACCAAGCACAACCCCTCCCAACAGCGAAACCACTGGCCTCACGAAAATTGTCATGCAAAAGCTGTCATAACTCCAAATGACTCTGGGTTCTTCTGGCTTCGTGCTTGCCTCAAGAAGCAGGAAAGGTTTACTCTGTCTTCTGTGGGATGAGAAAAATGGTTTGAAATCCAACTACATGTACCAACTTTTGAAGCATATCGTGTCCAGCTGGGCTGCAAACGATCTCGACACAAGAAACAAAACTTGGAGCTCAGTACGTACAGGTCCTTCTCAAGGACATCGTTTGCGCAAATTGTTCACGCGTATACCATGAGATTCAGGGCAACTGCATCTCACAATGTGATCAACCTTGTCACGCCAGGATGCTATACCCAATAATGTTTAGCTAGAGTTCACCCTCATCACTCTGATGTAGGTTTGGATGTCCTCCAAGCTCTAGTATTGGAGTTATAACAACACATATGAAAATTACCAAAATGTGGCCCAGAAGCAAACTTCCACCTAGCTGAAAGCTATAAATTTGATATAAAATAGTACATAATTTTACAGTGT
>JAAUXT010002327.1_pt1 | contig 10953 bp, 12 predicted proteins | sample 7278171 | NCBI WGS metagenome assembly JAAUXT01 (sample SAMN14350112, study PRJNA611818) | marine sediment metagenome | isolation source: surface marine sediment (1.8m) | place: French Polynesia: Moorea | collected 2018-08 | reverse complement strand
GGTCCTGGGCTGAAGTCAATGTGAGGTCCGTTTTGAGCAAGTGCTTCTGCCATCCTTGGAAATTTGGCAAAATTTGTGAGTTTTTAAACTTCTGACACCATGTGGTTGTCCGCCATGTTTATTCTGTCTATCAACGGAAATTTGGCAAAATTTGTGAGTTTTTAAACTTCTGACACCATGTGGTTGTCTGCCATGTTTATTATGTCTATCAACAGATGTCGCTTCACACAAAATGTGTGATTTTCGGATATGCACGGTTTTGCACGGTTTCGGCAATGCACGGTTTTGCACGACCTTCGAACAGTGCTGGTTGTGTGTGTGTGTGTGTGTGTGTGTGTGTGTGTGTGTGTGTGTGTGTGTGTGTATGTGTGTGCGGCAGATCCAATCCACAATTGATTGTTCATGAAACGTTAAAATGCAAACAGTAAATCTCTTGGTTTGCGCCTTTGGCAGACGAATGAACTTTTCTTTTGTTTTTCTGGGTGGGGCAGGCTCCTCAGGGCTGCTTTGGATGCTCTAGATCACCGTGTGCAGCGCCGTGTTCGGATCAGGTACGAGTGACCAAAGGTCGCAGAAAGCAGAATCCGTGAACCAAGAGACCCAAGTTCTGCTCTGAAATGTATTGCTATGTTGCCAATGGAGCAAAGTTTGTGTTTCGAAAACAATGCTGGCAGTGGCTTCCCTCCAGTGCAATGTATTCGGGACAATTCAACTTCTGCGCATCTGGTGAAAACGGTTGTTCAAATGTTGAAGAAGGCAACCACTTCGTGGGAAGTGAAATTTTGACGTGGGACGCCTGACGAATCGTTCGGAACATTTCATGGCTTCCTCAGTGGTTCTTTTAACGGCTGATCGAATTGCAACTTTGGAGCCTGGGGGCAGTCTTCCGTTTCGGGGGTGATGCTTGGGGATTTTTCTTACTTGTCTTCCTCATGCCGGTGCCTCACATTTTCGGCATCAGCGAAAAGCGAAGTGCGCCATCAGCCAGTCTCTTCCCAAACAACGAAGATTTCACTCTTGGGGATCATCACTCGCAACCGAACTGTGGATCGGTCTCTCTCCTCCGTGTGTGGTGCAAAACAGACAATGAACTCTTTGAGTGCAAGGCATTCAATTCGCCATTTGTCCCATTGCCAACTGGCAAAAAGATGGTTGTTTGTTTCCCCAATCTGGTCGATGTGAGCGACAGCACCTACGTGAAAAATCGAACTGCAGGAATGCAAATGGCCCTGACGGTAACAAACTCCATAGTCTGGGTAACACTGGAGGCGTGGCGCGTTCCTCCTCGCACAAGTCAGTTGAATGACTCGACGCAGCTCCCGTGGACTTGCATATGGAAACGACGCGTGATGCACGCAGTGTGAACTTGGCGTTAGAAGAGAACGCTCATTGCCAGGACGCGAGCAAATTGAGTGTCTTCGGTTCTCTGTGCCGAGTGCGATTGATTAGTCGCTGGTTGTTGTCGTTGGAATAAATTGTATTGGGCGATTCGTTTGTCGAAGCGGCGGCGGCGACTGTTGAAAGCTGCTCCTGCCGCGGTACCTGGGTCCGCGCAATCCGTCCCAGCGGCGACGTCGCGTGGCACCCGCAGCGCCGTCCTTGTGGCATGTCGACTGAAGCGCCGTCCTTGTTTCAAGGAGCGCTGTTCTACAAGTGGTCAGTCTGTCGCAGCACCACCCTGACTTGTGACAACTCGGTTGCAGGGCTGACCCACGTGTTCACCTGTAGCGCCATCGTTGTGGCAACTCTCTTTTAAATTCAACTGCAGTGCACTCTCGAGTTTGTTCATGCAACACAAGCTGTGGAATTTGCGTGAGAAATATTCACGTTGATCTGCTTGCACATGCAGTTTCCAGCTGAAAAGCAAACAACGTGAAAAAGCACGAGGCAGGAAAAACTGAATGGGCTGCAGCTGTCTTTGTGCACACTCTGCGGCAACCCGATGTTCAGTGGGATTGCGGCACATTGAACGGTGGTGTGGTAACTTGGCACTGCGTTGGTTCTGCAAGGACGGGGGGTGGGGGTGGAGGCTGCAGGGAATCGCAAGGGGGGGGGGTCCGTGCTGCGGGACAACCACTGCAGGGATGGTGCTGTGAGATGGCGCTGCGCCGAATGGAGCACAGCTTTCCTGGTGATCGGTCGCTGTTTGGAGATTGATAGATGGAGCGCTGTACAAACACGCGCGTTTCTGCTGGAGTCGGTGTCGGTACAACTCCTTCAAGCTCGGTTCACACTGTACAAAGCGATGCAGGTCTCACAAGCCGCGCGTCGTTCTGTTTACGGTTTCAATGACGTTGCGTCGTGCGTTGTATCCGAGTGCAGTCGACGACGCAGCACGCATGGACCCGTGTGTGGAGATGCAGCGTGAAACCCACACCTAAGAATTTCGCAGTTGGATTGCCTCACCCTCTGCATCCACATTTAAGGTTTGAAAAAGTGCCCTTTCTCCACTCTCTCCCCGCCCTCGTCTTTTGTTCTGGGCTGTATCGTTCATCGCATGCGCGATGAAGTGCCCTGAAACACGCGTTCGGGCACTTCGCGTCCAGATCAAGTTCGTGCCTTGCGTCTCATCAGAACAAGAACACAAGTCAGCGGGTGCTGCGTCGCAAGACCCTTCAGTTTGTTGTGACGACTCTCCATTTTCGTCGAGTGTAGCTGCACGTCCACGCTGTGACAGACATCGTACTCCCAGTGCAGTTTGAGGTGGCAGCTCCAGCAACTCAGATTGAATAGCCTTGCGTGCGCACACGGTGTCCAACACCATGGCTCGGCAGCAGCGTCGAGTGGTGCTGCGTGCAGCCTCAGTTCCGTGGTGCGAAACAGGCAAAGGCCCTGCAAATCAGTCCTGCACCACAAGGACGGTGCAGCCACAGTCCATACTGCAAGGAAGGCGATGTGGCCCCTGTGTGGAAGGAGAAAACTTGCTCAAATTGAGTGGACGCAGGAACGCCATTGGGTGATTTACTCGGGAGGTAAATCGAATCTGCAGTTGACAGGCTGATCCTTTGGGACGGTCGCGCTGACATTCTCGGAGCCTGTTCACTCCCACAAAGTGAGGCAGGGAAGCTTCCACCAACTTCAGCATGTTGAACCGTCCAACCCGAGGCCTGGGCTCCTCTTACGGTGCGGCCTCGAACAGAGTCGTTGGGCTGTTCAGCCAAGTTGCCCATTGGGTTACGCGGGGACGCCACGCCACGTCTGACGCCTCCAGGCTCAATCGCCGCGACCTCTTGGCTATTTTCGCGATTTGATGCGTGTTTCTTGCCGACATCATATTGCCAATTTTGTGGAATCGGTCTTGCCGAGGATAGAACCAGTGGTTCGGGTGCCCCAGGCCCTGTAACCCCTGCAACAAATCCCTTCGGATATCTCGCTCTTTGCATCAGTTGGTTGGGATTGGGCGTCCCTGGGTGTTGAGCCGTCTCTCTCCCTCTCGACCTGAAGGCAGATCCACCAGACAGAGATGGTCAACTCGACTTTTCTCCCAGAAACAGAAAAACTGACTTTGTCTGAAAGTCGATGCACTGAGTTTGCCTCGAGATCCGTTGTTGAAAAAACAGGAAACTGCACAGATTGGGGAAGGAAGAGGCAGATGGGGAGAGATCGAGCAGGTGTCACAGCAAGTCAATCCGTGGGGCATTGAGGTGGATCTCACGGTGGGGCTGGTGCCTGCCGTGGAACCCGAAGTATATGACGCAAAGCAGTCGAAGGGTGCGACATGCGCTGCGCCTCACGCTGGAACAGCTCATTGTCATCACGCAAAATCATCAACATCCTGAGCTTGCGGCAACTTCACACGTTACATACTGCTGAAAGGCTTCATTCTGAACAAGTTGGTTGGGTAGAAAGGAGATTGTGTGGTACGAGAAGAGAAGAAACGGACCGGGTGGTCGCACCTGATCCGCCTCATTGTTGTGAGCATCTCACCTCGTGACTGACACAGCGGCTCTGTTTACCGTCTTTCTGTTCTCAGGTGTCGACGTAGTGACGAATATGAATCCGAGACAGAAGTGGTGGAAGTGTGTGTGTGTGTGTGTGTGTGTGTGTGTGTGTGTGTGTGTGTGTGTGCACAGTGTGCATGTCTGCGTTTATTTGTGTGCGAGCGTGCGAGTTCAGGATGACCTTGACTCATGCACGTGTTTTCGTGTTGCAGGCGCGAGTACTGTACGACTTCGAGAGCGCGGGGGAGGGCGAGCTCGACCTCAAGGCCGATGAGACGCTCACCATCATCAACCAGGTCAGTCTGCGCGTGCGCGATAACACTCTCCGCGCAACGTGGGTCACTTGACGTCAGTTGTGTCGTTGCCACGTCAGCCTTCACCCACGTCAACTCATGTCGAACTCTTCACGTTGAGTCACGTGTGGAAGAATCTATACTCTCATCTATTTGGCGTGCCTTTTGAAGTTCGGTCCAGGTGCTGGTGACAATCTGCTATTAAATTCAGTTGGGTTTAGTGAACGTGGAGGGAACAGGTGAAAAGACGTTCACTGGAAAGTGTCAGGGGAGATTTCTGTTCAACTTGCTTTGTCTCATTGGATCGACGGTCAGACTGAGATGCCGTGAGATTCTTTGCTCCTCCCATGCACGGACATGAAAACAATAAGAGAAGGCCGTTGACTTTGCTACGCATACAGACGAAGAGCACAAACGAAGAGAACAACATCGTATCCACTGAAAAAGTCATGTTCGCCGTTCGAGTCAGAGCGCAGATTGCTGAGACAGTCCTGGGTTTCCGGTTTCTCATCGGATGCTGGAACGTCGTCCTTGCAAAGAGGGACAAAAGTGCGCTGACTGTGGCACCAAGTGAAGTGCAGTTTGGTGTCGAGGGAGAACTGCTTGATTCCCAAGAACTGCACCTGGGAGCTGCACTGAGAATCGAGAATCCACAGCTCCTCCCGCTGCAAGGACGGCGCTGAAGCCTCCGCGCGGAAACGGTTGGATTCTGAGCACGAACGCAGCGTCGGAAGACTTGGCGCGAAGGTTGTTCGTGCGACACCTTTCTCTCCGGGTCCCGGCTCGTTCGGTTGCGTTCTGTGCTTTGGCTGTATCTGATTCATTCACCTGCCGCACAGACTCGGCATTCTTCAAACACTAGAAGGAAAAAGTTGCGCGCACACACGCTCATACGAGCGTACACTCACCTTTTACCCAACAACTTGCGCCCCTGGCCCACCCCGATGGAACCGCACTTCATACGCGCGCGCACGCACACACACACACACACACACACACACACACACACACACACACACACACGGCACTTGTGTTCAGTTCATGTTCAGCTGAGTGCAACAAAACTCAACAAAATCAGTGCGCGTGATCACACTTTCACAAATTCCATCCACCTCAAATCAAAAGTTGGACTGGACGCGATCTTGAGAGCAGTGTTCCAAACCTGAATTCGCCATGTCTAATTAGGCTTGGCTGTAAATCTTTCCGTGAGGATGATTCGCGCGGTTTCGAGTACTTTTCTGCTTGTGTACTCCCAAGTGCTGTGTGTGCCACAAACGTGGCCAGCGGCAAAAAGTGGTGGAAACGACACGAGTTGTGCTCTCTCACTGGAAGAAAGAGGCTTGTGAGAATTGACGGTTTATGGACATTTCATGTCAACAGAGATGACAGAGTCTCTGATGTCTCTTTGTTTGGCTGTCACCACCAAGCTTCTGTGTGTGTGTGTTTGTGTGTGTGTGTGTGCTTGTGTGTGCACGCGCTGAACACGTGTGTATACGTGTGCCTCTGTGTGTGTATGTGTGTGGACGTGTATGTGCCCGCTTTTTTCAACGCCAGTTGTGTTGCTTGTGCGTGTCCTGTTTGTGTGTTCGTGCCCTGAACGTGTGTGAGGTGTGCTATGTGTGCTGTATCGTGTGTGCTCCCCTGGAAGTGTCGTAGGGATGCATTCTGCAACTGACGTCGTTTTCGCATGTGTTCCAGTTGCCAAAACATAACCTACGTATCAACGGTATGCCAACTGTCAACTCATCAGCGCGTGTTTTACAATCTCTTGGGTGCATTCATTCTTCTGCAAACGGGCATCCCCGGGACTTCGCTTCCTACAAACGGGAATTTGCTGAAGCTGAAAACGTGAACAAATCATCCTGGTGATGTGTGATCACATCACAACACAAACAAGCCTGTGCCCCAAATACCCCTCTCTGTACACACCTGCAAATAGAAAATCCTTTTCAGGGCCTGTGTGATGACAGAGGACAGCAGCTACGTGCGGTACAAAGGCGTGCGTCAACACTGACCAGTGTTCTTGTTTTTCAGGATGTGGGCGAGGGCTGGTGGGAGGCTCGGAACTCGAGGGGGCAGATTGGACTGGTGCCATCCGCCTATGTTGAGGTGCGTACGAGGACAGCTGTTATGCAACATCGTGATGAAAATACAACACAGACCTTGTACAGGGTGTTCACGCTGGTAGGAATGGAGCCGTTTGGCAACAAGCGTTTTCTGAGTCAACAATGAAAGTTGCAGTGATAATGGCTGCAACACACAAAGTCAGGTGGGCGAGTTGTTTCGAGTGAAAAGGTCTCCACACCCTTTGGGTTCCTTCTCTTTAGCGAAACGCTACCAACACACCTTTGTGGAGCCTGGCTTCCTTTGTGCAATTTGCCCAGTGCAAACGCGTTCTGTTGACAGGGAAATACAGCACTCGTTGTTCAGGGGCGGATCGCAGGGCGGAGTCGAGACACGAATGATGCCCCTGACCTCACACAAATGTACATTGGTTTGACGTGACCGTTGGCACCACCAGAGGCCGGATTCACACTGGATGAATCTTATGTTCAATGCTCAAGCAACAACTGAACGCGTGACGCACCCTGCGTGCACTCTGTCGGGAAAATCGAGGAGTGTGTGCGTGCGTGTGTGTGTACATGTGGGGGGAGGGGTTGTGTGCGTGTCTGCGTTTCATTCACGCTGGCTCCTCCAGCGGACCCAGTATTGTTGGGTGGAGGCAACCTGGCCCTGTGCGAGCTGGCCTTGAGGTCGAATGAAATCGACTTTGAAAAACATCACGCGCAAAAAGTCGAAACAACAAGGAACAACTCAATGTTTCCCTTGTGGTGCTGGGGCGGAGGGGGGGGGGTCGGGAGTTGCAGCCCTGGGTCCCTGAATCCGCTGGTGGGCTTCGGGTGCCGATCGATTGGACGGTTCGATAACGACATCAGACCGAGTCGCGGATCAAAGATCGGCCTTCACGTGTTGCAGACTTTGTTCAGCGTAGGAGATGTAATGCACAAATTCAATTGTCCTTGCCGATGCCTGTCTCGGAGTTTGTTTTGTCGTTTTGCAATTTAAAAAAAAAAGAGCCTTGTGGACAGGTGGAGTTTGTCGCCAGAAAGGCACGAATAAAATTCTGAATCTCAAGGGGAAGGCTTTTCACCTCTTTGTGTGTGTGTGTGTGTGTGTGTGTGTGTGTGTGTGTGTGTGTGTGTGTGTGTTTATGTGTGTGTGCGTGTGCGTGTGTGTTTTCCAACGTATATGTACTGCGATTGTATTTTTCAGATTACATCTTTTGCGGAGCCAAAGATGCCTCCCCCGCCGCCCCCGGCCACCTACCTGCAGTCCCAAACCTCCGTGGAGCGGCGCCCCGTCGTGACGGGCGGCGTCCCTCTCTCACCGCTTCCGCAGCAGCAGCCTCCATCGCAACCACCGCAACAGCCACAGAAACCACAAGTGCCTCCAGCCACATGGCAGCAGCAACCTCAGGTGGGGCGCGTGCTCAGCACAGCTGGATTTTGTTGCACGGGTCGGCTGCTTCCAGACCCAGCGTGGGAATCATACACAACCCTGCCCCTACCGCCCACAGCAAAAGAATCGGAAGAGTCACAACAAATTCGCCTTCAACTTTTGGTTTTCCCTGTCAACGATGCCTTGCAGTTGAGCAGTCAAATATGGGCGCCACGCAGCTGAAGAATTTGCCCAAACTGTCAAGTGTTCTTGTTCTTTACCCAAGGAGCGGGGTCAGACTTAAGTGTGGGAGCCTTTCAAAGTTTGAATGGCAGCAGGGTTGAATTGCTTTCAGTGGCATCAAGCCGATTTGACGCTGCGTGCATCACGCGTCGCGTCTCTGTTCAAGGTCAATGTCGACTGCAGCGCTGAAACAGCGCCGCCCTGTTCGTCCCAAAACAGAAATGCAACGCCTGACGTACTCAGTGTCCCCGGCCTGTCGATTCGGATTCAGCCAGAAATATCCTGCAGTAGGAAAGTGAACTTGTCAGGGTGAGCAGGTGTCCGGACAGTGGATCTGCACCCGGGAGTTACTCTATTGATGGGGCACAGCTGCAAAACGAAGCGTGGTGCAAAGCTCGGTTTTCGTGGCTGGTGAAGGCACTGTGCGCGCAGTCTCATTTGTGGTCAAAATAATGCGTGACGCATTGCAACTGGTTCGCGTCAGTGGACGCTGTGTCGTCGCACTCTGTGATGCAGCGTCGTCGCACTCTGTGACGCAGCGTCGTCGCACTCAGTGACGCAGCGCACACGTGGCTGACGACGCGTGCCGTAACCCGCGGACACTGCCTCACAACAGATTGTGGATTGCAGGAAAGTTACGAGGACTGGGACGATGACTGGGACGACGACGACTCGAGCTCCACCACCGAGACGCCCGTAAGTGTCGACGTGACGTCACTCTCGTGTTTCTCCGTTGTCACGAAGGAACCACATCGTCAGTGTTGTGCGTCCGGCTCGTGTGGAAGTGAGGGGCATGCCATCTTCCTTGGTTTTGGGCAGGCGGGTTTGTTTGTGGGTACGACTTGAGAACCGAGGAAGGACACCTTTCTCCTTGAAGTTGGAAACAGGCTGAATGGGCACATGTCGTGGTGTTGTTTACATTCGGAGAGCTATGATTCGGGGCACAAGGAACAGTACTTCAGGGCGTGAATTCAGAGCACCACGAACAGTGCACTGTGTGTGTTGTATTGCAGGGTGTGGATTCAGGGTACCAGGGCGGAAGCAACGCAGCGGCGCGAAACAAAGAAGATGCCAAGATGGGCACCGTGAGCAAGGGCATCTCAAAAAGGTACGTGGAGTCGAGAAAACCCAACCAGTCACGTGACTGCTGTTTGCCTGCAGGGACATGGCAGATACTGGGCGCCGCGTCTCACAACAATGTCTGCGTCACAAAGCTTTTAGTCAGTGGTGATCTCTCGTCATTTCTCCGGCTGCTTGACTGCAGAAATTCTTTTGTGCTATTTGTTTTCTAGAAAACCCTCTTTTGCTCTGAGAACCAGGACAGAAAGGTATATTTTGTTCGGGAAAAGCTTTGATAAGTCCCCAGAAAGTATCATTTTGAAGTCTTGTGCTTTGCTTACATGAATCAGTTTTCGCCCTTTCTGTGGTGCGGAGATATTTTGATTGCACACTGTTTTAAGCACCAACGGGTGAGACTTGGGTCTCCCACAGTTGTGGAATCGTCTTGTTGTTTGGGTGTAATGGGCAAACCGTAAAAGATTTTGGCGAAGAAATACTTTTCCGTCAGGTCAAAGGCAGTTTGATATCAGACAAGCTTCACAGACAAGACTCTTGTTGCTTCGGACAGCGTTTTGGTGAGTTGTGTTTCTCAAACGGACTGGGTTCAGACAAATTGTTACCAAACAGGTCGTCCCCACTGGACACACTGACTTCATCAGTCAGTCAGTCCTGACCAGACAAGTTGTCCCCATCAGTCTGGTTGTCCGCTCAGTTGTCCTGGTCACACAGGTTGTCCCCGCCAGACAGGCTGTCCCCATCAGAGAGACTTCCCATCAGACAGTGTGTCCCCATCAGACAGGTTGTCCTCACCAGACAGTCAGTCCTGATCATCCGACTGTCCCCATCAAACAGGCTGCTCCCATCAGACAGGCTCATTGCAGGTTCACGAAGCAGGCTGGCGACGCGTTCCTCTTCGGCACGGCGCTCGCGACCAACGTCTCCCCGGCCGATAGAATCACCATCTTCGTGAGTCTTCTATCTCTCGTTCACACCCAACGTCGAACACGTCTGGCAAAACCAACAACGTTGAACGACTGTCCCAAAGATGTTCCACCGTGACATTCCATCGTCTCCGCTCTTCCGTGGAGTCATGTCGCCAGCTCCCTGTCCTGTCCTCAAGAGTGAAACAAAGCTCTGGTGAAAAAGAAAATGATGTTCAAAGCTGAGACCATTGCAACTCTGGTTTGTTGCGCAAATCCGGGCACAACCTGACCTGAATCAGGGTTGTTGGAACTTGACCAGGAAAGTGGAGTGTTTTCGGGTTTGTTTCTTCAGGACACGTCTGACGGGCCGTTCTGGAAGCAGGGTGACGCGCCGTACACGTGCGTCATCGCGTCGCCCAAGAAGGAGTCCAAGTTCCACGGCATGAAGAGCTTCATCGCCTACCAAGTCACCCCGTCCGTAAGTGTGCGAGTTTCCGGCACCCTGATGGCGCCAAGTGTGCGAGAATCTGGCACCTGCCACCTGCTACCAAGTAATCCCGCGCATGCAGACCAGTCATCACGTTACTTTGAAGTGGTGGACTGACACTGCATGACGCCCCCGTCAGCGTGCATCCCCAAGACCCGTTGTTTTGTTGTGCGAAGTCCCTTTAGGGAAGAGCACTTAGTGGTAGTGCCAAAAAAAATTTCAGTATATATGCCAACTCAGCGATGATGTCCCGCTTTGTCCCGTCCCGTGTCCCGTATGTCACCCTCCCCCCTGTAGGGGCCAATTGGTGGCTATTGCTGCGGGGCTGGGACAATTGGTCCACATGGTCTATCAATGTATACATGCATATATATGGCATCTCAGGCAAGATGTCCCACTTGTACCATCACATCCCTTCCCATCCTTTAAGGTCAAAATGGTGGGAATAGGTGCTGGGCTGGGACAATTGGTCCACATGGTTCATCAATGCATACATGCATATATATGGCATCTCAGACAAGATGTCCCACTTGTCACGACCCATCACGACAACTCACAACCCCTACCAT
>JAAUXT010125254.1_pt1 | contig 10956 bp, 10 predicted proteins | sample 7278171 | NCBI WGS metagenome assembly JAAUXT01 (sample SAMN14350112, study PRJNA611818) | marine sediment metagenome | isolation source: surface marine sediment (1.8m) | place: French Polynesia: Moorea | collected 2018-08 | reverse complement strand
CCAAAACACCTCCCGCATTATTACGAGCAGCAAGAACTCAGGAAAGCGATGGAGAAGAGGGAAAACAATGAAGACACAGCGACTGAACAAAAGAGCGTCACCAGGCGCGTCAAGAAATTCGTCAAAAGTGGGAGTTTTGAAACGTCGAGTCACCTCAACTGAACTTGTGAAGATTTCCAGACATCTGTGAGATCTGCGAGCGTATCACTGAAGTCTCACGTTCCGTGTTGCAGAAACTTGGCGAAACCTGCGACATGTTCTCACCAAGCTTCCGTACATATTTCTGGTCCTCACAACGCTGTCAGCCTACTACGTGGTACCTGGGATCTACGCCCAGGTTCCCAAGTACCTGGTGGTGCAATTCAAAATCGCACCCGCCCTCACTGCCGTGTACGCAGGTACCTCAACTTTCCCGTGGTTCATGCATTTTACGGGCGTTCAAACTTTGCGAGGTCACCGGACAAGCATGACGGGCTGAATCTCGAGAGAACACTTCAGCTGATGCCCATTTCAGGCCTGAGTGCGCTGGTGTTGGCTCTGTCGCTCGTGTTCGTCGGATGGTTCGTGAAGACGAAGCGGCTGCGCATCAGCGGCGCCGCGCTGCTCCTCGCCGTCGGCGTCGCCGGGACGATGCTCTGCCTCCTCGGCATGATGTTCTGGAGCTGCGAGCAGCCGCAGCTCGCCGGGGCCGACGACGTCAACACACACAAGTACACACAATTCACAACTGAGATGTCCAAACAGGGAAATTTGCTCAGATGACTGCGAGTCTGCTTGTTGGTGAAGGCTTGAGAAACCGTTCTCGTTTCAGTGTGTCGTACTATCCAACGTGCAAGGATGAAGCGAAGTGTGACTGTTCGAGGGTGCAGCCCATGTGTTCCCCGGTGGACGACATTTCGTTCAGATCTCCTTGCCATGCCGGCTGCAGGGGGTTCAACAGAACAACACGGGTGCGAAGAAAACACACCACACATTCGTTCTTCCTTTCAAACTCAAAACACAAAACATGCAAAACAACCCTTTTGGTTTCGAACGCCTTCTTTCTCACAGCAATTCATCCGGTGCGCGTGTGTGCGGGGTGTGGCCGGAGACGACAGCACGTTCGGACGAGGCTACGTGCTCGGGCGCCTCTGCCCGAAGCCGGTCTGCAACACGTTCATCGGATTCCTCGTCTTCTTCTGCTGCATGAGCGCGTTCGGTGCCGCGACCAGACTGGCAGCAGCGATCCTGCAGCTCAGGTGTGCATTTTACAGGGCGTTCCAAAGGTTTTCAGCCATTTTTGGAACCTGGGCTCCATGCAGTGTGACAAGTCATGCGTACCTTTCAGATTCATCCGCCTGGACATGAGACCCTTTGCTATTGGTCTCACTTCATTTGTGCATAATGGTTTGGGTAAGTGCGCTCATTTTGCCTTCAAATGGTCCGAGACTTCGCGTTTTTTGGTGATAAATGTTGAACCTGCAAGTTAAAATTTCAGCTTTTGTGCCAGGACCTATTATGTTCGGTGCAATATTTGACTCGACGTGCTTGTTGTGGCAACAGCTGGACTGTGGGGAACGGGGAGCCTGCATCAAGTACAACATGGATGAGTAAGAATTCTGTCCCTTCAGACAAGACCAATATTTTTTCACGCCTGTTCCGACAAAATGTTTTTTTCCTTCCAGTTACAGGAAGTACATGCACGGAGTTGTGATTGGGTTTCAAATTTTGGCGATGATTCTCATCGCGCCGATGTATTGGACGGCGCGGCCTCTGATCGCAGCGGAGCCCAAAGATGAAAGCGACTTCAACATTGAGAGTAATGTCAACACCCACAATGAAGTGACAAAGATGTAGCCAAGTCCTTGTGCACACAGAAAAATCCCAACTCGGCAGTTTGCCAGTCCGGTGCAGAGAGCTGAGAAACTGCCAGGAAATCTCAGAAAACTGATCGAAGTCCCGCAACGAAATGAACTCAAAGCGGTGGTAGAGTCAATTGGTGCTGGGGGCCAGTGACATGTAGTTTGCAAACAGGCATGCATTCTACAATTTGTTGATCACGCCGAACCGGACCAATTTATGCAGATCAGCGTCCCGGTGAAGATCGAGTTTTATGTGCACGCGACCTGAGCCTTATAAATCATCCGCCCTTGAAGGTAGGGACGATAACTTTCACCAAGTGCGCAAAGAATTCTTCTCCAGGAAAAGTTGTGCATTTTATGGACCATAACCGGAGTTTTATGCCTCCTTCAGATGACTTGATTTACAAGACGCAAGTGTGATTGTTACGATAACTGCTGCCACCAGTTAAATCGCCTGGACGGAACAGTTCCCAACCAGAAGCCCCTGGGTTGGGCCAGGCAGGGTCTGACAGTGCAAGGGTTCGACATGAGAGGTGGTGTCCGACAGGATCTTGTCACGTTTAACGCCGTGTCCTTGCTGCGTAAAATTTTCTCTGGGTGCTACTGGAGTTGTTTGTTGCGCTCCAACTGAAGAAAGACAAATTGTACGGAACCTGCGTTGCTTCAATTCGTGTTCCAATTCGGGACCCTAACATGCATGCGGTGATCTTTGTGTCCAAAACGTAGAGTCCATCGTCGCAAACTCCGACCCAAAAACTTGCGCTTTATCGACCAATCCACCTGAGAAAATATACCCTTTCCCCCCGTAAGTTTGCACCCAAAAAGTGGTGCACAAAAACATGCGTATCAGATGGCCACTGTTTCAATGGGATCTTGAAATTGAGACAAAAGTTGGGGTGTGTCTTATGCTTGTGCGCGACTTACGCTTGAGCGAAAACGGTAGTTCTGGCGCATGTTACGTTATCAGTTGTTTCTCAACATGTCCAAGTCGATGTCAAAAAGAGCGTACAACAAAAACATCGAAACACACGAGGAGTTGATCTGCCAGAGATGTCAAGATGTCCGTCCAGAAATCAGAAACATGTTGGCGACTCCACTCCCTGACCTCGCCAAAACTCTTTCCTACCCACCCCTCCATCACAACTCCGAAAATAACAAACAAATAGAAAGGCTCGAAGCATCCAAATCAGCAAAAGCACGTACACATCTTATTTTGTTTCAATTTTTGCCACTTTTTCCAGAGCCAGAACATGTCCTGGAGTATTCAAATCGTCTCATTGTATCATTTTTCCTATTGGTCTTGAAAAATTTGTGATTGTCTAGAAAAATAAAAATAAAATACAAGAGGAAACGGTTAGTTGCTGTTGATTTGGATGTTTCAGGTTCCCATCTGGACCGAACTTCCAGGTGGTTTTGTCTCTGTTGTGAACTGAGCGTCAAAGACACAGAGTACTTTCCAGTCTGAGATCTGCAAACAATTTGCGTTTTACCATTCGTTGATTGCTACTTGACACATTTTCTTCTGAATCTGAAAGACAACGAAATGAATCAAGAAAAGGCCACTTTTCACACAAGCGAGTGGGTGAATTTCTGTCTCGCAACAATGATTTGGAGAAAAAGGTGATCGCACAAGCCAGTCTGACATCAAAATTGCAAAGACAAGACAAGATCGATTGAATGTGTTGAAGTGTGTGTTGAAACATGTTCAGTGTGAAAACTGACACAATGGTTGCTCATCTGGTGGAAAGATACCCGACCGCTTCACACGGCCTCTGAGCCCAACGCCAAAAAGATTTTCTTCATCGACAAACAAAGCCTTCTGAGAATGATGGGACAAACACTTTCTTGACTCATGTCATGACTGTCATGACATAGCTCCCAAAGGAAAGCTCCCAGGAGCTGGTGCACTTCCTCAGCTTTGGTTCTGGGAGTTGTTTGATGGGAACTTCCCAAAATCTTTGTGTGTATCCCTTTCTGACAAAGCCTCCCATGGAGGAGGTGGACAACGCAAAGGCTGCAACTCTCCTTTTGTTGATGTGAAGGCTCAGTCTCTTGTATTCCACTCCTCTATACACACAGGGAATGCCAGCCCAAGATGCCAAAGATGTTTGCCAAAACATGAACTTTTGCTCAGCTCCCTCAATTCTTTTCACTCTGGATTGTCAAATATAAATCTTTTTCCAATTCCATTGACCACACTGCCAGGCGAAGTTCCATTGCTGAGAAAAAATGGGAACTTCGGCACAATTTCTCGCTTGCATCTTCGAAGCATCATACGAAACTTGGACCAATCAGACGTGCCATTTACATCACATTTATGACTTTTATGACTCTTGATCCATGTTTGTGGACACAAGCAAGCCAGGAGCAATTATAAGTGATCTTTCATGCAACGCTTATCAAAAGAAACATAACTTCAGAACTGCAGTGCAAAGAGTACACAGATTCACAAGGTAATGATGGAAGTGAAAACGGTCAACACCAGGCAGAGATACAGCCGAAGTCCTTTCAAAAGTATCAACTGGTTTGTTGGATTTTATTATGTGACATGCGTTGCAGTTTGGGGATGTATAGCTCACACAAATGCAATCCAAAGAACCCTGGAAAAAAGGTGTGTGAACTTGTGTCTTTCCTCGCGATGTGCATTTGACCAAGTGTCAATGATTGTCGTGGCAAACAGACGGATAAAGTTTCAACAAAAGCAATTTATCTGTGAATTTCAATTGTTTTTTGGGCTGATTCAAAACAATTGTTGAACGCACGCACTTGATTTCTGCGTTTTGCTGACGCAGGTTTGGGTTGTCGGCGACGCAGGTTGGCTTCCTCTTCTCTATGAACGACATCGTGAACACGGTGCTCGTGCTCATCATCGGATACGTCGCGCGCTCCGTCAACAAACCCAGGTTCCTAGGTGCGCCAATCTGCCCACCAAATCTGCGACCAAAAATCTCAAACAGTTTGATTCAATACTGTTCACGGAGGCTTATCCGTGTGAATGAACGGCGTACTCTTGAGCAAATCACCAAATCTACTGGAGTGGATGTCTCGAACACAGAGACCCTCGTCCAGAAAAGACAGGAACGAGGGTTATCCGTGCACGAATTTTTCGCTGGATTGCGACAAATATACGGCTGTTTGTGTGTCGAAGATCAGCGGAAGTTTCGTGAACAGTCCTTGTTATCCTTTCACTTGAATTTGTGTCTCGTTTTGGCGTTTCTTCCTGTGCCTTTGTGTTTAACACACGTGTGACTGCAAAATATTTTGAGAACCATTCTTTCTCACCTGTTTTCCAGGAATATTGTGCATTGTGGGAGCTGTAGGAGGAGCCTTGTTCTCCATTCCTTACGCTGCATTTCCACCGGTTGGGATACAAAACAGCACGAACAGCCAACGACTGGGCCTCTTCTGCACGCCTTTCCCAAGTCCAGAACAAGAGACGTGTCAAGAGGAAACGACAGCAGCTGCAAACAGGTCAAACTTCATCCTCTTTGGCTTTTCTGTGTTCAAAACGTTGGCACATAAGCAGCGCAGAATTAAAGGCTCCTGTTTTCGAGACTGGCTTTTTTCTGTCTTTTTGACTCGCAATGTTCTGAAAAGGCCAGTGGCTCAAGAAATAGCAAAAGGCAGCAGCTTTGGTCGCTCCTCCGTCAAATCCTTGCACCGAGAATGGCATTTGTTCCGTTGGTGTCATTTTGACCGTTGCACAGCAAGCTCAAAAACTCAGACATGAAGCTGCGATGGTTTAATTTGCACGCCTGCTTGAGCAACAATCGTAATCTTATGTTGCAGCAACAAGGCCTTTGGCATTTTTCTACTCGCATCAGCCATTCTTGGATTTGGAAACTCGGGTCTTGGTGTGATTAGCATCACTTATATTGATGAAAATTTGCCAAAGAACATCTCTCCAATATATATCGGTCAGTTCTTCTCAACTTCACAATTCTAAGTTTGTTTCTGTCAGTTTCTTCCAAAAAAAAACCCACGTCGCACAAGTTCAATATGTGCCGTCAGAGATGGTCACCACAAAGCTGTATAAGTACAGGAAGTTTGCAGACCCACAACAACAAACCAACAAAACTTTCAAAAAAGGAGCATCGGCCACAAGATTTCATTGGGAAATTATGTTTTGTCCTTCCACATTTTATCAACAGGGATTGTGTCAACTGCCAATACAATTGGGCCTTTGCTCGGGTTTGCTTTGGCTTTTCTGACACTACGGGAGCCTGAGAATCTGAAAGGTATGAACTCAGTCAGCTGATTTGTGCAATCTGTTGTTTCCAGCTCGACTGAAATCAAATGTCTTGAAAATGGGTTCTCCAAATTTAAATTCAAATGGTTTTTCTTGGACACAGATTCTCTGTACGAACTCGGAGATGACGCCTTCATCGGTTGTTGGTGGCTTGCGTTCGTCATATGGAGCATCATCATGGCACTGGGGTCTCTCGGGATGATGATGTGTCCCAGGCACCTCACGTACTACTACCAGCAGAGGGAACTTGAGGCCAGAGAAACTGGAAAAGAGGTCAAGGTTGACGAGCCGAAAACAAAGAGGACAGCAAAGCAGCTTGTGATAGGTAGAGTCAGCTCTGTCATGTCAAGTCCACAATTTGGCAGACGTTTGTTTCAGGTGGCGCTTTCCAATGTGGCGTGTGAAAGCGTTACAACAATGCACATGGAACATTCCAGCACCTGTACTCGTTGTTTGGTCCCCCCACCCTCACGTTCTGACTCTCTTGCTACAACATTCGCATGAGTTACAGGTCATGCACACTTTCAGAAAAGGTATGCAGTGAAAATTGCATGAAGTTGGACTCAAAATCCCCGGGGCAGGACTCCATGTCCCAGATACTGAATCGTCACGTGAACCAGGAACGTGTCTTTCTCTGCGTACTCGAAACAAGTTCAATGTGTGTTTGTTTTATTTTTCACAGAAACATTTGATAACGTGAAGAGCGTTTTTACGAATGTTCCGTTCATGCTGCTGGTCATCTCCACGCTGTTCGCTTACTACATCGTGCCCGGCATCTTCGGTCAAGGCCCCAAGTACCTGGTCATCCAGTTCAAGATCGACCAAGCCATGACGAGCGTATACTTTGGTGAGCTGCAGAAATAAGTCGCACGACGGCAGTTTGGCTGACAGAATTGTGTACTTCGAAAGACGGTCACCTGTCCAAAGACCCCACGCACACCAACTTTCTGACACGTACGCTTGTTGAAGCACAATTCCCACGTTTACTAGGACTGGCGAGCGCTTTGGTGATGTGCATCGCACTTCCGTTCTTCGGCCTGCTCATCAAAGTGAAGAACATCAACACGAAGGGCGCGTTGACGATGATGGTGATCGCCTTCGTCGGCAGCGCCGCGAGTATCCTGGGCATGATGTTCTGGAAGTGCGATCAGCCGCGACTCGCAGGCGCCATCGACAACAACGTCGAGTGAGTGGAGTTCGTGTCAACCTGCGTCTGACTGCGATGTTTCAGGTGCTGCCAAAAGAAAGTGGACGAGCGACAGAAATGGGTGCGGGTCTGAAGTGTTTTCTCAGTGTAACTTGGCCAGTGTCCATGTGGGCCGGGCAACATGATTTCCATGGCTCCATGGGCCATGGCAGATGCAGTTGGTTTTCCTGGCCGCTCCCACCGTAACTTTCAGCTTGTAAGGTCAGGATGAGCAAAGAGGAAATCCACGAGATTTTGGTTGACCCCCCTGGGTTGACAAAATCATTTACAAAATTCACCTTCTCACTTCCACACAACAAAGTAATTCAGAGCTTGTATCCAAATGTAGGCTCTTTTGTCATTCCGACAAAAAATTGTCACTGAAAATTGTGTCTGTGTGCTGGCTTTGGGTTGAACTCCAACATTTTTGCCTGACCCTTGCTGTTCAGCCGCCTCGGTTTTTGGTTTAGGGTCAAAGGCAAAAAAATAATTTCCTTCTCATCCTTGCAGCACTCATGGCAGGAGCGGCTGTTCAAAGCTTCGCTTTCTTGTTGAGGGAAAACAACGCTGTAGTGGTTGTTCCCTCAGAAGTGCGCGAAGAAAACTTGTTTGCAAATGTCTCTTTCAGCATCCCTTACTATCCAGAATGTCGCACATCCACATTCAACTGCAATTGCACTGAGGTGGCGCCGATGTGCTCTCCGGTGGACGACATCTCCTTCATCTCGCCCTGCCATGCCGGCTGCAAAAGATTCTTCTCCAACACCACCGGCAGAGTAAGTTCAGTGTCACAAAGGACCTGCGCACACAATCTCAATGATTTTCACGGCAATGTCCATTGCATGCTTCTATTCGTGAACACAGAACGTGTCGAAATTTAGCAACTGGGTTTGAGTGATCTTGGGACCTCAGACCCTGACAACGGTCGAACCCACAATTGTTCAGAGCAATGCAAATCTCCGAGAATCAGGAAGGATTGGGCTTCCGGATTCTTGACCTGTGAGCACAGCTTTTGTATGGAAGGGTTTGATTTTGCCCGTGTTTGTTTCAGTATTTCACAAATTGCGACTGTGTGCACGGTGTAGCCGGAGACAACACCACGTTGGGACAGGGCTACGTGGAGGGGAAGCTTTGCCCAAAGGCTGCCTGCAACGAGTTCATCCCTTTCCTGCTCTTCTTGGCGGCTCTCAGTTTCTGCAGTGCCGGAGTTCGGTTGGCTGGAGTCGTTCTTCAGTTGAGGTAGCGTTTGAAACAGAGCAAAGGACGAAACAAATGCTCGCGAACATAGCCCTTTGCAACTGAAACAGTGCACAGCTTCAATTGGCCTTGGACCCGTTTCAGATTGGTGAGACAAGACATGAAATCCTTCGCCATGGGACTGACGTCGTTCTTGCACAATGCTTTGGGTGAGAAAAATAGATATTTCCGATTCATCTATTGTGCATTGTTGTGACAGCAGTCAGTCAGCATTTTCTCAAAAACTGCAGCTTTTGTGCCTGGACCGATCTTGTTCGGAGCCATATTCGACACAACCTGCGTCCTGTGGCAGCAGCTCGAGTGCGGCCAGCGGGGAGCCTGTATCAAGTACAACATGGATGAGTACGTTACAAAACTCCGACGCCAAGGTCTTTTGTGTTGCTGATGAAGATTTCGAACGGAAATTACTCAGGGTGCTGGTCCCAACATGGACACGTTTGTTGAAATCCTGAAAGTTGAAACTGGTGGCGCTCATCTGGAAGGTACTTGGAGGGGCCAGGCGAATGTGGGTTCCCAGTCCCTCGACCCGCCACCAACATGTCATGACGGAGGTTTAGCTGAACGTCCGGTCCTTTTCCGACGTTCCCCAATTGTCAGAGCGGTGACACAAACACCATGTGGTCACTGTCATTGGCTCTCAGTACAGTACAATTGTGTTTCTTGGACCACGGATCTGACAATTGGGACATCGTACGTGTGGAAATTCAGGGTGTGTTGAACCTCCCCAATATATCATAAAGATGCTGCTTGCTTCTCCTTGCAGCTACAGGATATACATGCACTCGATATCATTCGGGTGCACGGCGCTTGCGATTGTTCTGCTCCTGCCTCTGTACAAGGCGGCGAGGCCCCTCTTCGCCGAGACGCCAGCCATCAAGGGTCAGTTCCACTCCGGCAAACAAGTCTCGCCTTCACCAGATCCTGTGACGGGCGTGCAATCATCAGGTGACACGGGAAAGCAAATGGCAGTGACAAGTATTTCTGGAAATACTCAGAAGGGAATAAACAATGGAAATGTCGGTTTTGACAACGAAGGAGCCGTGCTGAATGATGAGGACGCAGTGGAGAAACTGTGATTCTGGTGCACGCATGTCTCTGGAAAAACACACATCTCTCGAGAACGCGTGCATGTTGGGTGCAGACGAGAGCAGTGCAGTAGCGTTGTTCTTTTCTCGAGTCAGTAGATCCAAATAAATTAATTGTGCGAACACCCGAAACCCAAGGTGTGAAAGACGCGCAGTGCGTTGCAAGCGAAAATGTCAATGCAGTGGCAACAGTGCTGTCTCGGCAACAAGCAGTGTAAGACGTCGGTACGCATGGCCTTCTGATACTCTCCCTTCGCCTGTTTTGCATCTGTGTTATGGCGCACCCTGGATTTGGTCAGAAAAAAAAGAAAGTTCTTGTGAATCAGTTCTGATTGTTTTTTTGTTGATTTTTGCTGCTTGTCTGTTATTTTCTGGGCTTGGAGGTACCGGACCCTGCCTCTGGTTTCCCAGGACCAAAGTGCACACAATTCAGCTCAGTCCCACTGTCGCACGCAGCTGGTGGTTGCAGGACGCGTGGAAGAACCAGCGGGCTGCTGCTGCAATCCGCGAAAAGGAAGGGGTGGGTCGGTGGCAAATTATCAAAGAACTTGGTTTTGTCCACTCAAAACAGGTGTGGTGAACTGCAAGCACCACTCAATTTTCTTCCATGGAAGCTCCAAGTTGGCTGAAGCAATAGTGCGCGGGTCTTCCCTGAAGTCTGCATTTCCGTTTATGGCCTGAACACACCCTGACGCGTGAAAGTATCACTCCAGAGACGTAGACTCTACTCGTACTCGTCAAGGCATATGACCAAAAGTTCACTTCAGTGAGACATTGCTCCAGACACACTGAATCAGGGAATCCTAATCTTCCACCATTTGCCTTCACACATAAGTTCAAGACTGGGAAGCTAATTCTCCAAAGAGTATTTGCAAAGTTTTCGACCAATCACATCTCCATTTGGATGTGGACTCATGCTTATCACATTACACACTTACGAGGCTTGTGTGGATCCTGTTTCATATCAAATATTGTCCGAACCAAGGCAATGTTGACTGAGAAATCGCAAAGTGCTCACATTAAGCTAATGTCTCAACATCATCAAAGGCACCGCTTCGAGACACACAACAGATTATTTGAACTGTTTTCTGTGGACTTTCAATTTATTACAAACTCTTCTTTGGGCAAAAACGGGCAGAACTGTGTGCCTGGCCGGCCCAGGGTGTTCTCATTTGTTGGGCCTCGAATGAAAAAAAACGATCAGTTCAAAGTGAACTCAGAGACCGTGCTTGTGTCGAAGCAACTGTCACCGGCTCAAACGTGTGTGTGTGTGTGTGTGTGTGTGTGTGTGTGTGTGTGTGTGTGTGTGTGTGTGTGTGTGAGTGTGAGTGTGACTGT
>JAAUXT010037465.1_pt1 | contig 10956 bp, 3 predicted proteins | sample 7278171 | NCBI WGS metagenome assembly JAAUXT01 (sample SAMN14350112, study PRJNA611818) | marine sediment metagenome | isolation source: surface marine sediment (1.8m) | place: French Polynesia: Moorea | collected 2018-08 | reverse complement strand
GTCAGATCGGCGGCCCAGAGGTCGATCCGCCGCTCTTGAAGTTGGCCGGGACCACCGATGATGGTGAGCAGTCCGTCGGCATGGCTCAGGAATTGACGCCGCGTGGTACCGTTGCCGGACAGGCGCAGATGGAAATCAAGGGCCCCCTCCTCGATGACCGCCATCGGAACGAGGCGACGCAAAACCGTGTAATCGACCCTCTCGCCATCGACTTCGTAATGATAGGCAGGGGGATTGACGGCGGCATTCAGGTCGAGGAATTCACGGAGCCGGGCCCCTTCCGGATTCGATATCGTGCTGTTTGCTTCGAAATGTCCGTCCTTGATAGTGACTTTATAGTTCAGCGCCCCAAGATGCCCGATGTCGCTATGGACGTTCTGGGCATGGATGTCCATTTTCAGATCCGATGCCCGCAGGTAATCGACGGGCAGACTGAAGTCGGGGATAAGGTATTCGCCTTTTTCCGCCTCGTCGCCACTCGGCAGCAATTTGACATCCTCCAGGTATAGATCCTCCGAAGTGATTTGCGCTGAAATTTTGGGGCGGGGACCCGCCTGATCGATGTTCATCGTCATTTCGAAATGGCTTTTGCCCACCTGCAGGACCTCGTTGTAGGTCACGCGGTCGCCGCGCCCGGCAATGGTTCCCCGGGCGCTGAATGCGCCATGCAGGGATATGGCCAGATCGACCAGCGGATCCAGCCCCTCGATCTTGTCCCCCGCGATTTCATGTTCGAGGTCGAACACTTTTTTGTCAATCGGTCGCGCCACCGTGCCGCGGCCTTTGAATTCCATGTTGACGGTCTTCAGGTCCAAGCGGATCGGCAGCGGCGTCTGCGTGGATGCCAGTTCGGCCAGGCGCGACGTGTTGGCCCGGGCATCGAAGGGGATGTCCTGGATTTTACCCGTAAAGGTTGAGCTCAGCGGCTGTCCCGCCGCGGTTGAAAATTCGGCCGTCTCGACGACCAGATCGATGGGGCGGCCGATAAATTGGCCCGCATAATGGATATCGGCCGACGGAAGCCCCACCTTCAAAACCGCCCGGTCGAGGAGCGACGGCCATGAGCGGCCGCTGCTGCGGCCCTCGATGCGGATCGCATCGATGGTGCCGTCGACGACCCCCGGAAGTTGGATTTGTTCGAAAGCCCGGTCGGCTTCGATCCTGCCCGCCTCGGCGTGCAGGGCGATCTCGGGGGTGTCAGCGGGCTGGTGAAGCACCAACTGGCCCTCGAAGGGCGCGTCGGCGATTTGCGCGCGAAAGGGCACCGCCAGGCGACCGGCGGCCATCGTCGCGGACATATCGATGTTTCTGACAGGGATCGGACTGCCCGTCAGATGCGCGACCGCGATTCCCAGCCGGGCGTCAAAGGTATTGAACCACCTGAGGTCGATGGGCGACCCGATGCGTTCGGTCGTTGGCGCTTCGAGCAGTGAAAGCGTTTTAAAAGCCAGACGATCGGCCCTCAAGCGGCCTGTCAGCATAGGGCGTGGCGCCTGATCCCGCCACTCAAGCTGTCCGCGCATGCGATCGGCGCCCAGTTTAATCCGGATATCCTGAAGGCTATGGGCGCCGTCGGCGCTCAGGAGATCGGCCTTGACATCGTAGGGGCCGACCAGTGGCATCGCAACGCCGATCAGGGAACCCAGGATGTCCAGGCGGTCGCCCTGGACGTGGGTCGTAAGTTCCAGCTGGAAGCGGTCATCAAGGGATACGATCGCGCCCTTGCCGGTCAGCCCCGTTCCCGGCAATGACGCATCCAGTTGCAGACGCAGCGCCCTACGGTCCTTTTCGTCGGAAGTCTCGGGGTGACCCGTGAATGACACGGTCAGCGGGACATCGTTGAGCCGGGCCTCGATGGCCGCGTCAATCGATCCGTCCGGTCCCACCGCAGCACGACCGTTCGCAAACTGGATCGTATCCCACGGCTGGATCCCTTTGATTTCACCGGCCAACCGGTCGAGCCCATAGCCCCGGTCCCCGATGCCGGCCTGGAACGAAAACTGATAGGGACCGGCTGAAGGCAGATCAAGATCCAAGAGCCGCGTCAGCGTATCGAGGCGGCGGCCTTGGATCCGTCCCTCGAGCGTGAGGCCTGGCTGACCGTCGGCTAAGGAGGTTTTTCCTCGAACGCCGAGTTCGGTGTCGGCAATCTGCAAGGTGGCGGTCACGGGCTGCGGTGCGTCCGGTGCCTTTGAGCCCTTGGTTTCCAGCCGCAATACCAGGGGATCATCGTCGAGCGTCCCCCGAAGGTTCAGCCGGAAGGGGGCGCTGCCACCGGCGGATAAATCGCCGTCCGCGATTCGGATATCATGCCTGTTGGCAATTTTAGCGATGCGGGCCTTCAGGTCCGTCAGTTTAAAGGTGTCCTGGTTCGAATTGATTGCCGCGGCGATGTCGAAAGGGCCCGCTGACGGCAGTTTCGTCCCCAGGAGGATGGCCAGTTGGTCCGTTTCTTCACCGCGAATGGCGATGCGGCCATCGAACTGCCGCCATGCGAAGGCCGGGCGCATCTGGCCTTCGATGATCAGTGCCAGACCGGCGCTCTGCATGTCCAGTCTGACGGACCAGGGATGCTGGGGGCCCGATCGTTCAGCGTCGGGTTCAGAAGTAAAGTCAAGGGTATATTGAAGGCCCTGCGCCATCCCCTCGGCTGCGATACGTTCCGGTTCGCCGGGTATGTTCCAGAGCCGCGCGGTGGCAATTTCCAAACGGCGGCCGGGGCCGTCGGGCGGGCGATAATGGATGACCGTATCGCGGACCAGCATTCGCTCGATTGAAGGCAGCTGGCGGAGTGAATGACGATCAGCGACTTCACCGAAGGAATAGTTATTCGCGTCCCCGGGGCCATCTTCGATGTGAATCTCCACGCCCGTAAAGGTAACGTCCCTTATCCGCAGCGCGCCGCGCAGAAGCGGCAGAAGGGCGACCCGGACGGCGACGTGGTCCGCCCGGGCAAAATGCGGTCCGGCGGCCCAGTCCGGATTGTCGATCGTAATTTCTTTAAGGATGAATTGCGGGCGCAGCGAGCGCTTGATACCGATGGCGCCCCCGATGCGGAAGTCGCGCCCGAATGCGTCGCTGGCCAGCGCTTCCAGTTGATCGTGAAAGACATCGGGGTCCACCAGCAGCAAGGCCCCCACGGCCACGGCGGCGCAGAGCAGTAAAACGGTAAAGAAAATCAGGGCGAGTTTGGGCGGGCGCATCGCTGTTCGGGGTACCGGCCTCATGAATTGAAAAGATACAGACTTGGTGCGACCCGCCAACCGTATACCATTCGGGGCATGGGTGACAAGCACCAGAAGGATTACCGCCCCATTCGACGGGTGCCATCCCGCCGTCGGTTGTCGGCCGATGCTGCAGCGCCGCGGATGCGCTCCGATGGAAAACGGCGCTAGGCAGGAAAATTTCAGTCCGGTTCGAGGTCTGCGGCTTCCTGGGCGCGGTCGATGGCGGCCTCACAGGGGTTGGACACGTTGGTGCCGATGTCGCTGAATACCGTGAGCAGAAATGCCGGATTGATCAGGCCGGCCAGAAGACCGGTGCGCCCCAGCCGCCGCCGGCTGGGCAACTGGGCTACGGATACGTCGGGTTCGGCCAGCGTGCCGGTGATTTCCACCGGGTTGGCCAGACTGATCAGGCTGGCCCGCTTGGGGCGCGGGGCGATCAAGATGTCGATGGCTTCGGTTTCCATTTCAATCCTACCGCTGCCGGCAATCGTAATGCGCTGCGTGTCGAACAAGAGGTCCTCGATGGTGGCCTGCCCCTTTTCCACCCCGACGTGGGCCACCATGCAGTTGAGCTCGGTGCTGCTCTGGCGCTGCCAGCGCGGCGAGAGCAGGGTCGGAATCAGATCGGCGGCCCACAGGTCCAGCCGCCGGCCGGTGAGCCGGCCGGGGCCCCCGATGATGGTGACATAACCATCGGCGTTGGCCAGGAAGCGGCGTCGGGTCGTTCCGGATCCGGCCAGATCGATCTGCACATCGACCAATCCCTCGGCGAGATCCTGATCCAGGACCTGCTGCTGCAGAAAACCGTAGTCCACATCCTGGGCATCGAACTGCAGTCGGTTCTGGGGCGGATCGACAGCAGCGTTCACCTCCAGCACCTTACGCAGACTTGCACCGGTGAAACCCTTCATCGTGAGCGTCGACGTCAAGTGGCCGTCCTGGAGGCGGGCGCGTGAGGTTAGGTCACTGAGGTCGCCCTTTTGCGTGACGATGCGCTCGGCCTTGAGGTCGAGTTCCAGGTCCAATGAACGCAGGGTGTCGAGCGGAAGTGCGTAGTCGGGTATCAGATAACGCTTCTGCGTCGCAGCGGATCCAGGCGCCTGGGTTTCGTACAGTTTGATGTCATCCAGGTGAATGGCCTGGGATGTCAACCGGGCACTGATCCGGGGGCGGCCGAGGCCCTGCCAGACCGTCAGGGCGGCCTGCAGATCGCTTTTGCCGACCTTGAGATCCTCGTTGTAGCGGAGGCGGTCGCCGCGGGCGGCCAGCGATCCCCGGCTGCGGAATTGGCCGCGCAGGGGCAGGGCGATATCGATCAGGGGGGAGAGGGCTTCGATTTGCCTGCCGCTTAATTCATGGGTCAGATCGAATGCCATGGCTTCAAAGGGCCGGGTAATCGTCCCTTCGGCCTTGAAGTTCAGATCGGTCGTTTGCAGCGCCATCTTGACCGGAAGCGGCTTGGCGTCGCTGCGCCAGTCGGCCCGGCGTCCTGCCTGAAGGGTGGCCTCGAAGGGGATCGTTTGAAAGACGCCGCTTAAATTGGCGGACAGGGGACGGTCGGGGCGGGCCACGATTTCGGCCCGGGCGACGGTGACCGCAACCTCCTGGGCGACCATCAGGCCTTCATACCGCAAACGGGCCGGATCGAAACGCAGGGTTGCCTCGGCCTGGTCGAGCAGGGTCTGCGGTGTGGCGCCGCTGCTGCGACCCTCGAACTCGATGGCGTCCACGCGGCCGTCGACGATCGCCGGGAGATCAAGCGCCCGGAAAGTCTTGGCGGCATCCACACGGCCGATGGTGCCCTGGAGGGCAACATCGGCGAGGCCCCGGCGACGGGCCAGACGCAACCGGCCTTCGGCAGGGGCATCGAAGATCCTGGCCTGGAACGGGGCGCTAAGGCGCCCCTCGGACAATTCGATGGACGCCCGGACCGCTTCCGCATCGATCGCACCGCCGGCGATATGCGCCACATCGATTTCCAGCCGGGCGTCAAGGGCGTCAAGCCAATCCAGCGGGAGGGGACGGCTCAACCAACCGGGCGGCCCCGACGTCGGCGCGGGGCCGGCGGTAAAGTTCTTCAGGGCGCCCAGCGCCAGGCGCCCGGAGGACAACTGCGCGGTCAGCAGAGGCCGCGGCCCCTTGTCTTCCCAGCGCAGGGTTCCGGAAAATCGATTGGCGCCGACCTGGGCCTGGAGATTGCGCAGTTCGTGCACCCGGCCGTCGCCGTGAATGCGCGCACGCACATCGTAGTTTCCGACGTCGGGAAGGGAGACCGCCATCAAGTTGCCCAGGCCATCGAGGCGGTCGCCGCTCATCGTCGCGGCCAGTTGCCATGCCGGGTGATCGCCGCTGGTGGTGACGGTGCCGTCGGCCTTGAGCGCGCAGCCCGGCAGCGCGGCCTCGATGCGAACCGGCACGCCGGCGTCGGTTTGGGGTCCAGCTTGCAGATTCAGGGTCAGGGGAACGTCAGCGATTGCAGCGGCTGCCCCGGCCGTCAGGCGCCCCTGTAAGTCGGCGGATGCGTGACCGTCATCGATCTGGATCGTCCGCCAGCGTTCGGTGTCGCCGATGAAACCTTCGAGACCGGTGATCTCGCCGCCGTTCTCTCCGAAAGCGGCCTTGAATTTCAGCTGATAGGCGCCTGTCCGGGGAAAATCGCGGCCCACCAACCGGGCCAGCGTATCGAGGGTATCGCCTTCGAGCCGGCCATCGAAGCGGAAGTGCTTCGCACCGGTGGGCGCGGTGGTCACGGCCCCCTCGATATCAAGCGCGGTGTCTGCCAGGGTCAGGGCGGCCGTCAGCGGCCAGGGGGACGGGGATGCCTTCTGCAACGGCAGGCGTTCGGATGCCAACCGCAAGGTCAGCGGTGTCTCATCGAGTTGGCCCTGAAGGTCGATGGCCAGCGGGGCGTCCGGTCCACCGGAAACGGTACCGCCGGTAATCTCGATCCGTGGTCGGCCGGAAGGTCCCTGCCCCCGGGCGACCAGATCGGTCAGGCGGTAAACCCCCTCGCGGGACCGCAGATCCGCGGCGATCTCAAACGGACCTGCCAGGGGGATTTGGGCCTCGAAAAGCGTTTCCAATCCTTCCACCTGCTGCCCGCGGGCGACCAGGCGGCCCTCGAGTTGGTCCCAGGTGTTGGCCTGCGCCATCTGCCCGTCGAAGGCCAGGTGCATATCGGGGCCATGCATGTCCAGGTGCACGGACCACGGGTTTTGGGGCCCCGACACCTCGGCCGCGGCATCGGCGGCGAACTGGATACGGAACCACATGCCTTTCGCCGAACCTTCGGCCTCGATCCGTTCCGGCTCGCCGGGTATGTTCCAGAGCTGCGCCCGGGTAACCTCGTAGCGATCGATTTTGCCGCGTGCCAACCGATGATGGATGACGGCGTTGCGGATCAGCAGCCGTTCGATGGACGGCAGCCGCTGCGTCGCTTGCCGATCGTCGCCCTTATCGAACGTGAAATTATTGGCGCCATCGGGGCGAATTTCCGTAAAGAGCTCCACGCCTGCAAACCGGACATCCAGCACCTGCATTTCCCCGAGCAGCAACGGAATCAGGGCCACCTGGACGGCGACCTCTTTAGCCCGGGCGAAATCCTTGGCAGCGGCCCAGTCCGGGTTGGCGATGGTAATACCTTGGAGAATGACCCGGGGGCGCAGGGATCGCTCCAGCGCAATGTCCCCCTGGATACGGAAGGTGCGGCCAAAAGCCTTGCTGGCACGGGTTTCGATCTGGTTGCGAAAAATGGCGGGCTCGACGAGCCAGAGCGCCCCTATAGCCGCGGCGGTCAATAGAACCAACCCGATCAGGAAGAACAGGGCAATTTTGGATTTTGGCATGGCTTGAGGGCTTTTCGGGCGTTGAATCCGACGAATCGATCCGCTAATATCCGGCAAGCTCCACCTTAGCCATTTCCGCGAGGGCTTGCAATCCTCGATGCGCCTGGGTCGCAGCCGTTCGGACGGCCGGTTGGCGGCTGCCCGGCGAGAACGGTGTCGGCGTATTGCGGATCCGGCCGGGCGGTCCGGGGATTAAGAAAATGCGACCCTCGCCATAGCGAAGACGCGTCAGGCGTCCATCGGCTCGACCGGCCTGACGTGTCACACCACGGCCGGGAGGCGTTTCGCAATGTCCACGCGCATATGGTTCGCCATCGTATTCGCGTTTTGTCTGATGTGGCCATGGCCGGCAGCGGTCCAGGCTTACGCCGGAATCGTCGTCTTCGGGGACAGTTTGTCCGATAACGGTCCGGAAGACGGCTATGGGCTGCGCATCAGCTCCAACGGACGTGTGTGGGCGGACTATCTGGCGGAGCGGTTGGGGGTGGGGTTGCTGGATATGGCCTATAGCAGCGCCCAGACCGATTACCACCCGGCAACCGATTCGGCCAGGTGGAGCTTCTGCTGGCAGATCGATGCCTATCTCCAGATGATGGGGACGGCCTCGCATGACAAGCTATATGCGATCTGGATCGGCGGCAACGATTTGCTCAAGCGCACCGGTGATCCCCGCGTGGCGATCGACAAGGCGGTTACGAATATCGTGTACGGCATCGAGCGACTCATCGGGGCCGGCGCCAAGCATATCCTGGTCATGAACCTGCCCAATCTGGGTCTGACGCCGATGATGAACGGGCATAACCTGCACATGAACGGGCAGGGCCTGCGCCGTCGGTTTGTCGATAACCCGAGCGGCGGCGCCAAGATGGCGGCCGCTTTCAATCAATCGCTTGCCCATGCGCTGGCCCCCTATCGCCGGGACGTCAATCTGATCGAGATCGATATCTTTGCGCGCATGAACCGGTTTGTGGCCGACGGGGTTTTCGACAACGCGACCCACATGCTGATGGTGAATCAGCCCACGGCCAAATCCTATATGTTCTGGGATACCCACCATCCCACCGACGACGCCCATCGCCGGATCGCCGCGGCCGTCCACGATGCGCTGGCCACCGCCCCCCATCCGGCCGCATCGGCTCCGACTGGCGAACCGGCGATGCGGTCTGCCGTTTTTTAACTTTCGGATTGCTATCGGCCCATGCTTTTCGATATGTAAGCTCCTGATGCTCCGCTTGGACCCAGGGCGGACATCCACATCCTAAACCCGGTCCCGCGAAGTGAGATCATGACAACAGCCGACAACACCCCTCCCGAAAAGCGCTTCGCCAAAAGTGAATCCGAAAAGGTCCCCGCTGTTGATGACCATGAAGGCCACGTTGTGGAAGTCAAACCGCGCAAGCGGATGAGCCTGGCGGCCCAAATTATCGTCGGTCTCGTTTTGGGGCTGATCTGCGGGATTTTCTTCGGCGAGAAAGTCGCCTGGATGAAGCTTATCGGCGGCCTTTTCATCAAGTTGTTGCAAATTGCGGTCATCCCCTATATTTCCCTGTCGCTGATCACGGGCATCGGCCGAATGAGCCTGGCGGAAGTCAAGGCCAATGCCAAAATGGGCGGTATCGTTTTCCTTCTGACCTCGACGATCATTACCGTTGTCGTCATGCTGATTCCGTTTTCCTTTCCAGCCTGGCCCTCGGCCTCGTTTTTCAGCACCAGCCAGGTCGAGGAACCGCCGCCGATCGATTTTTTGAATCTGTTCATCCCCTCCAACCCGTTTCACGCCTTTGCCAACGCCTATATTCCCGCCATTGTCCTGTTCAGCATCCTGGTCGGTATCGCGCTCATCGCGCTGCCCAACAAGTCGGCTCTGCTCGAACCGTTGGGTGTGCTGCATACGGCCATGATGAAAATCACCAAGATCATCGCCAAGGCCGCCCCCTTTGGTGTATTTGCGCTCATCGCCGCTTTTTCGGGCACCTTCAATGTCGAAGACCTGATGCGGCTGCAGGTCTACATCGTGATCTACATCCTGGTGACGCTGGTACTCAGTTTTATCCTCATTCCCGGGATCATTACGGTCTTCACGCCGTTTACCTATCGCGAGATCCTGGTTGCCCTGCGAACACCGATGATCACCGCCTTTGCCACGAGCAGTGCGCTGATTACGCTGCCCTTGCTGATCGACGGCTGCAAACGCATGATCGTCAACGACAAGCGCCTGTCGGTCGATCCGAAAACAGCCGACGCCTCCATCGATATGCTTATCCCGACGTTTTTCACCTTTCCCAGCCCGTCGTCCCTGCTGGCCATTTCGTTTGTCCTCTATGCGGGCTGGCATCTCGGCGCGCCAATCTCGGTGGCCGCCTATCCGGCCCTGCTGCTCACCGGCGTGCCCAGCCTGTTCGGCGGGATTTTATTCGCGGTGCCTTTCCTGCTTAAATTGTCGCAGTTGCCCAGCGACATGTTTCAGTTGTTCATCCTGATTTCGGTGTTCATCGCCCGCTTCGGCACCCTGCTCTCGACCATGCATTACGCCGCCATCGGTATTGTCGGCACCCTGTCGGGGACGGGGGAGATACGCTTCCGCTGGTTGCGTCTCGTACGGGTCGTGGCGACCGGTACCGCACTGATGGCACCGATTCTTGTGGGCGTGCATGCCTTCTATACCCACCTGGTCGTTATCCCCTACACCAAGGCCGAGATGTTGAAACGTCTGGATTTCAGTGAATCCTTCCAGCCAGCCAGGGTGTTTGCGGAAGTGCCGGATCACCTGGCGCAGGCGAGCGACGGACCGGCCAACCTCGATCAGATCATCCAGCGCGGGGTGCTGCGGGCCTGCTATCAGCCCAAAGAGTATCCTTCGGCTTTTTTCAACGCGGCCGAGCCGCCGCAGCTCGTCGGTTTCGATATCGAGATGGCGCACCGTTTCGCCCGCAGTCTGGAACTGCCGCTGGAATTCCTGCCGGCCGTATCCGAGGAAAATGCCCGGGATCTGCTCGATCGCGGTGCCTGCGACCTGTACATGCGCAAGCTCCCGGTCAGCCTCAGCCGCTCACGCAAGTTCGGATTGTCCCTGCCGGTCAGCAAGTCTTCACTGGGGCTGGTCGTCAAGGATTATCGCCGGGATGAATTCAAGAACTGGGACGATATTCGGGCCATGGGCAAATCGCTGCGGCTGGGGGTGGAGGAAACCCGCGGCAATATCACCCACCTGCGGAGCATCGTCAAGGACGCCACGATCGTGCCGCTTCAAAGCATGGAACAGGAGCTCGAGCTACTGGCCTCCGCGACGGATGAGATCGATGCGATTGCCGATATCGCCGAGGAAGGCGCGGCCCAGACCCTGCTCTACCCCCATTTCAATCTGGTGGTTCCCAAGCCGATCATTTTTTTCCACATCTCTTATGCCGTCGCCCGCGGCAACGACGACCTGTTGGATTCCTTCGACACCTGGCTCATGGCGGAGCAGTCCGATGGCACCGTCGATCGCCTCTACCAGCATTGGGCGCTGGGTGGGGCCGCCGAAGTGAAGAAGGCGCCCCGCTGGTCGGTAATCCGCAATGTGTTGGGTTGGGTGGAGTGAAACGCTTGACCACATCCATCAGTGAGTGTCATCCCGCAGAGCGGGAGGCATCAGGTAGCCCCCGTAAGGGGCGTAAAACGGCTTTGGAACGTTTGGTTTTCCGATTTCCCTTTGTCCCGCGCCGAGCATCAGCTATGAAGTCGGAACAAGCGTGTCGGCCTGTTTGAGCGAAGCGAGTTCCGACACGCGCCGACTTCATCGCCGACGCGCAGGATTAAGCGGGACACGGGCGGTTTCTTTTGGTTCGTTTTCTTTCCCGTGAAAGAAAATGAACAAATCTAATGTTGTGGCATCAGCCGGAGAT
>JAAUXT010045364.1_pt1 | contig 10957 bp, 13 predicted proteins | sample 7278171 | NCBI WGS metagenome assembly JAAUXT01 (sample SAMN14350112, study PRJNA611818) | marine sediment metagenome | isolation source: surface marine sediment (1.8m) | place: French Polynesia: Moorea | collected 2018-08 | reverse complement strand
GGGAAAACTCAGCAAAATAGTGATATTGTGCTATTTTGTATCTATTTTCTATCTAAATAATTATTATAAATTATTCAGAATATTTAAAATTGTCTGTAGAGGCCAGTGCCCCCTGGTGGGGGAGGAGTGTGGTGTGACACACCAGCTGTGAATTTAGAACCACCGCTCACCAGATGGCGTGACTGGAAAGAGGTCAATAAATACGGAGGTTCCTGCCCTTGGGGACAGTCTCTCCTGATATACCAACCAGTGTGTTTGTGATATCACTACAACACACACATACCTCGCAGATTCACTACACACATGCACACACACACACATTGAAGCAGCTTCACGTCTGGCCTCTTTTGAACGCGAAGGGCACAATCACCCAGTCTTATGACATTGTCATAATCCAGCAAGACTCTGAAAAAACATCTCTCTGTTTGGCCGCCGCAAGAAATTCCATTTCGAGTGTCTTCCAAACAACTATCACCAGGCGTGTCGAAGTGCACACCCACAATTTTCCTGAATCACGACACAGCCCGTTGACCTCAATCGGACAACACACTTCCAACATGAGGGTTACACAACAAATCTGACAAACAAAACCCAGACTGGGGCCAGAAATTCAAACCTTCAATATTTTATTGCTTGACAGCAACTTTTTCACTTGTCAACAAAACAATTCTCCAACCTTACGAGGTCAATTATCTTGTCATCAGTCCATTTTTCGAGACGCTCGGAAAACCAATCAAATCTAGAAAACACAGTTTACCTTTGGGCCGTCGGCTTTTCGTCTTCTCTTCTGTTGGAGTCGACATTTTGGCTGATTTATTCCAAAAACGTATTTTTTGGTGCCCAAAAAAATGTCTTCCTGTTTGTGTACCGTCAGGTGGCGTCGTTGTTCCCGCGACTCCCGCGCGATGGCGGCACCGACGCTCCCGCCAAATTCAAGCGCAAAAATAAAACCATGGAAAAGTTCAGGTGTTCGCTACAGCACTTGCAAACACGATTTTGTACAAACAGCTTCAGTTGTGCAAATCTTTCATTCATGTGGTAACAAGAGTTTTCTTTGGATCTTTAGAGAGTCCACTGACACCCCCTCTCTGGTTGGCCACAAATCAGTTCTGCGTTTGTGGCTCAACGCAAAATACAACAGCGAAAATTGTGTTCCACTTGGAAGTTTATTTTGCAAAGCAGACACAAACAGTGGACGGAAGTTTCAATCAAAGGAGGACTGTTGTCAAAAACGGACGCCAATGGACGGATTGCTGGTGGCAGCTCTTGAACTTGCGCCAGGCGCGGTGGGGGGGGGGGAGGGGGTCAAGACTCGATCTCGGCAGCAGCAGCGACGTTTCGACGGAAGCGGAACGTCGCGAAGTTGTCCTTCTCACCATCGCACTGCCCCGCAGGCTGCAATGAATGAATGAATGAATGAATGAATGAATGAATGAATGAATGAGTGAACGAACGAATTAACGAAACAACACGAGAGTGTGGGTATGAACATAGCAAGTTCTCTTGCGTTTGTTTCTGTCAAAGAAAAGTTGACATCGAGAAAAAGAATTTTTGAGAATTTCAAGCGTTTCTTCACCTGGCACCCGATCGCGGCCGCCATGTCTGAGATCTTCCTGCCGAACTCCTGACACTGCTCCTTCTTCAGCTCCAACATGAACCTGAGGAGACAGAGGGCGCGCAGTGAACCAGGAACAGCGGCGTCCACTTACTGAAGCGCGATGTCATTGCCTGGTAGAAACCGGCAGGGGACTGGGGATCAACGATGGGTGAAGGGGGCCCTGGATCTGCGCCCTGATTCGCCAAACCCTCGTTTCTTAAGCCCTCTGATTCGCTGAGCCCTTGGATCTGCCCTCTCATTCGCTGAACCACCGACCCTGGATCTCTGGTCCCTCATTGGCTGCACGCTGGACTCACTTGGCGGTCTCGAGCACGAGCGTCGCGCCGTCGCTGAACGTCTCCGCGAGGTCAGCGTTCAGCAGGTGCACCATGCTGCAGGGACAAAATCAAAACTTGTCAAAACACGTGTTGGTACATTTATTCCAATAACGCCTTCTTCCAAGTTGGAATGGTCTTTGTTTTTCCTCGGGAGACCCTCTGGTAAAGGCAGGAGGGACTGACCCTAAAGAAAGGAAACAAAACCCCAGCGAAGTTTGCAGTCAGCCCACCCTTCTTTTTCTGTCGGTTGGACGACTGTGAGGACCCATCCTGCCCTTCAGAACCGTCTGTGTCACGCACTGGAACAAACCCGCCCTGGTTCCGCCAGAGGGACCGCACCCCCACCCGCCCACGCACCCCCGCCCTCAGGGGTGTGCAGTTGCAACACGTGTGACGTGCCATTTCACCCTGAAAAATCTGTGCTGAATCATTTCTCATATTTGGTGGTGACTTGTTTCAAATTCTAAATTATTTTTGTATTTAAAATGACTTGATATTGTAAGCATAAACCACATGTGAAAAGAAATTTGTGTCTGTCAAATTAAACATGTTTTTCAAACAAATAAAACTGATTTCCAGCCTGTAATCCCACATCGCACATCACACACATGGCCTCCCACGTGTTGCAACTGAACCTCCCCAATACCGTGTGCCCGACTGACCTGTTGGAGACGTAGACCGTGTCGAACCGCCCCTGGAACTTGCTCTTCTTGCGCAGATCGTGCGCCGAGTTGAGCGGCAGGAAGTAGATCTTCACTTCCGGTATCGTCACGTGTTCTGCGGAAGCAATGTCACGTGGTTTGTGGGGATGAGAGGAGACGCGGTTCCCGAAACGCACGTCCCACACTGCACCGCGGCGCAAATTCCTGAACGGGCCCAGCGTGCACGTGTGTCCTACGTGACGTGACGTGCTTGTAAACGTCAGAAGGCAGCTTTTTGACATCATGACGCAACGTGTATTGACACCTTACAGGGACGCAACAGGGACGGGACGAGCAACGCATTCATCGACATGAAGAACAACAGAAACACTTGGAACTCACTCAGGTCAGCACTGCCGGAAGAGTCGTTTGCTTGACGCTCGCTGATGACGTCACCAGCCTCCGGGACGCTGACCGACGCATTTCCTGCCTCCTCATTGGCTGATAGCGCTGTCGTCTCCTCCTCTTCCTCCGTGATTTCTACCAATGAAAAACACCACGAATTTCTACGTGGTTTTCGCATCGTGGCTGAGACTCCTTGCTTGGGGAGGGTTTGCAACGGTACCATACGAAGACAGCAAGAAACTGGAAAGATGGCATTGCTTCGGGAATGGAACCTACGCCCGTGTTTTTACGCACTAACCTGTGAGCGTGGCTGTTTGCTTGACATCGCCGGTTGTCGCCGGTTTCACGTCGCCGGTCGCCGCCGGCTTGACGTACTTGCGCCGGTGCAGCAGCTCGAACGCCATGCTGAGCACGTTGAACTCAGACACGTCCTCAGCCGTCTGCAAAACAACAGCCGCCGGCGTGAACATCAGGCGAGAAAAGCCGGCGCGACCAGCTGACCTGTACAGCCGGCGAGAACAGAGGGGTACGCGCTTTATTTCAGGTGCGGGCACAACCAGGGGGCCAATCCCTGTTCAGCAAAATGAACGGCCCTGTGTGGAAACTGGGCAGAGGGGGGCGGGGGGCAGTGGGAGGTGTCAAAGGGCCTCTCCTGACCCATTCTTGCTGTGCTGACCACGTGGAGTGCCGCTCCACGTGTGAAGGGGATTGGCACGAACCATGTGACCTGTTCACACCAGTCGCGTCTTGTGTTGCGTCCCTCCACACATCAACGTGCCTGATGTCGCTCAATTGACGCATCGCGCATTGATTTGCGCAGACGCAAAGAGTGACGCAACGCAACGCAACGCCTGACGCATGCCGAGGTGCGTCCTGTGCTACGTCCCTGCACACACGATTTCCTCATTCAGTTGCCGTGGCGCCTGCTGACGTGACCAGAGACGCCGTCTGTGACGCAACGCGTGACGCGTCCCACGTGACGCGCTCTACTCACGTGCACGTGGAGTTTGTTGGCGGTTTTGAGGAGACTCTTGTCTTCGCTCTCGAGGCCGAACGAGATGTAGGGCGAGACGAGGATGTCGCCCCAGTAACCGCGCCGCGGGAACCGCTCCCCGTCCTGAAACAGCGACAGGGCGTTGCCATGGATACGATGCGTCACAGACGCTGAGAGACGACGTCGCGGCGGATTCAGTCTCGGGTGAGAAATGACAGGGTTGCTTGGCGCACACACCCATTTGCGTTCGAATCACATTGAGGAAGGTTCAACACTCCGAAGTGTGTGTGTGTGTGTGTGTGTGTGTGTGTGTGTGTGTGTATGAGGCTCCTCACGTGTTTGAAGACCATGCCGGAGACGAGAGTCTTGTTGGGCTCTGAGTACGTCCCCTCGCGCACGTGGAAGGCACTTCCGGTCTGACGCCAGCGCGCGTACTGCCGGCTGTTGATGATGGACGCCTGCAAAACAACCAACCCGTCAGAGGGCGTGACTGGGGTGCCATGCGCAGTGTCCCTGCACGAATCAACGGCGGTGAGTCAGGCTGGTCCATGCACGCGCGCGCGTCCCTGTCTCGCGGCGCTACGTCGACGTACTGGACGCGCAAAGCGTCTCTGCGTAGGTCTGCGCGCTCTGTCCCACGTTAGATCTACTTGAGGCTGGACTTACGGAGGATACATTGTGCGTTGCGCCTCTGTTCAAGTCTGCGGTTGCAACAAAAGCGCTTGACCCAGAGTCTGACCCAGTCACTGACCCGTTCCGACCTTGACGTGACTCGTTTTGACCTTGACGTGACCTGTTCTGACCTTGACGTGACCCGTTCCAACCATGATGTGACCCATTTTGACCTTGACGTGACCCATTCTGACCTTGACGTGACGCGTTCCGACCTTGACACTGACCCCTTTCTCGACGAGCTTCATGTTGTAGTCCCAGTCGAAGACGTTCGGAATGGCGTCATAACGAGTCCCGAGGTAGTGACGTAACCTCACGTCTCTGAAACGGTGACGTCAACACGTCAAATCTCACGTGACGCACGCGGTGACGTAGTCGCGCGTCAAAGAAACGATGACGTGAACCCGACCTTTCACATCACGTGATGTTGTCCAATCATCACTCACGCAGTCACGCAATTTCTCAGCGTCACGTGACGCAATCTCTGACGTCACAGAAATCTTGGCTGACTCACAGGAACTTCTCGACGTTGACCTGGGTTCGCTCGACGTTCCTCCAGAACTTGAAGACGGCCTCCAGCTGGTCGCGCTCCTTGAACTGACGCGAAAATCAACAAGAGCGACCAACAGTTAGGAGACGCGTTTCTGTTCGTGGAAACTCAACTGGGATTCTGTTTCACCGTGTGATCAGAATGATGTGTGTTTTTATCGGAAGGACCAAATGGAACAAGACACGCACGAAAAAGCTTCATGTTTTTGTGTCTCCAGTGGATCCAGGACCAGAGTCGGAACCCAAGACCTGGGGGGGGGGGAATCAGGGACCATGTGAGACACTACCCTCCCTGGATACGCTTGGAGTGTCCGCCTTAATTTCACCGACCTTGAGGTTGGAAAGGTCAAACAGGGGAAGAGTCTCCTCCAGGAAGTCGCTGTCAGTCACCATCCTGCAAAGAAACAGCTTTCTCAAGAATGTTGCCTTTCACTTTGCAAACAATGAAACAATTTTTTCTTTTCAGAAACAATTCGTCTTCATTCTGTTGACTTCTGCCTCAAACCATGCGGGAAAGAAACTGCCGGCCGCGTCTGACCTGATGAAGAGAGTGGCGTTCTTCTCGGCGTAATCCAGACTCTGCGCCCGAACCTGTAGGTTCCCGAACAGCTCCAGGAACAACTCCGTCTTCTCTGAGACAGAAGCACAGACGATACATGCAAGGACAATAGTTGTGATCCACTCAAATTGATGGTGTGTGTGTGAAAGAGGGAGCGAGAGTGAGGGATAGAGTGAGAGAGAGAGGAGGGGAGAGAGACAGAGAGGAGGGGAAAGAGACAGAGAGAGGAGGGGAGAGAGACAGAGAAAGAGAGGGAGAGAGAGAGAGAGAGAGAGACAGACAGACAGACACACACACATACACACACACACACACAAACAATTGCACAAAGGGAGGGAGAGTGGACGTATGAAGGAACGAATCCTTGGTTGTGTGTGCGAATGAGTGAGTCCCTCTCTGTCAGCTCAACTGTGCGTGCGTGGTGTGTGTACATGTGAGTGAGTGAGTGTGTGAGTGTGAGTGAGTGAGTGAGTGAGTGAGTGTGTGAGTGAGTGAGTTAGTGAGTGAGTGAGTGAGTGAGTGAGTGAGTGAGTGTGTGTGTGTGAGTGAGTGAGTGAGTGAGTGAGTGCCCGCCCTCACCCTGCAGCCCCATCTTCTCCGGTGGCTCCAGAAGGACGGACAGCAGCAGCATGTCGCGCGCGTACAGCTCCAGGCTGTTCTCCAACACGTAAAACTGCAAACGGAACAAGTGAAAATTCGGCATCAGGTTCAGAAGGATCTGAGAGGCCAAATAAAGATTTTCACTTGATACGGGTCAATTCAGAATTCTGGTTTGATTCTCCCTTCTTCTCTGTATGGATCTGTGAAGACGAGAGATGGAATGATTCTACTTTCTGCTTTGTGCAGGTCAATCTGTGAGGACTTGAGAGACAAACGTTGATTTTTGTGGGCGGATGTCGGTAGAGGTGGGCACACGTCTTGAGAACGTGTCTGCAGTCGCCCGCCCCGACCAGCAGAATGTTCAGCTCACTCTCAGCCCCTGAAGGAAAATCCACAAGTGGTTGAAGCTTCAGGAGGCAAAAACAAAAGAAAATCTTTGAAACGCTGAAAATTTTTCGTCTCCAACCTGTCTCCTCGGCAACATTGAGGTCTTGGAGTTTTTGGGCGACATCTGAAAACAGTGAGGCACATCACAAACTACAAAGTACACGCACTTCAAAATGCAGCAGACACTGCACAAGTTTATCAAATGTAGATCTGCACGCACGCAACACTTGACGAACAAAACTGACCTCTGTGCACATTTTGCAGGTCGAGGCAGGGACTGAATCCCCACCACGTGATCGATCCAAACCCGTCCACCATGACCTCCCCGCACTCACAGACGTTCAGCTTAAACTGGACACCAATTCTTCCTTTCTTCAATCAATAAACAAACACCTAAAGTGTGTTCTGCCTCAACGTGCCCGCACTCCAGTCGGCAGCCATTTGTAAACAAACCTGCCTCGCACAAAATTTACAGGTGCCCGTTTTCACGAAAAGTATTTTCTGCAAATTTCTTTCTTTGCTTTGCCTTTAAAAATACAATTTCGACTTGAACAATATTTAGTGGACTCTTCAACCGTACAAAAATTTTGATTTTGCCAACACAGGATGAAAAGCGAATTTTCTATTTTCCTCAGATTTTTGCTGAGAAGGGAACCAGTATTTTCTGCGGGACAGCTTTTCGTCTGGCGGGCGCGACGCCGTTTTCTGAAAAATTGCCTGTGTAGTGACAGAAATGGTCTGAGCTTTTCTCTAATCGAGCAAAATTGACAGACATGGCTTCTCCACTTAAGATGTGAGTTTCCATTAAGTTGATTATGACGCGTGTTGTAATATGCGTTTGGGATTCCGATTATCGCTCAGCGGCATTGGCTGAGGATTTCAGTCATTCGGGACATTTGACTTTCAAGTTGCCTTGAAGTTTTGTGCTTGTTGTTGGGTCAGAGTGATGCACACAAAGTTGTCCTCTTGTCTTCATCTGGGGCTTGTTGATCCCTCTTCACACTTTGTGTGCTCCACCAAGACCCGCCCCCCCCCCCCCCCGCTTTACCGGCTGCCAGTCAGAGGCTGTCAGGCCCCAACTCAGAGATCTACCTCAAGCAAGAAAGATACGGCAAAGTGGGCCTGTTCGATTTGAGGTGATCTGTGTGACAGCGCTTTTCAAGAACAGTGACTTCGTGTTCGTTTTGACCCACGTTGCGATTCCGATCACTTCGCGAGTCATTCCGGCTGAGCTCGAACGGGCCCAGTGAGTCAACTTTTCGCGTCTCTCTCTGCAGCCTCGTGTGCGGAGACGTGGAGGGGCAGTTCGCAAAACTGTTCGGCCGAGTCGCGAGCATCCAGAAGAAAGCTGGGCCGTTCGATGTGAGTGAGACGAGACCACTCTGCTCTGCAGTGATGAGTTTGTGGCAGATATTTTCTGACGTTCGTTCCGAACTGAAACGCACACTCACACACACACATGCACACACACACACACACTGGTACACGCACAAACTTACACGGACACAACTTCTTGATGGCTGAAACGGTCGGACGCGAAAATAGAACAGTTCCAGGAAAGCACACACGTTTTCCAACTGCAACATCAAATTTTCTCCATTTGTCTCCACAACAGAATTAAATTGATTCTTGCAGATGCTGTTCTGTGTGGGAAACTTCTTCGGTGATGACAACAAGGAATGGGAGGCTGTCAAGTCTGGAGAGCTCAAAGGTACCCCGGGGGGCTGCAGCAGAAAAATTGATTTGAAAAATGAAGAAAAGAAAACGTTTTGCCACGTCCACTAAAGAAGAAGGCTTGACGCATCCAACGTGAACCCGGCCGACGCACCTCACGTCACATGGGTGAGCGGTCTCCCTGTTTCTGCTGCACGAGCTGAGACCACGTGGTCAGCCGCCATGTTTGTTTGTGCCCGCAGCGCCGGTGGCGACGTTCCTGCTGGGTCCGAACAGCGCGGCGCACGGGGAGTTCTTCCCAGACCCGGATGGAGCCGAACTCGCGCCCAACGTCACATACCTGGGTACGTTGCGTCACCTTGGCCTGGGTATGCCAACTAACCGGGTTGTCACGTACACGGGTACGTCACCCACCTGGGTACGCACTACCAGGGGGACACTGCACACAATCGTGCACAAGACGCACCCGAACATTGATATCCACTGACCCATTTGTGAAAATGCAGCCCTTCTTTTGATGGTCAATTTTGACCTGTTGTCAAAGGTAAAGAAAAGTGTTGAAAATATACGACATATCTGCACCTTCACAAGCAAACGAGAAATCTGGGTTATTAACGCGCGAGTTTATCCGAAGCGTGAGCCTCACGCGCCTTCACCGATTATCGCTCATTTCCCACGTGTGACGTCGCAGGTCAGAAGGGCGTGTACACGGGCTCGTCGGGGCTGAGCGTCGCGTACCTGAGCGGCGTCGAGGGCCTCACGCCGTCCCCGACGTGCTTCACGCCGGAGGACGCCACCGCGCTGCACGTACCCCTCACGTCAAGCTCCAAGTTCCAGGGCGTCGACGTGCTGCTGACGTCACAGTGGCCGCGCGGCGTCGAGAAGTACGCGACGCAGGCGGTGAGTACTCGTGACGTCACTGCTTGTACTCGTGACCTCACTGTGAGTACTGGTGACGTAATATAGTGCCAGCGACGCCACAGTGGCTGCGCGTCATTGAGAAGCACGCAGATTTCTCGTGACGTCACTCAGCACTGGTGACGTCACTGCTGGCGTTTCTGTTGTGAATAGCGCTGGCGTTTCCTCGCGTTTCTGACACAGTACTTGTCCTGTAAATCTCTCTGGAATAACCTTGAACTTTTCCCTGAAGTACGAGAGAAGAAAGAAAAGCCTTTCATGATTGCAAAGCGAGTTGTTCGTTTTCTCCCCGCAGGAGGGCGTGGACAGCAGCAAGACGGGGTCGACTCTGCTCGCGCAGCTCGCGATCTGCCTCAGGCCTCGATACCACGTGTGCGCGCTCGAGGGAGAGTTCTACGAGCGACCGCCGTACAGGTGAGAGAGAGGGAGAGAGAGCAGTGCGTGTGTGTGTGTGCGAGCTGGAGGGAGAGTTCTACGAGCGGCCGCCCCACAGACGTCTGTGTGTGTGTGTGTGTGTGTGCGTGTGTGTGTGCGTGTGTGTGTGTGCGAGCTGGAGGGAGAGTTCTATGAGCGGCCGCCCCACAGACCTCTGTGTGTGTGTGTGCGTGTGTGTGTGCGTGTGTGTGTGCGAGTGCGGCCTGGATGGCGAGTTCTTTGCGAGGACGCCCTGCAGGTATGCTTGGTGTGTGTACTTATGCATGTGTGTGTGTGTGTGTGTGTGTGAACTCCAAAGCATGGCGGCCCTGTGTGTATGCGTGCGTATGTGCCAGAGAGGGAAGCAGGAGAGCGTGTGAAAGAAGGTGCATGCTTGTATGTAAGAGACAAAGATGAGAGTGAGAGACGGTATCTGTGTGTGTGCGTGCTGTACTACTGCTCTTCCTGTTTGACTCACAGAGCGTAATTTTGCACTTCTCGGCGTTGCAGGAACCACAAGGTTCTGCAGGAGGGGGCGCGTCACGTGACTCGCTTCATCGCGCTCGCCAAGGTCGGCAACGCGGGCAAGAAGAAGGTGAGGCGCGTCTCTAGGACCTGTTGCCATAAAAACTGGGCCATGCGACCCAGTCACGTGTTTCGTTGCCACATAACCTACCGTTCACGTGGGTACAGTAGAACGTGAAATTGGGTCACGCATGTCGTTTGTACCACTCACACTGGTTCCTTCACTGATCTCACTGCGCCACGCACGAAAAGTGACAGAACTTGTCTGTCACGGACACAGAACTCTCAATGGAACCCGTATGAACACGTGGACACCCAAACACCACAACAACTGCATGACTGCTACTTTCTTTGGCTCCTTCAGACCTGGTCCCCCAGGCACTGCACGGGTCGCGCGACTCCGCACTGACCGTAGTTCTTGTTTTCTCAGTTCATCTACGCGTTCAGCCTCGTTCCTATGAAGCACGTGGAGCCTGCGGAGCTGACGCGGCAGCCGCCAGATGTCACCGAGTGTCCCTACCAACTGGACAAGAAGCTTCTCAAGCCCCAACAGGTGTGTGTGTGTGTGTGTGTGTGTGTGTGTGGACAGCATACCTCTCTCAGATGTCACCGAGTGTCCCTACCAACTGGACAAGAAGCTACTCAAGCCCAAACAGGTGTGTGTGTGTGTGTGCATGTGTGTGC
>JAAUXT010026226.1_pt1 | contig 10959 bp, 11 predicted proteins | sample 7278171 | NCBI WGS metagenome assembly JAAUXT01 (sample SAMN14350112, study PRJNA611818) | marine sediment metagenome | isolation source: surface marine sediment (1.8m) | place: French Polynesia: Moorea | collected 2018-08 | reverse complement strand
TACGAGGCCCGTCAATTATGAAACCGTTTTTCATCCGGTAGGACCCCAAAACCTTCATGGATTGCCCTGAAAAGTTTTGTGTACAATCTTGACTTGCATAACTTCATTTTGGAATAACTGTCAGTCAAATTTGGTTTTTCCTGTAGATTCAATGATTTAACAAAAAATAGTATCATTTTGCTTGTGACTATTGATTGTGCACTGAGTTGCACTAAATTTAGCCTGTTGACTATTAATGGTTAATAGCCACACAAAGAAAACCAATCAATTTTGGATTTAAAATGAACTATGAAAGCAAACTCTAAAACATTTGACAATTTGCTTATAAGCTGATGGGTGATTGGTCTTGTGCCTATGCAGTTTTGGTGATTATGTGAGCAATCCTGTTGTTTTACCGGATGAAAAACGGTTTCATAATTGACGGGCCTCGTAGTTTTAACCTCATCAGCAACGATAGAAAACATTTTGTTGAGCCTGACACAGAGCTCGACCCTTTACCCAGGAAACGGCTACGTACAATCTGGTCAAGTTCGCTCTGCGGTGCTGACATTTCTTCGGGACAAAGCAGTTAAGCTGGGCACGACCATCAAACCGCTTCTCAGCCTTAATGGACCGCCCTCACAGGGCCGTTTCTTTTCCTGCTCTGACCCTGGGATTTAAATACCACACTTTGTTCAAGCTAAAAAATGCCAGCGCTAATGTCTGCTCAGGGAACGTTTGAGAAGCTTGGCAACGGGAAGAAGACAAAACGGCCAGTTTTTGTCAGAGGCAAATACGCAAATCGGGTTTTTCTTCTTCTGGTTTTGGCTGATGATGTTGGAGGCAACATCAGAGGCAGCGCAGACCCAGCTATCAGCACGCTTGAAATGATCCCTTACAAATGCACCAATTTGTCGCTAAATGCAGAGGGGAACATGACATCAATAACATTCTGCATTACATGCCTCGGGACAAGGGGATGCGTCTCCCGCCCGTGCGTCAGTCAGAACCGGCCAAAGCGCAGTTCACTGCCTATAAAACCAATGCAATTTTCTGCTCCAAGAGACTCTCGGCAAACAAGCGGCATCGCCATTAGAGTCCCCGAGCCGCTACTGAAGCAGCGCTTTGTCTCAGGCACTGATTGCGTGATGTTATGAGAAGAGGGAACAATGGGGGACTTTTCATGCTGTACTCATCACATTGTCAGATCCACACAAAGAGAAGAGGGAAGTTACACACAGCGCAGAGGATACATTTGTATGCACTGGTAGTGGCCGATGCAGCAGCACCATGGTCACTGCAGTGACATTCATCCCCCTGATACTGACTGTCCAGAACAACTGACCACCCGGTCCGACTATTCATCATCAGGTTACCGGACGTTCTGTACAGCAGAGGCTCAACACGCAACAAGTGCTTTATCACTGCTACTGCAGGACAAGTGAACCTCCAACAAGCGGACCAGCTCACGCACTGCAACGACGGGGTTTACGAGGATGTATCAGTGAATGGTGGGACCTTGTATGTTCACCGTGAACTCGGGTGGTCACTTCATGACAATATCAGACCACTTGACTTTGTTGTCCTTTGCTGCAGACTGGTCAAATGATGAAGGATGCCACTATTGTCTGGCAAATCCTCGTATCGTCACAAACTTTGTCAGTCACAGTTCGTGTGTGCAGCACAAGTTTGTACGTACATACATTCTTCGTGCATGTGGCAGAACTCTGATGAGTGAAACGCGCGCACCTGACGAAAATATTGAATGACACGAGTGAACACAAGGAATCTGCACTCGAGTACCAAATTGGAGAAGGAAATGCAAAGGCCCCTTCGTTTTTCCGATTCCATGCATGTTGCAGATGTATTATTGCACTTGTAATTGTAACTGCTTCCTCTGCGTGAAACCTGAATGAACTGACAACAACAATAAGAGAATCGACAAACCTGCGTTTCCACGGTTTCAACCTGCCTCTCTCTCCACTTGATATTGAAGCACAAAATGACAAGAAGCCTCCAGACAGGTTCCCCATTGGAAGATGAAACTTTCGCTGGAACACGACACGACATGAAACTGTCAGATCAGGCTGGAGGCCAAACGGGCCTGTTCGACCTTCGCATCACAAGAACCTTATGTCTTCAGATGTCGGATCTCTTCTCTTTCTCTGGTGGCGGATCCAAAGGGTAATGGGGGTCTCGGCCCCCCTGACACCCGATGACAAAGTGCCCCCACCAAATTGGGGATGCAGGTGCAAGTTTCTTTGCCTGTGTCGTGCTCAATTTCTCAAAGTTTTGAATTTGGGTCCCCCTGCATCTTGAATCCGCTGGAGGTTTGAGACAGGTAGGATTGTGTTCAAAATTCAAACCATCTTCAGTGTCCACAAAAGACTCCGGGAAACAAAACAAATGAAGCCCGATTGTGCGCAGAATTTTCAATGCCCACGGTTTCTGATGAACGACAGCGCAAAATACAAAGCGTTTTATCTTCTCTGGCCACAGTTCTCGACTCTACAGATTTGTGTGGAATCTGATTATGCAACCCATTCCAGGCACCACCCACCCCCGCCTGCGCCCACTCACTTGTCCCACTCCACATCAACTCCATGTTCTCTTCCCCACTGACCGCAGTGACACTTGCATTGTCCATGGCAGGGGTTCTGCTCCATAAACCAAACACCCTGCGACAAGTTCACATCTAAATTCTGATTTCCTGGACAGATGGACGCTGGCCGCACTCAGGCTGCAGGCGCCGCGATGGCCAAACACATCCTCATTTCAAAGTGAAGGAGAAGAAAGCCGTGGACGCTGCAGCAGCCATTGTGATGTAGTGTGAAATTTCTAACGAGCGGTTCGCACTTGGAAGAAAAACAACAGTAACAGAGATTTTGCAGTCACTGAAGGAAAGAAAGAACACTTCAATATGCATTTTGTGGGTCAGTTTTCCACACTGTCCCGCCGTGTTCCGTCCACCCCGACAAGCCCAGAAAATCACACAGGCAGGCATTCGAACATGCACAGGGGCACAAGCGTCATTTTGCTGAGCCTGACGACTCGTATCCCCCCCCAATCCAACAGAAGTCCGGTCAATCGAGTTCCACCTGCAATGCAGTGCATCATAAAGCCACAATTAACCGTTCACCCCACATCTCCGACTCCGAGTCCGTAATCCGAGCACCGAGAGAAAAGCTCTCTGTAATTCATGGATCACTCAGCCACAAGTGTTTCTATTCTCGTTCCAAGTCTCGCATTGTTGTGGGTGGGTTGTTCTCCTCTGGCATTTGTTTCCATTCAAGACATGTTCTCCAAGAAAAGCCTTCACTCGCCTGATGAATTTTTCATGTAATATCAGTAAGGAGCCCCACTGACAGTTAAAAACGACGAGGATGGGATGGCTGGGCGAATGGGATCCGATGGTCCGGACGTGCACGTGAATACGGACGCGTGCGCTGAGATTCACTGATTCACGGAATTATGCGTCCGAGTCGTTTGCGGAGATTAGATTTTTACGTTTGTGAGTGACACAAAGCAACGGAAGTGTGCTCTTGTGTCACTTTTCTTTGCACATCAATCCCAGCGAAGAACACAGAACCCTGGCACAGGGCCAGTGATGGCACACACGCACACACACAAGACCTCGCATGTGATATAGAAGAGGTGACTGCGAGGCCACAAGACATCGGAACTCAAGGAACGGACACACACACACACACACAAACACACACACACACGCATAGATCTGTACATGTGCACACACGCTTACACACACACACACACACACACACACACACACACACACAACGAAAACCAGGCTGAGCAAAGCTTAGTTTCCGCAGAATCTGAGGTCCCGACGTCCAAGCGGAACCGACCGAACACGAGCACAAGTTCAATCCAGAACTGAAGGGCACGACACACCACGGACAAAAGATAAAACATTCTGTGTACCTGGCCGCGGTCGCGACGGAGCTCTTGCACTTGGCGGAAGGCCTCCGGTGAGGTGACAGACACTGACAAGTTTTGTTCTTGGATGATTTATTCCCCATGGCACACGATATCCATGTCTACGGTATCCAAGGTGCACACCCAATACGCTTCATTTGTTCCTCTCATAGAAATTTCCCTGCGTTACCAAGTCGCGCTGGAAACATCCAGATAAATTCAGGTGTTTTACCTTCCTCCCACGTCACAAAGCAGGAAACTGCCATTTCAAAGGAGCAAAAATATCTCCAATTCTGTCAGAGAAAGGGTTTTTTCTGTGTCCATGAAAAAAACATTATTTGAATCGGAAGGATCTGCTCTGTGAGAACCGTGCGCCTTCGAGCACAGAGCACAGGTGACTGTTGATGCCTTCGCGCGCGGAGGCAAAGTCAATACTCGCGCGCAAGCATCTTTCCCTCGCGCAACAGGCCTTTGAAGGAAGTACACGAGACATTTCCGTGAGCAACATCCAAGAACAACAATCCTAGCGTTTGCACTGTTTCATGTACGCGTGCGCTTTGAAAGTCAAGCAGGTAGAAACACAAAAGGCGCAAACAGCTTTTCCTGTCAACGGTGTCCGTGGCGACTGGTTGCCGCGTCTTTCTCCGCGTCGCGTCGGCGACGACAGCGGCGGAGAGAGACGATGATGCAGCTTCGGATTAGATGGTGTCAGCTTTATTTCTGCTGTGACGACAGGGCCCCATCCGCGCTCATTAAGGGAAAGGAGGACCCCCGATTGCGTTCGCAGGTTGGTTGGTATCTCAAGCCCCAGGCTGATGATACCAAACAGTGGTTACGACAGTGGAACCTTGAGGATTGAAACTGGAACTCCGTGCAGTTTGTCCCAATCAAACCAAATTGTGGTTGTTTTACCACGTGGTCCAATTGCCACTTCCAAACCAAAGAAATCGCAGAACAGGAAATTGACAGAAAGTTATGTGAAACACGCATGTACGCACGCACACACACACACACACACACACACACACACACACACACACACACACACAACAGTGCCATCAAAAACTTTCTCTGTCATGCAACCAAGAATGCTCCCTTTTCGCAAGCAAAAACACCTGCATTAAGAAGTGTGACTTCCCCCAGCAGCAGCAAAGTTACTCTTTCATATCACGCTCACTTCCCGACGCCTGTGATATCTTCGCATCATCCGCTCCATCAGTCACAACAGCCTCCACCCAAACCGAATTCTTTATAGTCTCTAATCAAAGACATCGTCCCCCTGTTGCTGCGCAGGACGTCCAAAGCACTTCGAAAGCACTTGGCCAAGATATCCTGCGAAGCCAGCAAAAGACTCACACCATTCTCTGTCCAGTTTTGTTTCAGTGACTCAAAAAATTAGATTGTTCCTCACTTCACCTTGAACAACAATCCTTTTGAGTTCACCCTTTTTCCAGACAATTTGAAAGTCAGAACTGTGTCAGGGAACACGAGATCCAGCGCAGGGACAGACAGAAGCACACTCCAAGCTTCTTCAGAAGTACAAGGAGACAACAGGTTTTGACGTTGTGGAATGGCATAAACCAGAAACAAGAAGCAGTGTTCAAGGCAACTGCAGTACGAAGTCCCTTGCCGGTAATGTTGCTGATTCCTCCTTGTCCTCCTTGTCTTCCATGGGGGGGGGCATCCGGGGCAGGGGGGTCCGGGGGAGGGGGGGTTCAGGGACAAGGGGTTGGGGAGGGGGTTAGGAGGGAAGGGGGCAGGGGACATTTCGTCTACCTTGCCATTTTCTGCACTACCACATGGTACTTCGCCCTAAAGGGACTTCGCACAACAATCATGGACAAAAAACAATAGCGGACCCCAGAACAATGTCTGTCAGTGAAGTTGTCTCTTTCACTGGAAACTTCCCAATCAGAACTCCACACTCCATAGATAATGCAACTATCAACAATCGGTCTGGTTCTCCAGCAAACACACCGGGTTTGTTCCCACACTCGGCGCTGGGGCGACCCACACTTAATGAGCGTTTCGAGTTTTCTCCAGTTTCAACAAACACTGGACTGGACGTCATGTGGTGCTGCTCCCAGGAGGAGAAAAACCAATCCGCGTCGGCCTTTTCTATTCAGCGCTTTGAAAAAGAAGCAGCGGCTCCGCTCCGACTAATTTGTCCTTCTAATGAGAAGAAAGGCAAAGGAGATTGAGACTGGATCTCTTGGAATCTCGCAGAGAACATTACAGAGCAGTCTTCAAAAGACTGAATAATTAAAGTTGGCTCCATCGGCAGACTCCTGCTGGAAACACTGCGGCAGCTGCGGCGGCAAAAAGGCCCAAGGCTTGGAACTCTCTCTCCCAGTTCAGCATGGAGCAAACACGTGGGTACGTGACTGGTTGGCCAGAAGTCACGTTGCAGATTTTTCGTGCGCTGGGTCCACCCACAAGACGAGACAGATTCCGGAAGTTCTTACACGAGTAGACCGGAAGTGAATGAAAAGGCTCTTTCCGCATCAAATTTATTTGTTCAAGCAGCAAAATCACTGAAGATTAACATTCATGAAAGAATGTGGCTGGAAACAATTGTATCAGCCCATGTTCAGAACTTTTAGGGTCAGCCTCGTACAGTGCTCCGCGCGCCCATCTGAACACCCACAAGGGATCCTGTCGCAAAGTTCAAATCTGCGGCTTCTTTGAGTCTCTCCACACATTCTCAGGAGCAAAATGCGTATTTTGTTTTGCTGTCGCCTGAGCGAGAAGAGACCCCGACACCAGACACCTGTCTTTCCTACCGAGCGCTTGTGCATCAAGTCGGTTCAGGAAACGAACCGCCCCAAGCAAGAAGAAAAGTTAATGAAACAACACAAAGTCTCCAACGCAGGCTGCAAATTCGCATTTTCGTTGCCACAAGTCACTGTTCAAAACGAACAAAAAATCTCGTACACCACAAGAATTATTTTGTGAAGTGCGAGCTGGTGTCGAAGAAAAAGTGTCAGGATGTTGACAAATGACATTCTGGTGAGACAGTCTCTCAGCCAGTCTCTTGCAGCTTGCCATCGGCCTGCGATCGCTGCAACTGTTGGGAATCCAGCAACCAGTTTGCCTTTGTCTGCGTGAACAGTTTGGTTCACTCGTTGTTCTGCAATTGTCACGGGTATCTGTCTCTTCAGTACCTTCCTGTTTGTACAACTGTTGGTTTTTGTGCCAGGTGGCGTTTTCGCTAACCAATGCCTTGAAGGTACTTGAAAATTCTTCCTGAATTCAAGAGGTCAATTCTTTCTGTTGCCTGGATGGCTGCGCCAACTTGACAGTATTTAAGACCTGATGTTCTGCAGTTGAGGAACCTTGGTTTCAGACTGCTCCCTCAAACGGTGCATCCGACAAACTTGGTTTGTCTCATTGGGGTGCAGCGCCTCTTCATCACGCTGTCACGCACCGATCCTCTAATTGCTTTTGTCACATCAATTAGCAGCTGAAAATTTCGCCTTCACTTTCAACCTGATTTGTCTTGTTGCACTGAATTAAATACGTGCGAAGAAAAGCTGTTGAATTTTCACTCAAGCCAAGTGGTAATGCGTGTCCAGGGGTGTTCGAGGAGCAAAGTCAGCTGAAGACAAGTTTAATGTCGTACTGTTTGTCGGAAGAGGGCTCAGATATGGGCTTTTGCCAGTCGTCCTTTCTCACAACAGTCCACGCTCCCGCATCAGTCCTCAAACCTTTGGACACTACGGACTGCGCCAACGCCAACTCCACCAGGGATGCTTGGGGACAGACGGAGTGAGACCGAGCCCAACCATCTGGTTCGCCTGTCCTCCTGAGATGGAAGCGCCATCACTGGGTCTTCAGTCTCCACCCTTTTCCACGTGACTCAGTCATAGGATCGTGCTGAATCTCAGCAGACGGGACCCGAGTCAAGGGCCTCGGGCCCAGTGAGCCGCGGGAAGAGAAGGACACGATCAAAGTTTTCTGCCCACCAGCTTTGTTCAATGTGAACCTTTGAATTCAAAGCACATTCCAGAGCTCCTTCAGTGGAAAGGTGGGTCCCAGTAATTGTGTTAGGTTGGCTGCCTTCACATTTGCCTAATGGCTTTTCGTTAAAATTGTCGAAGTTTCCTGGAGCACATTGGTAAAGCCGCTTCGCTGAGCAGCTTAACGGGGCTCCTTATCTCTGCCAGACCTTTCAGACAATGCACTTAAAGGATTTGCTGGGGCGACGCGCGGGGCCGAGACTCCCTCCCATCCGCCGACGGGCAGCCCTGGCGCAGGACCAGTTGACTTCAGTCCCCGGGCGTGAGTGAGTGAGTGAGTGAGTGAGTGAGTGAGTGAGTGAGTGAGTGGGTGGGTGGGTGGGTTGTTGGGTGAGTGAGTGAATGAGTGTAAGAGTGACAGAGTGTGTGAGTGAGCAAGTGAGTGAGTGAGTGAGTGTGAAGAGAGACAGAATGATGACAGAAGAGTGAGTGAGTGAGTGAGTGAGTGAGTGAGTGAGTGCATCAGTGAGTGAGTGAGTGAGTGAGTGAGTCCAGCAAAAGACGACAATACCAAATGGGACACACAAATGCATCTTCCTCTGATGAAGCACGGAGCAATTTGTCTTGCAAAAACACTTCACACGAGCCACGCAGCAAGAGAAGAATCGTTTCTGCTCTGGAATGTGATCCCGGATTCATGCGAAATACATGCAATCGGGAGTTTTAGCGACACGATTGACCTCGACGTCAGAAACCTCTACACGTCGGGCCGACGCCGCGCCACCCACGCAACGTTTTCACAAGTTGGCGTTGGCGCGACGTGCGCCTCAAACGTCGTGCACAAAGTCACTCACGCCACGTTCGACGTTGCGTGGGTAGCGCGACCTTGACACGGTGTGGCTCCGATATGTGATTTAAATGTCGTACTAAACCCGGCTACTGAGAATTCCGCGTCTAGGTTGACGCCCACAGCGGGCCCGTCCTCACGCCTTGTCCTCAGTGCAGAGTCTAATTAGAAGCGCGAAATCATTAATCCTGGTCCTTGGAACGTGTGAAGCAGCAAAGAGACTGCAGTTCGTCTCAAGTGTATTCTTACACATGACGTGACTTCCTCACTCTCCAACATTTTGCCGAAGCTTTTCTGACTTCTGCCCATTGCAAACTCACACGAGATAGTACTATGAAGTGGCACGTGTGCGCATTTCTCGTCAAGCCTCCAGATTGGTCCATTTTGTTGCTTCTGTGCTTAACAACGACACAGTCACACTTGAGTTCAATTCATGTGTGCGTGCTCTTGCCATACCACACACACGCACACGCACACTGCGCACACACAAGACACACACACACACACACACACACACACACACACACACACACACAAAGACTTGTGCAGTGCCGCTCAGAAGAGAAACAACACAAGCACCAAGAGCGTTGCCCAAAATTTATGCTGACAACAAAAATTCTGAATAATTTTCAAGACACCCATGAAAATCCATTCGAGCACTGGAAACAATCCATAAATCAGGTCCCAGGATAAAACAGCACAACCATCGCTGATGATTCGCACGTAACGGGGCGGTTACTCTCAATTGCCCCGCATCATTTATTCCCATTCTCTCCGAAACGCCACTGCCACATTGTGGCAAATTGCTTTTTCAGATGGTTTCCTGCACCGCTGTTCCCTTCTCTTCGTGTCTCACCCGACCCGCACCAATCCCAGTGACTTTCATATGTATGAGCTCTTGTCTTGTCATACCACACACACACACATACACATATACATACATACATACATACATACATACATACATACATACATACATACATACACACACGAACATAGACACAGACCCCCCCCACACACACACACACATATACATACATACATACATACATACATACACACACACACGAACACAGACACAGACCCCCCACACACACACACACACACACACACACACAAAACACAGCACAACACAGTGAGAACACAAGAATCAAGTGCCCCCCATAAGAAACACGAATGAAAACATCAGCGCGTGAATGCAATCACCAAAGGACGACATTCCTCCAGCCTTACTGTGTAATTTGCCATATGCTGCACATAACGCATCAGTTCTGGGCCGGATTCGGCGCCACGCCTCTGAGATTCCTGATATCAATGGCTGGTTGGTGCAGCAGCATCACAGCCTCGCGGATCAGGGGCCGATGGAAACAGATGCGACGCTCATTGCCCCATACGAGTAAAGGCATTGTGATGCAATTGCCGAGACAGGATATCTTTGGTGGGTGAGCAGCGGCACCTTCGCTTTGATTGCATTGCGAGTCGGTCTAATCAGCTGGAAACTTAATATTCGGATCGGTGCAACGTCTCGAGACAATGAATCAGGCCCCCTTGCTCTTGCTACACCAGCCCCGCCACCACTCTGGCTGAGGACCCTTTCCGCGTCCAAGCACACAACCCCACTGGGACCTTGCCACGTCCAGTCCCACCAAACCCTTCTCCAGCACACTCTGCCAGGTCTCGAGACAATGAATCCAGCCTCCTCCCCAGTTTACCAGGCTCTAGTCTTGCCCGGCCACTATCTCCAGGCCCCTGCCCCACCAGACCCCCACCGCGTTAGGCCCCACTCCAACCTGCCCTCTCCACGCCCCTCCCCAACCAGGTCCTGCCCACAACCCCCCCCCACAGGCCTCTGTCCCCCAGATGCCAGGCTCCCACCTAGCCAGAACCCTGCCACACCAGACCCCCACCATCAGACCTTCATCCGTCCAGCCATCCCCCTTCCCGCCATGCGACCAGGCCCCCACCCAACTCGATCCCCACCCAACTTGGTCCCCACCCCAGGACCCCCTCCCCCCCACGCAGCCACCGCCAGGATCGATGCCCTGGCAGCCCCCCTCCTCCTCCCTTTTTAGGTGATTTGAGGAGCTTTGTCCGATTTGTGAGCTTTTGGAAAAAGCGAGCGAAATTGGAGTGAGCGAAATCAAATCACCTATAGGCAGCCTCTTCCAAAAGTATGTCAGCAGCAGTTTCATAGTCAAGATGAGGATTGATTTGGGATCATTTGGGCTCTTTTGGTTC
>JAAUXT010150330.1_pt1 | contig 10960 bp, 13 predicted proteins | sample 7278171 | NCBI WGS metagenome assembly JAAUXT01 (sample SAMN14350112, study PRJNA611818) | marine sediment metagenome | isolation source: surface marine sediment (1.8m) | place: French Polynesia: Moorea | collected 2018-08 | reverse complement strand
CTTTGATGCTCAGCATCAGAACTTGGACAGAAGTACGCCACTAAAAATTATCCTAGTCAAGGCACCCCAATTTGCAGGTTATACACGGCCCCAGCATAAAACCTTCGCAAGGGCAGCAATGCACACCAAGTGCGTCCACAATCGGGACAGGAGATCCAAAAGATTCTGACATGAGGAGACTGACACCTCAACTTCCAAACAAGATTCTTGCTTGTCATGCAGCCAGCTACGACTCACGAGAGCCATGCAGGGTACGGTAATTTCTCAAAAATGGTGGTTGCGCTTGTTGCAGAAATTCGTAATTTTGGGCCGATTTTGGTTGACTCAAAACACATACGAAAAAGAAAAACGAACAAAAATTGTTTGAGGGGCAGAGGACTCCCTCCAACATGAACTCACTTGTCTCGCAAGATGAGATTCTTGGTGTTGTCCACGTGCATTACTTTCAGTCCATTCAATGTGGAGAGAACTTTCTGTATGCTCTCCAGGATACAGGGAAATTCCCTGTTGCACACCACCAAAATCTGCCAAATTGAGCGTTCTTCAGAACTCTGTTTGTCATTTCCATTTGAGTCCGAGACATATGGCTGTAGAACCTTTGAGCGACATGATGGTCGCATGGAAACCATGTGGACAAAGAAAACAGGCACGAACCTTTGAGTTGGGTTTCTCGGCAATTACCAGTGATGCCTGCTCCTTCAACGCAGACATTTTTGGATGCATCTGAAGTCTCTCGTTCAGCGCTCCGTAGTTTACAACAAGCGTCCGATGAACTCCAGCCAAGCACGAGTCTGCAAGAGGCAGACATTGTGTTTTGCAGTGAATGCAACTCTTTTGCATTTCTCAATTCGGGCGACAAAACATCTCGCATACCTTTGAGCTTGGGATGTTTGTCGCAGGAGAATCGCAGCGTTTGCCGCGCCGCTTGGAAACAACCGTGGACGAGGAAATGCGACGCGACAACGAGACCCTGAAGCACCAACAGCGACTTGTACGCAGGGTCAGGGTCTGGAGCACGATAAGAAAAATGGCAACTTGATTTCAATGAGGTTTCAACTTCAAGACAAGCGAACGAACATGTGTCAGTGAGCATGTGCAAAACGTGTGTGCAGGATCTTGAAATCCCCTGCAGGATGCCAAAACACCCACTGTTGCCGAGCGACCACTTCGAATGTATAGTTCTCGAGGCAGGTTCACAAAAATACATGCAGGTACACGGCGTCACAAAACGTTCCTTCATATCACACCAATCATCTCCACTACCTGAGGGCAAGGCGGTTGAAACCGACAGAGATTGAAATCTGCAGGCAGTCCAGGCGAATCCACAAATGGCACCGAAACTTTCCCGACGTGTGTTTACCGTTCCGGGGCTGGCGTTGGTGTTGGTACTGGCACACGACGAATCTTACAACATCCGGCGTCAGCGCGGAGAACTGGATCGACTCCGGCAGCATCCTGAGCTGCACGACGTCACGGAGAATGGGTCCAGCCGCCTTCTCAATCACACGCAGCATGTCTCTGTAGCCGTCTGAAACAGCGAAAGCCTGTCAGATCGCACTCGTGTTGCCTGATTGCGGCTCAGACGACAGACCTGTGCAATGCATGGGGACCTTCTTTCTGACAAGGCCAAACAGTGCCAAAGGAGTTCCAAGCAACAAACCCGAGAGTGGAACGATGACTGTGATAGCCTTTGCCTTCGTCTCAGAAATGATGGACTGATGGTTTGATTGCCTTGATGGCGTTCCGACGCTTTCATTCTTCTTTCCTGTTTCACTGGACCCAACACTTCGCTGGGTCTTTGCTGCAATCAAGTGATCACAACATGGTTGAACTACGTTCAGAAACAGAACCAGAAAAGAAGCAACTGTAAGACCAGCCTGCGGCATTCTTCCCTTCACTATTTTGTGCTTGCTTCCCCTTCGTTGCTTTCCCTCCGACGAGCCCCAGGTCCCTGAGCGGCTTGAACCGTTTGGCGGAACTGGAAAATATTCCTCGCGTGGACGCCGCCTTCTGCCGCATCCAAATGAACTTTGACAGCGGCTCCATGATCGGCGTACCAAACGGAGAGTTCAATCTGCAGGCAAACAGGACCATACAGTGTCGCAATTGCAACATTCGCACTTTCCCACTTGCGTGTCTTTTCTCTCCGGCACAAAAACGACACTTTTCTAGCACAGAGAAAATTTTGCACTTGACACTCAGACGAGAACAAAACACAACAATAGAACAGCTCACATCGATTTGGGAGTATGCACGCTGGCTTTCTTTTGTGGTGTATTCTGTCCTTCAGTTGAATCTTCCTTCTTCACCGTTTTGCTGGCGTCCTTGGCTGACTTAGCCTTTTCCAGATCTTCGTTGACCTTTCCAGGATTCACCAGGTGAGCAGGTTTTCTCTTCTTTTTTTGAGCCTCATCATCCGTTTCCTGAACATCAGACAGTTCGACGGTTTCACTGGTATCTTGTTCATCATCGTCTCTCAGGGTTTCGCCTGCAAGAGTACCATTTTCTTCCAGCTTTCAAAATGTTCAGAACCAAAGTCTTTGTCAAAAGTGATTGAGAGCGACAACTGTTGTGATCAAATTGACCAACAATCACGAAGAGCAAAATGTCAGTATCCGCGTTTCCATGCATGACAATGGAAAATATCAGGAGTCAGACGATCAGCCTCCAAGGACACCCCTCCGGATCCACTGACAACAACACCCACACCCAATGTTTTTCTCAAACCAGAGAGAAAACAAAGTTCCTTACCATTCCAGCTGAGCAGGTCGGCCATTTCGTACATTTCAACAACGGATGGCATTTTCTGTGGACAACCGAGTCTGAGAAAACGCTTGTTGTGCTTCTTCGCTGGACCCAGCATTTTGGAGACGGGATCCCACGACATTTCCAGCGACAACAAACTGCATGAAAAGCACAATCAAGATCGAACTGAGGCAATAGAACAAACTCAGTGTTCTCACAAACACATGAACTCAAAATCCGCAGGTATATTTTTCAGCTTTCAAGCAAGATGAACTTTTCCACACTTTTTGTCACACGTTCACACTCGAAAAAGTGAAAGTAAAAGTTTCTAAAACTTTTCTGGAAGCAAAATCCCTGTTGCAACCTGAAAAAATGAACGTTTCTTTGTTTTACAGTGCATGCATGCTCAAAATTTCTTTCAAAAGGGTTTTGCTATGACAGCTTGGCCAGATTTTTTACTGCATCCAGGGAGTTTGGAACAACGTTACTGAGGGAATAATCCAGGATACGCACAATTTTTCAGTTTTTCGAACTCTGCACGTGTGACCTTACAAATATTGTGGGTGTGGTGTGGTTCTCTTACTTCACTCCATCTGCAGGTTCAATGCGAAAAAAGCTCTTGACTTCGTTCGGGGAGAGGTCCAGCCCAGGATTTGCAACACAATTGAGTTCCTTCTCTGCATGCAGAACAACAAAAGCAGGACGTGCGTTGCATGCACGCAAGTGCAATTTTTGAATGTGTGCCACCTGCATGTGAACTTGTTCCGACCATGTAGTTTGGAAACAGGAAGTTTCGAAACCGATCCACGGTCGCATTTTCGGACTCAAGTATGCCCTTGACCTGGTTGGCCGAGGGCGGGGGTTGGCTGAGCTTACAGGGGGAATTGGCCGAGCAGAAGGGGTGGTTGGCTGCGGGCGGGGGGGGGGTGACGGAGACAGGGGTGGGGTTGGCTGCATGAGCAGGGGAGGGTGAATGAGCAGCCCTTGGGAGGGTGGAAATTGTGCATGGGTGGATGCACACACGAATGCTACTGGTTTGTAATTGAGCCGTTCACTTCACCCATGCATATGCTGCTGCCACCCGCGATGCAACCCGCGTGACCATCAATTAGAGAGGAATTTTTAGGAGACTTGCCTGGGAGACGTAAAATTGACATGTCCGAGAAAAAATTATCTTCACATCTCCTTCGAGTCTCCCAAATGTTTTTGTCAGTGGCACTGATGAGTGACCTGAAATCAATTGGCCGACATGCAGTGCTCGTTTTGGAGTCTCTCCCGTGTGGCTGCAACAATTTATCTTCCTTTGTACATTTCTGCACAGCACAAAGAACGTACTGTTTTTCGACACCTTCAGGGATGTCTTCTCGAAGCAGTGAGGACTCGAAGAACTCTGAAGCGATGTCTTCTAAATTTTGCACCCTGACATCCAAGACAGGAGTGGAAGGGCATTCCAAAATGATCTCGTCTTCAAAAGGCTTAGAGTCTGGCACATCTGCAAAGCCATATAATGAAGAAATAGACTGCCGGTAAAAACACGTCACGATATTTCTCAAAGTTTGCAAAAAGAAGAGTGAGTCTTGCTCCAATTGTTGAGAGTGAGGAAGGCTGCGACTGGATCCACTGTGGGTGATTGGTCTTCTTGCCCTTTTCCCCACGCGCGATCATTTGGCTCTGTCGCATTTCTTACGAGGTCGAGCACCAATTGTTTCGTCGTGTCTACAAAATTCCACTATGATGTTGCACAAAATCACAGATGCAACAGACCACACTTCCAGTCAATATCGGCACAGTTCAGAATAAAACTGACCCGCACAGGTGTGTGTTTCGTCAGATATTTCTGGTTGTAAGTGGACATTGGGTTGAGCTTCCAAAAACAGGGTGAGGACATTCTCATCCGAAGCATCCAGCGAACGAGTCAGTTCCTCCTCCAGCTCCAGTTCCTGGAACAATCGCTCGTTTTCCTCTGTCTTTCAGTTTGATTGAATTGATCCAAAAGTTGTTCATGAATTCTCCCCCCCCCCTTGGAAACGTGCCACTTACTTTGGTGTCAAGAACATCAAAATGTATAAATTCCTCGACAGCTTTCTCCTGGGTTTGAACACGGTCAACCCCAAACTTCAAATTGTTCCTGCAGTGTAAGAAACAGCAAAAACCTCCGAAACATGACGACTCGAATGACGACTGTCAGTCTGCAGAAAACAACAGATCAAAGATTGAAAGCCCGCGGCACCTTGCGTCAGCTTACCAGCTGTGGCTGCATTTCTTCCCAGAGGAAATTCAAAAGTTCAATTTGTTTTGATTCGAAGGGGGGGGGGACCAGTAGTTCATTTGGTTGCATTTGGCCAAATGTGGATATCTAACATTTGAAATGAATGGCTGGCTTTCACCCACCTGCAATTCAAAATGAACTGAACCGTTGAATTTCATACAGACCCACAAAAAATTCAACAAGCACACAAGAAAAATCTTGACTGGTATGACAAACAATCCTTCATACATTCTGCAGGCTGGTTCTGTGTGTTTCTGCCACAATGAGCCATTCAATTGCAGTGGCACCTTCAAATTTGGCACAACTGATTCTGTATGGCTTCCCATATGTCATAATTGTTTGGACTGACATTCCAAAATGCTGTCTGCAGGTACTTTTGGGTCAATATTGTTGGGCATCTGTCTTGGACATTCAACATAGCTGGTGGGATCCTTGAACCAGTTTACTTGATGTGCCCTGGGTCAAGGTACATTGATATATATGCAAGCTCAAGATTGAGTGAAAATGAGGCGAGGTCAAAAAGGCGTTTTCATTAAAATCCAAGATGGTTGCTAAACCATGTGACTCTCATGTGCCATAAATACTACAGGTTAGTCCTATACTGCTAGAACCTTTGCATGTCCATAAACAACAACACCTTACAAGTGCAAAGTCTTTGATCAATTCTTGCAAAATACAACGTCCGAATGTGGACATATTTGTGTATTTTGCCCTCTAGGTGCAACAGATATGGCAAAACCAAAACCAAACTCTCAGATTGCTCGAGCCCAATGTCTGAGAGGAAATATGCAGATTTTGCCCACATCCTGAAAATTAGGGAGGGGGACCATTTCATTTCATTGCTCTGGCAAGTTGTTGTTTGTTTGTTTGTTTATTTCCCCCTCAACCTTCAAAAATAAAAAAAAGAAAAAATTTCACACACATCGTGGCATAAAAAACAACCCTGAGATGAAAGAGTCCGAATGATCAATACCCGAAAATGTTTCTTTCGGAGATCGCCTTTCCGTCATCTGCAGCAAACGGGTCGGCGACACGTTTCGGCTTCAAACGTCTCAGATAAGCGCCTATGCACGGAAGGTGCTTTTTGTAGCTGTTCAAGTAGTTCTCGCAAATAGGAACCTCCATATCAGCATCAAAATACGCTGAAAAGACATCGTTTCTTCTCGCTCACTGCGGGGGGGGGGGGTCAAGTTTCACTGCAGTTAAATTTCATGCAGCAGAAACATCGAACGAGACATGATTTAAGCCAGGTGAACCAGTTCCGTTTCTTGACCCCGCACCCTGCAAAAGTAATACAAACGCTGCAAGGATTTGATCTCCTTGTCGATGTCGAATCCCGAGAACACTTCCACGCCAAGGTCGCCGGCTTCCTGTTCCTGTGTTGGCTGTTTCGTCCAGGAACTGGCTTCATGCGCCTGAGAATTCGGGTTTGAAGACGGTACGATGTCCAGAGAGTCCTCATCGTCACTAAAACACAATTTAATCGTCTAACAACCAGTTATCTTTCAAGATGCATTTGGTGTTTCGACTGTACTGTGGACCATCCACCCCACCTTTTTCGTCTCTCGATTGCATCCAGCTTTCCGGAACTGATCAGGAGCAGTTCGTCCAACTGCAACTCAAGCGCTGCTCCTTTTGCTGAAACCAAGTGAGCTCACTGTCTGAGCAAATCTGCTGTGATCTGCGTACAATCATGTTCTAATTGTGAACTCAAACTGGATGCGTTGTCTGAAATTCAACCTGTTTTTGCAAGACACCCACTTTACGACCATTCATTCCGGCAGGTAATATGACCAACTTGCCTCTGAACCAAGGGTTCCTGTAAGCAGAGTCGGGTAGTTTTCCCCGGTGCGGGTAGCTGTCCACATGTTCCAGATGGTCAGGGGTCGGCAGAAGCAGGTCGTCCAGCAATTGTCGGAAATATCTCTCCGCCTACAAGTCGACTGCGAAAGTGAAAGACCTTTTCCAGATGAAGTGCAGACTCCACCGTTGGTTTGGAAAATTCATCTGACCCGTCCTCGAACTTCCAAAACGGTTTCTTGGGACTGGAAAATGTGGAGTGACTCGAGAACCACTCACCTACTGGTTGTTGGCGATGCGCCAGATGAGTTGATCAAAGTTCCTGTTCGGCACTGGGCTGAGGTTGAAATGGGCAATTACAGCCCTTATAACCCGGGGGTGGGTCTTCCCCAACCCCTGGGCACTTGCCTCAATCGCTAACTTTCTCGCAATATTGTGTCTCAGGAAAGAGAGAAGGTCCAACTCTACAGTGATAGGCTGGTTGGACGCCATCTTGGAAAGAAAAACCTTAAGGGGTCACGTGATCACCCCAGGAGGGAGGGAATGCTGGGTAATTACCAGCAAAATAGCAAAACAGTGATATTATGCATCTATTCCCTGTCTAATGTATATAATTAAATATTGTAAAAATATTCAGAATAATTAACCAGCACCCCCTGGTGGGGGAGGAGTGTGGTGTGACACACCAGCTGTGAATTTAGAACTACCGCCTCCAGATGGCACCACTGTGTACATAATAAATACGGAGGTTCCTGCCCTCGGGGACAGTCTCTCCTGAGATACCAACCAGTGCGTTTGTGATATCACTACAAAACACAAACAGCTGCTCTTTGCAACTGGTCAGAGGCAAAGCTGAATCCGCCCTCGCGCACTCCAGGCTAATCACGCCTACAGCTCTGTGTTCCACCTTCAATGCAGGTCTTGCTCACCTCTTGTGCAAAATCAAGGCCGAGATAGCGAGGCATAATCGAGTTGAAAACAATCAAACCACCGAACGACAGACGAATGAAGCAGTGTTCATTTCTCCCGCCAGCCTGGTTCCCGTTTTAGTTTCTGGTTCCCGTGCGAGGACAGCACTGCATTCTAACCATCGGTGCTGTTCGATTTGCTTGTTCGGAACTTCGGATCGCTGTTTCCGACAAGCAGCAATCCGTTTTGCCATCTGTCTCTGTAGATTGCTATCAATTGATCTGGATCAGCGTTTTATTTGCACCAATCTACGGTGGTCCGGATCAGCAGGTTGCTCAAATCGAACAACACCAAAGATACGGTACCTAACTTCCACACCCCACATGGCGAGTGGACACAAATTGAGCAGTTACACTAACTATTCCAACTTCACGCAACCATGTCTCCCATAAACAACAGCAACTGTTTTCGTTTGAGCAACGCTCCTCATCGCGTTTTGGCTTTATTACAAAGTTACACTTTGCCGTATTTATCTGGTTCTGCACTCCCAACAGTTGAATTCACTTCGCCCAATCGCAAACATTCGTGATCGAACAATTTTTGCAGAACAAACGCACATTGGTTTTTGTCAACCTGTTCCTTCACAAGCGACAGCAGAAGGTGGGGCAATCTCCTGTCCGCTCAATCGTATCACAGCACTGATGACCATGATGATCATTCAGATGAGACTGGGTGGATCCATTTTGCAACCGCACAAAGTTTCACAACCGTCGCCATTCAAGAAACAACATATTTTCGAAACTGTCACATCTCTTCGAGTGGTGCTTGCTTCGTGTGAGAGACACGACGAGAACATGGACGTGTCTTTCACTTTTCAACAAAACACTGCCATTACACCTTTCCACACCCCACTCAATGTAAACAAAATAACACCATGAATCAAACAGCGCGCGATCTCTGGTGCGCGTGACACCATTTCGCATCATCCACACTGAAATTTGTTCAACATTTGCAAAAACAAGTTGGTCTACAAAAAAGTGTCAAGGTGCAGGGTCTGGGTAACATTCTTCAAAAATGCTCACACGCGATTGCTGATCAGTTTGTGACCACCCATGAAAAAACTGTGGATCCCCTCAAACAACTTTTCGTCCACTTTTTTCACAAACAGAACAACACCAGGGTGATCGCGCGGCAATAAATAAACAAATTTTTTCAAACACATTTGGTCACCAGGGAGTTGGGCTCAAGATCTTCAATTCGTTCGGGAATAACAGCAAAATATTCCACAAATATGCCCACAGAATTTGACAAGCTGCAAGATTCTGCCATCGACGGCAGTTTCAAATGTGATGAGTGCGCTGCAAAAGCACCGTCTGCTCAGAAAACCGGAAAACACGCGAGACACTTCGAACAAGTTTTTTAAACTTTCGATTTTCATTTGAGCCCCACTTGGCAAGTCAAATATGTTCTTGTGATCCGTGGTCATGGGTGGGAGTGTGTCTTCGCACGGATGTTTGGCATCTGCAATCATGGTACCAAGTGACACAGGCAACTCGTGGGTCGCGTCCCGTCATCATGCCTCATCCGTGCCATCTCCATCTGAAACAAACCTCCTGTTTGAAAAGAACACCACAGGCAGACAACTGGCGACCTTCGTGCTCGAAATGGCAGACATCGAAAATGTCGACACAAAAGGAGAGGGAAACAAGACAAAAAGGACCTTTTCCTGAAAATGCAGTTCTCCGACAGTGAAACTTGCACCCTGAACTGGGCAGGGCTGCTGTGTACACACAGATGTCACCAGACTAAACACGACAAACCCATGGCGCTCAGCAACCGTGGGCGGATAACAACACACAGCAGAAGTACTTGCGAAAAGAGTGACAGGAGCAGACTGTACCTTGCCCACCTTCTTCCCTCATCTGCGTGCGCAGCTGCTCGACTAGCTCTGGGTTAGCTTGTTGCATCTGTTGCGCCAGCTGCTGGCCTCTGTCAATGTCAACAAACAAGAACACTCAACGAGGTAGACACGAGCCGAATCAGTGGCCCATTTCCCGCCAGCATCTGCACTCAGCTTGACAAGAAACTCCCAGATGTTGCCAAATTCTGGCAGCGCCTGAGCTCTGGAGGAAAGACGAGTTGACCCTCACATTCCTCTGCGTTTCAAAATTCTTGTTCCATTCTCTTTTTTTCAGTTTCGTTCTGCACTTGCTTTGTGCGAGCACAAACATCAGAATCATGTGAAGCCGCTTCTCACGTACGCCTGTAACAAGCCCGAGAGCCCTTGAGGCCCCCCTTCTTGGTTGCCGGCTGTACCCATGAAGTTCGCCATCCTGAAAAAGACAACACAGGTCAAAGTCCTCTTCAGTTGGGCCCAGACCCCTGAAACTCAATTCCCACTGTTGGCATCACGTCAGAAAAGAAATTCATTCGATACTGACCCCCCCCCCCCGACCATAATTTGTCAACAGAAGGCCACGTAAAAAGAATTGTAGTCATGCGCACTCACATTTCTTGCATCTGAGGATTTGCCATCATGTTGGTGGCCATGTTCATGAGAGCGGGGTTGCTGAGGAGAGACGAGAAGTCCATCCCGCCCATGTTGAGTCCACCCATGTTCGGCATGCCGGGCATCCCGCCATTTGGAGCTTCACCCTGCACAACAAGTCATCCAATTTGTCCGCAATTCACTGCGCACCAACAAATGTTGGGCCAACGATATTCCCTGGTGGACGGGAATTTGGACCAGAAACATTATGAACAAGAAGGCTGCGCCTTGAAATCCCGCGGTTACAGGGCCAAAATTCAGGAGGGCGGGGAAGGGTGTGTGTGTGGGGGGGGGGGGGGGGAACCAGTGGTAACTCCAAGTCAGGCCCCCAGCTGGTGGGACCTAACCGGGTGCTTTCCCAAGGGTGGGGTCTGGCAGTACCATCAAGTTGGGCCCAGCGTGGGACCTCCAAGTCAGGTTCCAGGTGGGACCCAATCTGGTGGTGCTTCCGGACCACCACCACCCTGCACAGACACCGTACACATCGTGACTGCACTGAGCTCACGGGTCGACAAAACCGCGGGCTTAGAAATACGCTTGTTTTTCTGTTTTTCTCAAAAAGTGACACTGAGAAATAGTCTACGAGGCTCTTTCCACTTCTGATGCGCGCTGCATGTTGACTTGGCATGCTAATTTGAACTCGACCGACCTAAATACCGGTCAAATGCCTTGTGCAGTGGACAAGTGCT
>JAAUXT010115570.1_pt1 | contig 10960 bp, 12 predicted proteins | sample 7278171 | NCBI WGS metagenome assembly JAAUXT01 (sample SAMN14350112, study PRJNA611818) | marine sediment metagenome | isolation source: surface marine sediment (1.8m) | place: French Polynesia: Moorea | collected 2018-08 | reverse complement strand
GTGACCTTGATGCACTGAGGTGTGACCTTGATGCACTGAGGTGTGACCTTGATGCACTGAGGTGTGACCTTGATGCACTGAGGTGTGACCTTGATGCACTGAGGTGCACCCTCCCAATGACGCGCTCTGGATCCCAACAGCAGGAAAGGTGTCGTGTTCGCCTCAAGTTGTGACCCCACGAACTCACACACTCCCTTGTGTGTGTGTACGTACCTCGCCCCTCGCTCCTCGCCCATACATAAAGGGTACTGATATCCAAGAACCGCAGCCTCGCCTGACACATGTATCCGCATGTATCGTGTTGAATACACATTATGCACAAATACACTCTGTGTAATAATTCTCCAATGGCATTTATGATTACAAATATTTCACGACGTAAGGGTCAGAATTGTCAAATCAATTTATTTTTTCAGTCAAATCCAAATGGATTGTTGCAGTAATGTTTTTTTTTGTTTTTCCCTATTTCAGCGTTGTTCTTGGTTCTTCTTCCGTGCGTGGTCTGCAGATCTGTTCCGTATCTGTACAGACGCACCAACTGGGAGTTACCGGAAATCCCCAGGGATATCCCCAGGGATGTCCAGGGGGTTTTCCTCAGGCACAACAATATTTCCAGAGTTCCACATCATATTTTTATTCACCTCAAAGGTCTCCAAACCTCTTGGTCTTGGTCCCAATGCTTTTTATTGGGATATTTTTAAATTCAATAAAATTTGTTTCATTGCACTGCACATGGACTTCAAGAAACATTTTGTGCTTTTTGTAGAATGTGTCCAGTTGAGCCTGTCATCAAACAAAATAACTGTCATTGAACCAGGAGGTTTTGCTGGTCTTGTAAAATTGAAACAAATTTGGCTTTATGATAACAAAATTTCACACATCAAAGCTAACATGTTTGTGGATATGGTTTCTTGTCTAAAAATAAGTTTGGAAGACAATCAAATCTTCAGCATTGAACCTGGATCCTTCAATGGTCTGGATAATTTGGAGACTTTAGATTTGTCATACAACAAGATTAGTTCTCTTGATACCAACATGTTCTCAGAGCTGAAAAACTGTACAATGCTGTACCTGAGAAAAAACAACATATCTGTCATAGAGCATGGAGCTCTGCATGGTTTGGGCAAAGTTCATGAATTACAGTTGGAACTCAGTGCAATTTCAAAGTTAGATCCTTTTATGTTCAATGCACTGAAAGGTACATAATTTTCTGACTTTCAACATTTCAACATTGTCTGACAGAAACATGCACTTGTTGGCCACAAGTCAGTATTGATTCCCCAATGTGTCATGCCCATTTCAGGTTGCAATGAGTTGTTTTTGCACCAGAACAAAATATCAGTTTTACACTCAGATTCCTTTGCTGGATTGTCCAATGTTGTGACATTGACACTACACAACAATCTGATAAGTCGCCTGCCAGAAGATGTTTTTACTCCTCTGACATCATGTGAAAGTCTTCAACTGAACAACAACTTCATCAAAATCTTGCCAAAAAGTATCTTTCATGGAATGCAGAAGCTGACTTATCTTTCCTTAGAAAACAATCAAATATCTCATTTCCAAGCAAATCAAGTTTCCTCATTGGTGTCACTCACTGAATTTTCCCTTTGGAACAATCACTTATCCCTCATAAATGCCACTGCCTTTGCTGGACATGAGAACTTGAGATCACTACAACTTGGAAAAAACAGAATTTCAAAATTGCAACCAGGTGTCTTCACTCCATTGAAGAGTGTTCAAATGATATCCTTGTTTGGAAATAATTTGACAAGTTTGCAACCAGGTGGGTCCATTGAAACAGGTTTGTTCTGTTTCATCTCATTTGTGACAGAACTTTACCAAGCAACAATTTCTTGGGTCTTTTCTACCTTTGCAGAAGTGTTTGAAGGTATACTCAGACCCTTTCAATTGGCACTAAGTGATCCCATGGAAACAGATGTCAAACTGTGGAACTGCCATTCACTTTGCTGGATGAAAAGAAAAGTTAACATTACATGGTATGCTGATTCTGAGCGCAGGTCATACAAACCAAAATGTGCAGATATTTATAGCTGGGATCAAATGAATTGCCACAGTAAGTGTAAATTTTCTTCTAGGAAGGATCAACATGCAGTGATGTTGAGTGATTCCCTTTTGCTTTGATAACATCTTCAATTGTCCTGCATTGTCCTTCAATTAGAATCTACCTGCATTTTGTTCCAGGAAGGACCAAGATACTGTAATTGTCAAAGTTTTGCTCATTTATCTTGGTGTCATCAGTAATTTTGTGTTTCACCTCAGGTGCTTACTGTGGAGAGCCTCCAGAAGTTGAACATGCTAATGCTTTATCCACCAGCTTCTTTGTGGGAGGCAATGTCACCTATATCTGTCATGGTTGTTTCCAAGGCAATGGTGTGATCTTCTGTGGACAGGATGAGCAATGGTCACTACCTCCGCAGTGCAAAAGTACAAACAAAACTTTCCATTTTGCACTGCCATATTTCAAGTATAACATTCAGCAAACATACTTCAATTTCATGCAAGTCTATATTCTCAGTTTCAGTGCCTTCTTTTTGCCCCGATGTGGGTTTTGTGCCCAATGGAACCAGAACACCAGAATTTGGCTCAGTGGAATGTGGTTATGAAGTGGTATTTTCTTGTGATGAAGGTTTTGAACTGAGAGGCCATTCCAGGCTGGTGTGCCATGGGAATGCTTATGATCATATAGTTCCTGAGTGTGTTGAATCAGGTAGGCTGAGGTGACCACAAATATTGCATACCAATATTTTGACAAAGACCACCTGTTCAAAAATGAAAATTCTGCTGGCCTGCTTTCCAGAAATAACAACTATAGAATCAATAGAGAGAAATCAAACAACTGAACCATGCAGAACTATTATTTGTGATTCATCTCTTGACAAGAAACTTCATGGTGAGTTTTTGTCTGATGGACATAGCTGGCTGCATCTTGTTTCTTAAAAGTAAAAGCCAAAGTTGAGAGCAACAATGTCTTTGTTGTTTCAGAAAAAATACACATGTATCAGTTAATTTTGGCTGTTGTTGGATCAGCTTTTGGAATCACAATTGGGTTGGTCATTGCTGGAGCAGCTCTTCTTGCAAGGTGCAGAAATTATTGTTCTTGTTGGCAATGTTTATCAGATAAGATGCAAAACAAGTACAATCCCTTCCTGACACAAAACTGTTCTTTGACCTTTTGCCATTGTAGTTCTGGGAAATTAGTTTGGAAAAGGTCAGATGTTTCCCAAGAAGAAATTGGCAGTGAGTCAGGGAACCCATCACAAACCAGAGAAGACCCTGTGCAGGCTGAGGAAGGAAGCCCCTCACAACCCAGAGCGAGGTAGTCGTCATCTGAAACACATGAAATGGAGACTAAGTTTGACCCTTCATTGTGCTATCAATGCAGATCTCTCCTGGCTTGTTTCTTAAGGTGTGACAGGGAGCAGGGGGAGACGGTGTTCAACATCTACAACATTGAATATCTCCACATGGATTCCAGAGCAGGTAACAAATACAGGCAATTTGGAGGTTTCAGTCGTTATTCCTTGATCTGTGATGCACTTCATTTTTTATTTGTGTAGAAATTTCATCAAAGACTGATCAGAGGAATGTAAAATCCTCCAAAATAATTCACAGCTCAGCAAAAATTCCTTGCAAAAATGGCAGGGAAATCAAAGGAAAAATAATGTTGGACTTGTTTGACCAGAATGCACTGGGCCTTGCTTCTTTGTGTGTGAGTATTGTGCAAATGTCATGTTGCAGACAACAGAACACATCATGTACACCTGGCATCCAGAGCAGGGAGGGAAGCTCACCCTAGTGGCAGCACCTCTTCAAATATCACACCCCCATCCTATGCTGAGATCAACCTGGAGGAGGGGAACAGGACTGGGTCCACAGCCTCCTCAGTGCTGGGATTGGCAGGGGTCACAGTGTACCCCACACACACCAGGGGGTCTGGGGAGCCTGGGGCACCTGAATGAAGATTGTTGTGAGAATGATGCATGGGCTCAAACCAACCCACATGACCAGGCTTGTCTAAAATGTTCAATTGTGTTTGCCAAATGAAAATTTCTTGTGCATTAATAATCAACAAAGTTAATTGCTTGAAGAAATTCAGTCTGCAACCGTCTGAAGAAAACATATTCATCAGTTATTTTTGCTGCGGCCAAAATTTTTCACGTTGCCATTGATAATCCAGGGCGACAACAGAAATAAAGAAACTTAAATTCAAATATTCTTTCTTGACCATTGCTGAAACATTTCCTTTGTAGCTTTTTTGAGAAGTTGATGTGTTTGATGCATCAGTTGGAAAAATCCCCAACAGAGTTTCAAAATTTCATTTGCAAAGAGAGATATTTTCAGAACAAAAGTTCAAGTTGTATTTTTGCATCTGTGCTGCTAAATAGTGTTTTTATGAATCATTTGAGACTTGCAAACAGGAACTGATGGCTCTGGCTGCCTGGGTTCCTGGAAAGAGAAACTGTGACACTTTACTGGAGAAGGTTCACAGAAACAAGTGACAACATTTGCTGAGGTGTGCCTCACCAAACCTACCTCATCAGATAGAAGTCAGGTGAGCACTCAGCAGGAGACAGCAAACCCTCTCAGCATCTGTCAGGCTCCATTTTTCACGTGTGGCAAGCCACATGAGCTGTAATGGCTCAGTTCACCTTGTCTCCAATCAGGGGGCAGGGTCGAAGTCGCGCAGCTTTGCCCCTCGCGGGCCAGACGCCCAAATGGAAAACACCCAAAGTTCGGGTCAAAAAGGGACACGTGTCAGCGGTTTTGGCATTTACCAAGCACACATGTACGTAACTCTCTTCCCAGAGTTTACTGAACACTTAAAAAGAATGGGGATTTTGAGCAAACAGCCCGCAACCCTGGAAACGCAAACGTGAGCGTAACCTTTGGTACGTTGTGATGGTCAAAAGGTGCGTTTCCTTTTGCGTTTCTAGGTTGCGGGCTGTTTGGTAAAATTCGCCAAAAGCGCACAAAAGCACAACGCAAAGAAACTTCCACACTGAAGTGGCACTTCACAAAATGTGCGTCAGTAAAAACACGCCACGCGCAGATAAGAGATAGCAAACCAAACACTTGGAACCAGAGAACAAGCAAATAAGGTGTGCGTCACTAAAGATGCGTCACTGACTGATAAGGGAGAACAATCCAAAGTCTCGACCTTTCGACAGGGAGACTTCGGGGAGGGTGGACATGGTTTTGGAGATGGCAGACTCAGGTGAGTTTTTGTTGGACACAATGAATACTCGTAAAACATATTAGTGCAAGAATCGCTCGGTCGGAGGTGGAAGGTGAGATATCTGGGTTTGGATGGGATTGGAAGAAAGCTTTGGTGCTTTCTTTCGGGAGGCACAGTCAGTCAACTACACACGTTCTCCCTGTCTCACTCTCTCCGTGTCTCCTTCTTCTCTATCAGCTCTCTCTCTCTCTCTCTCTCTCTCTCTCTCTCTCTCTCTCTCCCTCTCTCTCTCTCTCCCTCTCTCTCTCTCTCTCTCTCTCTCTCTCTCTTTCTCTCTCTCCCTGCTCTCTCTCTCTCTCCCTCTTTCTCTCTCTCCCCCCTCTCTCTCTCTCTCTCTCTCTCGTGGTCTTCTCTCCAGAAGGGAGATTCAACCCTAGTTGGCTCGAAACTGGTTTAACTTTCAGGTTTGATTTGGGAAACAATCCAGGAAGAAACTGTGTTTCACCTGCGCAGTACGCTGTGAACAGTCCGAGTGTAAACCTATCCTGTTTTCAAACCCACAGGCATTCTAATTTTGAAGTGAAACCGTGGTCATATAAGATATCTGCTGACTTGAAAAAGCAACATGGCGGACAGCAAGGTCAGTGGGTTCTTTTTTGTTTTTGGGAAGGTTCCTTCAATTGTTGAATTCAATTCAACCTCAAGAAAAGAACATTCCACAGGTTGTCATTGTGAACATTTGGTGGAAGGCACCAAAGACAAACAAACAACCAAAAAGGAAAAATTGACTGTTAATCAAGCAATGGTTGTTGTTTGCTGATTTTCACAAACAATCCCCCTATTTTACAGCACATGGATGTAGACAACCCAAAGCTGGGACTGCACACTGTCTCCACCCACAACACAGGACTGAACTCTACTCAGAGATTCACTGTACTGCCAAACTCTGGCTCTATTGTGATGAGGGGTGGGACAGCAGAAAATATTCCTTGGGCTCTGCACCAGTACAAACTAGAGGGAGGGAGACTGCAGAAGCTGAGGCAGGTGAAACAACCCTGTGAGCACAGGTACAATATGGATATTTTGGGTGTGTTGGTGGAGGGGGAAGAACTACTGGCAGTGGCCTGCAAAGGCTGTGGAAACATCAAACTGGTAAACATGGAGACTGAAGAACATCACATTGCATACAGCAGTAAAAATGGCCCATACACTCTTTGTCTTGGAGAAGAAGGCAGGATCTGGGTTTGCTGCTACAATGATAATACTGTGAGGGAACTGAACTGTACAACAAAGATCTTCACAGAGACTGGAAGAACTGTTTCCACAACTGGCAGCTGCTACTACATGCTTTGCCTGCCTGCTCCACACAAAGCTCTGGTTCTCTCTCACACTGACTGGCTAGAAGCTGTGTCCTGTGAAACAGGACAGCAGCTGTGGAGGTTGCAGGGTGAAGTTGATGGCAGCAAGCTTGATCCAAAGGGATTGACTCAACATGAGCTTCTCCTAGTAGCTGACAAGACAAACAGCAGAATTCTGGTCCTGAACCCAGCAACTGGCTCACTTCTGCAGACCTTCCCCTCCCCAGGCCCTGCCCCATGGTCGTTCGGCTGGAGCCGAGGTCGGCTTCTGTTGCGCCACGAAACTCTGGAGAATGAGAAGGTTTGGTGGATCTCGCATCTACAACTTGTGGCTGAGCACCAAAGTAAGTCACTGAAACTTTCTTACTTGTGGCTCATGTGTTTGGTGTGTGGTCATTTCTTTGGTGAAACGCCCTTCTTTGTTTCCTTTGGTTTGGGAGGAATTTGAAATGACAAACTTGTGTGTCAGAGCAACTCAGAACCAAAATATAAAAAGAAAGCAGTCTGTTTTCACAGGATAACATTTCCTTCAAATGCCCCAATTCCTATTGTTCTTTTCTACCAAAGCAGTTGGACCCCGACCCACAACAAGCGAGGCAAGGCAGGCTGAAGAACCTGCCACTCCTGGAACAAGCCATGTGAGTTTTCTTGATTTGTGACTGAGCTGAGTACAACTCAGAGATGCAGCAACTGAACTCAGCACAACGCAATCTTTTGAGTGATGGTCAATTCTTGGTTGTGTCGTTTTGAATGCTTTGTGGGGTCCTACTCTGACAGTTGAAGTCCCACATCTTGTTTTTTTGCAGCCAAATCAGCAGGAGGATGATCACTCAGAAGGTAACAATATGTCAAGTTTCCACAAAAACAAACTCTTGCACACCAATATCAATCCTTCAGATCAAAGTGTCAATCTTTTTTGTATCGTTGTTTTTTTGTGGTGGTGGTCTTGGTGACCCTTGTGTCCTTGTGTACAATCAAAAGAGATGGTTCACTCAAGACTGTGAACTTTCCAATGCAAACATACAAGACCATTGCACCCTGTGACAATAAAATGAAGGACAAATAGCCACAAAGTTGAATAATTAGCACCCAAATTATTCCATTCTTTCCAAAGAATATGAACTTGTGTAGTTTTCCAGAACAGAGGATGTGATTCTATGAAAGATTAAGTTTTTACAGAAATGAAAATGTACTTGAATGTGGTTGAGATCACAACAGTCAGCAAATTATTTGTAGTTAATATTTACTTTTGTCAGCACTTGCCAGAGCTTTCCTGGAAGCTTGCAAGAGTGGAACCCATCCCAGCTATAGAGCCAGAATCAACATCATTGGGCACAGTAGAGCTGGGAAGACCAGCCTCACCAGGAGGCTGCTGGGACAGAAGTTCCAGAAGGATGTGGAGAGCACAGATGGAATTGAGACTCACAGGATTGAGTTTGATCTGAATGAGTCTCCACTTGGTTTGCACACTTGGGCTGAATCTGACCTGAAAACTGAAGAACTGTCCCAGAAATTCACCACAGAAGTTCTGCAAATGAAAGAGAGGCAGGCAGAGAAAGATATAACTCACAACCAAGTCAAACAATCAGATGAAAGCATTTATGCCAGCAGCAGTGTCCAACAAGGAGCAACCAAGGCACAAGAGGTCCTCAGTCAGCACAGCACACAGGACCAAGATTTCCCTGAGAATCCCATTCAGAAAACAATCTTGGTCAAGGAAAACCAACTTGAAGAACTGAAAGCAGCAATGGACCAAAAGTGTCTGCAGCCCTCTGAAAATTCAAAGCAAGAAGAGAAGGGTGTCCTGAGATTGTGGGACTTTGGAGGACAAACTGAGTTCTATGCTACACACCACATGTTCCTGGATGCTGATGCTGTCAACATCATTGTCATGGACTTGAGCAAACCATTCAAGTCAGAGATTGCAACAACAGACAAACAGAGGAGGATGGGAGTTCCCTCAACACAAGGAGATTTCTTGAGCTACTGGCTGAGGTCCATTGAGGCAAAGATAGAGGAGGCAAAGAAGAAGTCAGAGAAACAAAAGCAAGAAGAAAATGTGAAACCAAAGGTCATTCTGGTATTCACACATCTGGACATGAGCACCATTGAGCAGAAAGAGCAATTTGTAGTGGAAGTCAAGGAAACCATCGCAAAGTACAAAAAACTTGATGTGTCTGAGGGTGACATGTTCTATGTAGACAACAACAGAGGAAGTGAAGAAGATTTCAGGAAACTGAGGAGTGAATTGCATCACAAGATCACCAGCCTCCCAACCTGGGGAATGCTGAGACCAGTGAAGTGGCTGCAAGTGGAAGCTGCAATCAGGAAGAAGTTGAATGGGGATAACAAGGAATCCTTGAAGTACATTCACATTGAGGCAGTCCAGGAACTGGTAAAAGATTACCAGATGGACGTTGAAGAACTGAACGATCTTCTTCTCTTTCTGCACAAAAAGGGAGACATTGTTTTCTGTCCTGATGAAGCACTGAGGCACCTGATCACACTTGATCCCCAGTGGCTGGTGGACATCTTCAAAACCTTGATTACAGGAGAGGAGTTCATGATGAAGAGACTCAAATGTGAACAAGACTTTCTGAAGAGTGCTGAGCTCACTGGCCAGGTTTGTGAGCTGGGGCTGTCTGGCAAAGTAGCACTGAAGACCTTGACTGTCCTGTGGCAGGGAGAAGATGTTGAGTTTCTGACAAAACTGCTTGAGAAGTTTGGGCTGATAGTCCAATTGCATTGTGCACCAGGAGAACACAAGAAGTTCCTGGTGCCATCCATGCTCCCTCAGCCAAAAAATAGTGACTGGCAAAGGGATGAGTTCACTCAAAACATGTGTTTGGCATACAAGTCAACACACACAGCACAGTTTGATGAACTCTTCCCACTTGACACCTTTCCAAAACTTGTGGCAGCTTTCAGCCAGCATTGGCTCATCAGGCAACATGCACTGTTGTCATTCAGGCATGTTTCATTTGACATCACTGGAGGAGGTGTCCTGGCACTGAGCCAGAGCCACCGGTCCACCATTGCAGCTTCCATCTGGTTCAACCCTGCAGAATGTCAACAGAATCCAATGAACATTGTCCTGGAAACCAGAGCTACACTGGCTTCTGCACTTCCAACCTGTGGGATCCCATGTCCATCTTGTGTGGACGTCATCTGTCCCCATTGGACACTGAATGACTATCACATCTGCACAGTGGAAGTCATAGAGAACACAGATGAAACAACAAACATCACCACACTCCAGCCTGTCAAGCCAATGTGTGCATGCCACTCACAAGAACTGAGAAAGCATGACTTCAATGAAATCCAGCAGCTGCTGCCTGAAAACACACAGGAGTCCACAAAGGTGAGGTTTTCAATGGTAACAAAAATTGTGCTACCTTCATCCTTGACAGAACTGGTTGATATGTGTGATCTTTTCTTTTTCAAATGAACTAAGTGATGCCACAACTTTTTCACACCAAAAATGTTTCTCAAGAATATTGCACATATTTTCAGCATCCTCTGACAGACCTGGACCAAGTCCATGTCTCCCAGCACATCACCAGTGCTGCCATGCTGCAGAGAGTAGCAGCTCATCTTCAGATCCCACAGCACAAAGTGCAGAGCATCCTGTACGACCATCGCTTCAGTATCAACACGGCAGCTCTGGCCATGCTGGGGGCCTTCAGGGGGTCTGTGACATGTGACCTGGAGGCATTTACTCTGCTGGGGGAAGCCTTGAGGAAATCAGGCCTGGGACACGTGGTCAGTGAGGTTTTGGGCAAGGAGGGAGAAGTTGGGAAACAGGAAGAGGGGGCATTTCCTGTGAAAGCTGAGAAGCGAGAAGCTTTGGACGAGTCCACAACTGCAGCAACAGTGGAAGAGTCCATTTCAACGAAAAGAGCCAGATTCATGTGATGATAACCAGAAAGTTTGCTGTGCGTCAGGCCTAAATGAATTGGAGCATTATTCTGAACTACTTCAGGAGCAAAAAGAGCTCCATGGAGGTCGTGGTGATTTGAGGAAATTTCAGTTGCTCTGATTTGGCTTGCTCTGATTTGGCTTGCTCTGATTTGGCTTGCTCTGATTTGGCTTGCTCTGATTTGGCTTCCTTCTTTTGTCAAAATTCTTACTTTTTTCACTCAATATTCACAACTTGGGAACTCATTTAGCACACACCTAAATGGAACAAATTTGACCAAATGGAACTTTTACACATTGTTTCAAAATAATATCCATATATTAACCAAAAGAATTGCCCAGTATTCATTTTTTAAATTTTCTATGAAAAATAACTTTTTAACCCAAACTTTAGTCCCTCTTATAAACTATATTAAAATTTTCAAAAATCAATAATTAAATGCTACCTCTCAAACCCCCATACATTATACTACATTTCATCAAT
>JAAUXT010127826.1_pt1 | contig 10961 bp, 4 predicted proteins | sample 7278171 | NCBI WGS metagenome assembly JAAUXT01 (sample SAMN14350112, study PRJNA611818) | marine sediment metagenome | isolation source: surface marine sediment (1.8m) | place: French Polynesia: Moorea | collected 2018-08 | reverse complement strand
TCTTTTTTTTTTTTTTGGTGGTTTTGGTTTTTGGGTTGTTCGTTTGGCTGGCGCCGCGGTGGGGGGGCCGGCCCCCCCCCCCCCCCCCTCATGGGCTCCAGATCAACTCCACCAAATTCAACTGCAAATAAAGGAATCAAATATATGCCTGATGACACGATGACACAAGTCGGGATTTTGTTTTTTGCTCAATCCAACAACCAGGAATGTGCTACAAACGCATCTGAACACCCTCCAAACTACACCATCGCCAACCACTTCAAGACAAATCCGCACGCAGAGCAACACAAACATTTCAATTGCAACCAACTTTTTTGTCACAAACAGCAAGAAGCCATCAGGAAATTAAAGCTTGTTTCAAGTGTTTCCTGCATACAACGAAAGGTATTTTGTGAGAAACATGGACGTGACTCACGCTCGGGACGCGTGTTTCTCCTGACGCAGGTTCGTGGCGAGTCTGGCGGTGGCAGATTTACTGGTCGGACTCTCGCTGCCCTATCACGGAGCCTTCTTTATCAGCCCGGGGCTCGCTGCTGTGAAATACCCCTGCTTCATCAGGTGAGATTGCGCTGCACGAACAGCAAGGTGAACCAAGGTTGAGCTATTGCGATTGTGTTTTTCTTTTCGTAGAAGGGACGGGGTTGATTTTGGCCCTGTCTGCAAAAATTCGCTGAACATCTCGCTGTCCTCAAAAGTCAGTTTGATCTGTTTCTCCTCGTGCACCTGACCACGCCGCACAGAATGTTTTCTCTGGGGGAACCTGGTTTTGCACTGCTGATCTGAGAGGAGGTTTCCTTGTATTTGACTGTGTTCTCCCTGTGGGCAATGACTTTGGAGAACCATTTGGTTCACTGACGGTGAGAATCTTGAACTTTACGCTGCAGGTTCGCGGCCATCATCCTGACGGCTGCCGCCTCCATCTACAGCCTGCTCTGCATCTCCATCGACCGGTGAGGGCTCCCAATTGTGGAATACTCACGCATTGAGGAACATTTCAGAATGAATTCCCACGCATTGACTCTGATCAAGTGGTGGATTTTCAAAGACCTGCAAACAGATCTGGCCTGGGCTACTTGTACAGGTGACCAACATTTTCTTCTCTCTGCTTTTGTTTGGAGATGTTCTTGAAACTTTCAGGTTTCTGGCTGTGATCTACCCGCTGCGCTACTCGGCCATCATGACACCGCACAGAGCGACGGGGGTCATCGCGCTGCTCTGGGTCCACGCCATCTTTACCGGCCTCGGACCCTTCTACTGCGGCCGCTGGGACCCGGGCAACACGGACTGCCTCTTCAGCGAGGTCCTCCCCCCGGAGTTCACCCTCACCCTCCTCACGGGGCAGTACACGCTCTACGTGTCAATCATGGTGGTGCTGTACGCCAAGATATTCTACGTGGCCAATAGGCACAAGACTCAGATCCACGCGTTGGAGGCGGCGACAGCGGGCGAGGATGTGAAGAAGGACCCCAAGTCTACCAAGACCCTGGCGCTGGTGCTCGGGGTGTTCATCGTGTGCTGGACTCCCTTCTTCATCTTCGCCTCCCTGCAGACGTTGGGGTTCCACCCGGACCGACTCAACAGTCTGTATGTGGTGGCTATTCTGATGGGGCTCATGAACAGTGGGCTGAACCCGGTTATTTACTGTTGGAAGTCGTCCGAGTTCAGACTGGCGTTCTCGAGGCTGCTGCGGCAGCGCTGCAGGAGCCGCCCGGAGCCTCTACACGTGCAGAGCCACTGTCCGTCACATTTCAGCATCTCACATCAATAAATACATTGAACAACGCAAACACTAAATCTTGTCTCTTGGTTGAATGGGCCCTCTAGGTCTGACTAGTTGGAAGACTGTGGACAAAGACCTCAGAATGGAATTTGAACCTTGACCTGGGTGTGGGCACGCCCAAAAGGAGCCAAAGACCATGGTTCCCTCTCTCTTGAAAACTATGTCGAAAACATTTGCGGGTTGTTGGTTCCATTTTATCACACTAAGTTTCTCAAAAAAAAAGTCCATTCCCACGTTGTCTCTGCAGCGGAAGCACCGGCTGCTTCTTTCTGCTTGAAAACTTCCGGGACTGAACCAGGGCGGAATCTCCCTTGAAGTGGCTCCGCAGGTTCATCGGCTCCATCCACACGACGCTCTCATCGTCACACACCTACATCCATGATTGGTGCTTCGTAAAATGCTGTTTGGCATAATCTATCGTCACTGGCTGTACGTGTGAGGGTGACATGGGGGACTGGAAGCCCAACTACCGTTTGGTACCAACGCGGATGATCTGGGGCCAGAAACACCAGTCCAATGCACGAAATAGATTTAACCGTGGAATTTTCCGGGTCTCAAGTTCGATGTGCGATTGAGATGCACCCGAGACGCTTTCAGACCCAGTCTCACTCCAGGAGGAACCGAGGTTCTTTTGACTGACACCAGGCGGGTACGTCGTACACACTGACGAAGTTGTTCTCTTCTGAGCGTAAACACCTGCCTGTCTGGTCTGGGATCTTGGTCTTCCCTCATAACTGTGCTAATCGCCAAGGAGAAATGTGTCCACACAAGCAAGTTTTTCTGAACAGACATCAACATGTTTGTTCCTTCGCGCAGAGGATAAAAGGTCAGAAGTACGTGAAATCCAATTAACTGAGCGTTTTGCTGCCAGAAACCGAAGCCGCAGAGATGGAATTAGAAACATCTATTGATGCGCCCTTTGAGATATTGAACTGGTTCTGTCAATCCAGCTCCAAGCGTGGGAGCCTCCTATCTCTGCTGCAGCACACTCACCACGCGTCTCATGAGTATTCAGCCATTGTCTTTCATGGTCAAGATCAGCCATTGTTGCACTGGGATATTTTTGTCGAGAACAAAGTTCAAGTGAACGAGTGAGGACAGGCTTCTCTCTCCGCCACCCTTTCCACTCGGGGGGGGGGGAGAGGGAGGGGGTGCCACTTGGATTCAACTGCTCTGAAGTTCAGATTATTGATCCGTTGGGAATTGGCTGGGGAAAAGAATGAGAGGAATTTCGGAATGTTTGACAGTGGTTCGGGACACATTGTGCAGTTGCGAGCGTGTCGACTGTGCCTGCAAACTTCAGCGGATTGAAAACACTCCTTGTTCTCCACAGTCGTTGTTGAAAACCAGAAAATTTTTCAGTGCAACCTACGCAAGATCTGACAGGGGTCCTGACCCACTTGCGTTCGGGTTCGGGCCCGGCTGTTTGTGGTTGTCGACGGCACAAAGAAATCACCGAACGTTCACCATGATCGTCGTTTGTTCGAGACGCACAGAAAGGCCGATTCCACACTTCACGTTCACATATCATGACACCCGCGATTTACAGAGTCGCTGTATTGATTCAAGACGTCTGTAAGTCACGAGAACTTGTGGTATGTCTGATTAGAAGTGTCAGGGCCACAGCAGCTTCGTGTCGTCTTCGCGCCGTCGATTCTGTCGTCAAGCTGTCTGTAACCTGAGCTGTTTCTCTGATATTGAGGACACAAGAATAAACGTTTTGCTGCAGAATGAAGAAAGTACGATTGCCTGCAGTCAAATCTTGTGCACCCGCGAAACTGGGGATGCTGGACCGTTTTGTGCAACTTCATAGAATCGCTCCACACATTCGAGTCTTGTCTTTTTCTCTGGTTCAGACCACCATAAGGTACCTCTGACTGAGATGTTGGCGAAACATTTGTCCGAAGCTGTTGGAACCGCCACAGGATTGTTGGTGCAGATAGTTATCCCTGCAACTCCAGCGCTGAGTACTCGGTGTGACTCTGGCGCTCTCTCTGCGCTGCCCTCGCCCCGCCGCAGTTCTCCGCACATCTGCTTCCGATTACATTTTACATCAGCAGATCCATCAGACAACAGCGAAAACCTTCCGCTGCAATGATGGATTGTTGCTCCAGTCTTTTTTGCTCAATTTTTGTCTGCGTCAGCACTTTTCACAGAATTTGTTTTGAGGCTCTGCAGAGAAAATTTGTTTTTTACAATAACTTCGTTCCTTGTCACAAATTTCACGATCTATAGAAACTGAGATCTATCAACAACTTGGACAGCTCAATGACTTTTTTGATGAAACCCTCCACAAAACGCAAACACCACTTGTCCTTCTCATCCGGACCTGACGTTTCGGAAAGGTGTGGATTTTCGGTTGTTCTGTCAAATAAGTTGCCACTGCTTCAACAAACCCGCACACGCACATATTCCGTGTTGCAGGCACACACGTGATTGTGGAACACGCATCGCTCGCCTCCATGTATGGGTGTGGCACCCTCCATTGTTGCGAGCGAGTTATGATGCACCGCGAACCGCACACGGATCAATTGCCTACCGATCCGACAGATCAAACGTCCATCAATTGCTTGCAAATTCTATTGACATTGCCGACTCCCATCCACGGAAAATGGGATTTGATTTGGCGTGTGCATGAAGTGCATTATTATTTTCATGCGATTTGCGTTGTACCTGTCGCCCAAAGCGATGTGCGCGAGTGCTCACTTAATTGTCCATTAAGGTAACTGCGGTGGAATTGAACGCGTTCAAAATGTTTCAGACACCGAACACAGATTTCACCTGCAGTCGCGAAATCACAAATCTTGCAAAAGCAGTTTTGTTCGTTGTCCTGCGCGAGTTCCTTTCTCATCTACCTTTCAGACCGATCGTTCCTCGCGCACGCTTTCTCGAGCAGAATTCAGGAGACTTTTGTACATTTGTTAAACTTTTTATTACAAGCGCGAGAGTGACACTTGGACACATTCGCTCCGTGTACCCATTTGACCCAAAACTGACCATCAAAATTAAAACATTGAACCAAACGTCAAACCGTAATCCACAAACAAGCAACTTGCTCTTTTCGATGTCTCGACATGAAATGTTGAATCTTATCACACGAAGCAAACTTATGAAACAAAGTTGTTTTGTTAGGCACTTGACAATACTGGAATGCGATTTTCTTTTGGAACGGAAATAGCAACTGAAATGACAAAACCTAATTGCACATTGTTCGCTACGTTTCTAATGATGCGCCTTGAAATCAAATTTTGACAGGTTCTCCTGCGAGTCAACGCTGGCGAGTGCTTGGAAATATTTTCTACAGCACCAAACAGATTTTCAGTGCGAGTGAAGTGCTGTCGTTGCAGAGTGTGGGACAGCTTGGCCTCGGGCGCAACAGAAAATAGAAATGAAACGCCTCAGTCAAATCTTAATTTGAAAATTCGCAAGCTGTTGACGTGTGCTTGCCGACGTTTGCAAATTATGCTAAATATTTTGCAGATCGACTGGTTGCGCCGAGGACCAGACTGACGCTCACTCCGAACGACGCCGAAACCCTCCGTTCAGTGTACGACACTGCCACTGCGTGGTATAGCATTGTTTAGAGAGGGTGAAAACGACTTAGTTTGCTTCTAATCATTTTGCTACCATTGTTTTCTGTACATCTTCAATCACATTTACGCTTCAGGACTTTTTTCCCAATACTTTTGTGTTTGAAACAAAATCAAAGTTCAAAACTTTGTTGCAATGACATTTTTTGAACACAGTCGAAGACTACGAAAAAATTAAATCAGATGACGCAGCTGCGGAGACTCGTTGCACGCATACATGTCCACACACGCACGCACGCACGCACGCAGCACGCACACGTTCACTGTCAGCACGTGACCCCGTCACTGGAGGGCGCTCGCCTCATTGCTTCGGCGAGTCTTTCTTTTCCTGCTCGATCGCTGCAAAAAAATAAAGAGTTCAAATTCAAAACCCAAACGCATCACATTTTCTCTCGTCGCAAGTTAGCTGCAAGACGCGTACGTGTGCGTGTGAAAACTAACTGAAATTCTGGATAAAACGCCTCGCCCACCCACGCCGCGGTCTACTCTGAGGTGTTTTAGGGGGGGGGGGAGTGAACACCCGGAGAATCATGTACGAGGGGATTTCAAGTTCTGCCAGAATTTTTGCAGTGAGCATATCACCTGAACAGACAAATGCAACAAAGCATGTCATCCAATGTCCCAAAGGGATTTGTGTCAACTGCTTTGAGAACGAACCACAACAGCATGCGAGTCATCCTGGCAGAACTCGAAATTCCCTCGCACACTTTCCCATGGCCCTGACGCTGTAAGAGTTGTACTCACTCTCCTTGGTCGGCAGCGGGTTCTTCTCCTTGGTCTGCGTCTTCTTCAGCTTCGTCTTGTCGAACTGGCTCACCTCGCTCAGGTCTGAAGAGACAACACGCAAACTTAGGATCATTGCTTCATCACGTTGGAATTATAGACCGGACGTCGTGTAGTCGCGTTGAGGAAATCGAGGGGGCAGGGTGACGCAGTGATGGTCCAAGGCGAGATTCATGCTCTGGAAGGCCAGATTCCAATTCGTCCAATTGTTCATGCTTGAAACATTTTCCAACGCGCAGCGCAAAGGGAGACTTTGGGTGGGGTCGAGCGTTGAAATCCGCCGCAGATTATAACCTTCCTGGATCTGGCGCGAGCTGAACGTCGCTTCGTTAATCAACAGAGCGCGTCAGTTGACAGCCCGTCTTGTGTTGTGAGGAATCAGGATCGTCTGTCGACAGCTTCTCTTTCGCTCAAATGACATCCGCACGCGCAAGCCACGTGAAATTCAACATTTGCCTTCGAGGTGACTTTGCGAGCAATTCTCCACTTCTTGTTCACCCCACTTGTTTTTGGCAGATTCCAGCGAAAACTACTCTTTCCTGCTGCCCTCGCCCAACAATAGCACTGCAGGCTTCGTCTGTTTTAATTGGCAGAAACCCCTCCATATGAACAGGTACACATGAAGCTGTGTTCCTCCGCATCTAAACAACCAAGTCCTTCACCTGAAGTTCTCCCAACTTTTTCACGGAAATATGAAGACTTTTTGCAGCTCGCCTCAGAAGCAGCTTTTGTTCGTATTCGCTAGCGCTGCAGGCGCTGCTCGTTTTTTGCCTGCAGATTCACTGCAGAAAAGACACCCACGTAACAGTGCTCCAACCCGTTCCAACGCTGGGAAATTGTAAATTTGCGAGATGTAAGCACGACTTGTACGTTCGCCCGAAGCGTACAATGTTGGGTCACAGGTCCCTTTTTCTTCGGGGGGGGGAGGGGCACCGACTGGTGGAAGCAGACAAGCGAACAGTCCGCTTGGAAAGGTTGGAGATCCTGGAAGCCAGGGCCTAAGGTCCCTGGATCCGCCACTTAAGTGCTGAGAAATCTTGCTCGTTTACCAGAACGAGCTTGACAACTTTCACATTTCTCGTCTTTCACACGCGTCTCGAGATTGTCGCCGCCGTCTGAACGGATGATCTCGTCTCCGCTGCGAAGACGCCCGTGTCGCCGACATGTATCAGAGACGGGCTAATTCCAGTTTCCTGCACATCAAGACGCGACAGAGCCACGACAAAAGCAACATTTTCGAAGCTCAGTGAATGGGGAAGAATTTTTCAGAAAGCAACTTTCTTTCTCCTGGTTCAGTTTCAATGTGGGAAGACCATGCTCACTGAGCAGTGCGCACCAATTTCACGCGACAAAACATTTCAACATCTGATTATTGGATGATCATTTTTATGAGAGGCACAGAACGCGTCTTTCCGTGTGTATCCCTTTCATCAATGTCCTGTCTCAACTTCTGTGGCTGCCGGGGGTTTTCCCGGGTTTCAGGACAAATTTGCAGGTGCGATCTGGAGGGTGTCCCTCTGACAACGAAAAACACCCTGGTCTAGCGCACAGTAATTTAGTTTGAATCGCGAGTTCAAACGATTGTGAACGTTGAAGACAAGTTCTCAGTGTGCTTTCTCGGACTAAATCTGGCCAAGTGCTGAGGGTTTAAGGACTTGTCCAAAGATTGATTCTGAATCAAAACGACATGTCGACGCTTTGATAACGCGGAGCCGTGACGTGGCTTCCACTTCTACACCAGGCTTGACAAGTACTCGTCGGCGGATGCACGCAGTGCGTTTTCCCTTGTGTGGTGGCAAGTGACAACCGGAGTGCACGCGGTGAAGCTGGTTACCTCCCTTTGCCTCTCAGAAGTGACAAAGGATCCCATTGTGAGAGACAAACACCGAGGAGCGTGTGTGAGTTGGTAGCTTTGTTCCCTTGAAGATGCACCTGGTTCAAGTTCACCAAAGAAGCGACATTGTTTGTGATCCACGCAATTCAGGGTCTCCGTTGCATGTTTTTGTCACCACAGACTTCAAGCGGCAGCATGTTCGCAGCTTCCCACCTGCTTCTTGCAATCTCAAATGTGTACGTGTCGAGTTCAACTTTCGCTCTTGACGGGCAGTGGGCGTAGTCACGCGAAAGTCTTGTAATGGCGTTTGACAAAACGGAAAAGGATACACCTTTCCTTCCCACTACATTTTATACATTTGCGTTGGCAACCAGTGGCAGCTGCATACAACTGAAACAAGCATCCGGGCTCCGTTGAAGTTTGACACGTTCGGACTGGGTATCAGCTGATCGAAATCACTTCGGATGACAGGCTGCGCAAGTGCGAGTAAACCTTGTCTGCTGTAAAACGATAAACGACAGGAGGCGAGCGCGTTTGTCTCGTCTGGAGTGCTCTCGTTTCTGAGCAATTTTGACTCGTCCGCGTTTTTGTCATGTCTGCCGGAAAGTGGTTTGTCTCTTCACGCGCTCTCGTTATCTCTCGAGTGCAACCAGCAGAAATCACGGATCCGAGGAGGGTGGAACGGAGCGGGGGGGGGGTTCTAATCACGCATTGGTCTGATATCTTAAATGAAATGTCATTCCCACCACAAATGGGTATGCCCATGAAAACTTCAAATGTCCCCAAAATTGTGTTGCTCCAATCGTCCTGTTTTGGGCTGCGATTTGACTGGTCGCTCCTGCGGATCCAAAGATCCCACGCTGTCCCTCGATTGCGAGGCTTTGACACACATGCCATAACACGTCCATTCCACCACACAGCGAGTATGCATATGGAGTGCAACACAATGTTGTATATTTACCCATTATCATAGCATACAATTGCGTCGTGTTTGTTTTGCACGCTTGTGGGTGGCTGGGGGCTGCGAGCCCATTGAGGACGCGGCATCTGGAGAGGTGACCCTGTCCCCGGGAATACAGCGGGGCAGGTGCGGTGTGTACAGGTGCTACATGCTACACGAGACACGCAAACAGTGAAAACTAATTGCTTCGTACTCGGTACTGGATCAGGCCAAATGTGACGCACGATGCTCGATGCCTCGAGTCTGATCTTCAGTTTCAATGCAATGTGGCTCTGGCCATGTGGATCAGCACCCGAAACCACAAAGCACCCAGGGTGGTTCACGCTCAGGCAGCCCCGACTACTACTTCAAGCTTTGGTCATCGGGGTGTGGTCAGTTGTGGGAATCCAACCTCAGTGGGACAGTCTCACGCGCCGTGACAGGGGGTGATTTCGAGACACTCGTCAGGAGACCCACGCCTCGGTCTATCTCCGCCCATGCCACCTGTACCAACATGCGCGCTAAATGATGCGCGTTTGAATTGTTTCCGGTTGAAACACCTGCAGAATCCACAAAGCCGCTGCCTGTCTGCTGCATGACATGCCTGCAGGTAAAAGCGACGCTCGCGTGGAAATTAAATGGAAACTGTCCGCGTTTCCAGGTGGGTGTGGCAGCGCCTGAATATCGCACTAGCTCGTTTACCTTCCTCATTTGGCAAATTGCACATTTGTTACGAAGTGCACACCTAGCGATTTTCGGCTGCCTGTGGGAAAGATCGACCTTTCGCTTCCACAGCACCACATTCACAAGGCCTTTTTCTGTCGTGGAGTCGTCTTACCGCTCCAAACAAACCATGTGCGGCAAGAAAGGACAGTGGAGCTGCGCAAAAACTTGAGGGATGTTTTTATCCTCTGGAAACGAGCAAAGGTCAGAGTCATGTGACGATTTATCTCGTGCTTAATGCACAGAAACAAGGAAACTCGGATGTTTACACGTTTATCAGCGTGTGCGACTCGAAAGGAAACTTCAATGCCGTCTCTGTGTGCTCACAATGCTAAATATAAACGGGAACAAACAACCGTGTGTCTGCCTGACAATATCACATGTGAATTACAATCACTCAGACTTGCGCAAGGGGTCGTTTGGTTGACTGGGAGAGAAATGGGCACGTTTCACCTGTGGGAACAAGTTGGTGTTACGTTTTCTTTAAAGTTCGGATGAAGCTGACACGGTGTCATCAGATCATGCAGGCCCCGAGAACCACACCCTCCGAACCAACGAGCCAGAATGACGCACAGACCGTGCGGTCCTGCATGTCGCTGACTGCAGCAACCGACTGTCTTCAAGAAATCAAGCTGTGCACATTGTCTCGGTCAGTCTCCAAATCGTCTGAAGTCTGAAACCTGATCGTCCCTGGAAAGCGCACAAAATAGCTCAGATTGCAGCCCGACCAGCTTGAACTTTCGAGCGAATTCCCGGTCGGTTGATTTCGCCATCGAAGGACTGAACTTTCGAAAGGCATTCATTCAAGCTGCTGAGCTGTGGCACAATAGAACCTTCATTCTGCCATTCTGTACTGTGAATGATGTTCACGCGTGTGCAGGTCAATCCATGGATGCACTCATTTTATTGCATCCCCGTTCTGTGCGCCGATTAGAAATGGGTTTGTGGCAGCACGGCTCGCTTTTTGCGTGCGTGCAATTATCTCGTGCATAATGACGATCCTCTGGGATGATCGGCAACATGGTGGATCCAAGTGTCTGGTGGAAGAGTGGGGCTGGACCCGGGGCCGGGATAGGACCCAGAGGTGGGACCATGGGGAGAGAGTGGACCTGGGTGCGAGGCGGGATCCAGAGGAGCTGGAGCCAAGGGTGGGGCTGGAGCCAGGGGTGGGGCTGGACCCAGGGGTGGGGCTGGACCCAGGGGTGGGGCTGGAGCCAGGGGTGGGGCTGGAGGCCGGGGTGGGGCTGGAGGCGGGGGTGGGGCTGGAGCCACGGGTGGGGCAGGTGCCAGGGCTGGGCCTGGAGCCGGGGG
>JAAUXT010121622.1_pt1 | contig 10961 bp, 10 predicted proteins | sample 7278171 | NCBI WGS metagenome assembly JAAUXT01 (sample SAMN14350112, study PRJNA611818) | marine sediment metagenome | isolation source: surface marine sediment (1.8m) | place: French Polynesia: Moorea | collected 2018-08 | reverse complement strand
CTGAAACAATGTGTAAAAGTTCCATTTGGTTGAATTTGTTCCATTTGCATGTGTACCAAATGAGTTCCCAAGTTGTGAATGTTGAGTAAAAAAAGTAAGAATTTTGGACAAAAGTGACCAAAATCAGAGTGAGTGAAATCAGAGTGAGCAAAATCAAAGTGAGCAAAATCAGAGTGAGCGAAATCAAAGTGAGTGAAATCAGAGTGAGTGAAATCAGAGTGACTAAAATCAGAGTGAGGGAAATCAGTGTGAGTGAAATCAGAATTTCCTCAAATCACCGCGAGCTCCATGGAGCTATTTTTTATTCTAAAATCATAAACAAATTTGAATCAATTCGAACCATCAACAACTGCTACCCCCAATACCACACACACACACACACACACACACACACACACACACACACACACACACACACACCAGTGTTCAGATATTCTTGTTTGAATGACCATGTGGAATGTCGGAGCTGACCACTGACTTTGAACACAAAAATTGTAAAATGTGCTGGGGCAAGGGCAAAGAAACAGGGTAAGGTAAATTGCATGATGTTTGACCTGTTGTCTTGGTTCGTCTGGTTGTGTGTGTGGTGCACGGCAGGGTTCGATTTACCATTCTGCAATCCAGTTGCAATTCCAGAATGCCGTCTTGTGAACCAAGGCCATTCCAGACTGACCAGAGTCGCACAATTCCTGGTCAATTCCGGAGCAATTCCGGAAGGACGAAATGGAAAATCGAACGGAACCAACGCAAGCATGCTGATCACACCACTCAATTCCGTGTGAAATATCTCCATCAAGAAGACTCCTCCACACTGAGCACACCTGTTTCGCATGAGGAAGAAGGCAACTTGTCCCACACACAGGTCAAGACTGGAGATGCCTCCTTTGTCCGAGGTCAACCTGCAGGTGAACACTGAGCTGTGTCTCACCAGGCGAAGAAGCCTGGATGTGTCTCCTGAACCTGGGCTCAACGCAGGAGACAAACCGGGAAACGCTCACAGAAACCACGCTGTCATTCAAGGGACACTTGATGTGGACATCCATTGCTCGGCAGAGTCAAGAGAGTGTCACGCAACAAGTCGAAGAAGAGGCCTCTGATGTGGTATGCAGGGGGCAACCAGCGAGCCAGGAACCGTGCAGACTCTCCGGAGTCAACTTGCGCAATGTCCATGTAGTGCATGAAAAACAGCACGACAAGGCACGGTGGTTTTGATGGGTTTGCTGGGTGCCTGTGTCTTGCATGGCTTGTTGTTTTGGAACTTTGTGGGTGTTGCGGCGGAGTTTTGGGATCAACGAACAAAGTTGCTGCGTTGCGTGGAGTTGGCGAACTTGAATGAAACATGAAGACAGACCAGAGCAATTAAAAAAGAGGAAATATTGTGGCAAGCGAGTTTTCCCACCAGCCTCAGCGCCGCCATATTTCTTACTGACTGTCAAACGCCAGACATTTCTCACCAAGGGATTACTTAAAATTCCAATTTGGCAAGATTGAGTTTCCACATTTCCAAAACAAGTTGCAATTACGCGCGAGGAAAACTTCAAACAACACCTGCCAATGTCTGAGTGAAACTGATTCGTCTGTGTGAAAATCTTGTTCTGATATGTGTGATCAGAGGAATAATGAAAGGTCTGTGCAGAGCAGAAAAAAACATTCAGGCCAATTTTTACGATCTTTGCTGCCCTGGAGGCATGTTGATTCTGAGCAAAACCTTTTTCCACGTCCGCTCATAAGCTGCCGTTCTGCTTCTGTGAACTTTGACCCAACAACATCGGTTTGGGAAGTGAACAGCATTTGAAAAACGCACGTTTCTTTCTGTCTTTCCGTCCATCTCTCCCTCCATCCACCCATCTGTCGTTCTGTCTTGACATGTCTGTCCATCCCCTCCATCCATTCATCCAACCATTTGTCCATCCATCGTAACATGTGTGTACGCAACGGGCGCAAAGTTGGAGATCAGTGACCACAAGACAAAATATTTTCAGGGTTTGGGTGGCAGAGCCGACTGACAGCTTTCTTCACTAATTTTGCCCGCTTGCTTTTCAACAGAAACGGCCGGCGTTTGTGATGGCGGACTACGATGCAGAGGCAACGAGACATGCTTCCCGCACACACTTCGCTGCAACTTTCGGCAGGACTGCCCGGATGGAGAGGATGAATTCAACTGCGGTGAGTGAGCGACGACTGGAATTGCCCGCCTCCCCCACCGCCCAACTTGGGATCCAAGAGAACCATTCGTTTTGGGTCTAAAGCAGTTTCAACGGGGACAAGGCTCCGTGAACTTTGTTCCAGCACCTTCATCAGTCTGTTCATCTGTTGTTGGGTGTCGTCAGGGTTCACTCACGGATTGCTGGGAGATCGCATCTGTGCTGTTGTTGTCAAGCTTAAACTGACATTTTGGTATGCGTGTTGTGATGCATTTGGACGGAAAACCAATAAATCTGTTTGGAGCAAGTGTTAGACTGAACAGAGGGCCATTCACACCTTTTAATTTCAACTTTGTACCCTGGTCAATGGTACCTTACCACAAGGACGACCAGAGTGAAAATGGTCTTGTGCCCATTTGACCCGAGGGTATTTCCACACTCCAACAACGTACACTGCATGCATAGGATGGTGTGAGCGAGTCTTGGATCAACAGCGCACTTTGGAGACTGTTGATCAGTTCTGTTGTGGTGCAAAACCGTACTTTTCTTGTCACAGTGCCGGAAACTCATCGAATTTTGAACGTGTGGCGACCTGATTTTGTTCTGCGCACAAACCACAGAGAAAAATACCTCCGAGCTCTAATGGCATCTGGAAAGGGAGAAGATGGCGGCGAAAGCTGCGCCGCTCGGTGCCTTTTGAAGTTCCCTCGGGGGTGCTCCAAACGAGATTGAGCCGTACACAAAACGGGATTACAAGCCTCGTTTATTTCCAAAGTGCCTCTTTGTTGAGGAGTCCACTGATGCTTGCTGTCGTTGAACTGCTTCAAACTCAGAAAGTTTGTCTGGCACTGCAAAACTTGAACCCCACGAAACTTCTTGACACACAACACTTCCTATTTTTGTGGCCATATAGATTTTGCAATCACAGTTTAACGTCCTGCTGTGTTTCTGTTGCCGAAGGCAAAAGAGAGAAGGTTTCTCAACAGGACAGATCCTAATGAGCTGAATCCCCACCTGTTACTGTTCCTGGGAAACAGATCTTTATCCCGGATATTACCTGTGAGTATTCAGTGCCCACTCCCTTGTCAACCCATTTGTCTGGATGAGTTATCTTTGGCCGAAAGAACGATGGGTATTTTGGATCTGAGCAGAAAACAGCAGTTCACGGAGTTTCGTCACAGAAGTCCCGATTGAACTGTTTTGCGTCTGTCTCAAGCAAGGACGCTTTCACAGAGGGACTCTTCTGCACTCGAGACATGAAAGATCACTCTCGTCTGAGTGAGAAATCCTCTGTCAAACAGCATTGAAAGCCTCACGTAGTATTTGATCTGCAGGGGGTGGTTCTGTGCAGAGGAGCGGCACTCTCAGACCCGTTTGTGTTGGACTCCCCTATAGAGCTCCGTCGGAATGGCGCAGCAGCAGCAGTCGCAAACATCCTGTTTGTCGCAGTTTCCATGATTTGTTTTGCCTGTTTATCTCAAATAGTCTTTGCTTTTGGAACATCCTTGTCCTCGCAAAAAGTGTTTTCCCTTGAGTGAAATGGATGGTTTGATCAGGGTGCATGAGACCTTCTTTTGGTGTTGTTTTCGAATACAAAGCCAGGGACCTTCAGCAAAATGCACGTGACTTGTTCGCACCTGTTCGGCGTTATTCACGTTCAGCGCACGAGGAATAAACACTCGCGAAGGTGAGAACAAAGAAAAGCGAAGAGTCACCTGGAAGGAACTGAAAAACACAAGACAAATCAGCCATAATTTTTGCTGCTCACGACTGTCCCCACTGCCAAGACGTCGATCTTGTCAACAAACACCCATCAAACCAAAGCTCTGGATACGCCTGAAGTTCATCATCGTCTGATTATTGCGCGATCGTTGGAGGCACCAAGTCCACGGCGTAAATCACACTTTTTTCCAGCATTCAATTTGCGTATCAAATGCGCACCTGAATGCCGATGGGAAATCAAAGGAGGGACCACCGGATCCAGGGTAATGCGATCGCAAATTCGTTCGGGCGCAACTGCTGTAGCGCAACTGATGAAACGGGCGCAAATACAGCGCACAAGTTGCGCTCGGTCGCCAGAATCAACGCAGAACATCTTCTGCCTGTTCTCACGTGCTTGCGTCTCCTCAATCACGTTGCTCAGAGCGCTGTGTCGCGTGTTCTGCCCTTGCTGGTTCCAGCTGTGCGTTTTCGTGCACACTAAATTGTTTTTCCTGTACATCAGGGGGCAGTTCCAGTTCTGTTGCACCCAACATCAGATAGGCGAGCGTTATTGGCCTTGCTCCGAAGCAAAGCCGGAAAACCCTCACTGTGTCATGAATGTGAGTACCCAGGGCTCCATCTTTTGTTGAAGCCATATCTGGGCACCTGTTGCTGTTGCTGTATTTGTTTTGCTGGCGCTGTTTAAATCGCCACTTCTTCACGCAGCTTCCACGTTCGTGCCTGTTCTCGGTGGTTTACCCGAGTGTCCACACAGTTTTCTCGTTTGAGCTTTCGTCTGTACCTTTCTGCGAGTCACGTCAGATTCTGAACTCACCAAAAGGTCAAGAAAGTTTGCAACCACATGGCTCAAACACAACAGGCACAAAGAATGTCAATCTGGTCTGGTTGAAACACGAAAGTGTGCTGAAGGTGCTCAAGGCCTGATTTGCAATTTGATTTGTTCAATTCCCACTGTTGACAGGTGAGCATGACGCTGCAAAGTTGCACCAAATCTGGTCGTTGAGTCTTGTAGCTGTCACCCCAAGCACATAATGAAGAGATTTAGGTGATGTGCATTTTATCGGGATGAACTGCACGTCACTGTGGTGCTAACACAGGCAGATAACTTGTCACTTCGTGCAACGGGCTTTGTGCGAGCACGTTGACGTGCGTGGTGGAAAAGTGAAACAATGTTGTCCTCGTGGACAATTTGCATGAATGCAATTCGAAAAACGAGGGGCATCCAAATGAGTTCAGAACTACCTGCCAATACCATTTTGTGCACCGGTACCTTTCCATGAACGGCGGCAATGATGACGATGATGATGTCACCTGGTCACAGATGGTTTCCGCGGTGTCGTCGGTGTTGCGTGCAAGAGAAATCTCAACACCTACACTCGAGGTTGAAAGGAATCATGAGCTGAATGACAAAAGACAACAATGCGCTGCAAGCAAAAAGAAAGCAATTCGTGCTTTTCGTCTGCTGAATCATGTGCTACGACACTTTCCGTGGTCAAATCTACAGCACCGGGCTTTTTCAAGTGTTGAATCAGGTGAGATGGTCGCACGACGCCCTGGAGCGTGGAACTTGGCTGGGTCTCAATTTGAAACAGGTCCCTTGCCTCTACCAACTGAATCATTGAAATGAAGCCAATCTGGTGAGCGAGTGATGTGATCGGTGAGTGAGTGGAGAGCGGCGGCGCACAGCAGCTGCCGCGCCGGCCTCGGCTCGGTCCGCATCAGCCGCGCTCGCTCCTCCCGCCGCAACAACCAACACCGCCAGTCCGACCCTGAAGGCACCGCGGAGAACGTGCCTCAGCATGAGTTCACTTGATGACACGGGGAGAGGTGAGCGCGTTTGAGAAAAGGGAATATTTCCAAGATGAATGAATGAATTTTCTTGGAACAAGCGAGTGCGTATAGATGCATGAGCGTCTCCGTCAACTGCATTCAGTTCGTGTGATGCATAGATGACATCGAGACTTCGAGACAATTGCAATGGAAAAACTCGTGTTCAGGTCGACCAACATGGGCTGCTGGATCAGCAAGGAAGAGCAAATTGCAACGGCTTGACACAAAACTGACAACCTTTGAGACCAATAAAGGCTGTGGCCCCGTCTGTTGTGAGGGATTAATCCGAGGCACCGGGACTGAGTCCTCCTCGGAACTGACACGCGTCGAGTTCGCTCAGATGGAGCTGCTAATGGTGACAGTGAGAACGAACTCAGGAGCTGTTGCAGACGAGAGTCCCATTGGGTGTGAGGGATGATATTTTTGTTTGGTGACCGACTCGGATGTGCAACATGACTTGGCGGCTTTCACATTGAAGTGCTGAAGTGCAGCAAACCAGTTGTATCATCTTCGACTTGTCTTTAAAAGATGAGATTTGAATGCACCGGGAAGCCTCTCAGTTCTGCGCCTGTGAAGAATCAGCGATGAAGTTGCTGCGCCAATTAGTCGTGGAAATTACACCTTCCAACTTCAGAAGGATTTAGAAGCTGTCCAATTTGTGCCAGATACTGCAGTGTTCAACATTTCGCCGAAACACAGATTCTCAGATTCTCGCACCTGGACGAGAAAGTTTGCACTTACCCCTGAAGGAAAAGTCGCCTGAAGGAAAAGCAACGAAATGGAGACTCGTGGATTGGCTGGGGTCCTTTTCACCCTCTCACTGACGGTGCTGTACTGTGGCCTTGCAGGCGCTTGGTGTGACTTCGACCGGCAGGCCCCGCATGAGAGCCGCCCGTGTGAGACGTGGGAGCGCCCGCCGGCCTCGGACCACCTCGCGGGCTTCGTCGTCCGCAGGGCCGGGCAGGGATCACCACCGGACGCTGAGGACAGCGACCGTCCGCTGCTGCTGCCTCAACCCAACGACTCGACAGGAAACTTTGTGGGTGAGTACACATCAACTTTGGCTTGGCTCTTTCCAGAATGCATTGTCATTGTTACAGCACAAGACACAAGATTCTGTACGCGGTGCACAGGTGTGTTTGCGGTTCACGTACGAGTCCGCCGAACAACTGTCTGAAAGGAGTTTCGCGCGCCTTCGGTTTGAGGTATCGTGGTTCACAGAGTCCCCGATGTGGCGTTTGTGGGAAATGACAACTCAATTTCACCGTCACCTGCAGGTGTGAAAGACTCACTTGCGGAGAAGAAAACAGATCCCCAGCAGGATTGCGTGTGGGGGGGGGGGGGGGGAGGGGGAGAGTTTGGCGTAGTCCTGAAGAATCTCAGGCCGACCACAACCCTTGTTTCTGGACGGAAACATACTCGTACAGCTGGCCTGCGATCCTGAAAAAGGATAACAACTTCAAAGAGTCCGCTGACATCTCAAGAGGCAAAATATGTTCTCAGAGCAAAATTAGCTCCGTGCCAAAACGCGTGAAACCCAGAAAACGACCTGGTCATTGTCGTCCTGCGAAACAACGACGGATTGCCTTTTGAGGCACTTTCCTGTCTCACATAAATTTGAAGTTGACGTGTTTGGTCCAGCATGACACTGAATGTTCAAATGATGCAGGTATATACAAGCCTGAAAAACCAAAACGTGTGTCTGCATTGACCACTGTTTGAACTTCCGCAGAGCCAGAAAAATGTTCGTTAAATTCAGACAGAAGCGTTTTCCGAATATTTTTTGTCTATCAAATGTTGAACCAATGTCTGCAAAGTGCTTTGTTATCAGGCCTTTGAGAGGGTGATCGCTGTACATCATCTCACAGCTCATTTGAAAATTGAACTTGGTCAACTCTATAACGAGAGAAAAGGCAAAGAGCAGAAAAGTGACGTGATTCACGCTGGACAAGACAGAAAAGTCTGTTTTTCCGAGGCGGTTTCGGAGAGAAACACTGCGCATGCAATACAAATCTGGGCTGATGAGACGTGCGCATATGAGACTCAAATCGGCCTTTGAAGCGCAATCAATATCAGGTTGTTGTGCGTCTGTGGAGTCTCCCCGAGCGACTCGCAGCCGCGTCAGAGCTGTAGCGCCGTCCTCGCAGGAATCGAGGCCAAAGTTACCGCGCTCAGCACGTGCGTGGATACTACTGCATTTTTTTTTCAATCGTACGCTACCGTGCAAGAAAAAACGGACATTCCGTTGACAAAAAAGGAAAAGGAAGGCAGATTCATTGTATTTGTTCGTTCATTCTTCGTTGAAAGTAACAGAAAGGTGAAGAATAGTGATCGCTGTGAAACATGTTGATACCCACGGGCGCCGTCGTTTGCATGTTAATTGAACTGTTTAGATGCAGCCGATAAAACACGCAGATCCAAAGGCTTTCCTCGCGCTTTCGCAAAATGACGAAGTTTCAAATGCATTAAAATTAATCAACTTGTTCGCGTGAAGTGGTGCGCGACATTCCCTCGGGGAAACGGGACTTTTGATGCAAGTCAAGTTCCAGAATCTCACGTTCAGAGCATCGAACTCACTGAACATGCCTCAGTTTTGGGCATCGATTTGACGAATCTGCAGCGAGACTTCTTTTCTGCTGACACTGATATCAAGACAAAGTCTCGACTTCAATTTCCCCAAAGCCAAAGCAATTCCCGCAGTGGTGGAAGTCGACGGGCTTGTCGCTGTTCTAACAGGTGGATAATTGAATCCAGATCAATGATGTACAGTGGCGTGTGTCTGGGGTGTTTACACTAAGTGACTGTGAAAGCTGCTCCGCTGCCGTATCCACCTTCGCTGCGCAACACTCAGGATGCGGTGCTTCACACGCACGGGTTGAACCAACGAATCTTCTCAAAAAAACCAAAGCAAAGGCGATGCTCAACCAAAGGACTTTCTCCTTTCTTTGGTCTAAGACAACCCATCGAAGAGTTTTTTTCACGCAGCTCGGTTGTGGGGAGCTGTTCGCACAAGTGATTAATGAAGCACAACCAGAGAGATAAACAGGACCCAGACAGCAAAGATGCGCGAGGGGCTTCCACCCTCAACGACGATGAATCCACTGCTCCGAGGTTGCAGCATCGGGAGTGCTTGAAATTTCCACACGTCTAATGGGTTGCGACAGATACACAGTCTGAAGTCAGACTGGGTGGCTGGGCGGGGCCCTGGTTCCGACGAAGGGGTGGACTGCGCACCTGGTGTTTGAATTTCCAGAAAGCCAAGCACAATTTCATTCAAATTGATGGACGTTGTGCGTGAGCGTGTTTACGCCGTTGGGGGCTGTGGCAACGATTTACAAGTCATAGTAAAAATCGTTGGGCTGTGGTCACTGCTTTGTGATCCGTCAACTGAGCACTCAATTCGATCCGGAGGTTGGTTGAATTCGTCTACGTGAATTTGCATTGGGAAATTTTCCAGACCCAGTCGGATTCGGCCGAGATCTCTTTGGACACCACAAAATTACTTTGATCTTTTTGAACACATTATTGTCAAAGCGTGTACGTCAGCTTCAAGAAAACGAAACAACAAACAAAGTCAGATCAATCAGATGTTTGTTTCCGCACAGCAGACCTGAGGTCGGCGCCGACGACGCAGCACACTTCCGCTGCAGCGTATCGAGCGTCAGTCAGTGCGTTGCGCCAATTTTGCCGATGACGGGGATTCTGCAGGGGAAGTGTGCGCAATGAGCGACAAAGTGCGTAACGTGCGGACGTGTGTGAATGTTGCTCATTGTGTGTTTCCTTCCATCCGTAAATTTCAACGCAAAAGTAGACCAAGCAAAGCACTTGTGTTCATGACACCACTATCCCACCGCAAAAAAGATTGCAAAACCTGGCATTATTTCGGAATGTTGAGTGTGTTTCCACTGATTCTGTCGAATGAAGGAGAACGCCTTGGCGTCAGATTGGTTGGTCGACAACGGCGGACGCTGTGACCTTCGCGTTTCTTTTGTCCTGAGCGTGTTGCGATTTTTCAATCGCACTCACTTTTGCCGGCACTATCGACAAGGAGTCACTGAGTAGACTTGCTTGAATGTATTCAACATGTCAACAAGGTAGTCAAACACAACATGAATGACAAACATCAATTGGAAACCAACATGAAACATGTCAACTATGTTAGTCAGTGGTTTGTTTGTCGTGATATTCGACCTCAAAACGTATGCTCTTGACTGTTTTACCCCCAACCTTATGGAACATGTCATACAATGTGCTCCTGGACATGGAACCAAGACCTTCTCTGTCGTCGTCCTTGCCGACCTTCTTTGATACTTTGCACTCCCCAATTGCTGCCCTTTCAGCTTGCTTGAGAACAGAGTCTGACGTGCATTTGTACGTACGTACAGCATCGCTTTTATAACTGGTGCACTCTTTTATGACCTGTTCTTCGACTCCTGCATTGAACATTCTTGTTGCAGCTGTCACATGAAGAGAGTGGTTTGTGAAGCGACCAGGGATACCTGCTCTCATCATGAGCATGTTCACAACCTTAGCAACGGCATTTATGCCGAGAGGGCGATCTTGGTACCATGTGTGGGCAGTGACCCTCCCAGGAGGAAGCTCATACTTGTACAGTGCGTTACACTTAGGGTCTGGTGGCAACAATGACACATATTTGTCATACAAGAGGACAATGTTGCGACTGGGGTCGCTGTTGCCAAGAGCCTTGACAACCTTTGGCTGCTACTTTCTGGTCGCCAACCCCCCTTGATTGCTCTTGCTTTGCAAGTCTTCACAGTACTCAAGAAATTTTGTGCCATCCGACCGACTTTGTACAGTTATTTGGGGGTCATAAAGAGGACATCTGAGCGACCTCTGCTCCTTCCCCCCCCTCAGAGCCAATGTCAGACCGACTAGATACATTACTGTTTCACGCAACTGTTTGGGAGAGTCGCTACCCAACATTCCTTGCGACCAAAGCTCTTCCTCGTTCTCGACAGTTATTGGGTCAAACTTTTTCTCAACACCAACCCGAGACTGAGCTCTCTCTTTCATCAAGTTGTCTAAGGTGTTTCTCACTGTCAGAAACTCTTTGTCGTCCAACAACTTCCAGTCAAGACCAGTCTTCTCCAAATGGAGTTGTAACATTATCAAGAGAGAATACAACGTTTTACCTGGGTACTCAGACCCATCAGCTCTCTTTACATCTGACAGGAAGGCACAGAGAGCAGTGCTCAAATTCAACTTGTCAAGACCAGGCTCATCGACATCTGAATTTATGATTTG
>JAAUXT010113358.1_pt1 | contig 10961 bp, 14 predicted proteins | sample 7278171 | NCBI WGS metagenome assembly JAAUXT01 (sample SAMN14350112, study PRJNA611818) | marine sediment metagenome | isolation source: surface marine sediment (1.8m) | place: French Polynesia: Moorea | collected 2018-08 | reverse complement strand
TTCCAAATCAATCCTCATCTTGACCATGAAACTGCTGTACACATACTTTTGGAAGACACTGCCTATAGGTGCCTTGATTTGGCTCACACCGATTTGGCTCATTTGAGCCCAAATCACGCGACCCACCTCAAATCACCTAAAAAGAGCATTTTTTATGGACCATCAAATCTTGCGTGGCAACAATTGTGAAAACTGTTGAAAGATGGTCAGCTGCGTACCACCATGAACCACAGGCTTTGTTGGCTCGTGACATCTGCAGGCTTGGCGGCCAAGTGCGCTTGATGCAGGCAATGCGGTGGTGTTCTGTACGTGTGCAGACATCAATACTGATTTCCTATCCCAAAATGTGGGATTGGGCACACACTCACCCTGGTTCCAAAATTTTGGGACGGGGGATCTGATCTTAAAATTTCAAGACTGGTCAGAACTGGTTATCCTCATGATTTTCCACATTTCCCAATGTTTTGGAAATTGATCCCCCCCCCCATTTGGAGCATGTGGTTCAATTTTTCAAAATTGACAAACATGTCATCTCCAGCGGTGACGCGCTCTGTGATTCTTTGTTCTTTTGTTTCCAATCACACGGAAGATGTTTTGGAACGTGACAAATTGAGTGTGTGTTTGTTGGAAAAAATATCATCAGTATACGTTCTTGGAAGAACATACATGCAGTGAAGAATTGTTGAGGCACCTTTTCCCACCCCCAGGACTGTTGTTTCGCAAAGCTGGGAACTGAGTCGGTTTGAGAATCAACAACATTGCAAAACCAAAACAAAAAAGAAAACACGAAAGACACGAGAACTTGGAAGTGAGCCTGGGTACACTGTCAGATTACGACACTGCACCGTTGGCATATTCACCTCTTGAGCGTCACCGGCAAAACACGCATAAAAACGCAACGAAGAAAGTTCATGCAAACACAATCACCGTGAAAAATGAAACATGACGAAGCCCCGCTGAAAGTCTTCACTGTGGCTTGACAGGTGTGTTCCAGGGCCACAAGAAAACTTGGGACAGGGGGTCTGATCTCAAATTTTCAAGACAGGATCAATTGGGTCACAAAATGCTTCTGATGCACCAGAGTACCCTTGAAATGACTGCGCACGCTAAAGGTAATCCCAAAGGATGTAGTTGTCATGGATAAATTGGGCCGTCGTTGTGGAAATCACACGTGCAGTCAGTGCAATCGGTTTGCAATTGTTGTGATTTAGTGATTACCTGGAAAACGAAAAAAGGTTGCTGGTTGCACGTCACACTGGCAAAACGCCTGGTGAAGCGGTGCAGTCAAACGAGTACAGACATCGGAAATGTCAACGAAACGATGGAGGCAAGAACAGAGAGAGAGAGAGAGAGAGAGAGAGAGAGAGAGTGAGTGAGTGAGTGAGTGAGTGAGTGAGTGAGTGAGTGAGTGAGTGAGTGAGTAGGAGAAAAGACTTGGGCTGTTCAGCAAGAGCCGTGGGAAGCATCAAATCTGCATGTTTTTGTGTACGAGTGTCAAAGGCCGTTGTTTGTTCTCAGCTGTCAGAAACTGGAAAATGACAGACTATTAAATGAAGACCAAACCCCGAACCTTTGTGAGGCTGGCTCTCAATTGTTTCCCGTTTTCTTTCAGAGAGAGTCTGCTTCGCGTACTGCGAGTATCTGATCAACACAGAAGTATCGTCCTTGTGGTCTTTGGTTCTTGCCACAAGCAAGGGGTAGTTTGTTTCGGCGCCGTTTTCAGCAGGAAATATCTGTGAGGAAAACACTGGATTCAGAACAAAACGCAAGAGGAAACCCTCAGAAGACACGTTCCTTCCCTTTCCTTCAACATGAATGAATGTCTGATTGATTCCAATTCGCCGGAAGTTTGTGAGTCAGCATTGCATGTTTAGTACTCACAGTTCATGTACTCGCCAGTCCAAATGAAGCTGTTCACCGAACACTCAAAAACGGGATGACATGCATGCGACGGAGCAACAGTTCTCCCAAAAATCGAAGTGATCTGAAATTTTCCTGCAGTAAAACAATGACAACTTTGACCCAGACCACGGACCACCCTGAAGGGTTCAACACAACGACGGTGGCGTCAGAAGAAGCGAACAGCACCGACTCCGGCCCGTCAATAGCGGAGCTCGCGGAGGAGTACGCCGAGTTCAGGATCGGGTCTTTCTTCATCTACTATCTCGTTGTGCCCGTCGCTGTGTGGGGATGGTGTGGTAACCTCATAAGTTTCAGGTCAGGTCAGGTCAGGTCGGTCGGTCTGTCTGTCTGTCTGTCTGTCTGTCTGCGTGTGGGATTGTCGCTTGTCTGCATTTTATGAGAGATATGAGTCCAGCAGGTTCCAGGGGAATTTCATGAGTGACCCTTTATGCCTCGTTCCGAATGTACGCATGCAGTTACAGCTCAAAATTCTCCAAACTTTGAAGATGAAATTAGACAGATTAAGCACGACGTTTGTTTTCACGCGTGAGGAGCGCGTCGCGTCAATGTTGCGTGGAAACGTCCACATTGACACAACGTGTGTGTGGGGTCTCTAGTGGCACTTAAGTGCAATGTGGGAACGATGCATGTGGTAACCTCTGTGCACAACTATTCCCACAGATTTTTACCAGAAGCCGAGTGTCATCTGCATTGCTCGAGAATTTTGGTGAGTTGATTTAAATCATTTCTTGCAGCATTTCAACATGTGTTAGGTGCAAATAAATGTCATAAAATATAACATTAAAGTACATAGACCAAATTTGAGTCAAAATTAGATTCAGTGTGGAAATTATGATTAATTTTGACAAAGTTGATTCTGCGGTTTTGAGTGATATTACAGTAGTGAGTACAACCATCAAGCAGAACCACAGATAGAAAGGTATGCACAATATGTTAAAATGATTCATGCTCATAATTGTTGCAGGCAAAGAGTGTGTTCATGTTGTATTCATGGATTTGCTGGTTCCAAAGGCCACTCTTGTGCCAAATCTGTGTATGTGTTCATTTTTTCGTACAATTAGTCAGGGACAAATTTTAGTGCAATTGGATGTTGAAACTCTGTCTAATGAAAGGTGTTATTTTGCAGTGTTGTCATGTCATGTCATGTCGTTTCTGTGTGCAGTTGGAGCAAGGTGAGTTTGCAATTTGATGACTTGCAGTCATCCTGCTTGCAGTGAGGGTCTCTAGTGAATGGTTTTCTTGCTACAGAATGATGCACTCATTTCAAGGGCCATCATATCTTTCTGCTTTCGATTTTGCACCATACAACACACCTGAATTTGCTCAGCTCACTGTAATTCAACAATGGAATGAGTCACAAGGGAAGATCAGTGAAATTTCAGTGCAAATTCTTGAACTGGAAATTTATGATGGTCCCGAGAAAGGCTCACATGACTACAAGAAAGTTGTGTGGGAGGCAACGCATCAGAGGTGGTAGCATCAACAAGCAGCATCTGCCATTCAGCAAGAGATGCACAAGGAAGAGCTCATTGAACAGAACAAGCAAAAACAAAAAAATTAGGTTGTTATTCATGCATAAATAACATTAATAATTTTTATTTCAGTTGCGTTCAACATTCCTGTTCTCCCATGGTGAGTGTCAAAGAAAACAGGAAATTGGGTCAAATCGTTCTTCAAGTGTTTCATTTGCATAAACTACTTGGATACCAGCTTGTCTTTTTTGTGCCGTGAAAACATGAGTAGGTCACATTGTTCTTCAAGTACTTCATTTGCATAAAGTACTTGAAGAACAGGTTACATTCCTTTGGCGGGAAAGTGCCAGTTGCATTCTTCACTTCATTTGCATAAAGTACTTGAAGAACAGGTTTCACTCATTTGGCGGGAAGGTGCAAGTTGCGTTAAGCACTTCATTTGCATAAAGTACTTGAAGAACAGGTTTCATTCATTTGGTGGGAAGCAAGTTGCGTTCTTCACTTCATTTGCATAAAGTACTTGAAGAACAGGTTTCCCTTTTGCAGCGTGAAAAACTCATTAGGTCAAATCATTCTTCAAGTACTTCATTTGCATAAACTACTTGAAGAACAGCTTTGCAAAGCTGCATTGTTCATTGTCAAACACAACTTTCTTGTCACAGATTCACCAGCCGCGTTGGTCTACATTCGTCACCAGTTTCTTCAGTGAGTAACCAGAAGTTTTTCTTTTTATGCTTTGACAGCTTGCGTGCTTGCTTGCAACCAGCTTAGCTTATCGGTGTACAAAATCTGCAAACAGATTTTAGGAATGCACAATTGTGACAGGGTGAATGTGGGGTCTTAAGTGGTTCTGAACCGATCATGAATGAACGCAAATTGGTATTAATGTTGGTGTGGGGTCTCTGGTGTGTAAATTAAATAAATTGCAGCTTCAATTCTTTTGGTCAATGCAAAAATGCATAACAGCTTAAATTCGCTCACTTGGATGTGAGGAATCTGCTAGCACTGCACTAAATGTGAATCACAGCATTGGTGATACTTCTGGTGTGGGGTCTCAGGTGGCTAAAGTACTTAAATCACAGCTTAATTTTTCTTTTGTTCCATTATGAATTGATGTCAACCTGGATATGATCCTGACTGCATCTGCTCATGGCACTTGTAATTCTTCTTTGTGAGAACAATTTTTTTGGCCATTGCCTGTATGTAAAGTTCATAATTGCAAACAAGAGTAAAGTTTGACAGCTGTGAAGCTGCACTGTTATCTTATTCATGTAAAACATAACAATACAGAGTAATACCACAACAGGCATGGCGCATGTTACAACCAGGCTGCGTAGCAAGGAAGCAGAAATGCAGCGGTGCCTGCAGCGTGCCATGAGACATCATGGGATTCGGCCCTGCAGAGTGCAGCTGGCAAGAGCAGTCATGTGCGACATGTGTGGGCATTTTTTTGCCACAAAACTCGACACCCGCATTTACAAAATAGCATTTCATGGTATGGTGGTGTGCTGTGGGATCAGAGGTTGCGGATGCGAGAACTGTAGGCGGATCTTCCGGATGGTCGCAGAACATGATGCGCACGAGTGTATGGGCTGTGCCCCTCCTGCAGACTGAGATGTGTTTGCAGGAGCAAGCACATCTCTTCGTGACGCTTTAGACTTGTAACAAGAAAAGGGGTGAACGAATGGGTTTTTTTTAATGTGGTTAATTGTTCAATAAAATGTGAAAACTAAACCAGTGTTATTGTGCGTACTTGTCCAAAAAACAGCAAAAGGAAAAAATTACATTGCAAGCAGGCAGGCAAGCAAGTTTCAAGTAATTGAGTGGGGTCTCAACTGCATGAAAGTTATTCTGTACATAACAATTCCAGACATCAGACTTGTTTCTGCAAAGTAAATAGGTCAAGTTGTTCTTCAACTACTTTATGGTAATGTGCATGAGTGCACACAAAAATTTCATGTTCCACAAGTACTTTATGGTAATCGGTTTTGCAGAGCCGAACCTAACTAGGTCAAATCGTTCTTCAAGTACTTTATGGTAATGAGTGTCGCTCAGCAAGAAGAATCCATTCTCCAAGTACTTTATGCTAATGAGCGTTGCTCCCAGGGGTACTTAATGTTAGTACACAGACAATGAGGCACATTCTTGTTCTGAGAGTCCAAAGTCCCCCCCAAAAGCTATGTTTCCCTTCCTCCACTTTCCCTGCCCGCAATAAAAATCGAAATCCCCTAGCTCAGAACGGATTGTAGCTAAAAAAATCTGAGTTTATGCAGCATCATCACACTTTGGTCTTCACAGGAGTTCCCATTCAAGTCGTCCTGATCTTCGCATCATAAAAATAGTAAGTGAAATAAAATTTTCTAAATCTTTCTGTTTCAGCAGGATGAAATTGTTGGCTCACTGTAAAGGGGTGAAGCCAAAGTCTTGCAATTTTTGGGTGTTCGCAGTAAAGGTGTGTTCACCAAATTTGATCGCGGTTGAAGTGTACATGCATCTGGGGTTAAAATGGGCAGTGCGCACCAGGGCAAGTGTTCCGTGCAATGCAGGGTCACGCTCGGGGCAGAGGTGTACATGCGTCCAGGGGAAGTGGGCAGTGTGCACCGGGGCAAGTGCTCTGTGCAACGCAGGGTTGCACTTGGGGCCAAGGTGTTAATGCAACCAGGGGAGATGGGCAGTGCGCGCTGGGGCAAATGCTCCATGTGACGCAGTGTTGCGCTTGGGGCTGAGGTGTTAATGCGACCGGGGGAGATGGGCAGTGTGCACCGGGGCAAATGCTCCGTGCGACGCAGGGTTGTGCTCGGGGCCGAGGTGTTAATGCGACCAGGGGAGATGGGCAGTGCGCACCGGGGCAATTTGGCCATAAGTCGGGGGCTAAGATGTGGGGTCTCAAGTGCGTCCGAACAGGGTAATTGGCAGGAGTAACAATTGCGGGGTCTCTAGTGCAGGAAATATTATGTCTTGCGAGTAAACTGCAACATTTCATTTCTTCTTCAACTTCACCCAACTGACGTACATGTTTGTTAGTTGTTCAGGTTACAAGTTGGTTTTTTTCAATTCCTTTGCAGCAATGGAAGCAGCTGAGTACAGGGAAATGAAACCATTCCCATTGCAGGGGATCATAGATGTGTCTCAATTGCGTACAAAAAGTTTGGTCTTTTACCATTGTTGTGTTGACAGAGCAAATGCTCTTGATGAGATTGGCCACACAATTGCCCACTGTGTCATTGATGAGAAAGACACATCACAGCACGATGCTGTGTTCAGAGTGATGGTTACAAACATGGTTGTGAGTAACAAAGCATCGACAAATGGTCGCAAATTCCACGAGTTATGAAAACGGTTTGAATGGGACTTTCCTCATGATGTCTGCCCTAAACCGAAGCAGCTCATCACAGCTGTCAACAAAGGGGAAATGACTCAAGACCCTGTAACTGTGTTTGCTATGGCGATGGCGACGAACATTCACATTGGTTTTGTTTGTGGAGAGAATTTGTTCTGGTCAACACACGCAGATGGGGATGTTTGGAAGTGTGACATCCTCATGATACTGGCTGAGGACACAGAAATGTTTGTTTGGAGAGCAATGCATGTGCGTCTCCACACATGGGCTCTTAAAACCGAGGAGGACGAGCTTCATTGTACAATTAGAGCTGTCACTCTGCTGCCATTCCGAGATGAGGAAGAGGCATTTGTGAATGTTTTTCACCCAGACAGTCGTTGTTTCAAAGTCCCTGTGGACATGGGCATTCTGCAAAATCTCCCCTGTGAGGGAACTGTTTACTGGATGTCAGAGGATGGTTGCAATGTCACACTGAAGATTACGTTTGTTGAGGATGAAAGTACTCGTGTGGAAGCTCTGTGACAGAGCAAAAGGGTACAAAAACAGTGCAAGAAGTGTGTGCAATTGTAACTCAGTTGGTCACAGCTCAAGAGGAGTTGCAGAAAGAGGAAGCTATGCATCTGGCAAATTTGCACAGACAAGGGGAGAGTACAGATGATGAAGAGGGGTCTCGTGCGGGTACTGCAACTGTGTCATCCCCCACCCATTCTCAAGCTGCAGGCGTTCAAGTGGGGTCTCATGAGGTTACTGCAACTGTAACTGTGTTGTCCCCCACCCATACTCAAGCTACAGAAGAAGTGGGATATGAAGAAGATGTGGCTCGGAAGTCAGATGAGGACCAAAAATCGGATGATGGAGACGTGGCTTGGAAGACAGACGAGGCCCGAAACAATGACGTGCCACTGCGTGACATGTCCCCTCCCCATCAAATTGTGCCCTTAGAACTGAACTTTGATGAACCTGAGCCGTCTGACATATTCCCTGCAGTTCCCTCACCCCCACATGCACCCCAATCATCTCTGCCTGCACATGTTCACACCCCTATGGACGTTTCAGTATCACCCAGCAAAGACCCCAACAGCAAGTTGTCCATTCTGGCTGAGCTTTGTGAGAAGGTCCAAAGTGTGCCTGTATCACCTCCAAAAAGAGCATGCACATGAGGAATGGACACTCCTTCAACTGGTCCCGAAACAAAGAAACGTAGATGTGGGGTCTCTAGTGAACATGTTGCTGAATCGTCCACTGTGCAAATGCGTAAAAAAGTTGTAACAACGTGGCCAAGCAAGAAACTTGTTAGTGCACCTCGCAAGATGCGATCGTCGTCGAGTGTTGAACAACCAACTGTGACACAAAGTAAAGTTGTCAAGAAGACGTCGCAACATGTCAAAACCCGTTCTGCGAAAAAACAGCAGTGTGCAAAGTGTGCTGAAGAGTACAGTTGTCAAAAAACGTGCACAACAGGTGGAAACACGTTCTTGCAAGAAATCAAGCAGTGTGCAAAGCGGGAGTTCGCGAATGCATTCTTTGTCATCATCAATGAAAGTTTGTGATGTTCAATGTAAAAGTGTCACAACATGCTCACGTAAAAGTGTAGTTACAAGTACCATGATCAGTATGCGCTCATCATCGAAAAAAAGTGTTGTTGTTAAAAAGGGGACTGATGACAAACCTGTCAGTTCTGTGAAGAAGTCTGTGACAAAGTCTTCAACCAAGGCAGCGCGTGTGACACACAATATGGAAGAGTTGATCCATACACGCAACGAAGTGAAGCGTGAGCACAAGTGTGCCAGCTGTACTGCCGCATTCAGCTTACGTGCACAGCTGCACGAGCACTATCATGCAGTGCACTCATTGTTCCTGTGTCAAACTTCATACTGTCCTGCTACATTTGACTCGAGTGACAAAGCCGATTTGCATTTTGCTCAATATCATGTGCATGGCACATACAAGTGTTCACAGTGCAATGCAAAGTTCACACACAGCTACTTGCTGAACAAGCACAAGATGACGCACATGGGGCAAAAGACGTTTGCATGTGATCAGTGTCTGCGCAAGTTTTCGTGGCCACGCAACTTGGCGCGCCACAAGAAAACACACTCTGGTATTGAATACTGTTGTACCTTGTGCGAGTACAAGACTGCGGAGAAGCACAAACTGTCGAGGCACCTCAAGGTGCACAAGGCGCCTGCAATAAAATGTGACAAATGTTCAGCTAAGTTCAAATCATACACTCAGCAAAGTCATCACATTGCCAAGGAGCACAAGTAAGAGTGACAAATGTGGGGTCTCCACATCATCTGTACCATTTGCATGGAAGGGTTCTCTTGTAAATGTTGCATGGAACATGTGTGCTTAGGTAGTTTGTCAAGTATTTTGCCAACACATTTACATTGTTTCACTTTTTACATGCTTGTTGTTCAATGGATCTGACTTTACCTGTGTGTTGTATATCCAAGATGTTGGGAATCAACATCGACGTTGATTTTCCAGTTACATGTATGTGGGGTCTCCACAGGTGCTGTACTGCTTGTATGCAAGGGTTCTATAATGATAATGATTTTACTTTGCATGCGTGTGTGATATCCAAGATCTTTGGAAACAACATCAACACTTATCTTCCAGTGTATATGGGGTCTCCACAGGTGCTGTACTGTGTGTATGTAAGGGTTCTATGATGATGATCTTACTTTACATGTGTGTCTGATATTCAAGAATTTACAATGTTTAGCATTTACTTTTTACATGTGTCATGGTGCCCAGCATTCTAAACTAACATCTGTGCTTCTACCTACATGATTTGTGTTTCTTTCTCTATGAACCTTAGTCTTGTAATAAATTTGTTCACATATTGCAACTTTGCAGATCCGTCTTCTTCATAACGTTATCTTCAAGGAAAGAAAAAAGTGAGCAGCAAACTTTGTCAGTTTGATTGTTGGTTTTTAAGTTTCTGAATTCATTCCGAATATGGCTGAAGTTGAGCAACTGTGGAACAACTTGAATTTTTGGCCCTTCAATTGTGAGAGGACATGTTCGCTTAGCACTGGAAGATTGTTGGGCCTAATTGCCGCGATACTCCTAAACATGGAGTCATCCATCAAAGTTGTTCGAGACATGCCACTGCATTGTGAGTGCGATCGACAGCATCGGCTGGAGTGTATTGCAATGCAGCAGGGAGCAGTCATCAGACTATGCGATTATTTGCACTTACAAAGAAGGCGAGCAAATGCAGCTGCAGCAGATGCTGAGCCTTGGAATTATGCAATTTTCACGCATGAAGAATAAGCAGCTCAGACGGATGATGTGTGTAATGTCTGTATGTGGAATAAAATGAACAATGTGGGGTCTCTACAGCTTCTTGTTTCATTGCAACAGATGCAGTGTACAAAGGCATTGCTGCTCGCCCGCGAACAGACGAAATCTGCATTCGTCACTGACATAGAAATTTTACTGATCGTGGCAGCAGAAAGCTGCAAGATGAAAAATGCTCATCAAACTCGTCCGTGCAATCGGTATCATAAGTACAGGCATTTTCACATGTTGAAATATACAGACGAAGAGTTCAAAGCTTTTTTTTCGGTTTGAAAAGTGGGACTTCCCAACCCTTGCTTGACTGCTGCGGTTGGAAGAAGAGTACGTGCACACTACCAGGATAACATGGGGCAAGTTAGAGGGGCTGGCAATTTTGCTACGCAGGTTAGTGTACCCCAACAGGCTGGTGGATCTCACTGTGCTTTTTGGGAGGGGTGAGCCTGAGCTGTCCGCCATAATCAACATGATGATCCGTGACATTATCACGAAGCACAAATTCCGCCTGGACTCCATCTTCCAGCCATGGTTTGATGTGTACGCTTTTGCACGTGTCGTGTATGCTTGCGGTGCCACCATGCCCAACATCTGGGGGTTCATTGACGGCATGCTGAAGGTGATTTGCTGTCCTGGTGTTGGCCAAAAGGAAGTGTATTCTGGCCACAAACGACACCATGGCCTGAAATATCAACACATAATGTGCCCCAATGGAATTGTCATGCATGCCTGGGGCCAGTACATTGGCCGATGTCATGACACAGCCATGTATGCGGAGTCAAACATTGAAGTGCAGCTCTGTCAGGTGAAGGCTCCCAATGGGTTGCAACTCAAAATTTACAGGGATGGGGGGTATGCTCAAAGCAATGTTCTGGTGGTACCTTTCAAAGGGGACAAAACACCTGAGGAAGAGGCCTTCAATG